>Ga0123519_10001373_pt1 | contig 41521 bp, 29 predicted proteins | sample YelNatPaOPRAMG02_FD_87396 | JGI IMG/M metagenome (GOLD analysis project Ga0123519, IMG submission 87396) | Hot spring microbial communities from Yellowstone National Park - Yellowstone National Park OP-RAMG-02 (version 2) | ecosystem: Environmental > Aquatic > Thermal springs > Hot (42-90C) ...
TATATTATGAAGGGCGGGAGGCGGTGATCCCTATTGAACCGCTGGAGTGGTAGACTGCGCCGGGGAGGGCGCAATGGAATTGCGCAATACCTGCGCCCGGCAATGGAGTTGCCGGGCGAACGGACTTGTTGTCGAGGTCACCGAAGCGCCAGTTGCGGCTTGATAGAAGGTATTTTCAAGGGAGTAATAGATGATTCGTAGTGTTTGTTTTATAAGCCTCGTCATCCTGTTTTGCTGCACAGAAGCCGCTCACGCCGCTCCCAATTATAGTAAATTGAATATGGCATTAGTGCGCCTGCAGGCCGATGCTATCCTGCACTGCCAGACCCCCGAGGGGATAATCGCAATGGATTCCAAGCGAAGCCGCGCGGTTCCATACTTTGCCAATTTCGCCGCAATCGGGCTGATTCGCGCTGCCGGTCTGACCGATGATTCAAAATACCTGGACGCTGTTCGGCGTTACCTCGATTGGCATGCATCCGCGATGTCTAAGGACGGCACAATCTCGGATTATGCGCATAAAGACGGCGCTCTTCAACCCACAGGAGATTACGATTCATCCGATTCCTACCCCGCGACCTATCTCTGCGCGTCCTGGGCCTATTATGGCGCCACTAATGATCGCAAATGGCTAGAGGGAAAGCATGAGTCCTTCGCCAGGGCTCTGAAGGGGATTGAGCTGACTCTTCAGCCGGATGGGCTGACATACGCGAAACCAACCTATAAAGTAAAATATCTGATGGACAATTTAGAAGTTTGGCAGGGGGAGAAAGCCGGAGCAAACCTGGCCGCGGTGCTGGGTGATACGGCGCTTGCCGAGAGCTTCTCCAGCCATGCAAAAGCCTGCAAACAAGCTCTTATGAGCTTCTGGCTGCCGGATAAGGGATATTTCTCGATGGCGATCTCCGAGAATGGCGATAAGGTTCAGAGTTTTGAGAAGTGGTATCCCGACGGAATGGCGAACGCGATGGTTGCCGCTGTGCTGCTGGACCCCAAAGACCCCAAATCCCGGGATCTTGTGAAGAAGACGATGACGGCGTTTCCTGCTGGTGGAGACTGGGTCTGGTGGTCGATGGCGAGGAAGTTCGGCTATTCGGGAGATGCGGCGAGGGCGTATATGAAGATGCTGACCGGAGTTAAATATTCAAATGACTTCGGGCAGCTGCTTCGGACTTATGATTGGGATTCGGACAAGTTCTTTTATTGTGATGAGAATGTTCCATTAGATGCTGGTGGGCGATCTTCACAAATGGGAATGTAATTCTGTGTTCACCCCTTGACAATTAAGCTTTCAGGCGGTAGCTTGCAAGTAGAAGAGCGAATTGCTCAGAGTGGGGTTTTACAGATGTGCCGCATAATCCGATCTACCACCATATTTGTTTGTATCTTCATTGCTATCGCAGCTCCGGTTATTGCGGGGCAGGTCACTGTCTGCCAGTGCAATATCGATACGGCGGGAACGCTCGTTAATTCCCAAACCGGTAACCTTACCCGGCATGATTTCGCGGTCTGGGTTTCACAGCAGACTATCAATCCGCCGATCTCGGTGATTGGGATGGAGGAGATCGCCACTACGGCGCAGTGCGATATTATCGCATCCGAGCTTGCGAGCGCTACCCACTACAACTGGACCTATTATTTCAATTGGATGGGACGCAAGGTCGGTGACAGCGGCGAAGCGGTCTTCTGGCGGACCGATCTGATCGAGGCTCGCTCTCCCGATTGGTTCCTGGGCAATACCATCGTCGGTCACCTCGATAATGGTTATGATATCAAATTCATGTGCCAGCTTCTGACAGCGAAGGGTGTGGATGAGGCGTTCGGTGTGATTTCAGGTAAGCTCGTGTGGGATGAAGCAGTGCTAAATGGACACTACGTTACCGAGACAGACCGGCAGGCGGAGGCGGTGAAGCTGAAGACATGGATCAGGAACGGTGAGACCGGCAGCCCCGCTATGTCTGCTTATCCTGATGCGGTCCGGATTATCACCACCGACCTCAATTCACCCAGATCCACCTTAACCTGGAACGAAATGAACCTGGAATACGACGATCCGGGGAGAGGCTATACGGTCCAGAGCGCCTCGACCACTCCGACCAAGCGCTATGATTATATCTGGTGGGATTATGATGGTAATTCCACCAAACAGACCGGTGGGTTTGTGCAGAATACGAACTGGGTGAGCTCATACTTCGGCAGCGACCATCGCGCCGTTTATGGTACGATCAATACCCACTGGATCGATCTGCTTCCTCCGTCAGCTACTTTGACATGTCCCGCTGATGGTGCGGCCGTATCCGGTTCGCCCGTAGCTCTTTCAGCCAGCGCATCTGATGCATCAGGTATTCAAAAGATCGATTTTTCGGTGGATGGCGCGGTTGTGGGATTGAGCGCCAGCGCGCCTTATCAGTATAACTGGTATCCGCAGAGCGTAAAGGGCTTCCATACGATTACCGCAACTGCGTATGATAATTCCCCCCGTCACTACAGCACGGTATCGCCCGAGGCGGTCGTTTGGTATGATCCCGCGGGCTCTCCCGCGTCTGTCGCTAATGCAAAATTAATCGCTGCTGGTAATACGAAGGCGATTCTTCCCGATAAGGTGATTACGGCGATATATGGCAATGCGTGCTATGTCGAGGATTTGGATCGAACATCTGGCATAAAAGTGTCGGCTATGGGCGCCGGCTTTACGGTGGGCACGAAGGTTACCATCACGGGCGTGATGAAGAGTGATGTAAGCAGCGGAGAGAGATACCTCGATGCGAGCAGCGTGCGCAATGTGGGTGCGGCTCCGAGCCAGATCGAGCCAGTGGCAATGAGAAATTCAGCGGTGGGCGGCGCGCCGTTCGGCAGTTATGTCCCAGGCGTTTACGGGGCTGCGGGAGTCAATAATACCGGTTTGCTGGTGAGCGTCTGGGGAAGAGTGACTGCATCGGCGGGGACAAGCTTCTTTTATATAGATGATAGTTCGGGGCTAGACGATGGTAACGGCTACGCAGGCGGTGGAGTGAGCTACAAAGGCCTGCGAGTAGATATAACTGAATTTCCTAACGGCTGGACAGCTCCGGCGGTCGGGAGTTATGTAAAAGTCACGGGAATCAGCTCGGTAATTAACATCGGCGGGAAGCTAAGGCCGAGGGTTATAGCTCGCAGCACTGATGAGATTCAGGTTGTTCTTTAGCTGTCAGCTATCAGCTGAAAAGACTGGAGATATGGTGTTCAAGAATTATTCGTTGGAGATTGGGAGCGATAGCATAGCGGTCTTTTTAGGCGATAAGCGATATGCTGTTTTGAGGATCGGGACCGCGGTGAATGGGGTTGAGGAGAAAGACATCGACGAGCCTCTTTCGCCGCCGGAAGTGCGTAGCGATGTGAACGGGACCGATATGATCTGGCGCACCAGGAGCAGTCTCTGGGAGCGCAAGAGCTATCACTGGCACTTTGAGGATGATCTGTTCTGGTGCAGGGTGAGCGTCGAGGGGAGAAATGCGCTGGGTGAGCTGCATTATCTCGACGATGGCCGCATGCAGTCGCATTATGATTTTTCGCGGTTCTTTACCCCTGAGTGCACGCTGCTCGACCAGCGCTATTTCCAATCCATGCAATACACAAGCCCCGATGCGCCGATGGATTCGCTCACCCATCTGCTTCAGCCGCCGGGAGGGTGCTGGCTATTCATACCGCGCCCGTTCTGCTATTGCCTGGGCTTCAGCAGCGGTCCGTGGCTTGTGGCGGGAATTGCGCCGGAGAAAGGCGAGTATAACTTCTCGCGGTTTAGCTACGAATCAGGTGCCAATTCATTCCGGTTCAGAATCAATTATGATGGGATGACTGGGGTGGATGGCGAGTGGAGCCTGCCCAAGCTTCTCTTTAAGCCGGTTGAGACCGAATATGAGGGCATTCGGAGCTATTGCGATACGCTGCGAGATTGGAAGCTCGTCGATGAGAATACGCACCCGCGGGCGGAGTGGTGGTCGAGGCCTATGTTCTGCGGATGGGGTGAGCAGCATATACTGTCCATAAGGAGCGAAAACGCGCTTCCAAACAGCGACTTCGCCGCGCAGCAGGTTTATGACAGCTTTATCGATATCATACGCGATAAGCGGCTTAACCCCGGTACCATCGTGATCGATGACAAGTGGCAGAAGCAATACGGCACGCTCGAAGTGGATACGGAGAAATGGCCGGATCTGCGCGGGTGGATCGATGCGCGCCATTCCGAGGATCGCCGGGTGCTGCTGTGGCTGGGAGCCTCGAACCCGGAGGGCTTGCCGGAAGATGAATGTATCAAAGACGCCCAGGGGAGGGTGAAATTCCCCGATCCTACAAATCCTGCATATCAGCAGCGTCTCAGGAGTATTCTCCATCGAATGCTCTCCTCCGATCCAGGCTGTTACAATGCCGATGGGATCAAGCTCGATTGGCTGTTTATTCCAACGGAAAAAGGCAGTAAGCTCCACGGTGGTATCTGGGGTGTGGAGCTGTTTAAGCTTCTCGTTCGACAGATATTTGAAGCCGCTAAGCAAGAGAAGCCCGATGCCCTGGTGATATCCCATACCGCAAATCCCTACTTCGCCGAATGCGTCGATATGCTGCGCCTGAACGATATCACCGACCGCTCCCGCGAGATCGTGAGCATGATGGCCCACCGGCATAAAATTGCTCTCGCGGCTTGTCCTAATGTTCTTATCGATTGTGATAACTCCTGCGCCCCCACCCACACCGAGTGGATGGAGTATATGAAAACTCAGCCTTCGCTCGGAGTGCCGAGTTGCTACTTCCTGACAGCCGTCGACGGCACCATGGAGCCGATCACCGATCGGGACTGGGAAGAACTGGCGCATATCTGGCGATAATAAGCAGCATTCGCCCGGCAGGCTATCTCTGCCCGCTATTTCGGATACACTGTTACATCAGTGTGAGCAACGAGGGGATATTTATGTACCCGAAGGCGAAGACTTCGCGGCGGGCGCAGATTGTGGTTCTTACCGTGCTGGCGGCTGCCGTATATATAGGCACATGCGGTTGGCCCGCGCTTCTTGATGAGTCGGATGCTACAAACGCGGAGGTAGGTTATCAGATCATCAGCAACAGGGACTGGATTACCCCTCACACCAGCTACGTTCCCCGTCTCAACAAACCCCTATACTCTATTGGGCTATAGCGGTATCGTATATGCTGCTCGGGTTTTCGGCATTTTCCGCGCGACTGCCGATGGCGCTTGCGGTGGTGGGGCTCGTTCTTACGACGTTTTCGATAGGAAACCTGTTCTCAGGCAGGCGCGCGGGGTTCTATTCCGGCCTTGTGCTGCTGACCATCCCGGCGTTGTTTCTTTTTACGCGGATTATCCTCGGCGATGCGATCTTCGTGCTATTTATGGCTCTGGCGTTTCGTATGTTCCTGGGCGCATATCTGCTCCTGAGCATGCGTGAAAACAGCTCCGAATCGGCTCGTGGTAAAGCGTTCGGAGCAATGATGGGATTTTATGTGTTCCTGGCGCTGGCTGTGATGACCAAGGGTCTGATCGGGCTGGTCTTTCCGTTCCTGATCATAGGAATCTTCCTCGCTATATCACACGACCTGTCATTTATCAAAAAGATGCATCTCGGGCTGGGGACGGTCGTATTTCTCGCGCTGGCCGCGCCGTGGCATATAGCGGTCGGTATGCGCAATCCAGGGTTTTATTACAACTACTTCGTGAATGAACACATCCTGCGGGCTCTCAACCGGCACTGGCCGCCGGATTTCCTGAGTATTCCGCTCTGGCGCTATTGGATGGCTCAGATAGTGGGGCTGTTTCCATGGTTGATGTTTGCGCCGATGGTGATAAAATACTGGCCGAGTAACTATCGCGTTATGAACCGCGATGAAAAGCTGCTCCTGTTCGCGGCGATATGGATGGGAACGGTTTTTCTGTTCTTTTCGATTTCCGGAAGGCTGGAATATTACGCTATGCCGGCGTATCCGGGGTTTGCTCTGATGGTCGGATTGGCGCTGGCGAGGGCAAGCGAGCAAAGGACCGCCGACGACCTGGCTCCTGCCGCAAGCGCGACGCTGACTGTCGGCTCTCTGGTGATAGTCGGGGTAATGATGATCCTCGCAAGCCAGACCGGTCCACACGCAAGCGCTGCGGCATTGAACCCACACACGAGAAACGCGTTCTTTTTACGCTCAACAACCTCGCGCCGCAGATGACGCTGAAGAGGCTGGCGCTCGATATCGATCATCGCTGGAAGCCGGGTGATATTATCGCGGTCGAAGGCGAATTTTATCCGCGATCGAGCCTGGGAATTTATACGAAAAAACCTGTTTACAGGTGGAGAGGGCGCGCGAGCTGGGAGTTTGGGTCGCGGTTTGAACACTCGCGCCGGTTTTTTCTCGATGATAAGAGTTTTAAGCAGGCGTGGTATTCGGATCAGGGCGTGTTTCTCGTTGTGGATGAATCCACGCTGGAGCGCACCTCTTTTTTGAGAAATGGGACCGAGATCGGCAGCCAGGGAATACACATCCTGCTCGCCAATCCGCCTGCGCTTAAAGAGGTGGCCGGAAAATGAGCGATGAAAAATCAGCAAGAAGCTTGATCGTGAACGCCAATGATTTCGGCCTCACGCCGGGAGTTAATCGAGGGATCATTCGAGCGCACCGGATTCGGTGACTGAATAATGGCAGCTCATGGCGCCGGCTGTAAGCTGCCTTTTACGCCTCGATATTCCGCCGACCCTCTCTGCCGCGCACCAGCGACATCAACGCTGCTATCACCGATAGCCCCACCGATACGCGCAAAGCTGAATTCATACCATCGACGAATGTAACCATCAATTTCGATCCCAGGTGGCTGGCGGTGCCGATGAATACCTTCAGCATAATAGCTCTCGGCATAGCTGATGCGGCTACAGCCAGCGCGATTGCGAAGCTCGTGACCATACCGGCATTGCGCAGCGTGGCCAGGGTCGCGGAAGCCACTCCCAGGCGGTCGCGAGGAGAGGTGCTCATAGCTGCGCTCGTATTCGGTGAGTAGAAAAGCCCGCCTCCTATACCGGTGAGGATAAGCCCTATTGCGATGATTGAATAGTGGCTGGTGGCTGTAAGGGTGCTGAGCCAGTAGACTCCTCCTGCCTGGATGAGCAAGCCCACCGTAGCCGGTACCCTCGCGCCTATCTTATCGGATAATCTCCCGCCGAACGGACCAGTTATTGCCAGTCCCAGCGGCATCGGGAGCAGAAGTAGAGCTGCTGTCAGGGGATCATAACCCCTGACAGCCTGCAGGTAGAATACAATAAGGAACTGCACAGCATAGATCGCCAGCGATTGGAATGTAGCGGCGAGGACGGAGAAATCGTAGACGCGATTTTGGAATAATGTAAGGTCCAGCGCGGGGCACTTCGCCCGGTGCTCCCAGAACACGAAGAATGCTATGGATACGATGAAAAAGGCGAATAGGCCGATTATAGTGGAGGATGTCCAGCCGAGTTGTATCCCCTGGGTGAGCGCGTAGAGTAGAGCGAACAGGCCTATGCTGAATGTTATAGCGCCGAGCCAGTCCAGGTGCTCGCCTGCCCGTGGCCTGGGCATCTTTTTTAAGCGAATATAGCCGAAATAAGTGCCCGCGATGCCGATAGGGATGTTGATAAAGAATATCCAGCGCCATGAGGCTATGGAGAGGATCAGCCCCCCGAGCACGGGACCGATGACACCACCGAGCCCGGACGTCATCGAGTTGATTCCCATCGCCATTCCCCGCTGGTTGGGTGGGAACGCTTCGGTTATGATCGGCCATGCGTTCACCAGCATCAGCGCTCCGCCTGCCCCTTGAAATACTCGCGCTCCTATGAGCATGTGCCCGCTCTGGGAGAGCCCGCAGAAGCACGAGCCGAGGGTGAAGATTGCGAAACCGAAGTTGTATAATCTGACGCGGCCGTATATATCGGCGATCCGTCCGAGGGCGAGCAGCAGGACTGTGCTGACGAAGATATAGGCCATAAGCACCCAGATCATGGCTACAAGGTTTGAGTGCAGCTCGGTCATCATAGCCGGCAGCGCGAGGATGACTATCGTGTTATCGATAGCCGCCATGAGCACGCCGATGGTGGTTATCGACAACACTACCCACTTGTATCCGGGATCTGCCGCGTCCTGCCGCGTTGAATGCTCGTTCTGATCGGATGCGCCGTTCATATCGGAATTGTTTACAGGCTATGGTTCATACGAAACGGCTGTGAGAGCTTCAGTGGATCGCAACCAGCACAAGGCCTGCGAACATAATCGCCATTCCCGCCAGTTTTGCGGGGTAGCGTGGTTCGCGCAGGATCGTTATGCCGAGGATTGCGCCTATGGGTATGCTCAGCTGGCGGAATGCTACGATGTAGCTGACATTTTTTGCGAAGGTCATAGCGAGCAGGACCAGCGCGTAAGCCGCGCATATACCTATTCCCGCAAGCGCCGCGCTGCCGGAGCTGTTTTTCGCAGGTTTAGGTGATGGAACGCCTTTTATTCTACCGAGCAGAACGATTAAAGTCAGCCAAGCCAGAGCTGAGGCATTTTCGAAAAACGCATATACGAGCGTTACGGTTATCCGGCTGGAATGGAGAGCGGGAGTGCTTCTTAATATCCGCAGGGCGGAGTCATCGATGATAGAATATCCCGTTGTGCCTGCTGCCGCTATCAGGGCGAAAAGGCTGGATGCATGAATGTAATCCTTCAGCTTCCAATCCCTAGGGCGCTCTACGGGCAGCACGAGCCCGCCGAGCGCTATCAGCGCCATCCCAATCACTGCCTGTGTGTTCGGTGGGTGTCCTGTTCCTATCAGCAGTGTTACTATTGCTACCATTATCACCGGCGCGGATCGTGCGAGAGGGTAGGCGATAGAGAGATGCCCCGATCGATAGGCTCCGGCGAGCCCGGTGTAGTAGATTGCCTGGAAGAACCCCGTAGCCGCCAGAAGCAGCCATACATTCTCCGAGAACTGTCCTGCCATGCCCCGATGCGCGAAGAGCGCCGGAGCCAGGCACAGGCAGCTGACGGCGCTTGCTGTTATAAAGAAACTCGGCGATGGGTTCTCACGTTTGCCGATCAAATTCCACAGCGCATGGATAATAGCCGAAATGATAAGCAGGACGATCGTGGTCAGTGTCAATTCCGGCCCCACATGCGGTCATAGAGCTTTTCAACGCGCGATTTATACCCCTGAAGAGGATGAACCGCCTGTCTATCTCCTGCCGCGTATTCGAGCATCAGCCGGCCTTCTTCCGCGCACAGCTCATCGTGGAGCGGGAATATCTCCCGAATTAGATATTGTGCGTATTTAACCAGTCGAAACGGCCCGAATGCTCGTGTAAGCTCTCCGGGGAGCCCTTCGACCGCTACGGAGTTGAGATCCCGAACGGCGTCGATCAGGTCCGGCAGGTCGGATGACTTTGCGAAGACAATGGTATAATACCAACCGAAAAGATCAGCCTGCGCGCACCCGTGGGAATCGCTCGCGCCGACGATGGGGATGCGTTTGCCTTTGGAGCGTTCTTCATAATAACGCGCGACCTGCAGCATATTCGATTCGGCTTCATAACGATAGTAACCGCCGATGATTTCGAGCGCATCGTAGGGCTGGGCATCGAAAATGAGATCGGTGAGATACTCAGGCACATCGTAGCGGTGGCGCGTGAGCCAGTAGGGGTGGCAGAATATACCGAGCCCGCCGGCCTCGCGGATTTTGCGGAAACACCAAATGCATGAGGCGAGGGTGTAGCGGTTCACGCCTGCGGGGATATAATCGAGTTCGTTTTCGATCGATGCGAATTCGGAGCGATAAGCCTCTGTTGTGAACAGCTCGTTGATGCTGAAGCTGCCGCCGAAGTTGACGATGTGGACAGGGTTATCGGGCGGGTGGACTTCCTCACCAGGATAGATGCGAAGGTCGGTTTCTATTCCTTCAAATGCCTTAATCGCTTCGAGCGATGGCGCATATTGGCCGTGATCGGTAAGCGCCATAAAATCGAGTCCAATCTTCCGGCACGAGGCGGCGACGAATGCCGGCGACTCCTTGCCGTCGGAATAGCAGCTGTGGAGGTGAGTGTCGCCTTTATATGGATGGCGGGAGAAAAGGTCATCTTCGAGCGCGTAGAGCCGGAATTCGGCGATAGCAGTCGCCTGATCACCGGTGATCCGTTCGAGTATGAGTATATATTCCTGCTCATCTTCGAAACCGTAAGAGAAAGATATCGAGCCATTGGACGATATTACCGGCAATCTCGGGCAGTCGACCCAACCGGTCTGGCGGTTGGCGCCTTCGGTTGGGTAGAGCGCGATCTGATATGTCTCGGAATCGCGGAAGCGAACGTGGTCGAAGAGGGGTGTAATGGTTATCTGCGATTCCCGGTTCGAGCGGACGACTCGCGGGGTCACATCATAATATCTGTGTCCGATATGCATCGTCTATCTTCTCCTGTCGTTACTCCTGCGCATCAAGCGCGGCATCCAGCGCGAGCATTCCCGCGCCCAATAGCGCGGCGTTGTTTCCGAGGGCGCTTGGTTCCAGGCGAATACGCCCTGGCCAGTATTCATATTTTCTGACCGTTTCATACAGCGGCTGCCAGAACGAATCACCGGCCATCGATACCCCTCCGCCGATTATAAAGAGCGTAAGACCGAGGGTATGAGCCAGGTTTACGATACCCAGCCCAAGGTAATGAGCTGCTCTGGCAAGGACTTTACGTGCGGTTTCATCTCCCTGTTGAGCTGCCTGCGCCACGGTTTCGGCTGTGATCGATGCGGGTCCGGCTGGGCTTAGTCCATTTATAATGCTTTCCGATCCTGCCTCGATTTCCCTTCGTGCCGCGGCGGCGATCCCTCTGCCCGACGCTATCGATTCCAGATATCCGCGTCCACCGAAGCGCTCGGGGTCACCTTCCGGAGCCACGACCATCAAACCGAACTCTGCATCGAGGGGAAGCTCGCGGAGCTGACCTCCAATTACGATCCCCGCTCCCACGCCTGTTCCGACTGTGATGTACGCAAAATCAGGGTTATCACGGCCCTTTCCGAGCTTTGCTTCGGCAAGAGTCGAGGCAGCTACGTCGTGACGCACGATTATCGGCGTATCGCACACCTCTCGCACGATTTTTACTATTGGAAAATCACGGAGCTGAAGATTGAAACTGAGTTTGACCACCCCGAGCTGCGGATCGACGATGCCGGAGCTGCTGATCCCGAGCATGAGAGGTGAGGTTTTTCCTTGTTTGGTAATTTTACGCAACGCCGATTTTATCGCGGGAACGACCGACTCCTCTCCCCGCGCATTCTCCAGTGGCAGTTCGACTGACTTGCGAAGTCTGCCGGAAAGGTCCATCGCGGCGGCTCTGATCCGGCTCCCGCCCAGATCCAGAGAGATGACCCATCCTCCGTCGGGGTTGATATCGAACAGGATAGTCTTTCTGCGGGCGCCGCCGACATTGACCGCTCCGACCTGGATGACGAGCTGATCGGCCACGAGTTTGCTCATAACGCGGCAGACCGTGGGAAACGAGAGCCCCGTAAGCGCGGCGATCTCCCGGCGTCCGAGTTTGCCGCCTGTTCGCAGCGCCGCTAACACCGCTCTGCTGTTGAACCTGCGAAGCTGAGAGGCGTCTATTCCTGGTTTTGATCTGGTTGGGTTCATAAGGTGATTTCAGTATAGTCCGGGTTGAAAATGGCGTCAATAGTTGCAGACTGAAAGTTATTATTGACATCACTGGACAGGCGTGGTAAGCTGACTGCTGAGGTCGGTTTGTGAGGTGTAAGTTTGATTTCTCGAATCAGAAAAGCATTATGTGATACGAGCCTTGTACAGTCGTTTTCGGGCGTGAGGACCGTATTCGGACATGGGCCGGATATATCCGAGGAGCTGAAAGCGCTCGCGATGGGTTATGGATACTGTTATGCCCGGCGGACGATTTTGAACGGAACGGCGGTGCTTCTTATAGGACGCGATCCGAGGCCGACAGGCGCGGCGATTGCGTCGGCGATTGCGCGTGGGTTTCTTGCCGGGGCGGCTGCTCAGAGATCGGAAGTAACGCTTATCGACCTCGGGATCATCACCACCCCGCTTGCTGAGACCGCTGTGCGCTCTCTCGATGCGGATGGCGGCGTGATGATAACCGCAAGCCACAATCCCATAGATAATAATGGGTTCAAATTCCTTACCGGATGTTCGGGATGTGGTGAGAATTCGGCTCCGGCGGGAGCGCTGCTTTCAGCTCGGTCGATGGGAGATGTGATTGCGGGCGTGCAGGCTCTGGCTGATGGGTTGGATCATGAGTTCGAGCGGTTCGCAGCCGGAGTTACGCCGGATGTCGTCGATAAGGCGATGGATAACCCGGACAGCGAGCATTCGAGGGTGAAGGCGGAGCGCGCTTATCTGGATGTGATTGGCGCTGATTGGGGGATAGCTCCTCATTGCCTGAAGCCGTTCACGCTCGGGCCGGTGCTGCTCGATCCGAACGGAGGCGCGGGCTGTGGGATCGATGCGAGAGTTTTAGAGCATTTCGGCGTTCGGGTTATCGAGATCAATGCCGAGCTAGGATATCCCGAGCACGGGATCGATACTGATGGAATAGACCCGGCGAGCGGCAGGCATATGCTTCTGCGGGTGTCGCGGGCCGCGGCGCGGAACCGCGCGCATTTTGGGGTTGCGTTCGATTATGACGCCGACCGCGGAAATCTCGTCCTGCCCGGTCATGATGAATCCGCGATCATTCCTCCGCAGCGGGTGGCGACGTTCAATATAGCGCTTGCGCTTGCGCGGAGAAAGCTGCAGGGTGGCAGCGATAAGCCGCTGGCGGTAGTTGCATCGGATGCGACATCTCTCGCAAGCCATCGGGTAGCCGAGGCATTCGGGGCGGAAGTCTTTCAGGTCGAGACCGGTGAGATCAACGTGGTCTCGAAGATGCATGCCCTGCGCGAGGCGGGTTATGATGTCCCGGTGGGTGTCGAGGGAGCTAACGGCGGTACGATCTTCGAGAGCGCGACCTGCCGCGATGGATTGCAGGTGGCTTTGTCGGCTGCGCAGGCGGAATCGATGCCGGAAGTTGCGTGCGAGTGGATGCGGGTTGTCAGTGGGCTTAACGGCTCCCAGTTCGATGGTTCGTGCGGTGTGACGCTGCAGGAGCTTATAGATTCGGTGCCGGTGAACCCGAATGTGATGCTGAGGCTGTCGTCTCCTCCGATGCCGCATGCCGATGTGAAGCGAAAGATGGAAGAGCATTTCAAGCTGGTGAGCTGGCCGGCGCTCTGTTCGCGGTTTACCAGATATGAGTTTGAGAATTTCGAGGAGACGCGGATGGTCGAGATCCGCACCGGCGATGAGAGCGGAGCGTGGCGTGTGGTGCTGCATGCGCCGGATAGGCGAGGATTTGTGTTCGTAAGAGGCTCACGAACGGAATCGGGAGTATGGCGGATGATTATCGACACGGATCATGCCGATGACTTCGAGCCTGTGAGTATGTGCGCGAAGGAAATGTTCGCCGCGGCGACGGGGTCTTAATAGCTGTCAGCTTTCAGCTATCAGTGATCTCATTGGTAGTAATTATTATCACAGGTAGTAATTACTGTCATTCCCGCGAAGGCGGGAATCCAGTGTGCAGTAGTATAAGTTTCGGGATTTCCGGGTTGGGATGAAGACTTAGTAGATCATCCGTACCATCCGTCCTTATCCGCGGCATCTGCGATTCAAAAAGCATTACGATACTTATTGCCTGTGATGATAAAGACTACCTGTAATAGCCTGATAGCTGAAAGCTGTTAGCTAAAAAGAAAGGTGGAATCCCATGGCTAAGTTCATGGTTACTGGTGGAGCAGGATTTATTGGGAGTCATATTACCGAGCTCCTTATTTCGGAGGGGCATGAGGTTGTGGTATATGACAACTTCTCCACCGGTCGCGAGAGTAATATCGAGCCCTTTAAGGACAGGATATCGGTAGTGAGGGGTGATATACGAGACTCCTCGGCACTCGATGGAGCGATGGCGGGGGTTAACTATGTCATCCATCACGCCGCTGAAATATCGGCTATAAAATCGGTAGAGGACCCCATTTACGCGGACGAAGTGAACGTCGTAGGCACCCTCAATGTACTTCGCAGCGCAAGGGATAACGGCGTTAAGCGGCTGGTGCTGGCTTCTTCCAGCGCGATCTACGGCGATACGGGGAGCGACCCGCAGTCCGAGCTCAATCTGCCCAAACCGCTCTCCCCCTATGGCGCTTCCAAAATCTGCGGAGAGCATTATTGCACCGTGTTTAATGAAATCTATGGGTTGGAGACCGTCTGCCTGAGGTATTTTAATGTATTTGGCCCAAGGCAGAACCCGAAATCGCAGTATGCGGCGGTTATTCCGATTTTCGTTGACAGGATACTCGCGGGCAAAGAACTGCATATATACGGCGATGGTGAACAGACCCGTGATTTCGTGTTCGTAAAAGATGTAGCCCGAGCGAACCTGATGGCATGCCTGCACGAGAACGCAGCGGGGCAGGTATTCAATATCGCGGGAGGCAGAAGCGTTACCATAAACGAGCTCGCCGAAATTCTGATGGATGCGGCGGGTAATCGGGTTCCGGTCATCCATGACGCTGCAAAGCTCGGAGATATAAAATATTCGTCCAGCCGCACTGAGAAGGCGCGCGAGGTGCTGGGGTTCAGCCCGCAGGTCAGCCTGGAAGATGGATTGAAGCAGGTCGTCGCGTATCTTAGCGGCGCATAACACCTGGTCAGGAGAAGTCGATATGAAGACTGTAGTACTCGCGGCGGGGAAAGGCACTCGCCTCGGTGATCTCACCAAAAATACTCCCAAGCCCATGCTCGTGGTAGCCGGGAAGCCGGTTCTGGAGCATATAATAAGCCACATCATGCAGGCGGGGATTAAGGACTATGCTCTCGTCGTAAGGTATCTCAGGGAGAAGATAGAGGATTATTTCAAAGATGGCTCTCCGCTTGGGATCAGGGTCGCATATATCCCGCAGCCGGAGGCTTACGGCACCGGAGCAGCGCTGCTGGCGGCGAAGGATTTCGTGGCGGGGGACGATGTGATGATGACATTCGGCGATGTCGTCGTGAGCCCCGAAGCATACGCGGGTGTGCTCGATGTATTCAAAAATACCGAGTGCGATGGAGCTATAGGGCTTAACTGGGTTGCGGACCCGTATAAAGGCGCTGCCGTGCTTACGAATGAAGAAGGGACGGTCGTTACCCAGATCGTAGAAAAGCCCAAGCAGGGAGAACTGGTATCGAACTGGATGAACGCGGGGATATTCGCGTTCAAACCGGTGGTTTTTAAGTATCTGGAGAAGCTGAAGCCGTCGGTTAGAGGCGAATATGAGTTCCCGGATGCAATAAACGCGATGATCAACGATGGGCTTACGGTTCGGCCCTATTTCATTAAGGGACCGTGGCAGGATGTGGGGACTCCCGAGGATCTGCTGCGGGCTGAGAAGATTCTCCTGGGCGCGGAGGCCGGCAATGAGTAGTGTGCTCGACCAGCTTTATGCGAGCGCGCTAGATGGATGCCGGTGCGCTTTCCCGGATGGGGGTGATGTTCGCATCGCCCGTGCGCCGGGGCGTGTGAACGTGATCGGGGAGCACACTGATTATAATGGCCTACCCGTGCTTCCCACGGCTATCGATAGAGAGATAGCGATCGCGTTTACGGTGTCGGAGTCGGTTGAGGTGACGCTCACGAACATCGATAGCCGGTTTACAAAAAAGTCGTTTGTCCTGTCGGATACGATCGAGCCGTTTGATCGGGGCGACTGGGGAAACTACGCCAAAGCCGCGGGGCAGGCGCTGTGGAGATGGGCTGCGGAGAACTCGCCGAAATCGCTTCCGTTGAAAGGCTTCAGGGGCTGCGCGGGCGGTACGATACCGCCTGGCTCCGGGCTTTCGAGCAGCTCGGCGATGGTTGTGGCTTCGGCGTTTGCGTTTATTGCGGCGAATGATCTTGGTATCGGTCGCGAGGAACTCGCGGGACTGCTCGCGCGGGCGGAGCGATATGTCGGGACCGAAGGCGGCGGGATGGACCAGGCCGCATCGATTCTCTCCAAGCCCGGCTGCGTTCTCAGGATCGATTTCAGACCGCTGAAAGCTCAACCGGTGCCATTGCCGGACGATTGCATGTTCGTGATTGCGAACAGTATGGTGGAGGCGAATAAGGCAGGACAGGCGCGGCTTGCGTATAACACGCGGGTGGTGGAGTGCAGGTTGGGCGTGCGGATGCTGAAGACCATCGCGCGAGATGATTATCCCGAGGTCGATTCCGCTGTGCTGCTGGGTGATGTGATGAGAACAGTTCCCACTTGGCGCGCGGCTATCGATGATCTTCCCGATGGCGCACTTGATCTGGCTGATGTGGCTGAGTTTTGCGGGGAAAAAGAATCGGAGATGCGCGAAAACTGCCTGAAACTGCGTGACGGATCGCTCCTTGATGAGCCCGCGGGCGGATTTCAGGTAAAGAAGCGGTGCCGGCACGTGCTAACCGAGGCTGAGCGCGTCAGCCTGGCTGCGTCCGCGATGAGCGAGGGGCGATTAGCCGATCTCGGGTGTTATATGAATGATTCGCACGAGAGCTGCGCGTCGGATTATGAAGTCAGCTGCGAGGAACTCGACAGGCTGGTCGGTGTTCTGCGGAGGAACGGTGCGCTCGGAGCCAGGCTCACGGGAGCGGGATTCGGCGGGTGCGCGGTTGCCTCTGTTACAAGGCAGGGCGCTGAAGAGCTGTTAAAGGGCGCTCAGCGCGATTATTACGGAAGCTTTAACGGCGATATCGAGTCCGTTTTATTCGAATGCGTGGCTTCCGGGGGCGCCGGAGTTATCATCGGACGCTGAAGTGGAGGTTGTGATGGCTAAAGCGCAATGCTGGTTGCAGAGTTCATTAGAGCGTGTGTTTCCGGGTTCGCCTGCGCGTGAGGCGAGCCCGTTTGAGGTTATTGCGGCGCGCAATGGACGCGTTTCTTTCCAGGCGTGCATTCGCCATACTTCAGGCAGCCCGTTGGCAGCGAGTTTATCGGTGGATGGGCCGGATGATATCGATGTGCGAATACGGCGGGTGGGGTATGTGCCCGTTGCGCACTTCAACACCGATACACCGGAATCTGATCTGGACGGTATCGGGCATCTGCCGGGTCTTGCGCCTGATCCTCTTTTCCCGGAGAGCAGCGTATTCATGGGGCCTTTCGAAGCTCACAGTTTTTGGGTGAGCGTGTCGGTTCCGGCAGATATCGAGCCGGGAGTGCGCGAGATCAACCTGCAGTTTGAAATCGGCAAAGAACGTGTTGGTGAGCTGAGCGCGAAGATCGATGTGCGCCCGTTTACCATACAATTGCGGCACGATTTTCCGGTGACGCACTGGTTCTACGCCGATGCGCTGTGCGATTGGTATAAGGTGGAGCCGTTTGAAGAGGAGTTTTGGGAGATCGTCCGGCTTTATATGGAGGATCTTGTCTCGCACGGTAACAACTGCCTCTATGTGCCAATATTTACACCTCCGACCGATGGTGTGAAGCGCCCAACTCAACTTCTGAAAGTCACGACTCCCGATGCCGGGAAATACAGTTTCGATTTCAGCGACGTGCTCAGGTGGACAAGGCTTGCGCGGAGCGCGGGCGCGGAAAGCTTCGAGTGGACGCATTTCTTCTGGCAGTGGGGAGTAAAATATGCGCTTCGGATATATCGAAATAACCAGGACCGTGATTCGCTGCTTTGGCCGCCGGAGACGGGAGCCACATCCGGTATCTACAAAAATTTCCTGGTGCAGTTCCTGCCGGAGTTCCACAGATTCCTTATATCAGAGGACCTGCTCGAGTGTTCGTATTTCCACGTCTCCGATGAGCCGCACGGAGATCATATCATAAACTACCGCGCCGCGCGCGAAATGCTGCGAGAGCTCGCGCCATGGATGAAGGTGATGGATGCGCTGAGCGATGTCAGCTACGGTAAAGAGGGTCTGACCGATATGCCGATTCCGGTTATATCCACCGCTCCTCAATATGCCGAAGCGGGAATCCCGGCATGGACGTATTTCTGCTGCGGTCCGCGCGGGGAATACCTCAACCGGCTGATCGATACTCCTTTAACGAAAATCCGTATGTCCGGCTGGCTGTTCTACCGGCTCAAGGCGCTGGGCTTCCTGCACTGGGGTTATAACTACTGGTATAAATCGCAGACTCAGCAGATGATCGATCCATATACGGAGCAATCGGGCGCGGCGTGGCCGGGATGGGCTTATGGAGATACGTTCGTGGTATATCCCGGAGCCGATGGGCCTGTCGATTCGATTCGGTGGGAAATATTCGCGGAATCGCTGCAGGACTTTGCGATACTGCAGACCGCGGATATCGACCACGACAGCGACATGCTCTCTGAGATCAAGAGCTATTGCGATTTTCCGAAGAGCGAGGACTGGATTATATCCGCGATGAAGAAGCTATTGGGCTAATTACCGTGGATATATAATAGCTGATGGATGAATCTTTGTGAACTGCGGTCGTGTTGACAACACACACAGCCCCATCCATAATGTATGCGGTTTCTGTTTGTGACCTATTACCGCCCGTGGGCGTTTATGGCAGGTTTACGGATGAAGTCATTATCTAGGCTGTTCGTTGTTCTGCTTGCATTGATATGTCTGGTTGTCGTTATCGGCTGCAGTGGTCGTGGGGCAAAGTCCTCAGGCAATACCGCAGTTAATAACTCCGGCAAAAAGATCAAAATAGGCTTCCTGGTTAAGCAGCCCGAAGAATCGTGGTTCCGCAATGAATGGCGCTTCGCCCGTGACTGCGCCGGGAAGAACGGGTTCGAGCTGGAAACCATCGGCACCCCCGATGGTGAGAAAGTGTTGAGCGCGATAGATAACCTCGCCGCGCAGGGAGCCCAGGGTTTTGTTATCTGTACCCCGAATGTGAAGCTTGGTCCCAGTATCGTCGCAAAGGCAAAAGCCGACAATATGAAGGTTTTCAGCGTTGATGACGAGTTTATCGGCTCCGACGGCAAGCCCATGACCGAAGTCCCCTATATGGGAATATCCGCCAGAGCCATCGGCAATACTGTCGGTAAGGGGCTTTATGACGAGTTCAAGAAGCGCGGTTGGGACATTAAAGAGACCGCGGCCTGCGCGATAACCTTCGATGAGCTTGAAACCGCCCGCAACAGGACCGAGGGCGCTATCGAAGCCCTTGTAGCCGCCGGTTTCCCCAGGAATAAGATCTACAAGAGCGCCGAAAAGACCACGGATATCCCCGGAGCAAACGATGCGGGCAATATCGTCCTTACTCAGCATCCGGAAGTCAAGAGGTGGCTCGTGTTCTCGATGAATGATGAGGGAGTTCTGGGCGCGGTAAGGGCGATGGAGCAGGTGAATATCCCTGCGGATCATGTGATCGGCATAGGCATTGGCGGAAGCAGCTGTATTGCCGAATTCCAGAAGTCCAAACCCACCGGTTTTTATGCGACCTGCCTTATCAGCCCGAAGCGACACGGCTACGAGACCGCCGAGTATCTGTATAAGTGGATTAAAGATGGGATCAAGCCGCCGATGCGAACGCTCACAAGCGGGACGCTGATAACCAGAGAGACTTACAGCAAGGTCATGAAAGAGCAGGGACTGCTCTAGGCAGATGGCTCGGTCACGGAGGGAATCACCGTAGCTCCTCTAACGTCTCAAAAACCTGTCGAAAAGCCGCTTCCTGGGGGCGCCTCTGTGTCTGCCGGTGGAGCGCTGAAGAACCTGTGGGCGAATGCCGGTATGCTGGTAGTGTTCTTCGCCCTCTTTGCCGGGGTCTCTGTGTTCGTACCCGGGTTTTTCACGTTGATCAACATGAAAGCTCTGGCGGTATCGGTAGCTACGGTGGGCATGGTCGCCTGTACGATGCTCTTTTGCCTTGCTTCAGGGCACTTCGATCTGTCGGTGGAAACCGTCCTCGCTATGTCCGGTGTGCTTGCCGCGGTGGTAACCGGGCTTACGGGGAATGTGCTCCTCGGCGCTCTCGCCGGTATAGCCGCGGGTGGGATAGTTGGCGCTGTAAATGGCATCGTAATAGCGAAGTTCAAGATCAACGCCCTCATCACGACGCTCGCTACAATGCAGATGGTGAAGGGGTTAGGTTATATCATCTGCAAAGGTGAAGCCGTATCGGTAGTCAACGAGAACTTCTTTCTGCTTGGTACAACAGCAATTATCGGCGTTCCCACTCCCGTTTGGATCACCCTTATCTGCTTCATTGTCTTCGGCATCCTGCTCCATAAGACGACCTTCGGGCGCCGCACTCTTGCAATCGGCGGCAATAAAGAAGCTGCCCGCCTCGCCGGTATCGATGTCCTGAAGACGCAGTTCACTATATTTCTGATGCAGGGGTTGATCGCGGGGTTCGCGGGAGTTATAGTTGCTTCCAAAATGACCAGTGGGCAGCCCAAGCCGCAGGAAGGCTTTGCGCTGGATGTTATCTCGGCATGCGTGCTTGGAGGGGTATCGCTGGCAGGTGGGGTCGGTACGATGACCGGCGCCGTGGTGGGTGTGCTTATAATGGGAACGGTCGCTAACGCGATGAACCTGCTGAGTATCGATCCGTTCTACCAGTTCGTTGTGCGTGGCCTGATCCTGCTTGCGGCGGTTCTGTTCGATAGATACGGACAATCGAAGAAAGCCAGGCGGTAAAAATTGAGGGTTTTGGGGGGAATTGAATATGTTTATGCGGATGACTACCGTACTCGTGTTCTTGCTTGTCATAACTGCCGTAATGGCATTCGCGGAGGACTTCCCGCTTACTTCTCTTGATCTGAGTAAACTCCGGCAGGGGTGGGGGACTCCTCAGATCGATAAGACCGTTACCGGTGGGCCGATCTCGATCGGTGGTCGGAAATTCGACCACGGCCTGGGTACTCATGCAAACATCTGCCTTTGGGTCGAGCTCAAGGGTGGAGCGGAGCGGTTCGAAGCATGGGTCGGTGTCGATGATGCCGCCGGGAAGGGCAATGGTGCCGTAGTTTTCATGGTTATCGGCGATGATAAATGCCTGTATCGGAGCCGCATATCGAAGTCGGGTGATGCTCCTCAGAAGATAGATATATCTCTTAAAGGGGTCAAGTTCGTTACGCTTATTGCAACCAGTGCTGTAAGCGGGATTAACTATGATCATGCCGACTGGGCTGATGCCCGCTTCATCGGCGCGACGGCAAAGCCGCTGACAATCGATTCACCAAACGATAAACCCGTTATTCTAACCCCTAAGCCATCGCCCAGGCCGCGCATCAATGGCGCGAAGGTGTTTGGTGTCCGCCCGGGGCATCCGGTTCTTTTTACCATTCCGGCGACCGGCAATCGTCCAATGACCTTCTCCGCGTCTAATCTTCCCGCCGGTCTCAGCCTGGATTCTCAAACCGGACGTATATCGGGTTCAGTCCCAAATCCCGGCACGTATATCGTGACCCTTTCCGCGAAAAATTCGCTGGGAACAGCATCGCGCGAGCTCAGGATCGTGGTTGGAGATGATATAGCGCTGACCCCTCCGATGGGGTGGAATGACTGGTATACATTTAAGAGAAATATCACTGATAAAGACGTTCGCGCGGCGGCGGATGCGATGGTTGCGAGCGGTATGATGGACCATGGTTACAGCTACGTAAACATCGACGATTGCTGGATGGTAAGGCCTGGCTCTCCCGAGCCCGGAATCGGTGGGGATCCTCGAACTGCCGACGGTAAGATCCTTCCAAACAAGCGCTTCCCGGATATGAAAGCGCTGACCGATTACATTCATTCCAAAGGCTTAAGAGCGGGAATCTACATCTCACCTGGCCCGCGGACCTGCGCCGGATTCGAGGGAAGCTACGGGCATGAAGCTCAGGATGCGAAGCAGTTCGCTGATTGGGGGTTCGATTTCCTGAAATATGACCTCTGCTCTTATAGAGAAGTTCAAAAAGACCATTCGCTCGAGGAAAATAAACGACCTTATAAGCTCATGGGCGATCTGCTTAAAGAGCAGGATCGTGATATTGTCTTCAACCTCTGTCAATACGGGATAGCGAACGTTTGGGAATGGGGCGCGGAAGTCGGAGGCAACAGCTGGCGCACGTTCGGAGACATCGGTTCGAATCCGGCTGATTATTCAGTGGGCTTCAATTTGAATGATATGGGAAAGTGGGTAGGTCCCGGCCATTGGAACGATCCTGATTATATCAACATCGGGTTCCTCGGATCACCGACGCTTCTGACGCCCAACGAGCAATACACCTATGTCACCCTATGGAGCCTGCTCGCGGCTCCGTTGTTTTTCAGCGGCGATATAACGAAGCTCGATGATTTTACCCTGAGCCTGCTCACGAACGATGAGGTGATCGAGGTCGACCAGGACCCGCTCGGTAAGCAGGCGCGGCGTGTTGCGCGGGTCGGCGATACTGAAGTGTGGGCGAAAGATATGGAGGACGGAAGTAAAGCTGTGGGGCTGTTCAATCGCGGCGAGTTCTCCACGACGGTGGCTGTAAAATGGTCCGATCTTGGCATTACCGGGAGTCACAGAGTAAGAGACCTTTGGAGACAGCGCGATATTGGGAAGTTTTCCGATTCATATCAGCAGGAAATTCCTCGCCACGGCACTGTGATGCTGCGGTTGTGGGAGTAATTGTTAAATCTTAATATATGTACGGTGGTAGTCTGATCGGCGCCTATAGTCTTCTTTGACGCGAGAGGCCGAAAGATAGAGATACCGAAAGGAAAATCTACTTCTCTACCATTGGTGTATCGGGAATAGGCATGGGTGGTGTCTGTACTATTCCCTATCATTTCTATCTTTCGGGCTTTCGCGTCTAAAGAGACTATCAATGCTGATCAGACTCCCGCACCCATGCTATTCAAAATTACTCTATTCTCTTAGATGTGCTTGATGAACGTCGATGGCTGAAAAGGAATGAATGCGATGGCAGAAGATAAACAGATCCCTGAGATATCGTTCGAGACCGGTGACCCTCGCGATGCAGAGTTCTTTCGTGTTCTTAAGAGCATCGTCGAAAAAGACTGCAAGGTTATAACCGAGGGAGAACGTAAGATACACACTCATCCGGATTGGGTCCGCGATCATATCCACGAGATGAAAGCGTGGAAGTGGTGGGAGAGTGACCTCAGCTCTTTTATCGACAGATTGATCGAGCTTCAGCCTGCGCGCGGGTTCTTCCACGAGATTCTCTCCGGTCTTAAAGACTATCATGCCGGGTTTGTGAAGCCGGAGTTTGTGTATCGTGATGAGGCGAACGGGGTCCAGTTTATCAGGCTCGAGCTAGAGGCTGATATCGAGTATCTGATGGTGGAAGCGGCGTATTTCATCTGGCAGGCGACCGGTGATAAACAAGGAACCGCCAAGCGGCTTCCCGCGCTGGAGAAGGGGCTTCGATACAATATGGAGGATCCGACCAGGTGGGATCCGGAGCATGGGCTGCTGATGCGCCCGTTTACTATCGACACATGGGATTTTACATGGGGTGTGCCGACGAGTAATCGCGGAATCGATCCCGATATGCCGATGGCGATAATGCATGGTGATAACTCAGGGCTTTATCGCGCTTGTTTACAGATGGCTGAGATGACTGAAGCCGTGGGCGATGCGGATACGGCGGCGAAATGGCGGGAGAAAGCCGAAGTGATCCGCGATCGAGCGAACAAGCTGCTCTGGAACGGCAGGTTCTATATGCACGAATATCACCTCGATCCTGTCGATCCGGGGTGCGATGAGAGCGATATGCTCAGCTTGTCTAATACTTATGATATCAATCGCGGCTTACCGACTCATGAAATGGCTGTATCGATTATCGATGAGTATCGAGAGCGTGGGAAACGCAGCCCAGGAGCGAATGCGGACTGGTATACGCTCGATCCGCCGTATCCGATCTTTGCGGTGCATCCGTGGGGTGAGTATATCAATGGCGGAGTGGGCAGTTTTGTGGCGGGTGAGCTGGCTAAGGCTGCGTTCAGGCACGGCAGGGAGGATTATGGAGTCGAGATCCTGCGGCGATTGCGCGAGATTACCGAGAAAACCGGGACTCTGCAATTCATAGTCGGGCGTGATGGGCGAGATCTGAACTGGGGGCCGAGAGGCTGGGGCGCGGCCGCTGTCCTGTCGGCGATGATGGAGGGGCTGGCCGGAATTACTGATAAATCCGCTCTGTTCGAGAGTGTTGAGATTGCGCCAAGATATCCGGCTGCGGGAATGGAATCGGCCAGGGTATGCCTGCGTTATGGAGCGTCTGATGCTTATGTGATCGCGGATTATAAGCATGACCCGCAGTCCTGCAGCATTAGAATTGCGCTTTTCGGTTCACCGCGAAAGGTGAGTCTCCATGTGCTGCTGCCGGAAGATGCGACGCCCGCAGGCGCATCGGTAGATGGGAAGCAGGTCGAATATAAGCAGGTGAATGTGGAAAAGAGCGTTTACTGCGACTTCACGCTAGTCAGGAGTGGAGACGCGGATAGCGTGGCGGAGGTCGCGTATCGGGTTTAGAGATAGATGGAGAAGCTGGAAGCTACCCGAACAGATTCCCCGGGTTCAGTGCCAGATCGGGGTCGAAGAGGAGCTTAAGGGCGCGCATCCCGGTTATGGCGTCTTCTCCATACATCATCTTCAGGAATGGAGGCTTGATCTTACCTATGCCGTGTTCGGCGGAGACTGAGCCTCCCATTGCAACTATCTCCTTCGCCCAGCTCAGGTAAAGCGATTTGCCCTTGTCGTATTCATCCTGGCTGCGGGGGAGGATGTTTACGTGCAGGTGGTTATTTCCGATGTGGCCGAAGATTACCGATTCCAGGTCCTCTTCCGCAATGCCCGCATTATACATAGCGAGCGCTGATTCAAGATGCTCATCCGTTACGGACATATCGGTACCCAGTTTTGTGAGCTCGGGGTAGTCCTTTTTACGCTGGCCTATGAGTAAATTAGCCGCCTCGGGGATCGCGTGGCGGAATGCTTTCAGCGGCTCGAGTTCACGGGTGGTGGTGGCATACCAAGTGTCATCGTCGCTTCCTCCGAGCGTTGATATCGCCTCCATCGCCTGCATCGCGGCTTCTTCGAGCTCCTCATCACTTTCACCGTGAAATTCGGTGTAAACGGCGGTGTGGAAGTGCGGCTTAAGCGCGGGAATCGAGCTGAATGCGGTTGATTCGGACCTCATTTTGCGCAGAAGATCGAGCGAATCGCTGTTGAAGAACTCGATAGCGACCGGGTGAACCGGCAATATATCGAACCCTTCGATAGCTTCTCCACGAAGCACGCGGACGAGCGTAAGAGCGGCTTCTTCGGTGGGGAGAAATACGGTGAGACCGGCTATCGCCTTTGGCTTTGGTATGAGGCGAAGCTCGATCTCGGTGACTACCCCGAGAGTGCCCTCCATGCCGATCATTAAATCGATCATGTCCATATTATCCCGGACCCAGTAGCCCGCGGCAGTTTTTACATCGGGCGGGGTGTAAACCGGCAGCAATCCTGATATGACGCGGTCATCTTCGGTTGTAAGCGAGAAGCTCCTGCCCCGCGCATAATTTTCTCCACGATGCAGGTACAGCACCGAGCCATCGACCAATACTATTTTCAATGAGGAAATCCAATTGCGGGTCGAGCCGTAGTGAAAAGTCATTGCTCCAGAAGCGCTGCATGCGACCATTCCGCCTATCGATGCGGAGGTTTCCGTCGGGTCCGGAGGAAACATCAGGTCTTTTTTGGCGATTGCTTCGCGTATATCGCTGAGCGAAGCTCCGGGCTGCACCGTCAACCGGCGCTCGCCGGATTTGTCATCTGTGCGGATATCGCCGATATGGTTCATCCGGCTCAGGTTGAGGATGTGTCCGCCCTGGGGGACCGCCCCGGCCACGATTCCTGTGCGAGCTCCCTGGATCGTAACGCTTTCGCCCCGCGCGCGAACAGCCTTTATAACTTCGATTACCTCTATTTCTGATGCTGGGAACGATATCGATTCAGCAGTTCCGGTGCAGCGGGATTCGTCGCTGAGGTAGTCGTTATAATCATTGCTCCAGGTTTTTATGAGATCGTTGGTCATAATCGCGTTTCTATCCCCTTATCCAGCTAATACTTAGGCACTCGGTTCATTTTTCCTGGTCATTATTACCGCGGCATAAGCAGGTAAATTTATTGTTCAGCTTTTGCAATTTATTCCTTATGGAATGGGTATCATATTACCACATGCATAGTATATAGTATAATAGAGTGGAATCCGGTGAAGTAGTTATATGTGAGTGAGGGGCCGTGGAGCGAATCAGGTGTTTATATGAGTAGCGAACAGCATCAAAACGCCGTCTTGAGGGGGATCAACAGACTTTTCAGTGAGGCTCTGGCTTGCGATACGGATAAGGAGCTGGGGCGAATATGCCTGGCTGTTGCTGAAGATGTTACCGGGAGTAAGTTCGGTTTTATCGGTGAGATCGATGCTGGCGGCTCGCTTAATTGTGTAGCGATAAGTGACCCCGGATGGGAAGCCTGCAGGATATCCGAATCTGATGATAATGGGACGATATCTGCCGGATTTGAGATCCACGGCATCTATGGTCGGGTGCTGCTGGATGAAAAGAGCTTCTACACAAATGATCCGGCTTCACATCCTGACAGCATAGGCCTTCCTGAAGGTCATCCTCCACTTCTGGCTTTTCTCGGCGCTCCCCTGATTCATGCCGGAAAGACTATCGGCATGGTGGGGCTTGGTAATCGTGAAGGTGGTTACAGCGATCAGGATATGGAAGCGCTGGAAGCTCTGACACCCGCTATCGTGCAGCTTTTCGTGCGCAGACGGAGTGAAATCGCGCTCCAGGAGATCAACCGGCGTCTTGAACTGCTTTCGGAGACCGCCAACCGGCTGCTGGTTACCGATAACCCGCAGGTGCTGGTGCAGTCGCTGTGCGAGCATGTAATGGAGGCGCTGGGCTGCCACATATTCTTTAATTTCCTGGTAGACGAGGAACGTGGCTGCCTGCATCTCAACGCTTGCGCCGGGATTCCTGAAGACGCCGCGAAAAGCATCGAGTGGCTCGAATTTGGCACTGCGGTCCGCGGATGCGCGGCAAGAGATGGCTGCAGGATAATAGCGGAAGATATTTTCAATACGCCGGATGTTCGGACCGAGTTGGTGAAAGGCTATGGTGTCCAAGCCTATGCCTGTCATCCGCTGCTGGCTCAGGGCGAGAAAGTCATCGGGACCTTGTCGTTCGGATCTAAAACGAAGGCACATTTCGTAGATAACGAGATCGAACTGATGAGAGCTGTAGCTGACCAGGTCGCTACGGCGATGGAGCGAATCCGGCTGCTTAACACCGAGAGGCAGAGAGCTGAGGAACTGGCGAGGCTTAACAGGATACTGAGAGCGCACAGTAACAGCAGCCATGCGATGATGCGGGCGACCGATGAACCGGCATACCTGCAGGAAGTGTGCAGAATTATTATTGAAGACTGCGGTCATGCAATGGCCTGGATAGGATTGGCGGAGAATGATGAGGCCAGGTCTGTCCGCCCGGTGGCTTATTCCGGCTTCGAGCAAGGATACTTGGAGACGCTTGGCATTTCCTGGGCGGATACTGAGCGCGGCCGCGGACCGACGGGTACGGCTATTCGAACCGGTAAGCCGTGTGTCTGCCAGGATGTGCTGACCAATCCGGAGTTCGAACCGTGGCGCGCGGAGGCGGTTAAGCGCGGGTATGCGTCTTCGATGGTGGTTCCTCTGTTAGCCGATGATAAAGCTTTTGGAGCGATTACCGTATATTCACGTGAGCCGAATTCTTTTTCGGAAGAAGAGATAAAGCTGCTCTCACAGCTGGCCGATGATGTTGCGTTTGGGATAGGAGCGATCAGAACGCAGGATGAGCGCAGGCGGGCTGAAGAAGCGCTGCGTGAGAGCGAAGAAAGCTTCAGAACAATGGCAAATGCTATCCCCCAGCTTGCTTGGATGGCTGATCCTGATGGATACATCTTCTGGTATAACAAGCGCTGGTATGAATACACGGGAACTACACCGGAGCAGATGAAAGGCTGGGGCTGGCAGAGCGTTCATGACCCGGATGTTTTACCGAAGGTGCTGGAGAGGTGGAAAGCGTCCATCGAGAAAGGCGAACCTTTCAATATGGAGTTCCCTCTTAAAGGTGCTGATGGGAAGTTCCGTGTGTTCCTTACCCGTGGCGTTCCGATAAAAGATTCGGAAGGACGCGTAACGCGCTGGTTTGGAACGAATACCGATGTAAGTGAGGCGCGGGAACTGGAAGCTCACAAGCGGGAGTTCTACAGGCGAACGATACAGGCCGCGACAGAAGGCAAGCTGTTGATATCCGAAAGCGAGGAGATCGAGCGCCTTTCCGGGCCGCAGGTAGCCGCGTGGAAGCTTGGCCAGCCAGTCGATGTTGAACCGATGCGCGACGGGATCGCCGGATACGCGGCAAAAGCAGGGATGGATGCGGCCAGAGTGTATGATTTCACCGGATGCGCGGTCGAGGCTGCCGCGAATGCTGTAAAGCACGCCGGAGGTGGAGTCGCATCGCTTCATGCCGTGGATAGTAAGCTGATATTTAAGGTGGTCGATAATGGTTCGGGGATCGGCGCGCTTGCTCTTCCCGATATCGCTTTGACCAAGGGTTACACGACCGCTGTATCACTCGGTATGGGTTACAAGGTAATTATCCGGTTCGCGGATAAGGTGTATTTGGCTACGGGGCCGGAAGGGACGGCTGTCGCGGTCGAGATGAAACTGCATCGGGAAGATAAACTGCCGGGTGTGCTTATGGGTAAAGCCGGCTCTTCCAGTTGAGTGTTATGAGACTTCGCCTTCTTCTGTGTTTTCTGCTGATTGCGCTCGTCCAAGCGCCTGCGCATACAGATACGATCCTCCAGGCTTTCTGGTGGGATTGCCAGAATGAGAGTTTTTACGCTCCTGGTAAAACTTACGAGTATGAATGGTATAACTACATCCGCGCGCAGCTTCCACGGTTCGAGGCGGTAGGGATCACCGGCCTCTGGACTCCTCCGCTGTGCAAATCCGCCAGCTCGACCGGTTATTCGATGGGCTACGATGTGTTCGATCATTATGACCTCGGTGAGAAGCTTGTCAACCAGCCCCCTTCGAAACCGGATGGCAGAACCAGATTTGGAACCCGCGATGAGTTTCTTCGGTTTGTCGCATCCGCGCATGCGCATGGGATCGGGGTTTATCCTGATATCGTGCTCAACCACATGGCTGGTGGTAAGAAAGATGCCGCCGCTCCGAGCGTCGATGCTAACGGCCACCGGTCGGACGATCTCTGGAAGAGGTTCCGTTACAGCGCGGCGGGAGGACCGGAAGCGGGACGCTGGCCCAAGGGATGGTGGAATTTCCATCCGAACCCCGATCACAACAGCATCAATTCTAATGATATCGATGCGGAAATGTGGGGTCCGGATATTTGTTATGCCTCCAACCACGATGCTGAAGGTAGGCCAAGCGAAAAGTATATGCTGCGGCAGGCGGTGGAGTGGTTCGAATGGCTCTCGCGCGTGACGGGGGTGGATGGTTACCGGTTCGACGCGGTGCGGCACTATGAGCCTTATGTGGTGCGCGATGTGCTGGCGAGAGAAGAGGCGGTGCGCGGGCGCAAGCCGTTTGCGGTGGTCGAATATGGAACGTGGGATACGGCCGATCTCGACCGATGGATAGGGCAGACCGAGGGCAGGGCGCGCACATTCGATTTTCCATTGCACGATCAGCTTGTGAAGATGGTCCTTGCGAGAGGGATGTATAACATAGGGTCACTTCCTGATTTCCTGCAAAAGGACGGAGCGCACTCGGTTCCATTTGTAAACTCGCACGATACCGTTCGCGGGCCTGCGGGGAATTATATGACGATCCCGCCGGATGACCCGTGGGCGGGGCTGGCTTACGCGTATATATTATCGCTCGACCGCACACCGTGCGTGTTTTATGAGGATTTGTTCCCGAATAGGAGTGTGCAGCTTCGGCGTTATGGCAATCCCGAAACGCGGCCGATGCGGCAGTGGTTGGCTGATCTTATCAAGATACGGGAAAGATATGCGTCGGGGAGTGAGCCTGTTAAATATCCACTGCGCACGAATGAGCTTCTCGTGATCGAGCGGCCGGGGAAGATGGTGACGATCCTGAACAATAACGGCGCTGATTGGCGGGAGGCGAAATTTACCTCGAGCTTTGGGCCTGGGGTGGAGCTCAGGGACATCACGGGGCAATCTGACGCGCGTGTGAGAACGGGAACGGGAGCTGATGCGGGAAAGGTGAGCTTCTGGCTGCCGGCGGCATCTTACGCGGTGCTGGTGAAGGCATCCGAGCCCGCGCTTTCAAATATGAAGCGCGCTCCGGAAAAGACTGTTCAGGAGATTGAGTTCGCCGATGATCTCTCGACCGGTTGTCTCGGCAATGCCGTGAGAACATTCAAAATATGGCCCGCCGCGGACTCGGAGATCGATGCCGAGTTGAAGCTGGAACAACCAGCTAAGGCAGCGGTAGAGCTATTGTCACCTGACGGAAAGCTGTGTAAACCGCTGCAAAGGTTCGATGGACGCCAGGGCGCATGGAAATCTACATCGGCGGGGTGGTATACATTCAGAATAAAAGTGCCGGGGAAAAAGCAAGCGCATGCATTCCTGAAAGTCTCATATACGGGCGCGCGGTAGAAAATTTTACACAGTTAAAGTTGACTGCCGGTTACGTGGCAGGTAAAATTAAAAAGCCGCCACAACGCGGGGGTGGTTCGGGTCTGGTGGCTCGCCTGGTCTTCAAAACCTGTGTGACGTCTGAGTAAGGCGTCGGGTGGGTTCGATTCCCACACACTCCCGCCAATTTAAGCTCGGATTCGAGGCTCTACAAGCGCTATCACTCCTCAGTGGCTTTCTGTCTGGGTCAAAGTCGTTCCACTTGCTTTACACGCTTGCGATATTCCGAGGGGCTGACTCCGGTCGCCTTTATAAAGTCTCTGTTGAATGCGGAAAGATTCCCGAAGCCTATGTGGTATGCCACGGAGGCTATGCAGTGTCCCAACCGGCCGGATGTAGATATCGTCGACAGCCAGCGCCTTGCACTTATTTACGATATTGAACCCGATATCCAGTGAGTCCTGAGCATCGCCCGTAGTGAACACGGTAGAGATCTCTTTCCAGCCATAAGTTCCAGAGGGATAAAAAGAGTGTAGCTGCTCCAGTCGGTAAGATGTTCTCCCTGGGCTACATCTTCTCCTCGAACCCACACACTAAGCTCGTATTTAGTGTTGGGCGAAACGCTGATGGTTTGAGAGAGACGGCCATAGACCTGAGGAGTCATCTGGCTGTTGTTCGTAAAAACCAGACACCGTGAGCCGGAGTGTGGATTTGTAGTATCTGAATAAAAGCCGGCCTGAGCCGTTGTAATCCATGCCCAGCCCGGAGCAGCATTATTGGGGGCTATTACTTCGAATCCGGGGTCGGTAATGACGGGGACAACGCTCGTGCCTGCCCACGCCATTCCCGTGCACAGTGCAAGTGATAAAACTAAAGAAGCGATGAGTGCTTTCAAGATATTTCTTTTCTTTCGATAAACAAATCCGGCCTTATCTACCGGTTCCACTACTTAATTTACTGCACAGATGGGCTGTCGTCAATGTTGAATGGCATGGAATAAAGCTATCGCAATCACACAGTCATTCTCCTTTGTGTGTTTGTGGCGTTGTCACTACGATGCTTTAAAGATGGGGTAATATTCATGAATTAGTCGAAACTTGGCCAGCAAACGTAGTATATGTCGATATATGCCAAGCAGACAACCCCGTAATAATACCAGTATTTCTACGAACAAGAGCCGGACCCGATTATTTCGTCACTATCCATGTAGGCTATTCGTCGACAATGGATTCATCCATATCTCCACTACCGGCAGGTTTATTTGCCTCATCCGCATAATATGCTGTTAGGGATAATTCCAGACCGAAGCGAAATCAATGGAATCCGTGAATGTATGGTCTTCCCGGATGATTCGTTAGCTTCGCTCGGTGCGAATCAACTGGGGGGAATAGACTGTGTATTGGATTCGTAAGTGTTTTTTTGCTGTAGTCGTTCTTATGTGCTTAAGCTCGACTGTCACAGCCGCGATCATACCGGTGGATCAGAGCCATGTGGTCTCACTCGATGGTCAGTGGCGTTTCAAGCTCGAGCAAGCTCAGCCGCGGACGAATAACTGGGGAACTCAGTTACCTGTCGATTACCCGGCGGCCTTCGAGCCATTCTTCAAGGCTGATTATAAAGAAGATGCCGGCTGGCATGACATTAAAGTGCCCTCGAACTGGGAGATGGCCGGCTACTCTCCCGCAACCTACGGCCAGCCTGACAACGCTTCCGGCTTTTACCGCAAGTGGATAAATATCCCGGCGGATTGGGCCGGGCGCATAGTTAAAGTCAACTTCGATGGCGTGCAGAACGGCGCCGAGATTTGGCTTAACGGCCAGCCAGTTAATGTCACCGAACCAAGCTGGGGCAGATCGAACTACCATGAGAGCGGCTGGACCGCATGGCAAGCCGACCTTACGCCCGCTGTCAAATTTGGCGAACCCAACCTGCTCGCTCTGAGAGTGACTAAAAATACGAAATCAGTCGACCTGGATACGGGCGACTATTTCTTCCTCGGCGGTATATATCGGCCTGTTACCCTGTTCTCGCTGCCGCAGGCTCATATCGAGGATATCACTATACAGACCAGGCTCCTGCCCGATAACAAGGCGGAAGTCAAGGTGATTGCCGTCGTTTCGGGACCGGCTAAACAAGTTTTCATACAACTTAGAGGCTTTCAGCCCATGGGCGTGGCTGTAACGGATAACCAGGCGGTGCTTACGCAGATCGTTCCTAATCCGCGATTGTGGTCTGCTGAGCACCCGAATCTTTATCCGATCAATATCTCTCTTCAGGATAACACCGGCAAAACGGTTGAACATGTAGTACGCAAAGTGGGGATCCGTGAGATCACGATAAAAAATGGTGTGCTGCTGGTAAACGGGAAGCCTGTGAAGCTGGAGGGAATCTGCCGCCACGATGTCTCAGCGCGGGATGGTTCAGCCGTCGGCCCGGACCTTTGGCGCAAAGATCTGCTACTTATGAAAGCGGCTAATATAAACGCCATTCGCACTTCACATTATCCTTATGGTTCGGGATTCTACGACCTGTGCGATGAGATGGGTTTTTATGTAGCCGATGAGCTGCCTTATTGCTGGGCGCCGACTAACGATGCTTCGCTTGAGGCTGCGTTTACTCAGCGCGCCCGAGAGACCATTGCTCGTGATAAGAACCATCCCAGCGTAATCATCTGGGCGGTGGGCAATGAAAATAAAGATGGCTGCAACAATCAGACCGTAGCCGATCTTGTGAAGAAGCTTGATCCCACGCGCCTGCGACTCGTTTCCTGTAAAAACGCCGACCTCTACGGCACAGATTTCGACGATTCACATTATCGGACTCCGAAGAACATGCTGGATGCCGGAGAGGATAAGGAGCGTCGTCAAAAGTGGCCGTTTATCTACCTGGAGAACCCGAATGTTTGGGATGTACGGTTCGGAGCGGATTTTGGATCGCTGGATCGCTGGACCGATGTTCTTCGCAGAGTGTGGGATGTCACCTGGAAGTTCGACACCCTGCCTGGTTCGTTCCTCTGGGAGTGGCAGGATCGTGCGGTTGCCGATAAGTGCCCGACCAAGCTCTATCAATATGATCCCGTTACCGGCATTCAATATGTTAAGACTAAGGGGCTCGTGGATGCTTTCCGGAATCCGCGACCGGATTATTATGCGGTTAAAATGGTCTATGCTCCGATCGTAGCCGGCCGGTCACTCGATCCCTCTACTCATCCAGGCACCGCGGTTATCGATGTTACGAATCGCTATTCGTTTACCGATCTTTCCGAGCTCAATACTAATTGGAAGCTTACAAAGGATGATAATTCACTCGGTTCCGGGACCGAGCATCTCAAGCTGGCGCCGATGACAAGCGGAAAAGTCAGGTTGGATCTTCCAATCCGTGCTATGGCTAAAGCAGATACACTGCGGATCGATTTCAATGATCCCCGCGGATGGAATGTTGTCAGCTACCAGTTTGCATTGGCTGCGAAGCCTATTACGAGCAAGTTCGATCAGGCGCTGCCGGTGGGGCTGAAGTTCCCGCGGATCAATCTGGTCGTGAATGCCACGCCCAAGAATATGCAGTGCGATCCTTACCGCGCGGAGCTTAAGAACGTCAAGATACAGCCTGTTGATTCGGTGTCCTCCGGCAGCGAACTGCTGGGTAAGGTGCGGTCGATCGATGCGGATATTATCATGCGCAGGGATCTGGCGAACGATAAAGCAGCCAAAGATCATCCCGAGCTCAATGGCGTGGTTGGGCATGTCCACGCGGAATATGCTGATAATCAACTTAGATATGAGCTGGAGTGGACTGGGCCAAGATCTGAGATTCAGGAACTCGGATGGGTGCTGGATATGCCAAAGGCTTACGATCACTTCTCATGGAACAGGGAAGCGATATGGTCCGTGTATCCGGAGAAGCATATCGGTCGGCCAGCGGGCACTGCTCTGCCCGACAGCGCTAATGTCCACTTGACCGATATCACCCGTCCTGATGCCTTTGATTTCAACTCGACCAAGTATAACTGCAACTGGGCGACGCTCACCGATGCAAGCGGGCAGGGTCTGCGTGTGGAGTTTGATGCGAATCAGCGTTACCAGGTGAAAGCAGGCTTTGGCGCGGATGGCGGTTATACGCTGGTGGTAAACAAGCAGTGCAGCCCACCGGTGGATATCAGTAGTTCCACCGTAAGCGATTTTTACCTCTGGCTTTCGCCTGGAGATAAAATAGAAGGGGCTTTCAAGATAGGGTCGAACAAAGTAATTAAAGCAGAGTAGACATTTAGTGCCCTTAGGGTCCGGGGTAGCGTGGTCTACTCCGGACCATTATCAGGTTATCACAGCACCGATGCTCTGTGGCGTGAATGGAGTAGGGAGGGGCGAATGAATAGAGGCGGTTTTTCTTGGAACCGGCTTCTCGGTATATCGGCGGCGAAATCTCGAATATCGCGAAAAATCGGGGTGCCACTCACTAGATCGGGCAGACAGCGTAAATTAGGCGCCGCGGCGGGCTGCGCGACTATGATCATCACTGCTGCTGTAACCATACTTGCAATTTCGCTTCTAGCGCTGCGATATTAATAGATCATTGATAGGTGGCGATTGCGGGTCTCCGAACCCCTGCCCATCAAGTAATCTATCATTCCCTTATTATCTGTCATTCCCGCCTTCGCGGGAATGACAGTATATGCAAGAATGACAGGGCATGCGGGAATGACGGAGTATCGGGCGTTACAGGTATCTTAGGAATGCACCCCAACCAATCCCGCATCCTACTTGGCTTGGAACTTCGCCGGAGCCATCATGGTTATATAGCCCGTGGTACCAGCCGGGATCGATACATCGGTATATTTCCCCTCGACGGCTTTACCGGTAAGATAGCCTGCGCCTGCGCCGATTGCCGCGCCTTTCCATCCTCCCGCTATTGCGCCGATCGCGCCTCCAGCCACGGTCCCTGTTCGCCGGTTCTTGGGCTGTGCGCTCTTGCCGGTCCCTTCTTTAGGCACACCCTGCCGCGTGCTCGGTAATGCCGATATAGGTACCTGTGTTCCATTAGGCAGGACTGCCGATGTAAGCTCGGCTCTTATTCTACCGGGAGCTTTGGGCTGCTTCGGCTGCACCATGGTCAGCCTGCCGATGAACCTGGTGTTAGCCGGAAATCCTCCGCAGTAGGACCCGTAGCAATGCGCTTGAACTATATCTCCGACCCGGCTGGTTGCCGAGCTTACCGGCGTGTCCAGGACTACCGGGATCACCGTGTTCTGTGGGACAACAATCGTTCTTGTGGCTGCCTGTGCCTGCAGCGCACTACTTATCGCAAGCGCCGCTATCATCAGGATTAAGATCAGATTGGCTCTTGATCTCATTTCCGCTCACCTCCCAATCATACTATTACTGGTAGTTTACCCTTGCTTATCTGGTGATAAAAACTGAGGTGAGTCGGGGTGATGGGGAGAGAATGGCAAAGGAGAATTTAAGGGCTCTGTGTCGAGCATACAGAGCCCTTCAGTAGTTATTACTGCTTTAAATTGGCGGACGACTCCGCGATAACATCCATGATGCTGTCGCAGCCGATTATTTTAAGTACGCGCCGTGGGTAAGCTGATTCATCGACCAATACACGCAGCCGTTTTCCTCGCCGCATCATCGTTCTGGCTGCTACTAAAAGATCCTGCACGACCGCTGTATCGATGAATACCACCGAACGGAAATCCACGGTAAGAGCATCGACCGATTCAGATGCTTTTTTTATCTCTCTACCGAATTCACGGCAATTATGCAAATCCATCGCGCCACTGCACGTAATAGTCGTATTCTCGTTGTCTCCGGTTACACTCGTCAAAATAGGCTCCGCCATGAGGCCTTCGCTCCTTCGAATTAATCGAGTTGAAATACTATTATCGCCGTGTCATCCTGTAAGCGCCCTTCGGCATGGGCTGTCGCCGCGGCCAGCAAACCGGTCGCAATCTCTTCCGGTACCGCTGTATCGCCGCATGACAGATACTCCATGATACCCTCTCTGCCAAAGAGTGCAAGTCCACTTGATCTTGCCTCGGTGATGCCGTCAGTCACCATAACGATCGTATCGCCGCTGTAGATCGAGTGGCAGCCTTCATTGTAGCTGAAATCTCCATGGAAACCCAGAGCTCCGCTCAGTAAATCAAGTTCTTCGATATTACCTGATGCTCTGTGTAATATCGGAGGTTCATGGCCTCCGTTGGCGTAAGTTATGGTTTCGGCTTTCAAATCAACTACTATAAATGAAGCTGTGAGCAAGTTGACACCATCGAACTGTTCTCGGCACAGCGCCTGGTTCGCCAGCGACAGCACCCTGGCTGGGCTGGGATTGAGATAGGCGTAACTGCGTATGGCGTATCTGGCTGACGCGACTCGAATTGCGGCAGGCAGGCCTTTACCTGCGACATCGCCAATCAGCAGCCCGAGCTTATCATCGCCAAGGTCGAAAATATCGTAAAAATCACCACCGACTTCCGCTTCGCTCAGAGCCGGTTGGTATTTTACGGCTATCTTGCAGCCTTCTATTTTATACTGTGAGCGAGGCGGGATAAGCGCCTGCTGAAGTACTTCGGCTATATGATGTTCGCGCTCGTGGACTTCCTGCTTGCGCTGCTCAAACTCTATCCTGTCCCTTACATCTCTTACTATATATGTCGCACCGATAATATGCCCGCCGGTATCGCGAATCGGTGAGGTGCTGACACTGACTATAATTTCATCTCCAAGCGGAGTCAACAGCCTGTAATGATAATCTCGAATAGTCTCTCCGCAAAGTGCAAGGTTAGTATACCACTGCTCAGGCTCTATCAGCTTGCCATCGATACTATATCTGATCGATTGCAGCAGCCACTCGGTAGATGATATATTCTCAGGAACCCGAAGTATGGCTCTCGCGGCGTCGTTCATCCATAGGATTTTGCCTTCGGCATCGAGTAAAGCCGCACCATCCGCCATACTTGTAAGGAAAGCTTCAAGCTCAGCCCGCTGTCGTTCAGTTTCAGCCCGGGCGTCGGTTAATTCGTGCTGCAGTTTCTTGATTTCGGTAATATCATTGTCGACCTCAAGAATAGCGGCAGGATTGCCTTGTTCATCGCGGTGGAGCACATGGTGGCTCGCTACGACGATCTTTGTGCCATTCTTGCAGGTATGAATCAGCTCACCTTGCCAGTGCCCGACGGTGGCAAGGGTCTCCTCCAGCGCCTTAAGCGATACCGGGAAAACAGTTTGTAGAAGGTCGTGTGAGATTTTTCCAACCGCTTCTTCTTTGGTGAACCCATACATCGCTTCTGCGCCGGAGTTCCAGAAGATGATCGAGCCGTTCACATCTCTTATCAATACATGCGCGAGGTCGAGTATGTGCGCCTGCTTTTCCAGCACGGCTGCGTATTCCCTTAACTGCGCTTCGCTCTGCCTTAGCTCCTCTTCGACCAGGAGCCGTTCTTCCATTTCAGACTGGAGCTCATTGTTAAGAGTGGTCAGTTCTTCGTTTCCGGCGGCCAATTCTTCATTCATTGTCACGAACTCTTCGTTAGCCGTGGCTAGCTGCTCATTGAGTTCGGACATTTCCATTTCAGCGCGTTTCCGCTCGGTAATATCCGTGGAAACTCCACCAACGCCATATATTTCACCGTCGCTGTCGCGCAGTGGGAATTTGAGTGAAATAAAAGAGCGTGTCTCGTTTTCGTCTGAGATTGATTCCTCGATTTCCACCAGCCGTCCGGTTTCGAGAACCAGTTTATCGTTCGTTTCGTGCTGTTTCGCTGAGGAAGCGGGGAAAATATCGAAGCTGGTTAAACCTTTGAGCTCTTCTTTCTCCATTCCTGCCAGATCGGCCAGAGCCTGGTTCACAATGATGAATCGCCCTTCGCTATCTTTTATGTAGATATGTGCTGGCGTGCTATCGATGACTGACTGCAGCAGCGATTCTGCCTGTTCGGCTTGTTCAGCGAGTTCCTCGATGTATCTGCGGGATCTGACCTGCTCGGTTGTCTCTATGGCGACTATCATGAGATCGGGAGATGAGCCCTCACCGACCGGCAGCGGCACTATCGAAATTTGCCAGTAGATCATACCGCGTTTGAAGCCGGTATATTCATATTCCGGATCGATATAGGGCTTACCTGAAGATGCGACGGTTTGAAGCACGTCGATTAAGCCGATCTCGTCCGCCTGGGGCATGAAATCTCGAAGATGAGCGCCGGTGATACCAGAACTGCGGAATGGTTCATCCAGGAATTTAAGATAGGCCGGATTAGCCCATTTCGCCCTGTTTTCTACGCTGTCGATAACCACAATGCCGACAGGTGAATGATCAAATATCGCTCGCAGCTGATCGCCGGTATTTTCTTCGTTTCTTTGAATTACATCTTGAGCTGTATCGTAGGGCTGAGCTTCGTTGAAAGATATGGTGAGCTGTGTCTGTTGGTTTTCTTCGGGAGTTGCCGAGAGCACGATTCCATAGACACGACCGAATCTATCAAGCAGAGGGGCAAGCATCCATTCGCCCAGTTCATCTGTCGCGCGAACCTGGATCCCTTTATCCCGCACCCGTTCGAGATCCGCCCGGAGAGGAGAACCGGGGAAAAGGTCGAAATAACCGCGTCCGGACAGTTCTCGCCTGCCGCAGCCGCATTCCCTTTCATAGGCTCTATTCGCCCACACGAAGTTGAAGTTGCGGTCGAGGTAAGCTACACTGGTACGTGGAGTTTCGTGGATCGAAATGGAGGGCGCCGGTTGCTGATCGACGGTGTCGGTAAGCAACTCGAACCTGGAGTTACTCAGGGCTGATGGGTCGATAAGTACTCTGGCATAATGATCTGCCGCCTGCCTTTTAACAGCTTCCTCGATAGATGCGACTATCTCTATATTATATCCTGCTCGTGCCAGGTCGGGAGCTTTCCGAACGCTTGATTCACTGCCTACAATAAGTATACGGTTATTATGCGCACTCATAACTACAAGACATTATAACATTCTAGCAAGCAGCAGTCGATCAGCAATAATACGTGGAATATACCCTGAAATCAGGAAGAGAACTCCATTTGGATTTGGGATCTGCTCAGGTAAAGGTCCGCATGGCGTGATTTAAAATTAAATCAACCCAACTGAGCTATTCTATCCTGATGGCAAGGAGATCGACTCTATATAATCGAAGACGATAGAGGTAGAGCAGTCAGGTAATGCCGAGCTGCTCACATTCGCGGCGGCTCCAAGCGAGCCGCATAAGGTCCTGGAGGTAATAATTCAATGCCAGTCAAAGTCGGTGTCGTGGGAGCGGGTATTTTCGGTGAGAACCACCTGAACGCTTTCCGACAGTTGTCTTATCTGGGAGTAGCCGAGCTTACGGCTGTATCGGAAGTCAACGAGCAGCGCGCGCAGTGGGTGGAAGAAACCTATGGCTGCCTTGTCTACCGCGACTATAACGAGATGTTTGAAAAAGCCGGAATCGATGCCGTAACAGTCGTTACCCCCGATCACCTGCACCGCCCGATCATGCTTGCCGCCGCAGCTGCCGGTAAGCATGTTTTAGTGGAAAAACCGTTGGATGTAACCATCGAGGGCTGCCGTGAAATGGTGGATGCGGCGAAGAAGGCGAATGTCCTCCTGCAGGTCGATTTCCACAAGCGCTTCGATCCTGACCATATCGCCCTCGAGCGCCGCGTTGCCGCCGGTGAATTCGGTAAAGTTCTCTATGGCGCGGTGTGTATGGAAGATACGATCGAGGTTCCGTCTGAGTGGCTGCGAAGATGGGCGCCGTCGTCGAGCCCGGCGTGGTTCCTCGGTGTGCATTTCTATGACCTTGTTCGCTGGGTAATTAAATCGAATGCCAAGACCGTGTTTGCAAAGGGGCATAAAGGTCTCCTGAGAGACGAGCATGGCGTCGATACGTGGGATGCGATCAACGCGACCGTCGAGTTCGAGAATGGAGCTGTCTTTACCTTCGATACAAGCTGGATTCTGCCGAAATCTTTCGAAGCAATTGTGAACCAGGAGATAAGGCTTGTCGGCACTAAAGGTATGTGGGAGATCGACAGCCAGTATCGCGGCTCGCGCTCTTGTGTTGAGGGTGAAGGTATGCGCACCTGGAACAATAACTTCAAGCGCGAGGATGTCGATAAGCGGGGCCGCAAGATCTTCCGCGGATACGGCATCGAATCGATCGAGGATTTCGCATATAATGTCCAGGCGCTCCAGCAGGGCGCGACCATCGAAAAGCTCAAGGGAACCTATCCCGATGGCGAGGATGGGCTCGAAGTCACTAAGATAGGTGTCGCCGTACACGAAAGCATCAGCACGGGTATGCCCGTAAATATAGCTCCGTAGGAATCGTGGCATGAACACTCTCGTGACTGCTACGCAGCGCCTCTTGCAGCCCTGCGGGCCGCTGCCGGTCAAGGACTGTCGTGTTCGCCACGAAGGGAACGAAAATGGCAAAAAACGCCATTTTTGAAGGAGAATTAGACAATTGGAGACTGCGCCGACCGGTAACAACCCATCATCGGGTAAAGATCGAGCCTCGCGCAAGGTTTTCTTGCCGCGATGATGCCGACAGGCGCCGGCATTGTTACGGGAGGCGCATGTTTCTTTAGTTCATAATAGGATATCGTGTTTCGGCGCCGGTAAGGCGCCTTACTCATAGTCCGGCTTCTAAACAGTAATTATTGACTTTCAGGTAATGTAGTGACAACCTGGCAGAAGGCTTCGTGCTCGATCCGACCCGTCAGTACGTCACATCATTATGCGAAATTCAATATTGACTTTCAGGCTACGTTGAGACGTTAAGCCTAGAAATTACGTATACATGCATGTTATGAGACATGCATCATTTTCCGATAGACAAAGAGTTCGTTACCTTGCTTGTGATTTGTTTGAAA
>Ga0123519_10001376_pt1 | contig 41486 bp, 35 predicted proteins | sample YelNatPaOPRAMG02_FD_87396 | JGI IMG/M metagenome (GOLD analysis project Ga0123519, IMG submission 87396) | Hot spring microbial communities from Yellowstone National Park - Yellowstone National Park OP-RAMG-02 (version 2) | ecosystem: Environmental > Aquatic > Thermal springs > Hot (42-90C) ...
GCGCGCAAATATGTGATTCGGAAGATGCGTCAGGATGCGAAGCTGCTGCTGGGCAGGAAGAAAATCCGCTAATCGGTGTATATTGGGAAATTACTGGCGCGCTGGTTCAGGTCTGGGAGAATTCTGAATATCCCTATGGGCAGAGGTTTAAAGCAAGGTATATAGGCTAAATTGGAGAAGCTGTGGCGGACTTATTAACAAAGCCGAGAGCGGGTAATATCAATCCTCATCTTAAACAGACCCCCATTTCGGTTACCTCTTTAATGATTCAACGATCTCTAGTTGGGTTACCTTTTTTAAATGATTTGACACGCCTGCCGAGAATGCAAAGGATCTCTCAAGAAATTATCGGAAATGGACTGGGCAGAGGTACACCCTGTTTTGCCAGGTTAGCCTGTAAAAGACGGTAGTCCAGTTTTCTGACTGTAACCTGATTTTTAATGGCCAGGGCTGCGGCGGTGCCGGCGGCTTGCCCCATGGCAAGGCAAAATGGCACTGGTGCCAGCAGATCGTTGGCTACCACATCGGAAGCAAAACAACGCCCGGCTACCAGCAGGTTTTCGACCTGCAAGGGTACCAGCGATCGATAGGGGACATGCCAGTGCGGGAATTGGGGCGAGACAGTATGTCGAAAATCCGGACAAACCGCGATGGTATCCGGAAATACAACCCCGGTTTTAAGGTCGTTTTCAGTTAGAATATACTCACCGATCAAGCGCCGGCTGCTGCGCACGCCGGGTTGGGAGGCAGTATCCAGGATGAAGCAATTTTCAAAGCCCGGCATCCTGGATTTCAGGAATTTCTGAGTAATCTGAGCACGCTTGCGGCCGTCAACCTCCAGTTTAGTTAGATCGGACACTTCCAGCGGATTCAACCCCCCGATATTGTTGTTAACCCAAAGCACACTCTCATGGGAAGTGGCGATGAACATAGTGAAACCACCCAGCCCTTCCAGTTCTTTCACCAATTCCGCCTCTTTTTGTGGCTCTGCCTGTTTAAAGGCGTAATACTTTTTAGCATCGATATTACCGATCCGAAAAGTCAGCGCTAAATGAGAAGAGCGCCGCTGAGGGTCGATTTTGCTTTCGAAAGGCGCGCCGGCCGAGGCGTAAACATCCCCGTCTCCGCTGGCATCAATGATGACTTTGCCCAACACCGCTTGCCGGCCGGACTTGCTTTCGAATATGACACCTTTGACATCATTGCCTTCGGTAATGGCTCGAGTTCCCCAGGAATGCAGCAACAGGTTAACTCCCGCTTCAACAACCATATCGTTCAAAACGCATTTCAGAGATTCCGGGTCGACGGTGGCAGCCATTCTGATCTTGCCATCCACCACGCTGAAGGCATAGCGCCGCCAATAATTCAATAATTCAGGATCGCTGGAGCCCAGGTCTGCCTTTTTAGGATGCACCGCCGAACCCATCACATCAAGTCGGTCGATCACTTCCTGGCACAGGCCCGCGATTTGCTGTTCCTGTGTGCCGTCGCTCATGGGCATAATGATCATCACCAGTCCGCCGGTGGCCATGCCTCCCAGATGCCCGTAACGTTCCAGTAAGCATGTTTTAGCGCCGTTGCGAGCAGCCGCTACAGCAGCCGCGAATCCAGCTGGCCCGCCTCCAACCACAACCACATCTGCTTCATATCTGACTGGGGTATCTAGAACTTCCCGTACCGATTTTCTATTGCTGCTCTCCTGCATTTATGGCTCCTTTTCAAAAGATTAATAAACAATGCTATAGAATATTTAATCGTTCATTGAAGAGATCAAGTGCCGAAAATAGATCGCCAGACCTGGATCAAAACGGCTTAAAGGTAGAACTGAAATATATTATATTAGTGCTCATAATATATTCGGCGAATCAAAGTGTCAATGATAAGACTAACCGCAGGAAATATCACCTGCGGTTAGCTTCAAACCGTAAACTTGCGAGCTCGTCTGAATGTTGCTTCCTGACGGGGCTATTTGGGAACCTCTTCTTTATGTAAAGACCCTCTGGCTTCATCCCGCCTTGCCTGAAGTCTCTTTAATTCTTCCTGGCGTTCCTCTTCTCTTTTCTGTTCCCATTCCGGTTTATGGCTGTAATATTCGTAAATCTCACCCAGCCAGTAAGTATCCGCCTTTTCCATCACCTGTTCTAAGGAATCGTAACCCGCCCCTTTTTCCACCAGACTTCTGGGGATATTCAAAATAAATTTCCTGTCATGGGTTGAAAAACTTAATAATTCCCATGGTACAGCGAATAGTTTGGTGCGATTCGGAAACCCGCCGAAAGCCAAAACTCCATATTCGATACGCCCGGTGTCAACATCGATCATAAACTCTTCGATTCTTCCCAGATTCTCTCCCTGATCATTCATCACGCCATTTTTCAAGAGATAACCTGCAGAATAATATTTTACCGCCATTCTCGACCTCCTTTTATTTTTTTTATCAATCTTATTTGATGCTCCTACTATCATTATATATCACCAAATTAGTTAACATTTGCTTACCAAAATGCATACCACTGTAATACATTTTCCATTCACCATGAAAACTGTTACAATTAAGGTGATATACATAATGTGGGATGGTCTGTTTCAGCAAACTATTGGACTCGCAGGGACGTTTAATCCCCTGATCATCCTTATCATCTTTACCATCAACCTGATTGCAGAATTCGGTTTTTCTATTCCCTATCTGCTGGAAACTATCTGGCTGCTAGTGGGATTCCAAGCCGCTTCAGGAGCACTTTCGCCTGTAGTAGTATTGTTTCTGTGCCTTGTCAGCATTACCGGACGTGAAGTCGGTGCCGGTCTGTTTTACCGCGTCAGCAGTTATGGTTCCTCGCCATTCGCACGGCTACTTCAGAGGCTTCGTACAGCTTTGGCTGAATCCGCAGGAAAACCGCTGAAAGGCTGGAAAAAGTACCCCGGTCTTATGGCAATCAAATTTATCAATCATCTGTTACCTGAAAAGAGTCAAATTATTAAACAAACCGGCTTTCAAAGATTAACAGGGTTCGTCATCCCATTCTGCATCGCACTGGGAAGATTCCTCTGGCTAAAGATACCGTTAACCCTGACACTGGGCTTGACCAGACAGTTATATAAACTTCTCCTGGGAGTTGCGATTTTCAGTCTGATGTGGGATGCCCTGTACATAACCCTGGGCATTTTCGGAGAGACCAGAGGAATCAGTCCTCTCATCATGATCCCAGTTACCTTCTCCGGTATCCTGATGCTCAATCTCCTGATTTTCGGCATCCGCAAGCTGGCATTCTCAGCCAGTAAAAGCTAAAACTCTTCAAACTATACTGCTATCCCAGGTCCAATTAAAACATCTTTCGGATCGATCACCAGAAGTCATTCATTCTTTTCCGGTTCCGGATATCCGATTTGTAATCATATCAATATTAATATATTTATAAATCGGAAAATGAAATGTCTGTTTCACCAATTGACAGGGGATGTCTGAGACTTTATAATAAAGGCACTTTTGAGAATGACTTATAGGACTATGCTATTCCAGAAGTCAGAATCTTCATTCACCGGGAATTGTCATTTATGACGTATAAGTTCATCCTGGCAGCAGACAGATATATATTCAGGAACAATATGTGATAAAAGCACCTTTTCAAATATTTAATTAGCCTGGCAATTTATTTAAACAGGAAGTATCATCTCGAAGGGAGGTGATCAATGCGGGTATAAAGAGAAACCTGGAGATGTAAAGTTGATTACTGCAGATGATGAAAAATAATTTTAGTGAGGTGAAAAATGGCTGCAAAAAAGTATCTTATCCTGTCCGCTGCGATGATCATCGTGCTTGTTCTGATTACCCTGAGCTGTGGACAGGCACAAACCACAACATCAAGCCCGGTTTCTACTAAATCTCCCACCGCGACGGGGGTTCAATCCTCACCGTCTCCTTCAGGTCCTCAATATGGCGGAGTGTTAAGAGGCATTACCAGTGCTTCCTTCCCCAAGGTTCTGGGTTTACCAACTGAATTTGCTCCAGCCGATAGCATTTATGCATTGCCCGCATTGGAACGTTTGAACGAATGGGACGAAAAAGGAAACCTGATTCCCGTCCTGGCTGAGAGCTGGGAAGGCGACCCGGTCAATATGACGATTACCTGGCATCTGAGGAAAGGCGTTAAATTCCATGATGGCACCGATTTTAATGCTGAGGCGGTCAGATGGAACTTCCAGCAAAGCCTCGATGCTTCAAGGTTAACCGACGGACAGTACGTTAAATCCCTCGAAGTTATTGATCCCTACACGCTGAAAATGCATTTAACCGCCTATAACCGGATGATGTTTGAAAACTACGGCTGGCGTCAGATGACTTCGCCGACCGCCTTTGAAAAAGCCGGCGGCGGCGATATCGAAAAGAGCAAGGAATGGGCACGTGCTAATTCGGTTGGAACGGGGCCCTTCAAGGTCGCCGAATTTGTTCGCGATACTTCTATCAAGTATGTGAAAAACACCAATTACTGGCGCACTGGTATGCCCTATCTGGACGCGATGGAATTCCGCTATATCCCGGATACCATGACCGCCGCCGCTACCATGGAAGCCAAGCAGGCAGATATCTGGGTGGATGTAGCCGCGGTTCAGAATATGCTGGATCTGGAGAAAAAGGGTTTAAAAATCAACTGGGGACCCGGTATGTTCATGGCTCTGCTACCCAATTCCTCCAACCCGAACTCTCCCACATCCAAGAAACAAGTGAGAGAAGCGATTGAGTATGCCATTGACCGTCCGGCTCTGGTGAACATGGTGGGATATGGCAAATATGAACCTTTGACCCAGATAGCCTCATCGAAATCTCCATTCTTCATGAAGGATTTCAATCCCAGACCATACAACCCGCAAAAAGCCAAGGAGTTGCTGGCGGCAGCCGGTTATCCGAATGGCTTTAAGACCCAGATAATGACCACAAGCGGTTCCCAGGATGCAGTTACAGCAATCAAAGCCTTCCTGGCAGAAGTTAATATCGATGCATCCATCGATATTGCCGATATGGGTCGCTATTTCGGAGAGGTCTTTGGAACCGGCTGGAAAGCCGATCTGGTTTTTTCCGCTTCTGGGATCAACCCTGATGGGACGGATATCTTCGTCCATTACGGACCCAATCCGATGACCTTTAGAACCGGCAACATCTATAAATCCCCGGAATATTTGGCTCTGTGCGAGAAAGCCCTGCATACCTACGATGATAATGCAGTAATATCAGTTCTCAAAGACGCAGTTAAGCAGGCTGCCGCAGACGCCATGATCATTCCGCTTTACCGAACAGTGAATGGTGCTGTCATGCAGCCCTATGTTCACAGCGACTACTTCATCATTCACGGTGTCATCTGGACATCTTATGACGACTGGATGGAAAAACATTAAGCATACCTGAAAATTATAAGGGGAAAACCGGATCCGGACTGTGAGGATGCGCCAGATTCTTATCTCACAGTCCGGATATCAAATCACTGGTAATTCAAGCAAGATTGCGAGGTCTATAATGACTGCATATATAATCAGGAGGTTAATCCAATCTCTCATTGTGCTGATCATCGTAACCCTGATGGTTTTTTTCGTAATGCGACTCCTTCCCGGGGATCCACTGATAATTTATATGGCACAGAGCGCTGACCTCGAAGCGATGCCTCCGGAAATGCTGGAGCAACTTCGTCACCAATTCGGATTGGACAAGCCGATTATGATCCAGTACGCGAACTGGGTCGTTAACATTTTCCAGGGGGATTTCGGAACTTCTATTTACTACAGGGAAAAGGTTGGCAAATTGATGCTGGAAAGATTTCCGGTAACCCTGCATATCGGACTCACATCACTGGTACTGGGAGGAGTCATCGGAATCCTGGCAGGGATGCTGGCGGCCATCAGGCGCGGGAAGATGCTGGACAGGATCATTACCCCGCTGACCTATATCGGCATAACCATACCGGTTTTCTGGCTGGGAATTCTTTTAATTTATATGTTCGGTCTGAAATTAAACTGGCTGCCCATATCGGGCTATACTTCCCCGATGAAAGATTTCTGGCTCAGCACCAGGCAGATAATCATGCCGGTTCTGTGTCTTTCAGCCTTCGGTGTAGCGGCCAACGCCCGGCAGATGCGCTCGGCAATGCTGGAAGTTACCCGCCAGGATTATATCAGGACCGCCTGGGCAAAGGGATTGAGTGAGAGATTGATTATCATCAGGCACGCTCTTAAAAATAGCCTTATTCCGGTTATAACCCTGATGGGAATCGGGGTTGGCACCGTCTTCGGCGGTTCGGTGCTGGTTGAAACGGTTTTCGCTATTCCGGGAGTCGGCAGACTGCTGGTTAGCAGCATTTTCGGTCAGGATTATGTGGTTGTGCAGGCTATCACCTTTGTCATTGCGGTAATTGTACTGTTCGTCAATCTCCTGGTTGATTTATCCTACGGCTGGTTCGACCCCAGAATTCGTTATGGTTAGGAGAATGGTAATGGCAGATAACGTCATGGTTTCAGAGCTAGCAGAAGTCCCTCCAAGGATAAGCGAATGGCGCCGATTCAGAAGGGTTTTTCTTTCGCGTTCGGGTGTCATCTTTGGTCTGATTATCCTGATTCTGCTGGTACTCGCAGCAATTTTCTCACCCTGGCTGGCACCATATAATCCCTATAAGCCGGGTACAGGTTCCTCACTCGCTCAACCCAGTGCGGAACATCTTCTGGGCACCGATCTTCTTGGTAGAGACACTCTCAGCCGGTTGATTTACGGGTCGCGAACTGCCCTGATGGTGGGATTTATTTCGGTGCTGGCTGGTTCTTTTGTAGGGATTACTCTGGGCATAATTGCAGGCTATTCAGGCAATATCGCCAATGCGATAATCATGCGAGCCATGGATGCGATGCTGTGTTTCCCGATGATTCTATTAGCCCTGGTGGTGGCTGCCGTTCTCGGAGGTGGAATCCAGAACGTGATCATCGCACTAAGTGTCGCCACGATACCCGGATATGCCAGGGTAACCTGTGGATTAACTCTGAGCATCAAAGAAAACGACTACATACTGGCTGGAAGGGCAATCGGCATCAGCAACCTCCGCATTATGTTTTTACACATCCTGCCGAACGCTTTTCCTCCACTGATAGTATTGATGACCATGCAACTCGGGAACCTGATTCTGGCAGAAGCAGGTCTCAGTTTCCTGGGGATAGGGATTCAACCTCCCGGTGCCGCCTGGGGAGCCATGGTCAACGATGGTTACAGGTATCTTTCTACCAATCCGGTATTATCTTTTGCCCCGGGTCTCGCGATCATGCTGGTTGTATTCGCCTTTAACATGGTCGGTGATGGATTAAGAGATGCCCTGGATCCCAGACTCAGAGGATTGCTCTAAAAACCGAAAAACGGCCGATTCGGATGTTTCTATTTTTAAAAAGAGATTAACTATATAACAGGAGGTGGTCTCATAATTAGCAACTGGAATCAATTAAGCCCCGCTGAAAAACGCCAGGCAAGATTTAACAGGTGGCTTTCAGCTTCCGGCATCAAATTCGTTTCTCCTGAAGCAGAAAAAGCTTATAAGGCAAGATTACAGAGAATTATCGATTCAATTAATTTACTTAAACCTGACCGAATACCCTGCCTGTTGCCCGCAGGGCAATTTCCCGCCTATTATGCGGGCATCAATGTTTACACCGCAATGTATGATTACCAGGCTATGAAAAGCGCCTGGCTGAAATTTCTTTACGAGTTTGATGGAGATGTATTCTCCGGTCCGGGCACCGGTTCAGGATTGGTGAATGAAATTCTCAGGGTAAAATCGATGAAATGGCCCGGACACGGATTGCCCAAAGAGGCTACCATGCATCAATTTGTCGAAGATGAGTACATGAAAGCCGATGAGTATGACCTGCTGATCAAAGATCCCTCGGATTACTGTCTGAGGTATTACCTTCCCAGAACAACCGGTGCTTTTGAGCCATTCCAGAAACTAATGCCCTTCCGGCATATACTGGGAATGCCTACCAGCTTCCTGAGAAATTGCATGTCTGAAGATGTCCAGCAGGCATTTCAAACTATCATAGATTCAGCCAGAGAATTGTCCAGGTACTTTGAGGTCGTCAATGAAATAAGGCTGGAAGCGCAATCGATCGGATTCCCGGGTTTAATGGGAGGAGCTCAAGCTCACGCTCCTTTCGATATTTTTGCAGATACACTTAGAGGAACCAGGGGTATTACTCTGGATATGCACAGGCAACCGGAAAAACTACTGGAAGCAATGGAAGCAATTACTCCCTGGATTATTGAGTTTGCCCTGAACTATGCTTCAGGCTCCCCAAGTCCCATCGTATTCTTTGCTCTGCATAAAGGCGATGATAATTTCATGTCAGATAAACAATTCACAAAATTCTACTGGCCACAGTTAAAAAATGTGATCATGGCGATTATAAACGAAGGTTATGTTCCATTATTGTTTGCTGAAGGAAGCTACAACCGGAGGCTTGAAACCATCTGTGACCTTCCTACTGGTTCAGTTATATGGTGGTTCGACCGTACAGACATGGCCAAAGCTAAAAGTTACCTGCAAGGTAAAGCCTGCATCGCCGGGAATGTACCCACTTCCCTGATGTGCACCGGCTCACCATCAGCGGTAAAAAATTACTGCAGGGCTTTGATTGAAACCTGCGGAAAGGACGGTGGATTTATTCTGGCAGGAGGTGCCAGTGTGGATAAGGGCAATCCGGACAATTTCCGGGCAATGCTTGCCGCCGCGAAAGAATACGGTACTTTCGCAGGTATTAACAGCCAGTAAGAAATTTCGCATGGTAAAACCTTGTTAAAATATTACGCCTGTCGATATGAGAAAAAGGAGGAATCGTCAATGACTACATGGCACGACTACATTCAGAGCGGGAAGCCAGTTCCTGAATGGCCATATCCGGTAAACTACGACAAGGAGAATGAAATTGAATGCGATGTCCTGATTATCGGTGGAGGTGTAGCCGGCTGCCACGCCGCCATCAGCGCTGCCCGATACGGAGCCAGGGTTGTGGTTGCCGATAGAGGAAATGCCAAAAGAAGCGGTGCTGGCGGCGCGGGAGTTGACCACTGGCATGGTGCGGTGACAAATCCGTGCTCCAGGGTAACACCTCTGGATTACACCCTTGCCTGTTATAAAAGCATGCGGGGGTTTACCAGCGGGATCGCTCGTTATATCATCTGCAAGGAAAGATGGGACACCCTGCTTGAAATGGAAGAAATGGGTGTCCAGATTCGTGATATCCACGACGAATTCAAAGGTGCCCCCTTCAGGGATGATAGAACTAAACTGATGTTTGCTTATGATTATGTAAACCGCCACGTAATCAGAGTCTGGGGCTACAACATGAAGCCAGCCCTCTATGCTGAAATGAAAAAGCTGGGGATCGGCATTTTCAACCGCATCATGATCACCAGCCTGCTCACAGAAGGTGGCAAACAGGGAGCGAAAGTGGTTGGAGCCACGGGCTTGAACACACGTACCGGTGAATTTTATATTTTCAAATCTAAAGCCACGATTATTTCTACCGGCGGCATCGGCAGGCTTGGATCCTTCGCTCCGGAACTGACCGCTACGGGGTCCATGAGTGACCTCAACAATGCCGGTAACGGACACGCGATTGCCTGGAGAGCGGGAGCCGAACTCGTTCTGATGGAACAATCCGGACCTGCCCGCTTAAGTGGATTCGGGTATGCGCCTTACAGCATGGGTAACGCCCATAATACCTACCATGGCGTTTCTATAGTTGATACCGAGGGGAAAGAGGTACCCTGGGTAGATGCATTTGACCACCCCATCAAAACCATCGAAGAACGCTTTTCAGTAGCCCCAGGACAGCCGTTCCAGCTCGGAGCGGGTATTGGAATCGGCCACTACCTGCCTGAATACCGCTCTCCGGAACTGATTCACGACCTTCCTGAACGAATCAGGAAAGGTGAATTCAAACTGCCTCTTTACGCCGATCTGACCCGGCTGCCGGAATACGAGAGGCGCTGCATCTGGGGTATGATGGTTGGCAACGAAGGGAAAACCCGTATACCCATTTATGATAGATTCAGTAAAGCCGGCTTTGATCCCGATCAGGACCTGCTTCAGGCGCCAGTCATGAGTCCGGAAAACTACTATCATCCCAATTTCTGGGGAGGACCGATGATGACGCATTTACGATCACTGGGAGGTGGAGGAATGCTGGTTGACTGGGATCTAAGGACTTCACTGGAGGGCTTGTATGCAGCCGGTGGGTCACCGCTCTTCGGCTCAGGCTGTCATGGCGAATCCCATACTACAGGCAGGTATGCCGGCCGTCAGGCCGCAATCTATGCCCGGACTGTCAGCGATCCCTCAGTCAGCCGCAAACAGGTTGAAGCAGAAAAAGCCCGGGTTTATGCACCGGTAAGAAATCCTGTGGATGGAATCGGCTGGAAAGAACTTAATTATGCGATTGCAAAAGTAATGCAGGACTATTGCGGACGTTATAAGAATGAGATGACTTTGAATCTCGGGTTAAGGTTGCTCAGAGAACTCAGGGATAACGAGGCTGCTTCAGCATATGCTGCCAATCCTCATGAACTTGGCAGAATGCTAGAATGCTACGCCCTTCTGGACGTCGGCGAACTGGTATTGCATGCATCGCTGGCAAGGAAGGCGAGTAATTCAATCCTGGATTTTCACCGTCTGGACTTTCCAACCATGGATCCACCCGAATGGGAAAAATTACTGCCCATTCGTCTTGAAGATGATAAGGTAAAGGTGAGAGAACTTCCGCTGGATTTCCACCTCAAACCACCTTTTAAAGCCGATTACGAAGAAAATTACCGTGAGCACTGCAGATTAACAAAATAGAACAGGAGAAGGAAGACATGCCTGAAAAAATCTATATGTTGCCCAATCCACCAACACCGAATAAAGGAATGAAATTTAATCCGGAGATTTGCACGGGTTGTAATGCTTGTGTGGAAGTCTGCCCTGACGATGTAATGATGCCCAATCCTGAAAAGAAAAAACCGCCCATCGTGCTGTATCCTGAAGAATGCTGGTTTTGCGGCGGTTGCATTGAAGAATGCCCCAGACCCGGTGCAATTTCCATGATGCATCCAGCCAGCCAGAATATTTCTGTGAACTGGCTGAGGAAGAAGACAGGGGAATATTTCCGTCTCAACCAGAAAAATCCTCCAGCTCCCAATCTCAGACCGCCATCCGGCTAACTAGAGAATGATTTTTCAGAAAGCAGAAGAGAAAGCAGAAGAGCATAATAATAAACATTTAAATACAAGGAGGTAACCATGGCACAGGGTAAAGTTTTTGCACTCCCCAATATCCAGACACCTGGTAAACCGGTAATATTCGATCCCTTAAAATGCAACGGTTGCAATCATTGCGTGGAGGTCTGCCAGGTAGATGTCTTCATCCCCAATCCGCAGAAAGGCAAACCACCGATTATCCTGCACCCGGATGAATGCTGGTACTGCGGATGCTGCGTGAACGACTGCCATCGAGAAGGGGCGATTACCTTTAACTGGCCTCTTTCTCAAAAGGGGTACTGGAAGAACAAGGCTACCGGCAAAGTCACCCGCATGTCATAAAACGGGTGTTCAGTGATGGCTCCGGACAAAATCCACTCATCAAAATTATTTCAGGAGGATAAAAATGACAACTTGGCATGATTATTTTCTTGATCAGGGAAAGGTGCCTGATTGGCCATATCCGATCCGTTATGAACAGGAACAGGAAATCAAGACAGATGTTCTGATTGTGGGCGGCGGTATCGCCGGCTGCTGGGCAGCCATCAGTGCAGCCAGACAGGGACTCAAAGTCGCCCTGGTTGAAAAGGGCGATACCATCCGAAGTGGAGCGGGAGGGCCGGGGTGTGACCACTGGTGCGATGTTCCAGCAAATCCCCTTTCCAATGTAGATCCGGATGATTGGGCAAAACACATGGCTAATCGTCCATATTGCAACGGCATTGGTATCCAGATTCAGTGCCGTGAAGACTACGATACGCTGCTTGAGATGGAAAAAATGGGGGGTAAAATCCGGGACACCGAAAATGAGTATGTCGGCGCTGAAGGAAGAGACGATAAGACCAAATTCATGATTTCTCCACGCTATACCAGAATCCATTCTTATCTGCCTGATCCGACACTTGAACAGGATAAGCCCTATCCCAACTGGAGCCGTAAACCCAATAACGTGGTTATCCGCGTCTGGGGCTCCACATTCAAACCTGCCTTAAAAAAGGAATGCAGGCGGCTGGGAGTTCAGATTTTTGACCGGGTCATGGTAACCGGTTTGCTAAACGAAAAGGGGATACCGGGAGAGCGGGTAGTGGGAGCCGTCGGCTTTAACAACCGCACCGGAGAATTTATGATCTTTAAGGCTAAAGCTACCGTGCTGGCTGCTGCCGGAGCTGGCTCAATGTGGCTGATCAGCACCGAACTGGCCGGCTATTCAAACATGATGTCCCGCACGATTTCGGGTGACGGCGCAGTGATGGCCTGGAGAGCCGGAGCCACACTAACCAAAATGGAAGCTACCGGAGTATTGCGCATCGCTACCGGTTACAAGCATAAATGGTACACTGGAGCCGGTGATGCCAGCTATGAAAATGTTCCCATCGTTGATGCCAACGGAAAACGACTGCCTTATCCAATCCAGGGCTGGGAAGATGCCGGTGCCATGGCTCCTGCCCCCGGGGTCGAAGATGCCATCCGGGCAGGAATCATGAAAGGCGAGTATGCCCTGCCCTTCTACGGCGATTTTCCCGGTATGCCACCCATCGAACGCAAAGTTACCTGGAATATGATGTTGGGAGAAGAATCTACCACCAGAATTATTGTGGATTCCTATAACAAAGCCGGCTTTGACCCCTCCCGCGACCAGCTCCAATCCTACAAGTTCATTGAAGGAAATAGCCTGCCGCAATGGCGCGAAGCTGGCTACGGCGGAGGATTGCTGGTTGACTGGAATCTAAAGACGACTCTTGATGGGCTGTATGCTGCCGGAACCCAGATGTTCTCTCCGGAAGACCACAGTTTTGCTGCCTCCACCGGCAGGTATGCGGGCAGAAAGGCGGCTGCTTATGCCAAACAAGTTGATCAAGCTGAAATCTCGCAGGAGCAAATAAACCGTGAAAAAGCTCGCATCTATGCCCCGATCAAGCGTACCACCGGTATCGACTGGAAGGAACTGCATGCAGGTATTGCCCGCGTGATGCAGTACTATGTTAGCGAATTCAAAACCGAGCATCTTCTGAATATCGCCCTTGATTCGCTCCGCCAGATCGAAGAAGAAGCTGCTCCCAAGCTTTATGCACCTGACCCTCATAAATTAATGCGCTGTCTGGAAGACCTCAGCCTGCTGACCAATGCCCAGATCATCATCCACGCTTCGCTTGCCCGGAAAGCCAGCAGTATGCCTCTGGGATTCCAGAGAATTGACTTCCCGGCTCTCGATCCGCCAGAGTGGAACAAGTACCTCACTATCCGGCTGGAAAACGGGAAGGTAAACACTGAGATGATACCGCTGACCTTCTGGGGTGATATGAAAAAGGAGTACGAAGCACACAACCGCGATTATACCGGAGTTTACCAGGGATAAAATTACCCCCGATAAACCTGTGCATTAGTTGAACAACGGGCGTAAGTGAGGCTCCCTGCCAAAACCAGATAAATCAGCGGGCAGGGAGCCTTTCAACGGTAATAACGGTAATAATAATCCGGTATTGGATTTTCGCTTGAATTTCACTTATTTACATCCTTATAAGGTTAGTTTATAATGCTGTCAAAGCTAGGCCCCGGAGAAAATGAGAAATAAATTCAGGTTAGAAACATGAAGGGAAATAACTTCCAGGACAACCAGATTCCTCCTGAAACGGGAAACCTGATTTCTAAAAAAAATGATACCCCACCATCAGAACGTCCGGAAGAAAGCATTATCAAAGATATCAGAAATCTGCTAAGGTCAAACAGGAAACCTATCCCTGCAGGAACAAAGGCTGTTATTGCAACCGATAAAGACCTGCATATTCTCCTCTGGAACCAAAATGCAGAGCTAATTTATGGCTGGAATGCCTCCGAAGCTACTGCCAGTACCTTTTCAGAAAGGATTCGTAATCATGTATTTAAATTTTTATCCAGGTCAGAAATCCTGGAAAACCTTCTGGAAAACAGGCACTGGAGCGGTGATGTTCAAACCTGTGATAAATATGGAACAGCACTTTTCGTCCGAATATCTGTTGACATACTGTGGGATAAAAATGGTAATTTCAACGGGTTGGTTACCATTCACGAGCCGGCTCAAAGCATTATCACACCACAAGATAAAACCTATCATGCTCAGGAAGTTGAAGCTCTGGTCAGGCAACGCACCGAAGAACTGCTCAAAGCCAACCAGATATTACAACAGGAACTGGAAAAACACCGTAAAATTGTACTGGTCGCTCAGGAATCGGAAGGCAAAAACCGGGATCTGGCTGATAATATCAAACTGGGTATTTTTCGCAGTACACCGGGGGCCAGAGGCAGATTCCTGGAAGTTAATTTGGCGATGGAAGAAATTACCGGCTATTCACGCGAAGAATTGTTGCAGATGGATGTCTGTGACCTTTTTGAAGATGAAACGGAAAGAAACCTTTTCACAGATGGCATAGGAATTACCAACTGGAATGAGACTCGCGAAATTAATTTACGGAAAAAGAATGGAGAGATTATCACTGTCGCTGAAAACATCATGACCATTCGATATGATTCCGGCAGAATAGTGTATTTCGACGGCATCCTGGAAGATATTACCGAGCGGAAGCGGGCTCAAAAGCAAATTCAGGAAAGTCTGGAAAGATTGCAGAAAACCATCAAAGAAATAGTCCAGGCGATGGCTTATATCGGAGAAGTAAGGGATCCCTATACTGCAGGACACCAGCGCCGTGTTGCTCAGCTCAGTTTTGAAATTGCCCGTATACTCGGATTATCCGATATCCAGCATGAGGGGCTAATGATGGCTGCCTTCGTCCATGACATCGGGAAGATACTGGTTCCGGCTGATATCCTGAGTAAGCCGGGTAAGTTGACCAAACCAGAATTCGATATGATTAAAGACCATGCCCGTATCGGGTATGAAATCCTGAAAACGATCGAATTTCCCTGGCCTCTTGCCAAGATCGTGCTTCAGCACCATGAAAGACTGAACGGCTCCGGATACCCTGCCGGGTTACAGGGAGACCAGATAATCCTGGAAGCCAGAATTCTGGCTGTAGCTGATGTGGTGGAAGCCATGTCCTCACACAGACCCTACCGTCCCGCACTCGGAATCGATCAGGCACTGGAAGAAATCACCCGTAACCGGGGTATCCTCTATGATCCCACAACAGTTGATGCCTGTCTCAAGCTTTTCCACGAACGGGGCTTCAATCTTAATTAACTTCTTTTCAGTCTTGATATTAGCGTGTATGTGTGCCAAAAGCGAAACTGGATCTTCGGTACTGTTCGGGATATCTGAACCTCTGCGCAATTATCTGCACCATCTGCTGACCCAGATCACGGGTTGCCTGCAGGCATTTTTCCATTTTTTGTAACTCACCCGGTATCCCGGGATACGCCGCCACATAATTGGCTGGTATGATCTGCCTGGTTACCATGTAAAAATACAGTTCCTTCAGAGTATCTGCCAGCCCAAGGCTACCACCGGTGACAATTACTCCGCCTGCCTTGTTTGCTAGACTTTTTTCCGGCCGGTTCAGGGCAATGGTACGATCTATAATGGCTTTTGCCTGGGCAGTAAAGCTGTAAAAATATACCGGTGTGCCGAAAATAATGCCATCTGATTCCAGTAATTTACGATACAATTCCTGCATATCATCCTGTATGCGGCATTCTCCAGTCTCACGGCAGGTATTGCATCCCTCGCATGGTTTGATGTTCTTGCCCGCCACACTGTAAAGTTCCGTCTCTGCCCCTAGTTCCCGGGCACCTTTCAGTGCTTCGTTAAGTAAAAAAACCGTGTTGCCGTCTTTACGCGGGCTGCAGGACAGTCCAAGAATCTTCATTATCGCCTCCTGTTTTTTGCCATGATTATTCCCGTACCTTTTGCTGGTTATAGGTTAACCAGCCTCCCGAGATATTTTTTACCTTAAAGCCGTTTAAACTCAGTATGCGGACAGCATAATACGAACGCTGCCCGGCAGCGCAATACAAATTTATTTCTCTATCACGGGGTATTTCTCCCAACCTTGACCTCAAAGCAGGAAGAGGAATATTAACCGCACCATCAAGGTGCCCCTGATTAAACTCAAACGGTTCACGCACATCCAGAATAAAAGTTGAATCGGTGAGATCCTCCCAGTGTTTGATAGGATTATCGCCTCTCAAAACATTAGCTGCGACCATTCCCGCCATATTTACGGGGTCCTTAGCCGAACTGAATTGAGGCGCATAGCACATCTCCGCTTCCTCAAGGTCAAAAACCGTCGAGCCTTTCTGGATAGCCATTGAAATCACGTCTATACGTTTTTCCACTCCCTCCTGACCCACCGCTTGAGCCCCCAGTATTTGACCATCGGAGAGGGAAAAAATCAGTTTAAGAGAAATCGGTTTCGCTCCCGGATAATACCCTGCATGATGTCCGGGATGCAGATACACCTTTTCATAACGAGTTAATTTTCCACCGGCTCGCAGGGCTTTTTCATTTGCACCCGTCGCCGCCGCCGTTATGTCAAATACTTTACAGACCATCGTTCCCTGCACCCCTCTGAAGCGGCTTTCTCTCCCCATTATCACATCCGCTGCAATTCTTCCCTGCCGGCTAGCCGGTCCCGCCAGAGGCACCAGTGTCCACTCGCCGGTAATAAAATCTCTGGTTTCAACCGCATCACCTACCGCCCAGATTCTTACGTCACTTGTCCGCATCCGGTCATCAACCCGGATGCCTCCAAGCTTTCCGAGTTCAAGTCCGGCAGCTTTAGCCAGCCCTATATCAGGACGAACACCCATGGCAAGTAAAACCAGATCACAGGGGAATTTTTTACCCGATTTCGTGATCACAGCCTGCACTCCGGTATCGTCTGAACCTTCAAATCCAGCTACGCCGTTGTTCAAGCACAGATTGACTCCATGAGCTATCAGACTTTTCTGCAGCGGTACTGCCATCTCAGGATCAAGCGCAGACAAAACCTGGGAAAGCATTTCAACCATGGTTACTGAAATTCCCCGCTTAACCAGGTTCTCAGCCATCTCGAGCCCGATTGCTCCACCTCCGGCAATTGCCACCCGTTTCACCTTGCCATTCTCGATCAAGCGCCTTATCAGGTTGCTATCCTCAATCGTCCGCAAAGACACTATACCGGGCAAATCAATTCCAGGGACAGGCGGTTTAACCGGCTTTGAGCCGGTCGCCAGGACAAGTGCATCATAGCTTTCTTCCGTCACTCGACCTGATTCAAGATCTTTCACCATGATCACCTGCCTTTTTCGGTCGATGGAAAGCACTTCGTGGCGGACTTTCACCGTTATGTTAAAACGCCCACGGAAAAGCTCTGGAGTCGCCACCAGCAGGTTTTTCTCTTCTTTGATCACATCCCCCACGTAATAGGGCAATCCGCAACTAGCAAACGAGATATGAGGACCCTTTTCAAATATGATAATTTCGGCGTCTTCTGACAATCTGCGTGCGCGGGCGGCACAGGATGCTCCCCCCGCTACTCCCCCGACGATTAATATCCTCCTGCGTTCGCTGGATTTCTGCGACTCGGTACTACTCATAACTTTGTATCACTCCTTCCAAATACAAATCATGCTGCAAAGATTATAGCATGCCGGCAGATATCTGCAGAAAAATTGATCTGCCGGAATCGGGATAGCAAAATCAGCCCCTTTAAAAACCATCCGCACATCAACCGCAAGCTAATCGAAAACTCGCCGGAATATTTTCCTGAATCCTCTTACTCCGTAAAATTTTCAACAGCTTTTCTCATCGCTCTCAGGTTGACATGCGGAACAGTTACCGGATAGGTACAACCGGGAGAAATGATTATTTTCTTCCTACCCGTCTGCCTTATTGCGTCGTGCACCTGAGCCTCAACTTCCGCAGGGGTTCCCCGATGCAGTACCCTGTGCTGTTCAACGCCTCCCATCAAAGCACCGGGAAAGATTTTAGCCGCCGTTGCTAGATCAACTGATGAGGTGCGGTCATGCCAGTTCACGGCCTGTACGGGATAATCAGCAATCTGATCAAACATGGGATACTGACCATGCAGGTGTAGAATATTAAACCAGCCTTCCGAAGCTGCTTTTAATACCTTCAGGTCTCCCGGTCGGCAAAATCTCTGATATTCTTCTTCGTTCAGTATATCGTAACTGGCTGCTCGGCAGGAGAGAAAAATGCCATCTGCTCCTGCTGCGATCAGTTCCCGGACAAAAGCTGCGCAGGTTTCACTTATCGCTTCCAAGGCAGCTTCTACTTTTTCCGGGAACCGTCTCAGATGCACCAGCGCCAGAGTGTCCCCAGCCAGATAAAAGGCAGCCGCCAGAGGATCGAAGATCGTGGCGACCAGAGGAGTATCGGAGGGTTTTTCTTTTATAACTCTCTGGAAAGCACGCAGGTACATCCCGTATGCCCCTCTGTGAATATCCAGCGATTCGATTTTTTCCCAGTCTTCAGGCTCTTTAATCACGCGCTCCAGGTACACCCTATCACCCCCAGGACTCCCCTGATATTCATGCTTGACGCCATAATCGTTAACACAATAGGTAGAAGAAACCGGGAACTTAATAAAATCCAGATCCTGATGTCTCTGAAAAATAAGGGTAATCAAAGCCAGTGATTCTTCATCCTGATCATCTCCCGGCCAGTGCCGCCAGAAACCCACGGGCACCCGATCAACCGGTTTCCCCATCAGAGCCGCCTTTATTCTTTCCCGTTTCGATATTTCCGCCATAGCCTTCTCCTTTTAATGCTTCCTGCAACTATAGCCGGCCTGCTGCTTATAAGTATATAATAGAACCGCCTGATAAATTCCTGAAAACGTTTCACAATGAGAAAATCATCTCGGATTTGTGAGAGATACTTTATTCTCCGGGTGACAATTTCGAAGTATTTTCACGTCGGGCTCTGGCAGTATCCGGTATCATAAATACCAGCGGTATTAAAACCAGGAGAATGAATGAAAAATACAGGAAAATCTGCTGCATGCCATAGCCCTTATCAGGAAAATGACTTAATATCAGCACAATGACTGCGGTTCCAAAAACCCCACCGGTCGCCCGGAACATTCCCCGTAATCCTGCCACGGCAGCAGCTTTTTCAGGTATCAAATCCAGCGCTGCGTTATTGGCTGCCGGATTTGCAATACCCATTCCTATACCGCCAAGAGATACCAGCAATGCCAGTAATACAAGATCATTGATTTTCAGACCATACAAACTGGCACCGTGAAAACCCCGGCTGAGAAGGAAAAGTCCCACGGATATGGTTACAATCCCGACAATCATCGGTAAACGATAACGAAAACGGATGATAAAAATGCTGGTCAACGCAGAGACAATAATCATGGCTGCAGCTCGGGGAGTCAAAATTATCCCGCTTTCACCCGCTGTCATACCGTATGCCGTTGTAGCATAATATGGAATAAAAGAAAAGCAACCAAAAACTACTGCACCAAAAACAAAATTATAAATATTAGCCGCCAGGAAAGGTCGCCACTTCAGCAGAGTTAACTCAATCATAGGCTGGGGTACACGGTTTTCATGAGCAATAAAAGCCAGCAGAACGACCAGACCAGTCCCCAGTAAACTCCAGGTTAAAATTCCTGCATTACCAGGATTATTTGCCCAGTTTGTCATCCCGTAAAGGATTAATAATACCGCTCCGCTGAAAAGTCCTGCCCCGATCAGATCAATGCGGCGACCGGAAATAAAGATGGATTTTGTTCCCGGAAGTATCAATGTACCCAGGATAAGCAACAAAATTCCGATCGGGACATTGATGAAAAATATCCAGCGCCAGGAAAAGTTGTCCACAATAAATCCACCCAGATTCGGGCCAAGAATGCCACCGATCGGAAATATACTGGCAAACAGGCCAATAAAAGTATTTCTCCGCTTGCCGAAGGTATCACTTATAATGCCGGTGGCGGAGGGCATAAAAATACCCCCACCAAGACCCTGCGTTATACGGAAAATGATCAAAAAATAGATATTGGGAGCCAGCCCTGCGGCGATAGAGCTGACGGTAAAGAGAAATACTGCAGCCATAAACAGTCTTTTCCGTCCCCACTCATCACTGAGTTTTCCCCCGATCGGCATGATGATGCTCTGGGCAAATTGATATCCCGTCAGAGTCCAGCCGGCAAATGCCAGAGTGGTCTTTAAATCTTTCAGTATCGCGGGCAGGCTAACAGTTACCACCGTGGAATCAATCGACGCCATCAGCAATGCCAGAGAGACTACGCTGAAAATCACATAGGCTCTACCTCTTCCAACTACGTATCCACCCTCTGGTCTTGTCAAACCCGAAGAAGATTTTAAATCAAGCTTTGTCACTCATTTACTCCAGATTTCCAGCTAGAAGACCTGATCAAAATGGAGAACACTCTGCAAATAAGGAGAAACCACCGAATGCTCAGCAGAAAAACATACAGCATTTCCCATGTATTCATCATATTTAAATGTGGAAGCCGAATCTTTGAAAAATCGCCAGATTACGAGTTTTGCTGAGCCGATGTAGCAGCAGTTGCTGACTCCTCTGCTTCGACAGCCGTGGCAAGGAGAGCCAGTCCTCTGGCTATGACATCCAGTTCTTCCGGAGCCAAACCTCTTAAAGCCCTTGACAGATAGCTAACGCGTCTCTCTCTCAATTCGGATACCAGAGCTTCCCCTTTTTCAGTAAGTTTCAACAGCATCATCCTGCGGTCTTCCGGGTTTTCTGTGCGACTTACCAGACCCTGATCCACCAGCCGGTCAATCACACCGGTTAAATTGGCAGGAGTTACTTTCAACGCGCCAGCCAGTTTTTTAAAATTAGTAGTGCCATGGTTGCCGATAAAAAAGAGACTTTTTACCTGTGGAATAGTCAAAGAAAGCTCCATCCAGGCATCCGGTGCGATCTGTCTCAATACACGGTTGACGCGGCGGTGCAGGTCAACAATCTGCTGAATCAATTCTTCTTTTTTCTCCATCAACTCTAGCTCCAGATTCGTTAATCTCAGGTTTCACCAGATTTCAGCTCACCCTGCAATTTTTATTGCCTGTTTCGCGTAAAGATGATTCCCCCCTTGATATTCAACTATATTTTAATTCACCTTAATATTTTAGGTATTATTGACATTTTAATTATACTTTAATAAAATGTCAATATCAGTAGACCGAATATCCGGCTTTTGAGGTGAATCCAATTGAATCAGGAAAGCATCTGCGTTGAGAAACTCACGAAAATTTACCCCCGGGTTAAAGCCGTGGATGAAATCTCATTTTCCATCAGCAAGGGTGAGATTTTCGGCTTCCTGGGACCAAACGGAGCAGGAAAAACAACCACCATCAAAATGCTCATGACTCTTATCCAGCCTAATTCCGGGGCAATCAACATTTTTGGTATAAATGCCCTCGCACATCCCGATAAAGTACGGCAGATCTCAGGCTACGTTCCTCAGGATGTTTCAATAGATGGTGACCTGACCGGCTATGAGAATGTATTGCTCTACGCCCGTCTTTTCAATGTACCCGCAAGTATCCGGGAACAGCGTATCAGGGAGACCCTGCAATATCTCGAAATACAGGATAGAGCAAGGGAAATGGCAAGCCATTATTCAGGGGGCATGATGAGACGCCTGGAAATTGCCCAGGCGCTGGTTAACCGACCGCGCATACTCTTTCTTGATGAGCCGAGCATCGGGCTGGATCCCAGCGCCCGGATGATTATGTGGAAATTGATCAGAAAACTCCGCGATGAATTTGAGACTACCATATTTATCAACACTCATGATATGAACGAAGCAGATACTCTCTGTGACCGGATCGGCATTATGGACAGGGGAAAGTTAATCAAGACCGGTTCTCCCGCAGAATTAAAGGCATCTGTCGGAGGAGACATACTTACTATTTCATCGCAATCTCCGCACTGCCTGGATCGCCTGAAAGAACTCGGCTACAGGGCACTCTCCGAACCGGCTACCAATCATACTGTAAGCATCCTGGTCAGCAACGGTGAAAGATTGATACCCCTGCTGCTTGATTCTCTCAAAGCTTCAGGAGTAGAAGTCGAAACCGTGTCATTGAAAAAACCTACTCTGGACGATGTATTCCTGAAATATACCGGTACAAGAATTGATGAGAGGGACACATGGGAATCAACACGCAGGTCACGCAGGACTATGAGAAAACTAAATGGTTAGAAAACCTGGGCAGGTATATTGCGAATACCATTACCCTGACCGAGTTTGATTTAAGGAAAATCTGGCATGATTCCACTCAGATCTGGGTAAGGCTGGTTCAGCCGGTTCTCTGGCTGGTAGTCTTCGGCAACGCACTCAGTAAATTCAGGGTGATTCCGACTGGAGACTATACCTACATGCAGTTTCTCACTCCCGGTGTGCTTGCCCAATCGGTGATGTTCATCGCCATCTTTTACGGCATCACGGTAGTCTGGGAGCGGGACCTGGGACAGTTGAATAAATTACTCTCCACTCCAACCGCACGCTCGGCAATCGTTCTGGGGAAAGCCCTATCCGCCGGGGTCAGGGGTATTATTCAGGCAGTGGCTGTATTGATACTCGCCATTGCCATGCGGGTAAACCTGAACCTCCATCCACTGAACCTGGTAGCCGTCCTGATTATCATAGTTCTCTTTGGCATGAGTTTTGCCAGTTTAAGCATCTGCCTCGCTTCTATTTTCAAAACCCGCGAAAGAATGATGGGAATCGGTCAGGCAATCACCATGCCCCTTTTCTTTGCCAGTAACGCAATCTATCCTGTATCAATCATGCCAACCTGGCTCCAGTATCTTATCAAGGTTAATCCTCTCAGCTACATGGTAGATGCACTGCGGGGTTTACTTCTCCCGGGATACATCTCCAGCCTCCGAATTGACCTGCTGGCAATCGTGATTACCACGGTAGTGCTGGTATTGCTGGCCAGTCTGAATTTTCGCCGGATAATTAATTAAAAGTTCAGGACTTTAGGCGCATACCCAGCTTGCCAGCGATTTACCCTGCAGCTGAACCGGTTTACCGGGATTGAATGGAGAAGGTCCATCAGTTATACTGACATTAGAACAGGCGTACATCTCAATTCCTTCCCGCAGGAAATATCAGCACGGAAGCATTGATGCCCCGATTCGAAATTGTCTCAGATTTCCAAATGACCGGAGACCAGCCACAGGCAGTGGAAAAACTGGTCGAAGGTATAAAAAGGGGTTACAAGCACCAGACACTGCTAGGGGTAACCGGTAGCGGAAAAACTTTTACCATGGCAAATATTATCGCCAGAGTCCAGAAGCCAACTCTGGTGATGTGTCACAATAAAACCCTGGCTGCCCAGCTTTACGCCGAATTTAAGGAGTTTTTCCCGCATAATGCGGTCGAATATTTTGTGAGCTACTACGACTACTATCAACCGGAGGCCTACATTCCCCGCACCGATACTTATATCGAAAAAGAGATAGAAATTAACGAGGAGATTGATAAACTCAGGCACGCGGCCACACAGGCTTTGCTTTCCCGCCCGGATACTTTGATTGTAGCATCTGTTTCCTGCATTTACGGGTTAGGAGAACCTGAAGAATACCGCAGCTTTATCCTCGATCTGAAACGCGGTGATACCTGTTTGATGGAAAAGTTGCTCCGCAGGCTGGTAGACATGCAATATCAGCGAAATGACATTGATTTTACCCGCGGCAAATTCCGCTTGCGCGGAGATACACTGGAAATACAGCCGGCTTATGAAGATACAGCTTTACGCATTGAATTTTTCGGAGATATCATCGATCGCATTACCAGAATTGATCCTTTAACTGGTGAAATTATCGGTGAGGCAGATTCGGTGCAGATTTATCCCGCAAAACATTTTGTTACCTCCAGGGAAAAGCTACTCCTGGCAATCGAAAGTATCAAGCAGGAATTAAATGAAAGGCTGGCTGAATTAAGATCTCAGGGCAAATTGCTGGAAGCGGCCAGACTGGAACAGCGCACCAATTATGATCTGGAAATGCTGAGAGAAGCCGGCTACTGCCAGGCGGTTGAGAATTATTCCAGACATTTAGCACAGCGCCCACCCGGTAGTACTCCTTGGACACTTCTGGACTATTTCCCGGATGATTATCTCCTTTTCATAGATGAATCACACATGACTTTGCTTCAAATTCGCGGAATGTATCACGGTGATCGCTCCCGTAAAGAGACGCTGGTTGAATATGGATTCCGTTTGCCTTCTGCTCTGGATAACCGCCCTCTTAATTTCGAAGAATTCAACCGGCGCATCAATCAGGTAATTTATACTTCAGCCACGCCTTCTCCTTATGAATATGAAGTCAGCCAGCAGGTAGTTGAGCAACTTGTCCGTCCGACCGGTCTCCTTGAACCGACAATTGAAGTTAAACCGACCAGAGGACAGATCGATGATCTGGTTTATCAGATTAAAACCCGGGTCGATAAGAACCAGCGCTGTCTGGTAACCACGCTGACCAAGCGGATGGCAGAAGAACTGGCAGACTACCTGCAGGAAATGGGGATTAAAACCCACTATCTTCATTCTGAGGTTGATACACTGGAACGGGTAGAAATACTAAGAGACCTGAGGCTCGGAGTCTATGATGTGGTGGTTGGCATTAATCTTCTGAGAGAAGGACTGGATCTGCCCGAAGTCAGCCTGGTAGCAATCCTTGATGCCGATAAAGAGGGGTACCTCAGGTCAAAAGGTGCTCTGATTCAAACCATGGGAAGAGCAGCCCGCCATGTTGAAGGCCACGTAATCATGTATGCAGACACGATTACCAGTTCCATGAAAGAAGCGATCGAGGAAACCAACCGGCGGAGGAAAATCCAGGAAGCCTATAACCGGGCACACGGCATCACACCCCATAGCATCAGGAAAGCCGTGAAGGACATCACCGAACGCGTTGCAGCAGCGGTCGCCGAAGAAAAGGCCGTTTACGAATCAGGGAAGCCGTTGCCGGGTCCGGCCACCAGAGAGGAAGCTTTACGACTGATTAAGGATCTCGAAATTCAGATGAAACAGGCAGCCCGGAACCTAGAATTTGAAAAGGCTGCTCTTCTGAGGGATCGGATTATCGAATTGCGGCGGGAATTTGAATTTGTCGAAATTGCCAGAGGAGCCGGACCGGATGGAAGAAAACGCGCCTGAAAGCAGATGGGAGCACCGGGACAGGAAATTAAGGAAAAGGCGGGAAAAAATCCAAAAACATGGTGCCAGCCTTGCTAGAATTTACCGGGATGCAATTGAAAAGCATGTCCGTAATTCTTCCCGTAAAAGCAGTAAAGGTTTTCGCCTAAAATAGACATGGCTGGGGATAATTTTTAAGCGGTTTATTGCCAGTTTTTGTCCTTCTCTTCGTCAGGCACGGCATCATCAACATCCCCCCCGTTTTCCAATTGTTCCATCAGCCTAGCAGCCCTGGGATAACCAATGCGCAGATGACGCTGTAAAAATGATGCTGAAATACGTCCATGTTGCTGTGCCAGTTTGCGGGCTTCTTCCAGCAAGGGGTCTTCCGGTGCTTTCTCAGCTCTGGCTACTTCAGAAGCTATTATATCATCCAGCTTCAATTGTGAAGCGGTTTCTTTTTTCTGGTTATTCCAGAAGTAGACGATCCTTTCAATTTCCGCATCGGAAACAAAGCACCCCTGCAGTCTCTTGGGTTTAGCCGCTTCAGTGGGCATATACAGCATGTCTCCCCGCCCCAGTAGCTTTTCAGCTCCTCCCGTATCCAGAATCGTACGGGAATCAACCTGCGAAGTAACCGCAAAGCTGATACGACTTGGAAAGTTGGCTTTAATCAACCCTGTGACCACATCTACCGAAGGACGTTGGGTTGCTACTATCAGATGAATGCCGGTGGCTCTGGCAAGCTGAGCCAATCTGCAAAGCGTGTGCTCAACTTCCTCCCCAGCGGTCATCATCAAATCTGCCAGTTCATCAATAATCAGCACGAGATAAGGCAGCTTTTCACTGGATCTCACCTTGTTATAAGCCTCTATATTACGTGCTCTGGCTGCCGCCATGGTTTGATAACGCTTGTCCATCTCTTGACTGAGCCAACGCAGCGCTCCCAGAGCTTTATTGGTATCCACTATCACAGGAGTAGCCAGGTGGGGCAGGGAATTATACGAAGTCATCTCTACACGTTTGGGATCAATCATGATAAACCGCAAATCAGACGGGGTATTATGCAGGAGCAAGCAACAGATAATGGAATGGATACAGACCGTTTTACCGCTACCAGTAGCACCGGCAATCAGCAAATGGGGCATCTTGGTTAAATCACCGACAACTGATTCGCCACCTGCCCCTTTTCCAAGTGCCATTGCCAGTTTAGCTTTTGCCTGCAATTTCTGGAAAACATTCGATCCAACCACACTCCTCAAAGAGACTGTGCCAATAGTGGTGTTGGGGACTTCGATTCCCACTACGGATTTGCCCGGAACAGGAGCTTCGATACGGATGCTGGGTGCAGCCAGCGCCAGAGCCAGATCATTTGCCAGAGAGGTAATTCTCTCAACCTTAACCCGGGTCTTGGCTACCTCTTCAACCTTAATTCGGATATCCCCGTTTTTGTCTTTCTCTTTGATCTCTTTCAGCTTCCTGTCCCATCCCGGTTCAACACCGAACTGGGTAACCGTCGGCCCAACATTGATCTGTACTACCTTCCCCTCAACCCCGTAACTGGCGAGTGCCTCCTCAATCAACCTGGCTTTTTTCATATTATCAGCCTGGCTGAATTCTACTTCAGGTGTATTATCCAGTATTTCGATCGGAGGCAATTTCCATCCATCTGCTGTAACCAGAGCAGTTGATTCACCGTATTTCTTCCAGACTTCCTGGGCTGCCTGCTTGAGATCTTTCTGGGATTCAGTTGCCTTTGCCTCACCGGTGGCTCCCTCAACCTTGCCCTCTACAAGTTTTTCTTCTATCTGCGCGGTATCTACCCGTTCCGAAGGCTGCTCAGCAACTGCTTCAACCGCAGTCTGTGAATTCTCAGGTGGGTTTTCACTTCTCAAACGCAGGCGGTTCCATAACCAGTTTCCTGAGCTGTGGCCAGTTTCCGGAGTTCGTTTAGCCGGCGCGGGTTTAACTTCTGCTGATCTATATCTGGGAAAGATAGCCTGTGCCTGCCCTGCTTCATTGCCCTTTCTCACTGCTCCAGGATCAGGAGAGGGCAAGGGAATTTCCTCTGCCGGTTCCTTTTTAAATCGGTCACCCAGCCAGCAGAAGAACCGGTAAACTACCCTGCAAAACCCTCTGGGCACCACCATAAATATCCCGAATACCGTCAAAGCCAGCACAATCAGGACCCCGGTAACTGCTGACCTTCCGATGATGCTGAGCCCTATTTTCCCTCCCAGTGAATAATCTTCCAGCACACCACCCCCCGGAAAGAAAGCCAGCAAACCCCATACCGCTGCAAATAGCACGATCAAGCCGATCCATTTATTCCAGTAATAGAGCAAGGCTATGGGATGGGTCGCGATAACAGCGGCAAAAATCAGAAATGCCAGTATCACCAGAATCAAACCCCAGCCAAAGAGCTGGGTGATACCGGCGGCAGTATGATAAATCCAGTCTGTAATGGCATCCCTTTGCCAGTAGCAGACGCCTGCGATGATCAGGATCAATATCAGGCTTAAAAAAGAAATCAACAGAAACCTTTTAAAGCCTGACCTGCCGTAGTTTTTTCCTCTTCTCATCTTGACTAAAATAATATACCTTGAAACCAGGACAAGCAAGAGGAATACGCCATGATTTTAGTAACTCCCGGCAGAAACGAGGTTATACTTTGATCAGAACAGGGGTGATAATCGGACGGCGTCTGGTTTTTTCGTAGAAGAATCCACTCAAAGCATCTTTGATTTTAGCCGTGACCTGGCTCCAGTCGGTTAGTTCGGTTTGATGGTTTAATGCCTCAGTTAGAAAATCCCTGCCCTCTTCGATCATGCTACGGGCTTCCTGAACATCTACAAAGCCCCTTGAGACGATATCAGGTCTGCCGACCAGATGACCGGTAGTTTTATCCACTGCCACAACCACAACAGCGATACCATCACGGGACAGCAGCTTCCTTTCATGCAGCACCATATTGCCTACTTCGCCCACACTGAGACCATCAACATATACATTTCCGGCATTTACCTTACCTGCAATACGTGCTGATTGTGGACTCAATTCAAGCACATCACCGTCTTCCATGACAAATATGCAGCTTCTGGGTATTCCGACCGATTCTGCCAGTTTAGCATGTAGGCTTAAATGGCGGTATTCCCCGTGGATAGGCATAAAATAACGCGGTTTAACCAGGTTCAACAACAGTTTCAATTCTTCCTGACTGGCGTGACCGTGCACATGAACCTGAGCAAGCTTATCATACAGAACATGTGCACCCCGTTTGAACAGCGTGTCCAGAGTCCGGTTTACCAGTGCCTCATTTCCGGGGATTGGGGTGGCAGACAGAATCACGGTATCTCCTTTCTGGACATGCACCTGCCCGTGATCCTGATTTGCCATACGCACCAGAGCGGAAGTGGGTTCTCCCTGGCTTCCAGTTGTAATAAATACGATCTTATTATGAGGAAGGCTCCGTGCTTCATCAAGCCGTCCCAGAACACCATCAGGGACTTTTAAATATCCCAATTCAATTGCCATTTTCACCGTATCGTTCATGCTGCGCCCGACGATGAACACCTTTCTCTGATATCTGGCAGCCGAATCAATAACTTGCTGGATACGCGAAATCAGTGAGGAGAAAGTTGTTACAATTACCCGTCCGGTCGCGGTTGACATGATTCGATCCAGAGTCTCTCCAACCACCCGCTCTGAAGGAGTGTAACCGGGGAGTTCGGCATAAGTAGAATCCGCCATCAGCAACAGGACACCCTGTGCTCCGAGCTGGGATAATCTGGATAGATCTGTTGACCTGGAATCAACCGGGGTATAATCGAGCTTAAAATCTCCGCTGTGGACGATTGTACCGACAGGTGTCGAAATAATCACCCCCATTGAGTCAGGAATGCTATGGCAAACATTGAAAAATTCAAATTTAAATTTCCCAAGGGGTACCTGAACACCTGCAGGGATTGTTTTTTGAAGAGAAGTGCTGCCATGCATCCGGTTTTCTTTCAGCTTGACTGATATTAATCCCTGGGTTAATCTGGTTGCATATATCGGGATTTCTCCCAGTTGCTGGAGAATGTAGGGAAGCGCCCCGATATGATCTTCATGACCGTGCGTGATGATGATACCCCTGATTTTCTCCTTTCTCTCAATCAGATAGCTTATATCGGGGATCACCAGATCAATACCGAACATATCTTCCCCGGGGAACATCAAACCGGCATCAATGATGATAATATCATTCTCGTATTCAATTACGAGCATATTTTTGCCAATTTCGCTGAGACCACCGAGGGGAATAACTTTCAATCTTGATTTTGACCTGTTCCTTGACATTTTCACCTAAAACATACTCAATTGCTGCGGTTTTGTTTGCTCGGCTGGCTGGCTCTTCAATTCTTTCAATAAGGCAGGAATTTTCAACATATCTTGCTCTATCTCTTTGCGCAGGTTTTGCTGGTGCAGTGCGGCTGCCGGATGATACATGGCAAAATAGATCACCCCGTTTCTTTTTTCGGCAGTTCCATGAATTTTACTGATTGATCTATTCGGAAAAAATCTCGCCATTGAATGTCTTCCCAGTGTGACAATCATGCGCGGATGGATTAATTCAATCTGCTTGTCCAGCCATATACTGCAGGCTGTAATCTCACCCGGCAGAGGTTCCCGGTTGTTGGGCGGACGGTGTTTTACCATGTTGGTAATATAGACCTGTTCTCGCTTCATACCGATCGAGGCAAACAATTGATCGAGGAATTTCCCTGCGGCTCCAACAAAAGGTCTACCTTGCTGATCTTCATTCCAGCCCGGAGCTTCTCCGATGAACATAATCTCTGCGTTTTCCGGTCCTTCTCCGGGCACTGGTTTTGTTGCGTATTTATACAGATCACAGCGCCGGCAAGCGGCTATTTCCTGGTAAACTTCGCTTAACGATGACATTCTATTTTATATCGTGCTGTCTCCCGACCACCTTGAATTATCATAACATGTATAATATGTCAAGTCAATTAAGCAATTTCGGAAACAGGAATTCTTCACTTTTGCCTTTTCTTTATCCTGCGACGCTGAAGAAAAATATCACCCAGATATACATCAACTGTCGTTTTGACTTCAAAACGCTGAGTCTTATACCCCGGCGCCTCTATCGCCACGGTAAATACCTTATCTGCCGGCAGATTTTCGAATTCAAAATCACCGTAGTTATTGGTCTGGATAGTCTGTTTTTCTCCTTCTCCAACCAGAGTAACATTTACACCTTCTGCACATTCGTCTATATCACCAAATACCACGGAACCGGCAATAAAGCGTCCCGGTAAACCCCTGTACCTTACCCTATCACCCAGTCCGTATTCAGGATGCATTGCTTCTGCTTCCCCGGAAGCAATTAACCTGGCAACCTCACTATCAGGGTTATCGAGATCTCCGAAGATCAGGGCACCAGTGGGACATGCTTCAACACACCTGGGCTCTTTATATCCCTGATCAAGAAGGTGGGCACACATGGTACATTTCTGCGGAACCTGTTTTTGTTCATTCCAGTAAATCACACGGTAAGGGCAGCTTGCAAGAATCTCTTTTTGTCCCTTTGCTTTTTCAGGATCAATGATGACGATTCCATCGCTCCTTCTATAAACCGCTCCGTCCCTGGACATCTTAACGCAGGTGGCATTGTCACAATGCATGCAGGGGACAGCCAGATATGCCATTTTCACTTTGGGGAATCTGCCTCTTTCCTTCTCTATAATTTTCATCCAGTAATGTCCGGTCATGGGTTGAGATACAGAATAGGGCAGATGGTCATTTCCACAGTATTCGTCCTTGCAGGCAAGGAAGCAGTTATAACATCCGTTACATCTGGTGACATCCATCACCATTCCATATCTTGCCACTCTGTTGTTACCTCCGGAAAACGCTGATAAAATCGTCTTATTAAAAGATTTTGCAGGCATCCTGAACGTGCCTGCTTTTTATTACACTATCTGGATACCAGATATCTCAAAATTAAGGATTCGAATCTATCCACTTTATAATCAGTATAATATCTCCCCGATACACTGAGCAAATTATAAAACCTCAACACCCTAAAAGTTTACTATTTCCAATATAATCTAATTAAGGAATATATCCTCAAAGGTATTTGTTTTCAATAATTTCTAGGAGGAGATAATGATAGATTTAAAAAAATTTGAGGTTCCGGTTGACCAGTTGAAAACTACCTGTGATCCTTCCATATTTAATTTCAAATGCACAAAAGATCTGGCACCATTAAGGGAATTTATCGGTCAGGATCGAGCCATCAGGGGAATAGAATTTGGTCTTTCTATGAAAAACAAGGGCTACAACATCTACGTTGCCGGGCTGGCAGGCACCGGTAAGACCTCCATCGTAAAAACTTATGTCAATAAAATGGTGGAAAAAAGGCTGGCTGAAGGTTCTTATACTCCGGATGACTGGTGTTACCTTTATAACTTCTCAGAAAATGATAAACCTCAGATTGTGAATCTTACTCAGGGAAAGGGAAAAATCTTTAAAGACCAGATGGGCAAACTGCTGGATCATTTAAAAGACGAACTGGCAAAGGCCTTTTCCAGTGAAGAATACAAAACACAGTATAAGTCCAAGGTACAGGAGGGACAAACCAGGCAACAACAGCTTTTTGAAGAAATTGGTGAAGAAGCCAGACGTATGGGTTTCATGCTTCAATTAACTCCGATGGGACCGGTAATCATCCCTCTCATGGAAGGTAAACCGATGCCGGAAGAAGTTTACATGTCTCTAGATGAAAAAACCCGGAAAAATATCGAAGAGCAACGCAACATCATCCTGCAAAAGTTGCAGGATGTCTTTGAAAAAGCCAGGGAGATGGAGAGGAAAACCATTGAAACGCTGCAAAACATGGATAAGGCGGTGGCGGATTTTACCGTGTCCAGGCTGTTTAATGAATTAAACCGGGAATATCAGAATTATCCCGGTATTATCAAATACCTGTCCGACCTGAAAAACTATGTTCTGGAGAACCTGGATATCTTTAAAGAAAGCCAGGTTCCTCAGCCCCAACCCTTCCCAGCCATACTTGGCATGGGTCACCAGATGGCCATGCGCGGTGACCCCTTCTTGCCGTTCCAGGTGAACGTTTTTGTTGATAACAGCGAGGCCAAAGGACCTCCTGTAATCACAGAATCAAATCCCACCTACATCAATCTCTTTGGTAAAATTGAAAGGCGTTTCCTCTTCGGCGGTTATGTCAGCGACCATACTATGATCAGACCGGGAGCTCTGCAGCGCGCCAACGGAGGATACTTGCTATTGAGTGCGATGGATGTGATCACCAATCCAGCCGTCTGGCCGACACTGAAAAGGGCGATTAAAGACAGGGAAGCCCGCATTGAAGAACCTTATGAGCAATTTGGGCTTTTCGTCCCGATCGGTATGAGGCCTCAACCTATGCCAATTGATGTAAAAGTGGTTTTAATCGGAGACCCCCTGCTGTATCAGTTACTGGCAGCTTACGATGAAGATTTTTTCGAGATTTTCCGGGTCAAAGCTGATTTCGATTATCAGGTGGCGAGAACCAGGGAAAATATGCTGGGTTTTGCCGCTTTCATCAGCGGTTGCTGCGAAGACTGCGAGATAAGGCATTTTGATCCTTCCGGAGTAGCTAGAGTGATCGACTATGCCTCACGGATGGTTTCCGACCAGGAAAAACTCTCAACCAGATTTTCTCAAATTCAGGAACTGGTCGAAGAAGCCGCCTACTGGGCAAAGCAGGAAAATTCTGAATTCGTAGCCGCTCGTCATGTTGATAAAGCAATTGAAGAAAAACGCTACCGCCATAACCTGCCAGACGAGCGATTAAGAGAATTAATCACCCGCGGCATAATCATGATCGATACGGATGGGGCGGTGGTAGGTCAGGTTAACGGTTTGAGTGTTTACAGTTTGGGCGATATCACATTCGGAAAGCCATCCCGGATTACCTGCCGTACTTTTCTCGGACGTAGCGGTGTGATCAATATCGAGCGAGAATCACAGATGAGCGGGAAAATCCATGATAAAGGTGTTCTTATTCTCAGCGGATATATGGGCTGGAAATTTGCCCAGGATTACCCGCTCTCTCTTTCCGCCAGCATTGCTTTCGAGCAGTCCTATGAAGGAGTTGAAGGAGATAGCGCCTCATCCACCGAATTGTATGCTCTCCTTTCCAGCCTGGCAAATGTGCCCATTAAACAAAGCATCGCGGTCACCGGATCGGTCAACCAGAAGGGTGAAATTCAGCCTATCGGCGGCATCAATCAGAAAATCGAAGGTTATTTTGATATTTGCCGTGCAATGGGTCTTACCGGTGAACAGGGCGTTTTAATGCCAGCCAGAAATATCAAACACCTGATGTTAAGAGATGAGGTGATCAATGCAGTCAGAGAGGGTAAATTCCACATCTGGGCAGTCAATACTGTTGACGAAGGTATTCAGGTTCTGACGGGGATTGAAGCAGGAGCAAAGAGGGCAGATGGAACTTTCCCGGAAGGCACGATCAATTATCTAGTGGATAGACGCTTGAGAGAAATGGCGAATAAGTTAAGACGGTTTGCTGCTTTCAGCCTGGACGGTGAACAGAAAGAATCTTCCCGGGTACCGGGGAATCCCCTCGGAGCCGACTAGATCAATCTGCCATTCTGAAAAAAGAAACTGAATAAGATTGAAAGGATAAATTCATCCAATCAAATGGTGGCAGGCAAAGATGTGAAATGATTCTGGTTAGCGGACAGATTGCTTTTGCCACTTTCTCAGATAGGCGATGACATCGTCATCGCTCAGATCGTACCAGTTCTGATAGTAACTGGCCACCGCAAACCAGCTTGTCCGGGCAACTTTCAGGCAAACCAGATCGTCAACTTCAGGCTTAACTAGATTAAAAGCACTGACAGAAGCCACCGGTACCGCAACAATAATACTGGTGGCTTTCTGATTTCTCAATGAGCGTACGGCCGCCAGCATCGTATAACCTGAAGCGAGTCCATCGTCAGTCACGATTGCTGTTCTGCCGGCAATTCGGACAGGCGGCAGTATCTTCCGGTAAAGGGAACTGCGTCGCAGTACCTCCTGACGTACCTCTTCAGCCTGGAAGTTAATATTCTCCTGGCGCAAACCCAGATATCTGACCATTGGTTCATTTAAAATAATCGTCCCGTCTTCAGTTACAGCTCCATAACCTGCTTCCGGCTCCTGAGGTACCGGGATTTTACGCACGATCAAAATGTCCAGAGGACAATTGAGAAAATTGGCTATCTCAATGGCTACCGGTATTCCTCCCCGCGGTACAGCCAGAACCACCACATCTTGCCCTTGACATTTTGCTAGCCTTTCAGCCAGTTTCCTGCCTGCATCAGCGCGGTCCTTGAATAAGTAAAATTCACCGGAATCTTCCCTCATGTCACCATCCACTCCACCAGAAAATCCCGGCAAAAAATTAAAAACCTATACCAGTACAGGGAAAAGAATACCTGTCTACATCAACTCTCTTTCGCTGGCTTCAACCGCCTTTTTTATCTCGGCTTCAAGAACATCAGGGAGACCTTCGATGTCTACCCTCAAAAAGCCGCGTACAATGGTAGCGGTTGCTTCAGACCTGGAGAGCCCTCTTGCCATTAAATATTCGACTTCTTCTTCCGCTATCTTGCCAACCGCCGCTTCATGTGAAAGATCAATTCCAGCCAGCGTGCCCTTTAATTCGGGGACTGCATAGATGACTCCCCTTTCACCCAGGATCAAGCCGCGGCATTCAAGGTGACCTTTAACCTCGGGAGCATTCCCTTCAATATAACCGCGTGTGGTGATAAAACCGCCCGTGGTAATTGCGCGGGAGATGACTTCAGTCCGGCAACCACGTGCATCCAGGATCGTCTTCGAGCCAACATCGAGATTGGATCCCGGCGGAGCCATCATGATGCTATTAAAGCGTACCACCGCGTTTTCCCCGATACACCTCGCCAGCGGATTCATCTGCAATGAGCCAACAGGCTTCATTAAGATATAGTTGCTAAGATACAACCCATCCTCTTCTACTATTACACCCGTCCTGGGCCTAACTGCGACCTCAGGATTCCAGTTGTGAATCATGGTAAAAGTTACTTTCGCACCTTTCTTTATGTAAAATTCTGAAACCCCCAGATGCAATCCGGGATCATTCCGAGGTGCGGTGGTGCAGCCTGTAATAATGTGCAATTCTGAATTTTCTTCAGCAATTACGATGTTGTGTACATTCTGGATTACCCTTTTACCCGCCAGATACAGGCAGGCTTGAACAGGGAAGATGCTTTTCTGCCCGGGCAAAGAACGTATGAAATAACCGTCTCCCTGATGCAACTCTACATTGGCGGTATACTTATCCGTATCTACGGCCACCGCTTTCCACCAGTAGTCCTGAAGCCAGTCATACTTTGCCAGGGCTTCCCGGGTGGACATGACTTCAATACCCTCTTGTTGAACTGAGAAATGCACCGGGCGATTATCCATCTGCAAAAAACTGCCTGAGCGCTGGTTGGATCCTTCAAGGATAATCCCCGCCGCCAGCATTTGCTCCTTATCTAGGGAAGTCAACTGCGACAGATCAGTTATCTCTGCAGTATTATCGGTATTTACATATTGATTTAAATCAATATCCTGGCCGGCGGGTGCCGGTTTATTGAGGACGCTTTTCGCCAGTTGTTTCTTTTCTTCTTCTACTTTACGCACGTTAGGCATTGTTTATAACCTTTCTCTTTGATGGTTGCCAGCATTTCATGCGGATCACCTTCGCAACCAATTGTTCCATCACACATCACATAACCGGTTCTGGCATTAACATAGTCTAGTATATAACCTGTATGGGTGATGATTAAGCCCATGCATTTCCTGTTCCTGATTGGACAATCCTTTTCAAGCAACTCGTTGATCAATTTACCTATAAGCGAGATATTTACCAGATCAACTCCTGACTCCGGCTCATCGAGCAGGGCCAGTTCTGGGCGCTGGGCAAGCAATTGCATCAACTCCGACCGTTTTATTTCCCCACCCGAGAATCCATAGTTGATATCTCGATCCAGAAAATCCACCAGGTCCGCCTTTTCAGCCAGTCTCCTGATCATCTCACCGTCGCCACGCTGTTTCAGGCAGGCAGCCAGAATATCTCTGGTTTTGACTCCCCGGACTACTGGAGGCCGCTGAAAAGACATGCCGATTCCAAGCCGAGCACGCTCATCCACCGGTAAACCCGTAATATCTTTACCGTTAAAAATGATCCTGCCCCGTACCACCCTGTATTTGGGAAACCCCATAATTGTAGATAGCAGGGTACTTTTCCCGGCTCCATTGGGGCCGAAAAGTACATGCGTTTCTCCAGTGCGGATGTGAAGGTTGATATCGTGCAGTATTTCCTTCCCATCTACTTCAACACTTAAATTCTCAATGTCAAGCATATTGATCTCCGGAAACAAAAATGTCATTAGAACAGAGTTGGACCAGCTATCCCCCATCCAGTGAATGTCTTTCTTTAATGGTAAACCAGCCTGACGGATCTTTCAAATATTCATAATAATCAAGCAGGGTGATATGGTGCATCCGCTCTTCCTCAGCCAGAGCAGTAAGATAATCTCTCTCCGCCGGAAATACAGCCTTTTTAGCCATTTCCTGATAATAATCGCGGGTTTTGTTTTCCATCTCCATGGCTTTCTGAACAGCTTCCATTTCTGTCTGTGCTGGCTCGATGTTCTGGCTGGCTAAAGAAAAGATATTTTTAAATTCGCCAGCCTGAGGCTGGAATTTCACCTCCGGCCAGGACTTTTGCTCCTGAATAAGCCGGAATATATCCTCAAATTTCTGCCGGTGATTGTCCTCCTCCTTTGCAAGTGTTTGAAACAACCTGATGCCCAGTGGGTTCCGACTGGACTGGCTGGTTTTTAAATAGAATTCCTTACCGTCTATCTCCATTTGTATCGCCGTCCGCAATGCTGCCATGGTTTTTTCCTGCTCTGTTACCATTTTACCTTTCCCCTTTTTTGATCAGATTTTAAACCTGAAGAACTGGATTACACTATTCATGATACACCATCCAGGTTAATCGTATGAAGGTTGAAAGGCCAGGGATTTCCAGCAAATTGGACTAAAAGGCGATTATTCGTTATAATAGCGAAAGTCAGGATGAGAGAATGCCTGCTTTATACGTTGTTGCAACCCCCATTGGTAATCTGGAAGATATTACCCTGCGTGCGATCCGGACATTGAAACAGGTGAAATTGATCGCAGCAGAAGATACTAGGGAAACTCGCAAGCTTCTGGCGACTTATGATATCCAGACCCGTGTCACAAGCTATCACGAGCACAATAAATTGACCAAGCTTGAATACATTTTAAATCAACTTCAAAGCGGAGATGTTGCCCTTGTCTCAGATGCCGGCACTCCCGGCATCTCCGACCCGGGCTATGAACTGATCGTCGCTGCCAGCCAGCGCAATATCCCTGTAATTCCTGTACCCGGTCCCTCTGTTTTGATTACAGCTCTGGTTGTCTCCGGACTTCCAACCGGTAGCTTTACCTATCTGGGCTTTTTACCCCATAAATCATCCGAGCGCCGCATGTTCCTGGAAACAGTTTGCCAGGAACAACGGACTCTGGTATTTTTTGAATCTCCCCATCGTCTTCATAATACTTTACAGGATATGCTTGAAATATTTGGCGATAGAAGAATCTCTGTCTGCCGCGAACTGACCAAGCTTCATGAAGAGATTTTTCGAGGAACAATTTCTGAGGCTATACAGCATTTCGTCCTGCCGCGGGGAGAATTTACCCTGGTGGTTGCAGGTATGCAGCCCGCAAAAAAAGAAAATGAGATAACCGGTGAAATTGAACGCCGTCTTGCCACTCTCCGGCAAACCGGAATAAATGCCAGAGAAGCTATTTCCCGATTGGCAGAGGAAACCGGAATCTCACGGCGAAAACTTTATCAGACGTGGATTAAATTAAATAAGGAGTAAATCAATGCGCAGGGGATGCATATCTTTGGGCAATATTAAATGCGATGAATGTCATCGCACTATCCCTTATCCGGAGCGATATCTCTACCTGGAAGAAGAGGGAAAAGGCCAGAGGTTATGCACTGATTGCTGTAAAAAAAGGAAACTGGTTAAACCTGGTTCAGATAAACCAAATGCCGAGATTTTATTTGACTTGAGCAGTGATTAAGCTTCCGTTATGATTGAATTGTAAGTTTGTTTTACCCGGGAGAAAGTGAATGACTGAAAGAATTTTCATCGGAGTTGCCTGGCCTTATGCTTCAGGATCAAGGCATCTTGGTCATGCAGCCGGGGCTTATGTTCCAGCCGATATTTTTGCCCGCTTCAATCGAACTAAAGGTAATGAAGTATTGATGGTTTCAGGAAGCGATATGCACGGTACCCCGATTACCCTCAAGGCTGAACAGGAGGACAAAACTCCCGAAGAGGTTGCTACACGTTATCACAACCAGTTTGTCGAAACTTTCAACAAACTGGGTATCTCCTTTGATTTGTTTACACATACCAATACTCCCAATCATATAGAAGTAACACAGGACTTTTTCTTGAAATTATATGAGAAGGGGTATATTTACAAAGATTCAGTGTTGCAGGCCTGGTGTCCACGGTGCGGCAGATTCCTGACGGATCGCTATATAGAAGGAACCTGCCCATATTGCAAATTTGGTGAGGCTCGCGGCGATCAGTGTGACCAGTGCGGTAAACCGATGAACCCGGTCGAATTGATCGCTGCACGCTGTCGTCTTTGCGGTGAAACTCCCGAGTTCAAGACTTCCGAACATTTCTTCCTGAAACTCAGTGCCTTTCAGGATAAGATGATTGAATGGGTCAAACCAAAGACCTTCTGGCGCCCAAATGTATATCATTTTACACTTCATTATCTGGAAGAAGGCCTGAAAGACCGGGCAATCACACGTGATATGGAATGGGGGGTTCCTGTTCCCATTCAGGGTTACGATCACAAACGCATTTATGTCTGGTTCGACGCAGTAATCGGCTATCTTTCAGCCAGTAAAGAATGGGCAAGAAAAACCGGGGATCCGGAAAAATGGCGGCTTTTCTGGGAAAATGACCAGGCAAAGGCGTATTATTTTATCGGAAAAGATAATATTGTTTTCCACACCATTATCTGGCCTGCCATGCTGATGGGTTACGGAGGATTAAACCTGCCATATGATGTACCGGCAAATGAATTTCTCACTTTCGAAATGAAGAAATTTTCAACCAGCCGCAACTGGGCTGTCTGGCTGCCTGATTATCTATCCCGTTATTCTGCCGATCCACTGCGTTATCTGCTTTCTATCAATATGCCCGAAACTACCGATACCGATTTCTCGTGGCGCGAATTCGTGCGCCGTAACAATGACGAGCTGGTCGCAACCTATGGCAACCTGGTTCACCGGATTTTGACCTTCACCTGCAAAAATTATGATGGCGCTATCCCTTCCCCGGTAAAACTGGACGGAACTGATCAGCAGATGCTTGGCAGGGCCGAAGAAACTTTAAAGATCATGGATGATCTCATCTCCAGATGCCGGTTCAAGGATGCCATTAAAACCGCGATGAATCTGGCGCAGGAAACCAACCGTTATCTGGACGAAAAATCTCCCTGGAAAATTATTAAACAGGACAGGTCAGCAGCAGGAAGCTCTCTCTACGTCGCATTATCGATATTATCCTGCCTCAGAACGGCACTCTATCCCTTCCTGCCTTTTAGTTCTCAAAAGCTGCATGAGTATCTGGGTTACACCGGCAAAATAGAGGAACTTGGCTGGAAATTCAGTCCGCCACCCGCCGGACAGAAATTGCTTGCACCCCAACCGCTTTTTACGAAGCTGGAAGAAAAGATTGTTGACGAAGAAAACGCCAGACTTGAGCATACACTGGAAGAATAGAGAGGCCTTCGCTTGGAACTGAGCCAGATTTACGCACCGGTAAATAATGACCTGTTGAAAGTTGAGGCTGCTTTAAAAGCAGTCAGCCAGGTTGATTTCCCCTGGCTATCACAGTTACTTAACCACAGTCTGGAAGCTGGCGGAAAGAGAATCAGACCAGCCTTAACCCTGCTTTCAGGTCAATTTTATAATTACAAGCTGGAATTCCTGCTCAATATGGCTTTATCCATCGAGCTGATGCACACCGCGACCCTGATTCATGATGATGCCATAGACAAATCAGATATGCGACGGGGAAGAGCTACCGTTTACAAAATCTGGGGCACAGAACCAGCTATATTGCTGGGAGATTATCTTTTCGCGCAGGCCGGTGTCGCCGTCTCCGGAACTCAAAGTATCCGCTGCATAAGAGCATTTTCCGAGACGCTTATGACTATTTCGCGTGGTGAATTGAACCAGGCTCAGAACGCCTTTAACCTGCATCAAACCAGAGAACAATATTTTCAGAGGATTTACAGTAAAACCGCCTCTCTTTTCTGCCTCGCCACCGAGTCAGGCGGTATTCTGAGCGATGCACCGGAAAGCTCGATACAGTTGCTCAAAAGCTACGGGCATGATGTCGGCATTGCCTTTCAGATAGTTGATGATATCCTGGATTTTACGGGCACCGAACAGGAACTGGGGAAACCATCAGGTTCTGATCTCATCCAAGGCACTCTAACTCTACCAGCAATCATGTTAAATGAACGCTATCCAGCCGATAACCCGGTAAAAAGGATTTTTGAAGGACAGAGAAATCCGGAATACATCCGGATGGCGATTGACCAGATCCGCAATTCATCTATTGTGGATGATTGTTACAAAATTGCCCGCGGCTACTGTGAGAAAGCCTGCCAAACACTGCAAACATTACCGGCTAAACCCTGTCAGCAATCGCTCAGGGAACTGGCTGATTTTATAGTAAAAAGAAGAAAATGAAGCAGTGAAGTCTCAAAATAAAAGCTATCAATTTTTCGAGACCGTATGAAAATACTTCAAATTGCTGATGATATTACCCGAAATTAAAACCCGCAAGCTTGATTCTCGATACAGTAACATATTTGTCGGCAGGGGTTGAAAAAAGAAGAGAGACGCTGCAATATATTTTAAGTTATCCCACAAAAAATATATTAACAGGAGGTCTCTCTTGCATAACAGTCTACCCAA
>Ga0123519_10001382_pt1 | contig 41443 bp, 39 predicted proteins | sample YelNatPaOPRAMG02_FD_87396 | JGI IMG/M metagenome (GOLD analysis project Ga0123519, IMG submission 87396) | Hot spring microbial communities from Yellowstone National Park - Yellowstone National Park OP-RAMG-02 (version 2) | ecosystem: Environmental > Aquatic > Thermal springs > Hot (42-90C) ...
GCTATGGTTTGGCCCAAAAATACCAATCTCAAACGCTAAACTATCGGTCTTTTCTTAAAAGAAGGGCTATTAAATTACTACCGGCTTATTTTTTAGGCAGTGCCATTGCCTATGGAAGCATTATCTTCTTTCGAGTTTGGCCAGGTTATCGAGAGAGCTATCCTTGGTGGCAAATTATTTTTCTGGGTCGAGCAGATTATCATCTTTATTTTGTTCCCATGATTTTTCAACTCTATCTTCTTTTCCCCTTTTTTTGGCAAGCAACTCAAAAATTTTCTTTGAAATTCTTGCTTTTGACTTGGGGGTTTCAGTTGGGCTGGTTCGAGTTGGCCGGACACTATCTGCAACCTTTTAAAAACGGTTTTTGGTCTGATCAATGGCAGTATCTTTTAGGTTTAACTTGGGTTGGCTATTTTGTTCTCGGAATTTTCTTAGCCACTCAAAAAATCCTCTCTTGGAAGCTTTTAAAACTCTTGGGGGCAGGCGCTCTTTTACTCGGGCTTATCTTCAGCGGCCTTAGCAGCTGGCAATTATTTGTCCGTTTTGGCGATACTCTTCAGGCGGTCAGATTTAATCGTCCAGTTATTTTTCTTTATGCTAGCGGATTTATTGTTTTTTCTCTTTCTTTGGGCGCTCAATTTTTTAAACCCTCTTGGTTGTGGCGGCCAATAGAAATCCTTGGTCGATGGTCTTATGAAATTTATTTAATTCATACGCTTCCCTTAAGATTTTTAATCGATGTAAAACATTTCTCTCCTCTTTACTATCCAGAAATTCAATATTTGCTTATTCTCCTTTTTTCTTCCAGTTTTGCCGGGCTAATTCATTGGCTTTCATCGCTAAAGCTTATGCTTTTTAAAAACTCTTTTTCCCAAACTCCCACTAAAGTTAAGTCCACACAAAACCTTTGATTTTGGAGGCTAAATAAGGTAAACTGTACTCGTTTAGTTAAACTAGACCTGGTAGCCAAGTAGTAAGGCAGGGGTCTGCAAAACCTCAATGCGCGAGTGCAATTCTCGCCCAGGTCTCAAGCTATCTTTACTTGCTTCTTATTTTCTTCTTATTTTTTCGCTATACTTTAAATAATTAGTTTTTCTCAAAGGAGGCTTTATGGCAGGATTTATTATCAATATCGAGAAGAAAACTCGTCAAAATGAATATTTCCGAGAAGTTTTATTTACTGCTCCTCACAGTCAATTGGTAATTATGAGTCTTAAGCCTAATGAGAATATTGGTATGGAAGTCCATCCGCAAGTGGATCAATTTATTCGAATCGAAGAAGGTCAAGGAAAAGCGATTTTGAACGGCGAAGAATCAATTTTGGAAGAAGGCTCGGCTATCGTTATTCCAGCCGGCACCGAACACGACATCATAAACACTTCCCCCAATCAATCACTTAAGCTCTATACTCTTTATTCTCCGCCTAACCATCCAGAAGGAACTCTTCATCAAACCAAAGCAGAGGCAGAGGCCGCAGAAGAGCATTGAAGCTCCCAAAGTTTGGCCCAAGAAGAAGGAATCATTTGAGGCGCTAGTTGCGCCAATTCTTGACAATCGACAAATTTATAATCCGCCACTTCGGCGGGTTCTGGTTTGATTTTCTCTCCTCGATACCATCCCACAAACCAAGCGGCAAAATGAGTTTCGTTAGGAAATTTTATCAAAGTCTTTTCTATCAATTTTAGAGAAGTGTCAAAGCCTAGCTCTTCTTGCAGTTCTTTATGAGCAGTTTCTTCATAACTTAAACCATAAGATACATGTCCCTGACAAGTCTCTGCCCAAACTCCCGGATAAACTTTTTTATTAGGGCTTCGCCGTTGAATTAAAATTCGCCTTTTTTCATCAAAGAGAATTACGCGCACTTCACGATGGAAAACCTCTGGGTGGCTGTTGGCTTGAGCTTTAGTAATTGCACCAATCACTTGATCATTCTCGTCCACTTGAAACAAAAGTTCCTCAGGCGTATTGGTTTTATCATTCATCAGTCAAGCGTAACTGGCATCGGTAACACATAAGTAAGGCTAACAGAAGGAAACTGTAAACTCTCACCGTCAGAAACAGAAAAAAGGCGCCCAAAAATCGAGTGCTTTGGGCGCCTTTTGGGCCTAATCGGCAGGTGAAGTCTTGGGTAATTCTTTTCGACTAAACCCCAAAACCCTCACCAGCCAATCCTCTTCCTCTGCCGTTAGTGGTCTTTCTTGAGACAACGCCAAAAAATAGGCAATCTGTTGCTGACGTTCATGTTCAAAAGACAGCGGCGGTGTCTCTTTTTCCCATCCAGACCCCATTGAACACCTCATTTCATCCTCCGCCGAAATGGTTCAAGCCGCTTTTGGCTTGGCAGACTCAAAAAAATTTGAACATGAGTAGCAAAAGAAGTCAAGCAAAAAATGCAAAAAACTTTTTCGCCTTTGTCAAATGGCTTTTCAATTTAAAATTTCGATTGGAACACTTTGGCAATTTTATTTACCACATCTAAAAGTGGCTGCCATTCAGTTGGCGGATCCATCCACCAGCTAAAAGAAACAATGGCGCCATTTTTAGCAATTTTAACTTCATAATTCCGGCCGTCAAATCCCTCACCCTTACCCTCGGGAAGGGCACTAAGCTTTAAATCTTCTAAGCCCTTAACAATTTCCCGGTACTCATCCTCGCTGATTTCAACTTCCACTCTTTCTCGTTGGTTGGTGTAATCATCATAATCTTCAAAATCATCTTTAGTGATAAAATAGGCTGTCTCTCCCCCGCTTTTTCTTTCCGTCCTTAAAGCCCAAGCTTCCGGTGAAATATTATCTCCTGGTCTTCCAGCTGAGGCGTAATATCTAAAAGCAAAGTCGTCTTGCATTTTTTCTCCTTATTTAAAAAATTAAGATAATAAATTTGTATTTTGTCTCTTTGCTTAATCTTAGCAACTTTAGCCGCCTTAATCAATTCGTACTATCAATCGCGGTTACACGGAACAAAACAGCCATAGCGTCTGCTATTGCTAAACGCCCTTCATGTCTCCGGAGGGCATTCTCTATAATTTCCACAAAATGTCTTTTATTTACTAGTGTGAGCCGAAACACCTTGTTTTTCTTCCACAGCCGCTTGAGCTGCAGCTAAGCGAGCGATAGGCACCCGGTAAGGCGAACAGGAAACATAAGTTAAGCCTATTCGATGACAGAATTTAACCGATTCGGGATCCCCACCATGCTCGCCGCAAATGCCAACTTTCAGATTCTTCTTAACTGAGCGACCCTTTTCCACTGCCATTTTTACTAACTGTCCAACTCCTTCCTGATCCAAGGTTTGGAAAGGATCGGCCTTGAGAATTTTCTGATCCAAGTAAACTTTAATGAATTTGCCGGCATCATCACGCGAGAAACCCATGGTCATTTGAGTCAAGTCGTTTGTGCCGCAGGAGAAAAAGTCTGCTTCTTGAGCAATTTCATCAGCTGTCAAAGCACCACGCGGCACTTCGATCATCGTTCCAACATGATATTCCAGTTCCACTCCCTCTTCTTTCATGGTTTCTTCCGCTACCCGAACCACTACTTCCTTCTGATTTCTGAGCTCAGCGACATTCCCTACCAGCGGAATCATGATTTCCGGCACTACTTCCAATCCTTCTTCTTTTTTAAGTTCACAAGCGGCCTGAATAATTGCTTTCGCTTGCATCTCGGTAATTTCTGGATAAGTAATCCCCAAACGGCAACCTCGGTGACCCAGCATGGGATTAAACTCGTGCAATTCAGCCGCTTTGGCCCAAATTTTCTCGGCCGGAACACCGATTTTTTTGGATAACACCAGAGCCTCCTCTTCTGTTTTGGGCAAAAACTCATGCAATGGCGGATCTAGTGTTCTGATTGTCACCGGCAGACCAGCCATTTCTTTAAATAATCCCTTAAAGTCCTCTTTCTGGAATTCTAACAGTTTAGCTAAAGCAACCTTCCTCTCTTCTAAAGTATCAGCTACAATCATCTGCTGCATAAAAGGTAAGCGGTCTTCGGCAAAAAACATATGCTCTGTCCGGCAAAGACCAATGCCTTCTGCGCCAAAGGTTCGCGCCACGCGCGCGTCGCGCGGAATATCCGCATTCGCTCGCACACCAATTTTTCGAATTTCATCAGCCCAACCCATAAATTCACCAAAATCACCCGTTAAACTCGGCTCTACCGTTGGCACTTGGCCCAAGATAACCTCACCAGTGCTGCCATTTAAAGAAAGATAATCACCCTCTTTGACTTCAATGCCGTGAACAGTAAATTTCTTTTCCTTCTCATTGACCTTAATCTCCTCACAACCAACCACACAGCATTTCCCCATGCCTCTGGCCACCACCGCCGCATGAGAAGTCATTCCACCTCTCGCTGTTAATACTCCCTGCGCAATATTCATCCCGGCAATATCATCTGGATTGGTTTCCAACCGAACCAGAATCACCTTTTCTGTATCACCTCGAGTCACTGCCTCCTCGGCTGTAAAAACAACCCTCCCAACTGCCGCTCCTGGCGAAGCAGGTAATCCTTTAGTTAAAACTTCATATTTGGCGCTGGGATCAAAAATCGGGTGCAGAAGTTGATTAAGCTGATTGGGTTCCACACGCAGCATCGCTTCCTCTTTTGTAATCAAACCTTCATGAACCATATCCACAGCAATTTTAACCGCCGCATGCGCCGTTCTCTTCCCATTCCGAGTTTGGAGCATATATAACTTACCTTTCTCAATCGTAAATTCAAAATCTTGGACATCTCGATAGTGTTTTTCCAATTTGCTGGTAATCTCATTCAGTTGCTGGTAAACCGCTGGCATCTCATGTTCCAGTTCAGCAATTGGTTTAGGAGTACGAACTCCAGCCACCACATCTTCACCTTGAGCATTAGTGAGATATTCACCGTAAAAGGCTTTTTCGCCTGTTGACGGATTACGGGTAAAACCTACACCTGTGGCGCAATCATCTCCCATATTGCCAAAGACCATCGCCTGAACATTAACGGCTGTTCCTAAATCATCAGGAATCTTGTTCAATTGGCGGTAAGTAATGGCTCGAGGATTATTCCAGCTTTGAAAAACAGCATCACGCGCCATATCTAGCTGAGTCCGCGGGTCCTGAGGAAATTCTTTACCGGTTTTCTCGCGTACTAACTCTTTATATTGAGCAATTAACTCTTGAAGCTGTTCGGCTGTTAAATCAGTATCTGATTTAGCTCCAACTTCTTCTTTTTTGGCAGTTAAAATCTCTTCAAACTCATCCTTATTAATACCCAAAACCACATTTGCAAACATATGAATAAATCGTCGGTAAGCATCATACGCAAAGCGCTTGTTGCCAGACCGAGCGGCAATCCCTAAAACCGATTCATCGTTTAAGCCTAAGTTCAAAACCGTATCCATCATTCCCGGCATGGAAAATTTGGCTCCCGAGCGAACAGAAACCAAAAGCGGATTTTGATTGTCTCCGAATTTCTTTCCTGTCACTTTTTCTAGTTTAGCAATCGCCTCTTCGTATTGGATATTTAGTTCAGGAGGAAGCTCACGATTGTGAGCATAAAAATAATTACAGGCTTCAGTGGTAATTGTAAAACCCGGAGGAACTGGAATACCAGAATTAGTCATTTCCGCCAAGCCAGCCCCCTTCCCGCCTAAAAGATCTTTCATCTGGCCGTTGCCTTCAGCTTTACCCTCGCCAAAAAAATAAACATATTTTTTAGCTGTCACTGCCATAATATCCTCCTTCATCTGTTTAACTAATTGGTAGAAACATTCTACACTTTTAGCTTCATCTTGGCAAGAAGAAAGCTTTTGATTTATAATTCAGCCCATGGAAAATAAGAGAGAGTATGATACGCTTCGGCTCTAGAAAAAAGATTTAGGAAGCCTCTTGCTTGCCAAGACACCTCTTCTGTAGTAAAATATTAGCGAAGAGGAAGAGTATTTCCTCTTTTATCTCATGGAACAAGACGATGAGCCGCCTCTTATAGAGAGGCCTGAAGATCTCAAAAATACCAGTATTAAACTCAAACATTATGAAAGAGCTTTTGAACATATCGCTGTACTTTGGCGTTGGCTTCTTGGAGATGTTTTTGGCCACCCAAAGGACTTATTGGATTGCCAAAGGCCGATCATTCGCTGCGGCCCTCTTAGTGTTTTTTGAAAATTTCATCGCTCTTTTTGTTATTTATCAAATTGCCAATAATCTTTATGGTCATTGGCCAATTTTTATCGCTTATGCCTCCGGCAATGCCATCGGCACCTTTATTAATTTAAAAGGCAAAAGCGCTTTTACCTCAGTTCTAAGGCTGTTTGAATCTAAAAAACACCCGGCTTCATCCGACTTAAAACAGCTTTCAGCTTGACTTTTTCCTTTTTTGGGGTTATAATCCGCCCGTCCTGAAAAATCTATTTCAGGACTTTTTTGTGGGCTTCTGAGGAAAGCAGACTAAAGCCTCTAGCCCTTAGAGCGGGGTAATTTACCCGCGCTATGAAAAAGAAGCAAACTATTCTCAAAATCATTGGCGCGAAACTGAACTTCTTAATCGCCAAGGCTTATCTTTATTTTCTAAAGCCTTTCAGCCGATATTCCCGAAAAATCTTTGAGTTTGCCAAAATTAAGCAAACTTTAGGAGCGCTTATGGTGGCTTCTGTTTTTGCCCTGGCAATTCTGCCGTCCTCAATCGAGGAACTGCAAACTCATATCGAGAAAAATCAAGCTCAAGTGGTTTTAGCCGCCAGCGACTTTCACACAGAAAGCTCCCTTAGACTGCCGCTAGACAATTTTATTATCTCTCAAGGTTATGGAATCTTTCACCCGGGAGTTGATTTTGCCGCTCCTCTAGGCTCACCTGTTCATGCTGTTATGGCAGGAACAGTTGAAACCGTAAAACATGATCGCTGGGGTTACGGCAATCATCTTTACATTGATCATGGTAATGGTACGAAATCTCTTTATGCTCATCTCTCGCAAATTAAGGTAAAAGAAGGAGAAATGGTTACTAATGAAACAGAAATTGGCTTAGTGGGCTCCACTGGCTGGTCAACTGGCCCTCATCTTCATTTGCAAATTTGGGAAGAGGGTAAGCTAGTCAGCCCTATTACTTTTTTTGAAAACTACTTTGGCCGAAAATTAGCCAGCATCAGGTAAGAGACAATCTTAAAGAATTACTTTTCAATCCTTTAATTTTTCTGTAAAAAACTTCAAATCACGCTCTCTCAGTGTCTCCCCTGTTTTTGGGTTATGATTGAAATTATGATTCTCTCCCGGATATTCATAATAATTTACTTCGCACATCCTTTTTTTAAGATTATCAACTAAATCTTTAGTCCATTGCGTTTGAATCATTTCATCAGCAGTTCCTTGATGAATAATAAAAGGTGCATAAATTCTATCCCAATATTCGCTGATGGAATAAAGTTTAGGATTATTGGTTTGGCGAAACTGATCAATTTTCTCCTTGACAGGATTGCCCACCTCCTCGCGCCCCAAATAAACCAAAACGCTCTCAGGGAAACCCAAAGAAACCGGTGCCCATAAACTAGTGGGGTAATTGCGACCGGTAATTTCCAAAACAGAAAGAGCAATTTGTCCCCCATTGGAGTGTCCCCAAAGACCTACTCGGCGGCTATCAGCCTGCGGCAAACTGTCAATCGAAGCCAACAAACTCAAAACCTCTACAGGCCGGTAAAAACGAGCCACAAGAATATCCGAATCTTCCCAATCAGAATAACCATATCCCAAAAAATCCGGTGCCAAAGTTAAAAAACCATGATCAGCCAGAAAGTTAGCACTGCGCTCTGTCCCCAAACCAATATGATAACTTTTAGGATCCGCATAACCTCGCAATAAAACAATCACCGGAAAAGGCCCCTCGCCCTTAGGAATATTGGCCATACCAGAGATCGTCTTACCATCAGATTGATAAGTAAAAACATAAGTGGTGTAATTTTCTTCTCTTCTGGTAACCGCTCCTAGCTTAATTTCTCCTTTAGGGAACCTTCTTTGAGAAAGCGCTTCAAAAGTTAAAGCCGCGTATTCTTCTGTTACCGGCAGAAGACTTTTAGTCGTCAAAGAGGCCAAAGGAGAAACAATTTCGGCTGGATTCTGATTTATCCAAAAAATCAAGGCAAAAGTGAACAAAGATACCCCCATCGCCGCCAGAAAAACCCACCTCTTCATGAGAAAATTTTACCTCAAAAAACCCCTGATTACTCAGGGGTAAGCCTTTTTATCTATTACTCGCCTTTATTTTTTACTCTTTAATAGTCCATTCCGCCCATACTACCAGCCATTGTCGGTGAAGCTTCTTTCTTTTCTGGTTGATCAGCGACCAAACATTCAGTCGTTAAAACCATACCAGCAACAGAAGCGCCATTTCTTAAGGCTTCTATCACCACTTTGGCCGGATCAACAATGCCCGCTTTAATCAAGTCAATAGGTTCGGCACTGGCCGTGGATTCCATTTGATTCACATCAAAGCCCTGACCAAAGCCGGCGGCGCGAGCTTTGGCAATTAATTCTCCTGGATCAAAGCCAGAATTGCTAATTAAGGTCCGGAAGGGCACCTCCAGCGCCTCACGAACCACTTCATAGCCAACTAATTCGTCTCTGGCCACTTTTCCTAGTTTTTGAGCGTCTAAGCTCTGGGCGATGTTCAAAAGTGTGGTCTCACCACCCGGAACAATACCGCTTTCCATTGCTGCTTTAGTAGCTTCAACCGCATCTTTAACTCTCTCCAGTTTCTCTTTCATTTCCACTTCGGTGGCGGCTCCGACATTAATTTGCACTACTCCTCCAGAAAGTTTGGCCAGCCTCTCTTGCAGTTTTTCTTTGTCAAAATCACTCGTTGTCATTTTAATTTCATTTTTAATTTGATCAATTCGAGCCCGAATCGCTTTGGGGTCGCCTTTCCCGCCAATAATTCGGCAATTGTCTTTGTCTGCCCAAACTTTATCAGCTCGACCACAATCCTCAGCAGTAACTGAATCAAGTTTGCGGCCAGTATCTTCAGAAATAACTGTTCCGCCAGTCAAAATGGCAATATCTTCCAGCATTGCCTTTCGGCGATCACCAAAACCCGGTGCCTTTACCGCCAAAGCATTAAAGGTTCCTTTGAGCTTATTAACCACCAATGTCGCTAGGGCTTCACCTTCAACATCATCGGCTATAATCACAAAATTTCGAGAAACTTTGACAATATTTTCCAGCGCTGGCAAGATGTCAGACACTGCGGAAATTTTCTTGTCCGTAATAAGAATCAAGGGCGAATCAATTTCGGCCTCCATTCGCTCTGGAATTGTCACAAAGTAGGGTGAAACATAACCTTTGTCAAATTCCATGCCTTCTTTGAATTCTTTTTCTAAAACCAAACCCTTGCCTTCTTCAACAGTAACCACACCGTCTTTGCCAACTTTTTCCAGCGCTTCAGCAATCACTTGACCAATTTCTGGATCTGTCGCCGAAATAGTCGCCACTTGAGCAATTTCTTCCTTACCTTTAATCGGCTTGGCTCTTTTTTCTATCTCAGCAATCGCTTCACTCACCGCCCGATCCATTCCCCTCTTCATCAGCATAGGATTAGCCCCCGCGATAATATTCTTCATTCCCGCCTCGGCGATAGCGTAGGCCAAAACGGTCGAGGTAGTTGTTCCATCTCCCGCTGTATCATTAGTTTTGGAAGCGGCCTCTTTAATCAGGGCAGCTCCCATATTTTCAAACGGATCTTCTAGTTCAATTTCTTTAGCCACAGTAACGCCATCATGAACCACATTCGGTGCGCCCCATTTTTTCTCTAAGGCAACATTGCGCCCCTTAGGCCCGAGTGTGGTGGCTACGGCATCTTTTACCTGCCGCATACCGCTTAAAAGCGAAGTTCGTGCTTCTTGTTTATATTTTAAAATTTTTGCCATATGCTACCTCCTTTTTTAAGCTTCAACCGCCATAATATCTTCAAATTTTATGAAAAGAAGTTCTTTGCCATCTGGAGTTTTGTATTCGTTACCACCCCATTTTTTATAAATCACGGTGTCGCCCTCTTTGCAAGGCGCCTTCCGCTCACATTTATTACCGCATTCACAGGATTCAGGATCCCCTACTGCTAAAACTTTACCTTTCTGAGGTTTTTCATCGTGAGATTCAGGAAGAACAATACCTGAAGCAGTTTGTTTCTCCGCTTCTGCGGGTTCAATTAAAACATAACCAGGAGCAGGTTGAATTTTTTTTGCCATAGACAAACTCCTTTCTTAAAACTAAATCATAAAAGAAATTCCCAATTATCACTTGAAGAGTTCGACTGCTATTATATCTACACTTTTAAAAATTTGTCAAGAGCGAGGATGGAAGAAAGCTTGGTGCAAAGAAACTTTTTCTGTGGTTATTTTAGATCTCATGTAGAAATACTGAATTTTGAAAGCCAGCCAATTTATTCCCCAAATTAAAAACTGAAAGTTCGAATTTGATGAAAAATTGACAGCAGAAAACTGAAAATTCTCAATAGCCTGAGGAAGATAATTTTTGACCCAAATATTAGCCGCTAGAAACCTTTCGTAAAGCTGATCTTTGCTATAAAGCGGCTTAAGTTGGCAAATCTCATGAGCGATGAAGAGATTTTCCGGCTCTACCTTCAAAGAACTTTCATCCAAAAAGAGATTAAAACAAATTTTATTTTTAACTTCCTTGTCGGCATATTTTCGTCTTTTTATTCCCAAAAGCGGTGAGGACAAAATAATAAGCAAACGCACTAACCAAAGAGTGTTTTTGGCGGTAATAATCAACAAATCAATATCACCCTCTTCCTCAGAATTGTTCATGGCCAAAGCTCCCGTTAAACCAATAAATTTAATTCCCGGCAAAAGCCGCAAGCGCTGAACCGTTTTCTTTATTATTGGCTGTTTTTGCGCTGACCAAATCTCCCGCTGGCGGCGCAAAGCTAAAATCTCTTGACGGCCTGGAAGGAAAAAATAGTCTTCTTTGGCTTGAACTTGACCAATTTTAACCAAATGAGAAAGCTTTCTCTTAACCATGGAAAGTGAAGAACGAATTGTCAACCAATGGTTAATCTCTTCTGCTGTCAATGGATAATCATATTGATCGGAATAGGAAAGGGTTTGCCAAATAGCTTTAGCGTGCCAATCCATATTGTCTGAGAGTTTGAGATACTCCCTGTGAAGTCGTTTTAAGTGCAGAAAGCGGATCTCCCCCCTTAGTTACAGCATTTACGGCATCTTCATAATATTTGATAATTTGATCATTAAGGCCATTATCACCTGTTCGCGAAGATAAATACCAGCTTTTAGCCTGGGGGGCTTGTTCAATAAATGCGCCCACATACGGCTGGCCAATCAATAAATCAGCCATGTCCATTCGAGAATAGGGTTCGCCAAAGCCACGTAGGGCACTTTCAGCCTGATAAAGCTTTTGGAGAACTTCTTTTGAGGACAAATATTTCAAAAACTCCCACGCTTCTACTTGATACTTGGAGTTTTTCGAAACTCCTTCAACCCAACCTGAAGACCAAGTAATCGTTTTGCCTTCTAACTGAGGCACTGGCACCACTTTCATTTTTAGAGCTGGATTAAGTTTCTGAATGTCAAAAACACTCCAAGAGGGACCAAAAAACATAGCCAACTTGCCAGTAGCAAAAGCGTAAGTAGAAGCAGGTAAGGTTTCACTCCAAACCGGGCCAGGATTAAAACCATCCTCACTAGAGCAAGCTTGATTGGTAGCAAAAACCGCATAGAAAGAAAGGGCATCGCGACCTAGACAAATTTCTCCACCAGCCGCCGACCCACTCTCTGAAGTACAAAAGGCAGGATTTGCCGGATCAACTCCATTTTGTAAAAACATCAGGCCTAAAATATCAGGCCAAAAATCAACATTGTTTGTGGTTCCTAAGGCCACTCCAGCTGTAATAATTTTCCCTTGTTCATCGCGAACAGTAAGTTTGCAAGCGGCGTCTTTTAACTCTCCCCAAGTTCTGGGGGGAGTAACCCCGGCAGCACTAAGGAGACTTTCATTATAAAAAAGAGCTAAACCGTCTGTTTCTAGAGGAATACCCACGTATTGACCTTGTCGTCGCAAACTCTCCCTAACTGAAGGATAAAAAGTTTTTTCAAAAGTCACGGCATCATAAACTGTCGCTGGCAAAGGTGAAAGATAATTACCCAGCATGGGCACCCAAGTTTGATGAAAGCGAAAAATATCCGGACTTTCTCTTAGAGCGACTCCACTGCCAGGTTTGGCTTCATTCCCTTGCCGCGCCAAAGCGGCGAGCAATCTCTCACGGTAATCCTTTAAGCTTTCTTGAGAATAATTAATTTTTACTCCAGGATGAGATTTTTCATAATCAGTAATAACTTGTTGAAAAACTGAAGCGGGTTCAAAAAGACCCCAATAAGTTAGAGTCACTTGTTTGGGAGTTCCTTTTTTCTTCCAAAAAAACCAACCGCCCGCGCTAATAATTATTAAAACCAGAATGGCCAAAAAAAACAACCAAAAAGATTTTTTCCGAAGAGAAATTGAAAAAACAGGGGGCTTTGGAGAAAACGACGGGGAAACTGATGAATTTAAAGAATTCGGAGGCAAGGGAGGCGCGGCCGGCGGAATAGAAGCCGCGGGCGGGTTTGAAGACTGCACTGAAAATGGATTAGAAAATGAACTTTGCGGTTCCACAATTTTAAAGTTAAAATAAACTCAATACCATGATAAAAGAAACTTTCCAGGAAAACAAGAATTTGATTTTATTCTTTCTAATTTTAGTTCTAGGTCTGCCAATTTCTTTAGCAGGAGCTTTTTGGCTTGCTTTTCAGAGACGAATCTATCCTAAAGTCACCGTTTGTCAAATTTCACTGGCCGGCGAAGCTCCCGCTTTCGCTCAAGAAAAACTGGCTCGTTTGGCTCAAAATCAGCCTTCAGTTATTCAATTACAATATGAAGGCAAGACTTATCTTTTAGATCTTTCTTCCTTAAAATATTTGCCAGTAGAAACAGCCCAAAAAGCCTTCCAAACGGGCCGAAACGTCTCAGGTTGGCCAGATTTTAAAAGCCTCATCAATCTTTGGTCAAAGGGTAAAAATTTTGATTTTATTTATCAGTTAGACCAAAATAAGCTTGAGGCTCAAATTGCCAGTATCGCTGCCCAGATCGCTTTTCCCGCTATTGAGCCACAAGTCAAAATCAATCCCCAAAGTTCGCCAAAAGAAATCCTTGTAGAAAACGGCGAAAACGGCTTAGAAATCAACTTATCAGAATTAAAGCAAAAAATTAATCAATCGTTGGCTTGTCCACAAAAAGAAATTATCCTCTCCTTGCCCACGAAGATTCTTTCTCCTAAAGTGAGCGAGGAAATGCTAGTTGAAACTAAGAAAAGAGCTGAAGCTTTTCTCAACAAAAAAATTACTCTCAAACTAGATCAGCAGTCGTGGATTATCAACGATGAAGAATTAGTGAGTTTTTTGGCTTTTCAGGGTAGCTTTGAGAGAAGCAAAATCCAGGAATTTGTTGATGATTTTGCTTCCAGTATTAATCAGGAACCAGAAAATGCTCTTTTTCAATTTTCCAACAATCGAGTTGAGGAGTTTAAACCTTCTCGAGATGGAATTGTGCTCAAAAAAGAAGAATTAGTCGATCAGCTTTGGGAAGCCTTAGCCGCTCTAGAAGCTTCTGGAAAAAATCAGGAAGTTGAGATTCCGGTTACTAAAATCCCCGCCAAAATTTCCACAGCCACGGCCAACAATTTAGGTATTAAAGAAATCATTGGCCAAGGCAGTTCGCTTTTCTATGGCTCGATTGCCGGCCGAATTCACAACCTCGACTTAGCTAGTTCTCGCTTAAACGGTCTTCTTATTGCTCCGGAAGAAGAATTTTCTTTTAATCAGGCCTTAGGAGAAGTCTCAGCCGCTACCGGCTATGAACCGGCTTACATTATTCAAAACGGCCGAACAGTTTTAGGTGACGGCGGCGGTGTTTGTCAGGTTTCGACTACTCTTTTTCGGGCAGCTTTAAATGCCGGTCTGCCAATAACCGAGCGTCATGCTCATGCTTACCGTGTTCATTATTATGAAGACGATTTAGGTCCCGGTTTTGATGCAACCGTCTTTGCCCCTACTGCTGATTTAAAGTTCAAAAATAATACTGGTCATTATATTTTAATTCAGCGGAAAATTGATATTCCCAAAAAGAAACTGGTTTTTGAGCTTTATGGCACGCGTGATGACCGAGTGGTTACGCTTTCCAAAGTTAAAATCTGGGATCAACAGCCACCACCACCCGATCTTTATCAAGACGATCCCACCTTACCGGTCGGAACTGTAAAACAAGTAGACTGGAAATCTTGGGGAGCAAAAACCTCATTTAATTATCAAGTTGTCCGCAACGGAGAAGTTCTCACTCAGCAGACCTTTTTTTCCAACTACCGCCCCTGGCAAGCAGTTTACCTACGTGGTACTAAACCATAATCACCGCTATTTGATAATATTTAAAGTTTCTTCTTTCTTTTCTTTTAAGAACTTTGTCCATTCTTCAATTATTTCCAAAACCATCTTAAAAGGTGCCTCTAAAATAATATCAAAAAAGAAAGTAAAGAAATTAATTTCTCGCAAACCAGTAGAGATAGCTCTTCCTAAGCGAACAAAGGGGAGCATAAAAAAATCAAAAATGTGAGAAATTAAATTAGCCTCTTCTTCTCCTACGACTAGCTCTTTAAAAGCTGAACGAATACGATAAGCAAAAAAAGAAACAGAAGAAAGAAAGAAAAAGAAAATTCCTTGAGAAACCAGCGAAAACCGCAATCGTTTTAAAACCAAAAGAGTCAAACCAAAAGTAAGAATAAAAGTCAAGGCATAAAGCCCACGAAAAAGATTAGCCAAAAAAGTTGATTTTTGAGTTGAAAAATCAACTCTAATTTTCTCCAATTGGCTCTCGTTAAAAGTCATCGCTAAAATCTCTTTAACTATTTTTTGAGTATTCTCGGCTTTAGGAGTTTCTACAGACAAAGTCATAAATAACATTAACGACGGAGGAAAAAGAAGATTGATTAAAATCGGCAAATAATTCACTTGCGAAGCCACCAAAAGTTCGTAGGGAACTTCTACCGCCAGAGCAAAAATCATTTTGGTAATAAAAATATAAACAAAAGAATTAAAAGCACTTCGCCGCAGGGTATTTTTGGCCCGCCAATAGCGAGAGTCGGCAGCGCCAGCCGCCGCTTTGGCTAATTTCTCTGGCGAAGAAAAAATCTCCCTTATTTCTAATATTCCTCGATTAATAAGATCATTTAAAATCTCAAAAGGAGCAATTTGTTTTTTTAAGAGACGAACCAGAGGTTCTGCCCATGGCTCTCGCAAAAAGCGATTGATTATTTCGTCGGCTTCGGAAAAATTTTTCACTACCTGAAAAACTGCCTCTTCATTTCCTTTTTTCCAATCGGGAAAATAAAGCTTCCAAAGCTTGTAGTAAACAGTTCGATCATCATATTTGGCCAAAGCCCGCATTAAACCAACTAAAAGCCGTGTAGTTTTTTCTTCCTGACTCGCTTGATCAGCCTCTTTTATCCAAATTATTCTCTTTTCTAATTGTTTTAGAGCAAAAGTCAGCAAATAATCTTCATTTGTCGGAACAAAAAGTTCTTCAATCTCGCGAGCAGCTAAAGAAAAAAGAAATTCTCCTAAACTCTCACCGCTCTCTAACCGTCGGCGGCCTAAATTTTGTAAAAGCAGAAAATACTTTTCTAAAATTTTGGCCGCCTGCTCTACTTTAGCTTGACTCAAAGAGCCCTCTTCTAAGTATCGCGCCATAAAGAGTTCACGAACCAAACCTTCTATCAAAACCTGTGGTTTTTGCTGAGTTTTAGCTAGCCGAATTAAAATCCGTGTTATTGCTCGACGCAAAAGTAAATGCTCTTCCTGATAATCCACCAAATTGCGAATCTTTTCATAAATGAAGGCGAAAAAGCCTACAGTGGTAGTCAAAGACACTTTGGGTTGGTTGGCTTCTTTCTTAAGTTCTTGATCAAACTCTGATAAAAAATAAAGCAAGTTTTGAGCATCTGGCGAAAGCATAAGTGGGATTGTAGCATAAATAAGCGGAAAAGTGATACAATACTGGGCATGGAATCTGTTTACGAGCCAGCTAAATTTGAAAAGGAAATTTATAATCTTTGGGAAAAGAACGGCTATTTTTCTCCAAGAAAAGATTTAAAACAAAAACCTTTCGTTATTACCCTTCCCCCGCCTAATGTCACCGGCGGTCTTCACGCAGGACATGCCATGTATGTGATCGAAGATATCATGATTCGTTATCACCGCATGAAAGGAGAGCCAACTCTCTGGCTGCCGGGCTTCGATCATGCTTCTATTGCGGTAGAATACTTAGTTTGTAAACAGTTGGCCAAGGAAAATCTTACCAAACAGGAAATCGGCCGCGAAGAGTTTTTAAAAAGAGCTACCAAATTCGCTGAGGATTCGCGTCAATACATCCGTGAACAAATGAAAAAGTTAGGTTTCTCTTTGGATTGGAGCCGCGAGGCCTATACCATGGATGAAAAGTATTCTTTGGCTGTTAAAGAAGCCTTTCATCGTCTTTACCAAAAGGGGCTAATTTATAAAGGCAACCGCATTGTCAATTGGTGCCCACGCTGTCAAACTGCTATTTCAGACTTAGAAAATATCTACGAGGAGGAACCGGGCAAACTTTATTTTGTCAAATATGGTCCAATTACAATTGCTACCACTCGACCAGAAACCATGTTTGCGGATGTGGCGGTAGCCGTTCATCCAGGAAGTAAAAAATATCAATCACTGGTCGGCAAATTGGTTCCTCTTCCTCTTACTGATCGACAAATTCCAGTTATTGCTGACGAAGCGGTTGATCCAGAATTTGGCACTGGAGCTTTAAAGATTACTCCTGCTCATGATGAACTAGATTTTGAAATTGGTGGCCGACATCATTTAGAAACTTTAATTGGCATTGATCCCCGAGGCAAATTGACAGCCATTGCCGGCAAATATGCCGGTCTGGACGCCAAAGTTGCTCGTAAGCTTATCGCCGAAGATTTGGAAAAAGGCGGTTTTCTAGAAAAAATCGAGGATTATTCTCACCAGGTTGGTCACTGTCAACGCTGCGGCACTATTACCGAGCCTCTCCCCTCTTTGCAGTGGTTTGTTAAAACCAAACCTTTAGCCAAAAAAGCCTTAGCTGTTGTTAAAAGGGGCGAAATCAAAATTATTCCCAAACATTTTGAAAAAGTTTACTTCCATTGGCTGGAAAATATTCAAGACTGGTGTATTTCCCGTCAGCTCTGGTGGGGCCACCGAATCCCCTTGCCGGGCGATGAAGATGTTTTAGATACTTGGTTTTCCTCTTCACTCTGGCCAATTGCCGTTTTCGGCTGGCCGGAAAAAACAGCAGACTTGGATTATTTCTACCCTACAACCGTGAGAGAGACCGGCTATGACATTCTTTTCTTTTGGGTCACCAAAGAAATCATGATGTGCTTGGCTATGACAAACAAGGTTCCCTTCAACACAGTTTATCTTCATGGTTTAGTTCGCGACGAAAAAGGACGTAAGTTTAGCAAGACCAAAGGTATTGGCTTTGACCCTCTGGAAGTAATCGAGCGATATGGCGCCGATGCTTTAAGAATGGCTCTCGTCTATGGCACGGCCGCCGGCAATGATTTATCCATTGGTGAAGATAAAATTCGAGCCATGAGAAACTTTGCCAATAAAGTTTGGAATATCGGTCGCTTTATCTCCGGACGGCTAGAGGAAAAAGGGTTTACAAAATTTGAAGATGTGCCAGAATATACCGACAGTCTAAAAGGCTTAACGGCTGAAGATAAAAAAATTATTAAGGCTTTAAAAGAAACCACGGCGACCGTAACAAAAGATATTGATTACTATTCCTTTGGTCACGCAGCTGAAGTAATTTATGATTTTCTCTGGCATCAATTTGCCGACAAATACCTGGAATCTTCTAAAGAAAGGGTTAAAAATGGTGATTTAGCCGCTTTTTCGGTTTTGCGGCATGTTTATTTAAATAGTCTTAAATTGCTGCATCCCTTCATGCCTTTTGTTACTGAAGCTATTTGGCAAAGATTTGCCCCCAAAGAGAGTGAGCCTTTAATTATCTCCTCGTGGCCTACCAGCCAATAATTTGCTTTTTTGGCTTCTGAAAATTTAAAAGTTGCACTCTGGTTTTTTAACTTTATAATGGCTTTAGTATGGCCAAGAAAGTCAAATCTCAAAAGAAAGCTAGTCAGCCCCAAAAGTGTTTGACCACTATCAATCAGAAACTGCAATCAGTTCCCCTTAATATTGTTTTAGCCGCTTTTTTCTTTACTCTTACGCTTTGTCTTTTAAATCTAGAAAATCTCCAATTCCGTCAAAAAGTCTTAGGCCTTCAAACCCAAATCAAAGCAGAGCAGCAAACTCTTATGGCTTGGGAACAAATTCTGCAAGAAAGGCCAGACTACCGTGACGGTTGGCTGCAGCTGTCAGCTTTATATTTAAAAATGGGCGACAAAATTAAGGCCAAAGAAGCGCTCTTGCGCGCCAAAGCCATTGACCCCAACAACGAGAACATTCTCTCCCTCGAAAAACTGCTAGAAAACTAACTCCTTTTGACCAACTAATACTAACAAAGCAAATGTCCGGTATTTAATTAGAAAAGGGCATGAGAAAGCAATGAACAAAGCTAAATATCGCTAATAAAAATCTAATAACCAAAAAGGGCCTTGCGGCCCCTTTTTTAATCTCACGAGAATTTGATTTACTCCTTCTTCTCTTCTTCTTTCTTCTCTTCCCCGCCTTTGGCAGATTGAGTTTCCCCACCCTCAGATGGAGCTGCTTCACCTTCAGCGCCTTCTTCAGGAGCTTGAACCTCAATTTTTTCTTCTTCAGCCAAAGGATCAATCTTGGCCAAAACCATCTCTTCGTCCTCCGCTAAAATCTCAACTTTGCTTTTGTCATAAGCCAAGTCCTTGATAGTCACAGCATCACCCACATTATTTAATTTAGAAACATCAACCACAAAATGCTCCGGTAAATCCATCGGCAGGGCTTCGACTTCTAACTCAGAAACGGTCTGAATCAAAATTCCCAAGCCCTGCTCTGCCGCTGGCGCTTCTCCAGAAAGCTCCACCGGAATCATGGCCTTAATCTTTTCAGTTAAAACAATTTGCCGTAAATCAACATGAAGTGGCTCTCCTGTAATCGGATTGACCTGCAAATTTTGAATCAGAACCGGTCGATCTTCTTTGTCGCCATCAATTTTAAGTTTGATCACACTCGTCTCCCCGGCTTCTTCATAAACTTTCTCAAACTCGTCTTTTTTTAAAGAAAGAGCGATTGACTGAGTTTTCTTGCCATAAACATTCGCTGGCACTAAACCTTCTTTTCTTAGCCTCTTAACTTTTTTGCCTGTAATTTCTCTTTTTTGAGCTGATAATTTTATCTCCGCCATATTTAGATCCTCATTCAATAGTCTAATTAACTCTCACATTTTATCAAAAGCAATCTCGTTATGCAATTCAACGCGCCAAATCGATTTGAAAGATCTGGTCGTGAGTTAACCAGCTGGCAATCAAAAGCCGGCCGTTACTCATTACGGCCGACGGTAAAACACGAAGAGGAATTAAGTCTTGAGGATAAGAAAAAGTTAAATTATATTCCGAAGGATAAGCACCAGGCTGTTTTTGCAGCATCAAAAGATAAGTTTTTTGTCTTTTGTCTATTTCACTAATTAACGGCAATTCATACTTAATTTCCAATGTCTTCTGGGATTTAATTGGAACCTCCACTAAAAAACCAAAAACATTTTTATCGAAGCTGCTACTAACATCAAAATATTTTGAATCAAAGGGCAACCAAAGACCAGGATTTTGAGAATCAGCCACTAAAACAGAAGTTACCTTTGCCTCTGCCGGTAAATAAAGCCGTAAATAAGTTCGATAGCGACCGGCAGGCCAATTTTCAGCCGGGCTCTGATTATCATAATTAATAGTAAGCCTTTCTTCAACTTTATCTGCCTTCAAATTAACTTCATGCCCAATTTTCCGCTGAACAAAAAAGTTAGCTTTATTAATACCCACATTGGCTTCATTTAGCATTAAATAATCAGAAATTAGTTGACTATTCAAAGACTGAGGGTGAAAATTTTTTATACCCCCATCCCAACCCAAATTAGTCACTACGGCCTGAATTTGAGGATCGTTAAAATAAAAAAGCAACTCTTTTTCTTCTAAAGATTGAAATAAGGCCTCGCCAATCTTTACCAAATCTTTATTGCCAGAATTTTTAACCTTGATCACTAAAGCCTGAGACAAACTGCCTAGAAAATCCTTTTTTTGAGTAGACCCTGGGAAAGTTCCTAGCTCGACATAGTACTCAGCTTTCTGAAAAAGATTTTCTTGATTAATTTTCTCTTGATAATCCGGCATTTCCACCTCCCCCACTGCCGCCAAAATCTTTTTCGCAACTTCCAAAGTTATCCCTACGGTGCCATCAACAGCAACCTGCATCTCTTTATCTAAAAACCATTGCGCTCTCTGAGCTGAAAGAGAAAATTGCGGGTCCCAGTTTGAGTCGCGCAAATACCAAGCCGCTTCACCTAAATACTCTTTTAATTTAACTGGCGGCTCAACATGCCCTCTAAGCTGACCATCCGCTTGGTAAACATCATAAACCTCAAAATCAACCAAGGTTCCCCTCTCCAATGTCACCAGACCAAAGGAACCAATAAAGCCGCCTGTTGGCCGTAGTTCCATATTATTTTGAAAAAGAAGAAGATAAGTCTTCCGGCCGTCAATCGCCAAAATTTGGGGCAACACAGTTAAAAGATCTTCGCCTTTTAGAACCAGCTCTCGAAATCTAGGTAAACTAGTTTTAATTTTTTCATAAGTTTCTGTTTGACGAAGAAATTTAAAGCCAGCGGCCGCTTGATCCAAATCTGATTGAGCCAAAGAAGCTTTTTCATAAGCCACAGAAAGACTACTCTTTGTTAAGGCGATTGATTCTTTCCACTTCCCCGATTCTCCAGCTAAAAAAGCTTTCAATAAATTTGAGGATTCATTACTAGCAATTAAAGACAACCTGAGAGCTTCGTTAATGTTCAAAGAAAAACTTATTACCTCTTCTAATGTCTCCATTGGTTTTTCCAACCCCACTAAAGTATAAAAAGGCCCGGTAGCTGAAAGAGTTTTTTGAGAATAAGTTAAAAATCGGTTAGCATGTTCGCTGTTTTTAATCGCCGAAGAAAAATAACCTTGATCAAAATTTTTCTTAGTTAAAGAGAGCTCTCTCAGACCTAAAACTCCTAAAAGACCGGTCGTCAGTAAAGGTAAGGAAAAGAAAAATAAAACCAAAAAAAAGAACAAGAATCCAGCTCGCCAGAGTTTTAGAAAAATTTTGGCCTTTGGAAAAGACTTAGGAGGCAACTTATGATTATCTTCAGACCGAAACGGCGGCGATGGTTCCTTTTCTTTTTCCTTTTCCAGTTGAGCAAAAAGAAAATTAATTTTTTCCTCAGTCAAACCTTCAGTCGAATAAGCCTCTTTAGGCCGAGATTGGCTCCGATGCGGCAAAGGTCCAAAAGCAAAAGAACCACCTTTAGTTTCCGGAGAAAAAACTAAATTCACTAATTTTTCAGCTAAGGTTCTAAAATCTAAGGCTGTCTCTTGAAGAACATCAAAGACTACTAAGCGAACATTCAAGTCTTTTCGGGTCAACCATGAGTGATATTCGTTTTTAAAGGGAGAGTTTTGCGAAAAACAAATTAAAATCTTAACGGCGCGTAAAGAATGAATTTGATTCAGAACCGTTAAACAATTACTCTCTTCTTGAGGAAAATAGCACAAATAATCAAGATCCTCCAAAGATACCATCTGGGTTGAGTAAACCATTTGAAAAGAAGCTTGATTTTGAAAAGAGGCATAATCAGTAGAACTACCCCAACAATAAACAAAGCAACCCTGCTTCAAAAGTTCCGCAACTAACCACGGTCCTATTTCCCCTGTCTCGTCAATCACTAAAACCTTAGCATAGTATTTAATTTCTGTTTTTAAATCAAAAGAGTCCTCGGGCATTATTTTCATTTTAAAGAAAAACAAAATTCAAAACAATAAAAATAAACAAGTAAAATCCGCAAAAATTCTTTATCTTATAATAAACGCCAAAAGGCTGGACGTGAAAAGAATTTTTTCAATCCCTTGAAGCATCTAAAGCTTGGTTAACTAAAGAGTCAGCAACCCGATTTTTCTCTCGAGGAAGATATTCAAAAGAAAGATCAACTCCGATTTCCTGTTTTAACCGATAGATTTTTTGAAACAACCCTTTTAAGTGTGCTTCTTTGATTTTAAAAACACCATTCAATTGATTAACTACCAGCATAGAATCCAAATAAAACTTTACTTTTTCAAGCTCAAAACCACGAAAACACTTTAACCACTCTAAAGCCTCAATGACGGCTTGGTATTCCGCAATATTATTTGTGGCTATACCTATAGTTTTTCCAAAGCGGGCAAGACAATTGTTTTCCGCGTCTGTAATCCAAACACCCACAGCTGCTGGTCCAGGATTACCTCGAGCGCCTCCATCCGTATGAACTATTACAGGACTTTTCATGTTATTGATTATTGTTTAATTATTTCTCTTATTCTTGAACCTCAAAATAGTTTAGTTTTTCGGAAAAAATGAGTTTAATATTGGCAATTAAAGTTGACCAAGAATATTTTAAATGATAATGCTGACGCAAAAAATTTTGAGTTAGTCCTAAAATCAAAAACTCAGTTAAAACTGTCACTCCAGCCGCAGCTAAATAAGAAAAACGGGGAATAAGAATAATATTCAAAAGTAAATTTAACAATAAAGCCCAAAAGGAAAAACGCAAAAGACTCGTTTGTTCACCTAAGGCTATTAATAAGTAACCAGTGAGATGATTAAGATAAGAAAAGAAAGTTGCTCCTAACAAAATTCTTAAAACCAAAATTGACGAAGAAAAATCTTGACCAGCAATCAAATAAACTATCGAAGGAGCTAAAATAGAGAAACTTAAAAAAACTAATAAACCAGCCAAAAGCAAGATCGTATATGTTTTTTCAAAAATTTTTTTCAATTCTAAAGAATTATTTTTGAGCGAAGAAAGAACAGGAAAAAGACTGTTCATTAAAAAAGCCGCCCCCAAAATCAAATTACCGTGAATTTTATAAGCCAATCCATAAATACCCACAGCACCGCTGTTTAAAAAAGTTTTAATAATAAAAGAGTCAATCCCACGATCATAAACTGAATAAACTAAAAGATAAATTCCTAAAGGTGAAGCCTCTTTAATCATTTTAAACATTTCTTTTTTACTAAAATCCAATTTCAGCGGCAAATATCGTGCGGCAAACCAAAAGCCTACCAAACCCGAAAGAAGTGCTGACAGCGACCAAAAAATCATTAAAGAGGAAAGCGAAATCTCAAATTGCCAAAATTTGGCTATAATTAACGGCAAAAGAAAAAGGATCGCCGCGAAGGTCTCCAAGGCAGAGGCTAAATCTAGACGAAAAAAGGTCTGCAAAATTGCCTGGGAAGTAGTACGAGTTACCAAAAAAAGAATCACGGTTGAGGCAATCAAAGTAGGTAGTTTAAGCTGAGCAAATTGAGGTAAAAAGAAGACCGCTAAATCTAAAAAAAACAATAAAATTAAAGAAATTATCACTCTCATGCCCAAAACTAAACCAAAAATTTGAGCCGCTTTTTCTTTTCTAACGGCTGATTCACGAACACCAATGGTAGTCGTTCCTAAATCGCTAAGACCGACAAAAATTAAAACAAAAGAAGTTATAAAAACATAATTGCCGTAGTTTTCTACACCGAAAGAGCGGGTGAGAAAAGCGGTGGTTAAAAGCGAAACTAAAACTACCAAGCCGCGGTTAATTACTTGAAAGACCGTGTTAAAAACCACTCGAGGCTTCATTGCCTCATTTTAGCACGATCAGGACTAAAACTTAAGGACAGCACCAAGGCTAAAAGCAATTGATTTTGAATTAGTGTTAGCCAATAGTGATCAAATATTCCCGTAAAAATGATGGCCAGCAAAGCAGTTAACACTGAAAATTTAACATTTAAAATTTTAAATTGAAGAGTCCGGCGGAGAGCAAAATAAAACAGAACCGCTAAAGCCAAAAAACCAGTCAAGCCAATTTCGGAAGCAATTAAGAGAAAGATATTGTGAACCGGCTGTAGCCAAAAAAGCCATTCCCAAACAGGTTGAATGCGAGCCAGATTGAGAATAAAATTGCCGGCACCAACTCCCCAAAGTGGTTTTGTTCTGATTAAGGAAAAGGCCACTAGAGCTAAATCTTTTCTAGCCACCAAAGAAGGGGAGGTCTTTAATTGCGGCCAAAAAAAGAGAGGTATAAAAAAAACTAGACAAAAAATTTTTAGCCAAAAAACCTTCCGCCAATGGTTTAATAAATAAAAGAAACCCGCCAAAACCCCAGCAGCTAAAGCCGCGCGCGAAAAACTGGCAATTATGAGTAAACTGCCTAAAATCAAGGCAGCTTTATCTAATTGACCAATTTTCTTTTTAGACAGGAGTAAAATTAAACTTACTAAAATAAAGCCGGCCAAACTGTTGGGATGAGAAAAAGTGCCATAAGGCCGCAGAAAAACTCTGCCCAAAAAAGAACCACGAGCAATTCCCGGAGTAGCGATATTAAAAGCTCTTTCTCCCAAAAACCAAAAAAAACCATTAAAAGAAGATTGCTTTAACATTTGGCCAAAACCTAAAAAACTTTCAAAGATAATAATAAAAGGCAAAATTTGATCTAAAATTTGCCAAACCTTTTCAGACCAATTAACAAAAACCAAACCTAGTAAAATCAATTCTGTCACACGCAACCAGGTAAAAAGGGAAAGCAGGGGAGAGGTGGCATTTCTGAGGTTCAAATAAACAAAAACTAAAAACAAAAAACTAAAAACTAAATTTTGCAAATTAAAAATTTTTTTATAATTTTTTAAAAAAGTGATAATAATTAAAGTAAAAATAAAAATATCTTGAAGATAAAAAGTAGGGGAGAGATAATCTACTTTAAGACCAAAAACAAAAGAATCTTTTAGCCAAAAGTGCCGCCCTAGTTGAAATGGCAAAGAAAGAAGTAGGGCAAAAAGGGCAAAATTGACTACCATGAAATCATGATATCATTAAAGAAAGCCAGCGGGCCATTGCCTTTCTTAAATTTTAGGTTTAATGGTTAAAACGCGGTTGCGGCCTTCACCTTCTGACTCAGAAATTACTTCTGGATGATCGGCCAGAACCAAGTGAATAATGCGTCTTTCCGAAGCTGAAAGATTAGGAATAATCTGTGTTTCTCCGGAAAACTTTGCTTTCATGGCCAAATTTAGAGCCAGCTTTTTTAATTGTTCTTCGCGCTTTTGGCGATAATCACCCACATTAACATTAACTTTAATCCACTCCCTTAGAATTTGATGAGTCATAAAAGATAAAATCAACTGCAAGGATTGCAAAGTCTCTCCATGAAATCCAATTAGTAAGGCCGCTTCTGGCGAATCAATTTGAATTTTGATAACTCGAACCTTTTCATCAAATTCCGTTTTTACTTCACACTCCAGACCAATCTCTGTCAAAAGTTCAATTGCGATCTTGTTAATTTGGGTTAGTTGATTTTTATTCATGAATCAGCATTCCTTTCTTGCTTCCAAACTTGCCAAAGGGAAGCTTTTTACTAATTAAAATTTGCTGAAGCAAACCAATTAGAGAAAAAACAAACCAGTATAAAATAACACCCGAGGGGAGAGTGTAACCAAAAATTAAAGTCATAATCGGGAAAAGATAAAGCATTTGCTTCTGCATGGAAACCGACAGATCGTCACTTTTTTCCTCGGTTTTTTTAGCCACTTTACTTTCTTTTTCTATTGTGGGCATCATCAAAAAAGAAGTTAAAAATTGCAAAGCCGCTGCTAGCAAAACAAAAATTCCTGGCAAAGGAAAAGCCAATCCTGGCAGAGTAATCAAATCTGGCTTAGCTAAATTCAAAAAAAGAAAATTCAAATTCAGCGAGGACGGAACAGGAACAAAACGATAAAGATTTCGAGAAACATAAGCCAAAGTTTCTGCCCCTGGACGAATTACCTGACTAAAAACTTGATAAAGAGAAATCAAAATCACCAGCTGTAAAATTTGGGGCAAGCAGCCAGAAGCAGGATTAAAACCATGTTTTTTATATAATTCCATCTGTGCCTGCATTAATTTCTGTTTATCGTCTTTGTATTTTCTCTTCAACTTCTCCAATTCAGGGTTAATTTCCTGCAATTTCTGAGAAGCTTTTAACTGCGGTGCCGTTAGCGGGTACAAAATCAACTTAAAAAGGGTCGTCAAAGCAATAATAGCCAAACCTAAATTCGAAAAAAGCAAATTATACAGAACAATCAGAATATTCAAAATCGGCTGTGTTAAAAACTGGAACATTTTCTACTCACTTTCTAAATCTCTTTCAACTTAAAGGATCGTTACCCCCTTTACTCCAAGGATGACAACGAAGAACCCTTTTCAGGCCTTTCCAACTTCCAGCGATTATACCATATCTCTCGATAGCCTGATAAGTATATTCTGAACAGGTGGGAGTATAGCGGCAAGCTTTATCCGTTAAAAACAAAACTCTAAACACTCCTTGATCAAAAGAAAGATATCTTTGATAAAAACGAATCAATTTTAAAACCAAGTTTTTCATTTTCTTTTCTCCATCCCTAATCTCAAATTTGCCAATTCTGCTTTAATTTCTTCTTCCGTAGCGTTGGCCGCCGCTTTCTTAGCCAGAAATAAATACCAGCCTGGTCTTAATTCTTGAGTTTCAATTGCTCGAAAAAGATTTCTTTTTATCTGATTTCGAACAACAGCACTTTTAGCAATTTTTGCCGAAACAATAACTCCAAATTTGCTTTCGGTCTCAGCAATGTATATCAAGCCGAAATATTGGCCTTGAAAAATAAGGGGTTTATCCCGCATGGCCAAAATTTCTTTTCTTAGCAAGCGATTTCTTTTAGGAAGCATGTTAGACAGTTAACCTAGTTCTTCCTTTGGCCATTCGCCGCTTTAAAACTTTCCAACCATTCTTAGTTTTCATTCTCGCCAGAAATCCGTGTTTCCGAACTCTTTTTATTTTTTTGGGCTGATAAGTTCTTTTAGGCATAAAATCTCCTTTGTTATTTTTCTGCTTGTCATTATACTGTAAATTAGCTTAAAAGCAAAGACTAAACATCTTTTTTTCTCCTTGACAAATTGTGGATAACTTTATTATCATGATTTCACTTTCCTCTTAAAAAACATTAAACCTCTGCCCGTTGGAAACAAAAACATGACCAATGAAATACTTTGGAAAAATATTCAAGAAGAATTAAAAATTAGTGTTTCTAAGGCTATTTTTCAAACCCTTTTTCAAAACACCCAATTGGTTTCTCTGGAAAACAATATTGCCACCATTGGCTGTCCTTCAGGCTATATTCAGAATTTAATTGAAAACCGCTATTACAGTCTCCTTAAAGACATCATTGACCGACACACTAAAAGCAATAATAGCTTAGTTTTTACCATTAAAACTATTGCCAAAACTTCCAAAGAAATTGATGCTGGACCTTTATTTTCTACTTCTGCCGACAACAAAACCCTAACGGGAGAAAACAGCCATCGTTTGCGGGCTGATTACACATTTGAAAATTTTGCTGTGTCTTCTTCCAACCAGCTGCCTTTTGCCGCCGCCACTGCAGTTGCTAAAAATCCCGGTAGAGCCTACAATCCTCTTTTCTTATGGGGCGGGGTAGGAGTAGGCAAAACCCATTTAATGCAAGCCATTGGCCATGAAATCTTAAAGCAAAAACCGGAAACAAAAATTCTTTTTTGTCCAGGCGAAGAATTTACTAATGAAATCATTGACGCTATTCGCAACAAAACCACCGATCATTTTAAGAAAAAATATCGTAGTGTCAAAGTCTTGCTCTTGGATGATGTTCAGTTCATTGCCGGCAAGGTAACTGTTCAAGAAGAATTCTTTCACACCTTCAATGCCATTCAGCAAGAAGGCGGACAAATTGTCTTAACCAGCGATCGGCCGCCAGAAGAAATTGCCAAATTGGAAGAGCGACTAAAATCACGGTTCGAAGCAGGATTAATTGTCGATATTCCCACGCCTGATTTCGAATTACGAACAGCCATTTTATTAATCAAAGCCCGGCAAAAGCATTTAGATCTTCCCATGAATATTGCCCAGTTAATTGCTGCCAACATTGAATCAATTCGTAAAATGGAAGGATTTTTAACCCGTTTAATCACCGAGGCCGAAACCAAAGGTTTATCAATTTCAACAGAATTAGTTAACAGTTTATTGGGGAAAACTCTAGCAGAAAAGGAATTGACTCAGCAAGCCATTAAACCCAAAGAAGTCATTGAAGCTGTCGCTGATTACTATCATCTTAAATCTAGTCAATTAAAAAGTTCTTCTCGGGTACAGGAAATTGCCCTGCCTCGTCAAGTTTTAATGTATCTTTTACGAATAGAGTTAGGACTGCCGCTAATGGAAGTTGGTCGAATTTTGGGTGGGCGAGATCATACTACTATTATGCATGGTGTGGATAAAATTGCCGCTTTGCTTAAGGAACGGGAGGATTTACGAGTGGATATCTCAGGAATAAAACAGCGTTTAACCGCTAAAAATGTCTAGTTTTACACTTATCAACAAAAACAACTAAAGTTATCAACAAAAATATTAACAAAATAAGAATTAGATATGAACAGAAAGTTAACCCGAAAATCAAAGCCAATTTGAAAAAATATCTACTTATGCACCAAATCTACTACTACAACTACTATTTAAGGAATAAACGAAATAGGGTTTACAATCTAAGAATTAATCATTAAAATAAAGAATTAGAATGAAAATTCAGATTTTACAAGAAAGTCTTAATCGAGGATTAACTACTGTCTCGCGTTCGATTTCTTCTAAAGCTCAATTGCCAATTTTGGCTAATGTACTCCTTAAAACTGATAAAAATCAACTGCAATTATCGGCAACAAATTTAGAAACCGGTATTTCTCTACGGTTAGGGGCTAAAATCGAAAAAGAAGGAGAAATTACTATCCCCGCCAAAATTTTGGCCGAAATTATTGCTTCCTTACCGGCGGGAAAAATTGATTTGGAAGTAAAAGAGAACCTTTTAAATATAAACGCCAATGGTTATAGAGCTAATTTAAACGGTATGGCGGCCGCCGAGTTTCCTAAATTGCCCACATACGAAGAAGAAAGTCTTTTTTCTTTGCCAGCAGAAAAATTGGTAGAAGCGATTAATCAAGTTGCCTTTTCTGCGGCGACTGATGAAGGAAGGCCGGTTTTGACTGGTGTTCTTCTTAGGATTGATGGGAAAACCCTTTCCTTGGTCGCTACAGACGGTTACAGACTATCTTTAAAAACTTTGGCTTTGGATTCGTTAGTCAAAGAAAATTTTTCTTTACTTTTGCCTGCTCGAACCTTAATGGAAGTGGCTCGGATTATTTCTGAAGAGAAAGGCGAAGAGTTATCCACTGTGCGTTTAGGATTTACTAAAGAACAAAATCAAGTAGTTTTTGTCTTTCCGGAATTGGAGCTTTTTTCGCGAGTTATTGAAGGGGAATTTCCGGCTTATGAAAAAATTATTCCTCAAGGGTTTTCAACAAAAATAACTTTAGATAAAGAGAGTTTTAGCCGAGCAGTAAAATTGGTTTCTATTTTTGCCCGTGATTCGGCGAATATTATTCGTTTAAAAATTGATCAGGATTTTTTGGAAATGAGTGCCAATTCGCCTCAAGTAGGGGAGAATAAAAATTCACTGGAAGCTAAAATTGAAGGCGAGAAAAATGAAATCGCTTTTAATTATCGTTTCTTACAGGGTTTTTTAGGAGCTGTTTCTTCGTCGGAAGTGATTTTGGAAATGAATGGCCCTTTAAATCCGGGAGTATTCAAACCAGCTCAAGATGAATCCTTTAAGCATATTATTATGCCCGTCAGATTGCAAAACGAGTAAACTTACTTTTGAACCTTCCAAATAATCTCGTGACTAGCCGGATCAACTCCTTTTGACTTAATCCAGTTTAAAACTTCCTGTCGGATAGTTGGAGTATCCCTTTTAAGGAGAACTTGTAAGGTTAAGGCTTTTAAGTATCCGACAGTAAAGTTTTCAGTTCGATAAGGAGTATAGTCAAAAAGAGGCATGTCCCTATGAGTTTCTTCGTCCAATTGCTGATAAAATTGTTTTTGTTTTTCCGGAGAATAAATATGTTTCTCCTTTTCTGTGGTAAAAGATAAAAGATAATAAAAATTAGGGAAGGTAGGGTTAGTGATTTCGATTTTGTAATTTGTCTCTGCTTTTAAGCTTTCTTTAGGAATGATTTTTAAGGTTTTATCTGCGGTCTCGGTTTCAAAAGCGAAGTTAGGAAAGGGAATAATTTTCCAGTTTGCGGCTGGAATTGTTTCTTTGAAAGAAATTTCTATAAAACTATTAACTGGGACGTTCTTTGCTTCCGTTTGGGGTTTAGTTTCGGATACTTCTGGGCTTGTTGCTTTTTGGAGAGGCAAAAACAGTTTAAGTCCTATTAGCGCCAAAACAACCGCCGTTAACGCGCTGATTACTTGATATTTTTTCTTTATTTTTATTAATTGCATCTGATCTATAGTATCACTGACATTTTCCGTTAGGACAATATCTTAAATAGACAGTTGGTCCACTGCCCATTCCTAACCCCGGTCTTTTTCTTATGCCAATTGCGCCCGCTAAATCATAGTTTGCTTCAGCAACAATAATTTCTGCTGGCGAATCAGGAACGGTTTGGATGAAAATGGCGATATGTCCTGGATTGCCTCTCCAGACAGCTAAGTCTCCCGTTTTTGGAGTGGCAACTTTTTGATATTCTCTTGGAGGGTCACTAGCCAATTGTCCAGCGTAGCCATAATCACCGTTAATTGGCTGTCCTAAGGCTACTTGAATATGAGAAACAAATTGAAGACACTGAAAAGGACAGTTGGGGGTAGGATCGTTAAAACAAAAATAAGAAATAAGTTGGTTTTTTAACTCTTCAATGCCTTCACTATTGACTAAAGTAAGATTGTTTAAGCAGACAGCAACTCTGGTTCTGGTGGTGCCGTTGATATTGGTTACATTGCAAGGAGCGGTGCCTTTAGTGATTAAACAAATGTATTCTTCTGCTAAATGTCTCGGGTTGCTACAAGCCGCAGGTGCTTCAATAGAACCGCCTGTCGACCCTGGTGTTTCTTCTGTTAATCCTCCTCTTTGTTCACCTAAAAACGCCCCACCAACGTTTAAAAGTTGAAAAATGGGAAGAACAAAAATGACAATAAAAAGAAGAATAAAAATATTCTTGAGATCTAAATCTTTTTCATTTATTGACAATAAAGCGGCAAAAAATTTTTTTTCTTTATTCCAGATTGATTTAATTATCTTCCCGCCAATTTGAATTGCCAGTAAAATCACTGTTCCCATCCCGGCAGTTAGAGCCCCGACGGCGGCATCTAATCCTAAAGCGCCAGCAATTTTAACTAGGCCTTCTTTAATAATTTGATCGGTAGCTTTTTGAATTGTTTTTTTAGAAACAAAATTAAAGATTTTTTGTAGACCCGTTTGGGCGATTTTGGAAGAAATTGCCTTTTCAAGACCGGTTTTTGCCAGCCAAGACCCTGTTTTTTGGATGATAAATTGCAGAGGAGAAGGAATCTGAGTTAATTTTTGAACAAAAGCAAAGCGGTTGCCGGCGAGGCGACTTAGTTCAGTTGGCTTAAAAAAAGATTGTTGAAATTGTCTTAAATCAGCCACAAAACTTCGGAATTTTGTTTCTAACGGAGCGTTTTTAAGATCGCCACTTCTGATTTTTAAGGCGGCTATTTTTTCTAGATTTTCCGGTGAATTGCCGGCCTGAACAGTTTGCTGCAGCCAAATTATTTTTTTTGCCTCGTTTTGGATTTGATTAATGGTAAGACTATCGAATCGGGCGGTTTTAATTTCTTGGCGAATTTCTTCACCCACTGATCTGCCAGTGGTGCCGGTAATTTTTATTAGTTCGCCTCCTTGATTGCCGGGTACGGCTGGAGTGCTTAAGGGAAAGACGATTTCATTTTCAATAATTGTTAAAAGGGGAATTTCTGTTACGGTTTTAGTCGTTGGTGAAATCGTTCGGCTTAAATCGCCAATGAGGCTGGCAATTTGATCTTGACTAAGATTTAAAGCGGTTAGTTCGTCTAAGTGTTCAGCTGTTCTTAGAGTGACAAAATTTTTAATTTCTTCTGAGGTTTGAGCGTTAATAGTGTCAATGGCTAAGGCTGGCACCAAAACTTTTTGAATGTACTTTATTTGTTTTGAGGTTAAGGGGGCAGTGATTTTTTGAAGAATAGTGCCGGCTTGATCGGGTCGAATGGTAATTTGCAGTAGAGTTTCGGCTGAGATTTCCCGAGAGAGAAGATAGGCTTTAGTTTCTGAAGAGATCTCGGTAATATTATTAATGGCTTTTCGATAAATTTCTTGACCGTCGGCTTGCAGTTTTTCTCTTAAAATTGGACTTTGACCTGCTCGAGCTGGATCAATTCCTAATTGCGGAATTTCTTCGGCTAATGTTTGGGCGATTTGCGGTAGAGATTGATTAACTTCAGTTTGATTAATCGAGGTCTCAGCGAATCGAGAAAATTTTGTTTGAAGCTCGTGGCGCCTTTTTTGAAATTCCCAGCGAGTTTTGTTTTTTTTCTGAATAGCGGCGAGCGCTTCTTCGTCTTGGAGATTTCGTTCTTCCAAGGCTTCTATCATGGCTTCCAGATCTTGAGGAACTGCGGCGGCTTCTAAATCTTCGTTAAAAGATTTTAAAAAACTATCAAGAATTTCTGTAAATTGTCGAAGGTCAAATTCAGAAACTTCAGAAAGATCCGCTAAACCAATTGCGCCAAGATTAAAAATAACATCCTGAAGAACTTCTTGAACAGCTTTAAAAGACCAGCCGTGGTAATCTTTATCCAGATTTTGCGGATCAAGGAAAAAATGGGCTGCTTGTGAGAGTTCCCGATACTGTTTTTGAAAATTAATTATCTGGTTTGTTGCTACCATTCTCCATTATTATCTCACTTTTAAATCGTGGGGGTAAAGAGCTGGTGGCTGAGGGAAGAGGACTGGGTTGAATAGGTGATTTTTCTGCGGCAGACTCTATGACAATTTTCTTTCTTTGTTCTAAAATTTCCTGAGGTTTGGAGGTAATTAATTGATGCTCTTCTGGCGAAGCAATAACTCTCATTGCCACATGGTTGTTGCCGGCGAAAAACAGTCCTTCGCCGATGTCGCAAGCCAGTAAAAATTGTTTTTCACCTTCAGAGAGATAAAAAATCTGACTGACTTTATCAATAGCCGCTGGATGTTGTTTCATTAGAATTTGAATAGAAGAGTTGGTGACGATAGCCTTACCCAAATCGTCTTTCAGAAAATCTTCCACATCTTGGGTAATAGTAGTAACTCCGAGATAATATTTCCGAGCTCTTTTGGCAATGGAGTTTAAAAAATTGGCAGAATCTGGACTTTGCATCATAAACCAAGCCTCATCAACCACCAAGATGCGTTTTTTAAGCTCCTTGCGAACGCGCGTCCAAATAAAATCAAGAATGATAAACATGGCAATGGGCCTTAAGCTGGATTCTAGGTCGCGTAAGGAAAACACAGTAAAAGGATTTTTAATGTCAATATTAGAAGCTTGGTCAAAAATACCCGTAAAAGAGCCTTTTACAAATTTTTCGATCCGGTCGGCTAAAGTTCTGGCTTGAGGGTCTTCCATACCAATTAAAGTTTTGTAAAGATCTTCCATTAAAGGAGGCTCTCGATTTTGAGTAGCTGGATCCTGATTAATGCCTTTCATTTGGTAAGTCATAACCAGGGCCCGATCTAAAATAGCTTCTTCTGTCGGATTGAGATTTCCCATGATAACTTTGAAAAGCGAGTGCAAAGAGAGAATTTTAGTATTAATTTCATTTTCACCTTCTTCCCGTACTTGAGAAAGATCAAAGGGATTAATTTTTGCTTTAGAGTTAAAGCCAAAAGTAATATACTCACCGCCAACCGCTCGACAGAGATTTTCGTATTCATTTTCCGGATCGATAATGATAATTTCTGCGTCAAACATAAGAGAACGCAAAATTTCCAACTTAACCAGATAGCTTTTACCAGCACCAGCTTTGGCAAAAACGACACTGTTAAAATTTTCCAAGCTAAAGCGATCAAAAATTATTAACGAGCCATTGTGTTCATTAATGCCATACATAATCCCTTCGTTCATTGTTAGTTCAGAAGAGGTAAAAGGAAAAGTAGTGGCTAAAGAAGTCGTGTCCATGTTTCGGGTAATATTTAAATAATCAAGGCAGAGAGGTAGAGTGGTTTTGAAACCTTCTTCCATTTGTAAAGTTGCGTGTTTGGGGATGATCAAAAGCGCAGCCAAAGTGGATTCAACTCCTCGAGAAACATTATTTAATTCTTCTAAAGTTTCCGCTTGAATAGTGATATAAAGACCAAACTGAAAAAATCTTTCGACTCCTTTAACTAGTTGCTCTTGCAACATTTGAGCATCTTCCAATTGAGCTTGAGTGGCGGGGTTAATTACTCGCCCTCTTTCAATGTCGGTGGAAATTTCCGCTTCCATTTCGGCAATTTTCCTTCTTAAGTCATCGAGAACCGTTTTACTTTCCACCGGATAAATAAAAAGAGCAATTTGCAGGGAATGCTCGTAATTGATTAAAGGCGAAAGCCAATTGGCGCTCACATATCTTGGGTAACCAGCAACAAAGAGTGTTCGAGTGTAGTGATTATTAATTCTTAAATGATCAAAATCAACTTCGATGGCCGAGGGGGCAATGAGATCTTGAACCGATGAAGAGAAACTGGTTTCCGCTGTTTTGTCGGAAGGACCCGGCCTTCCGGGTATGGAAATGGCCGGCAGCGGCAGTTTTTCTTTTATTTGCTTAATTTGGTTAAACGGGCTGGTAAGGTTGAATTTCATTTTCTGTATTGTAAATATTGGAAAAAAGTTTAATCAATTCCGGATTTTTCAATTGACGAGCAGTTAAACCAACTCGCGCGAAAAGTTTAATAAGATGATCTCTTTTGGGATAAAGAGAATCTTTGGCTTTGGTTAAAATAAAACTTATGGCAAAAGGCAAACCGCGGCTTTTTCTAAAAAGTGAGGTTAGAGTAGGAGCTACTCCCAATTCCAAGGCCGAAAAGGGGATAATCACATAAAATTTTTTGTCCAAAACATTATTTTTCTTAACCATTTCCGAAACAAATTTTTCATAAGAAGCAATAATTTTAGAAATAAGAGGGGAGTCCTTTTTTTTGTTTTCCTGTTCTTTTAAAAGGTTTAAATAAGAAGAAATATCTTTACGTTGAGATTTAACTAAGATTTGAATTGGGAAAGTTAAAGAGTTGAGCAAGGCGCCATAGGCGTAAATAATGGCGTCTTGCTCTTTTTCTGAAAGCAGATCAAAGTTTAAAGAAGAAACAGTCAGAATCAGAGCACAAGAGCCATCTTTAAGAATGACTACATCGTCCTTAATATCCTCAATGGGTAGGTGATCTTGAGTACTGGCTCTGATTGGTATTTGGGCAGGATCCATCTTTAATTTCTAATTTCTAATTTTTCAAACATTAAAAAATTATTTGCCAATAATTTCTATTGGGGCGAGTATTTTCCCTTCGAGCTTGATTTTGATTATATCAAAGCGATAGCCTTCTTTTTCTGTTTCTATTTCGTATTCGCCTGGAGGTAGTGGAGTGGCGCTGCGGAATTGGCCAAGTTTGTTGGTTTTAAAGGCTCGGACCGGATTACCGGCAGTATCTCTGATTTCCAAAATTGCCCCCTCAATAATTTTCCCGTCTTTGTCGTGGACGAAGCCAACCAAAATATTAGGAACAGCCGGCGTTGCCGGGATAATTAAATTTTGAGCGAATTTTGCTTCTACTTTAGGTGGTGGTGAAGTTTGACCGGCTTTAAAAACCACTGCTGGAGTTTTAGGGGTTGGTGGTGGCGGTGGTGTAAATTTGACCGTTGGCGCAGAAGTTTCTGCGGGAGAAATAACGGGAGGAGGATTTTTAACCGTCGTTGGTGGGGTTATTGGCAGCGGAGCTTTGCCTTGCGTGACATAGAGAGTAGGGGAATAAATTCGTTTAAAAAAAGCAATAACCCAAGTATCCAAAGGTCGTCCTTCTAGAGGAACGAAAGCCATTGCGGCACCACTGCCAGTGAAAAGAAGAATAAAAAACCACTTAATCAGTTCGGGTGGGTTAATAGCGTAAACGATTAAAGCCAAAACTACCCCCGCCGCCAATTTAAGAAACTGTTTTAAAGTCATATCGCCAACAAGGCGAAATTCATAGCTGGTAATTGGCTGTGGTACTGGGTGTTGCTGCATAAATCTCCTACTATCATCTTACTTGCTTCATTCAATCCTTTCAACCATAAAAATAAGTTAATTTCAATTATTTAAAATGTTTTACAATGTAATTATGTTTGAAGTGATTTTTCTTGCCGCTGGTCTTCTAATTCTTCTTCCTTACCTTTTAGTTCGCCAAAAAGATGCCCCCTTTGTGCCGCTGGAGCCAGAAGTAGTAGGGGAGGTGATGCGATTGGCGGAAATTAAAAAAGATGATATTTTTTATGATTTGGGCTCAGGTGATGGTAGATTAGTTATTGCGGCAGCTTTGAGAGGGGCAAGGGAGGCCTACGGAGTAGAACTTAGTCCTTTAAGGGTTGCTTATTCTAAACTTTGGCTAAAATTTTTACGTTTAAAAAATGCCCATATTATCAAAGAAGATATTTTTAAAGTCGATTTATCTCGAGCAACGGTGGTGAGTTTGTATTTGCTTCAAGAGACTAATGATAAATTAGTTGAGAAATTAAAACGAGAATTAAAGCCTAAAGCTCGCGTTATTTCCATTGCTTTTACTCTTCCGGGTTTTAAGTTACTTAAAGTTTCTCCGAAAGGCCCTATTTATGGCCCGATTAGTTTATATGAGTTTTGAAAAAGAGTTGACCAAACCCCGTGAATAGGTTACGAAACATTTTAGACATTCAGATTAAGTGAGTGGATTAAAATTTGGAGCAACAGGAGTTCCCGCAAAAGCATATCCTCTTTTTGGTAGAATCAAAGGCTTAAAGGAGGTGAGAAAGATGCTTTTAAGCCTAAGGAGATTCTCCAAAAATGAGGTAGCCCAAGAAAGATTAAAGATTTTAGAATTCTACCAGGAGTATGGAGAAAAAGCGACTATGAAGGCTTTTGGAGTTAACCGAAAACTATTTGGGTTTGGAGAAAAAGACTTAAATTAGGAAGAAATTGACTGGTTTTTTGGGTTCCTTCTTCTACCAAATCCAAAACTGCCAGAAGAATGGAAGTTGATTTAAGAATCATTGGGCATATCAGGAATTTAAGAGAAACTCATTATCGTTTAGGAAAAAGAAAGATTAAGCCTTTAGTTGATGAGTATTGTAGCAAATTAGGGCTTAAATCAATCTCTGTTTCTACCATTGGCAAGGTAACTAAAAGACACAATCTTTTCTTTCAAAAACAAGGAAGAATTTATCACAATCCTTCCTCTGGTTGGGCTAAAAGAAGATTATCCAAAAGACTAAGGTTAAGATATTCTCCTAAGCATGTTGAATTTGGTCATCTCCAAATGGATACAGTTTTAGAGATTAACCAGAGAGTCAAGCTTTATCTTTACTCTGCCATTGATATGAAGCTTAAGCTTAGTTTCTCTCTTCTTTATTTTAAGCTTAATAGTTTCAATACCTTAGACTTCTTTAAGAAATTAGAATTAGTTTATCCAGGACAAATTAAATCTGTTCAGACATAATGGGTTAGAATTCCTAGGAGTCTTTCACCAATATCTTTTAAAAAGAAATATTCCTCATTACTTTATCTACCCCAGATGCCCAAGAATTAATGGAGTGGTTGAAAGATACCAAAGGACCATTCAAGAGGAATTCTTAAACTCAAACTTAGACTTAATTTATCATCCTGCTCTTTAATGACAAACTGGTAGAATACCTGCTATTCTACAATAGTAAAAGAGCGCATGAGTCTTTGGGTTTTAAATCACCCCTAGACTACTTGATTGAGAAAGGAGGAATGTCTAAAAAGTCTGTAACCTGTACAAAAGATTGATTTATTCAGACAAATGTGTTATATTTTTGCTAAATAATAGGAGGTAAATCAAGATGACTCCAATAGATATTGCAGATCTGGAGAGAGAAATTCATGGACCTCAGGTTGGGGCTTTTTCTGAAAGATGGATCACATCACATAATATTAGATCAAATATAAGAATTGCTGTTGAATATGCGACTGGGACAGGACAAAAGATCATTAAGACTTTTACTCCCTGGGAAGTTTTAAGCGAATTATTGGCTACTGGTATTTCTTCTAGTGATCAACCAGCGTGGGAAAGAGCAGCCCGAGTTATTGAATCCTCAGATGACGAACGATTTAGAACGGCAGCAAGGAATGGCTTACTTCCTTTGATTTCTATTGATAAAGTAATGGGGACAAGAAGAATAGATGCTGTAGCCGAGAGCATGTCAGGCCTTACACCAGAGGGAGTAGCTCGCTGGTTGCTTGTTGATCAGGAAACGAGAAGGGCACTAGCCTTATTGTTCAGACTTCAGGGATACAAAGTTGCAGATGAGCCAGGGGTGCACGACAAAATTCTCTTAAATCCAGACGGAACGTTGGCTCATCCTCCTGCAGGAATGCTTCCTCCGGATGTTCCTTTTTCTGATGCCCTTAATCTACGTGATGATCAGATTAGAGTGTATCTTAAGGCTGTTGAAAATGCTGTCAATGTCCCATTGCCAAATGGGACAGGTACAACAGACTATGGCGTGGTGGAGATAGCCTTTACTATTTTTCGGGTTTTAGGTTTTCCTCATGGAAATTCTAAATTTGCAGATGAGTTGATTAAAAAGTATACGCGAGCAATTAAAGTACCTAATCCCGACCGAAGACCAGGTGCTGAAGAAATGGTAGAAGTTACAATTAATCCTGAAGGCGATTTAGAGCCGGAAGATGTTGCTCCCTTAATTGATCGTCTTAAACTAGTAGGTACAAATGATACTTTAAGGCAAGTATTGGCCAGAGATGGTATTTTGGGCTTAATTCAAGGATTGTACAGAATGCCTGCTCTTACTTTTTCGAAAGAATGGGGAGATTGGAAAAAAATGTTAGATATGATGGATGAGGTTTCCGCCATCAGAAAGGGTACTGGTTCGTATGGTGGTGTGTCTGTTATAGACAGAGTTGCTGCTCTTAAAAAAATAAAAGACCTAAGTGAATTGAGAAACAAGAAAAAACCTTCAGATACAGCCACGCAAAGAATAATAGATGCAGGAAAGGTTGAATCAAGTGAAGGTGAATTTTATCCACAAGGTTTTGTCAAAAAAGCTGCTACGGTTTATGGAACAGTTTGGAAAATGTATACAAGTGGCTTTGGCAAAAAGAAATAAAGAGTATTAAATTAATTTACCTTCCAACGCGATTAAGATTATCACTTACAAATCTAATTGGTGCGGTAAGTATACCTCCTGGAGCGTGTTGGTCTTGAGCAACTTTTTCAACATCTCTGGCGACTCCTTCTACCATCGCCCCTGTAGGTTTAGTGATTACGGAGAAGTTTTGGCCTATAGCAGATCCATAAGCCGTGAATGGTTTGCCAGCAAAGTAGCCTTTGATAATGTCGGGAATTTTGTTAATTAAAAGCAAGCCGCCTAAGCCAATTAAGGTTGGCAAAAGGGAGCCTTCTACCCCAAGTGCTGGAGGTACCCAGCTCGGACCGGTACTTTGAATTAGTATTTGGATAATAAAGAAAAAGATCGCGACAGCTGGAAAAATAAGAATATTGCTAAGAAGTGTTTTGATCCAATCACCAAAAGTTGACTTACTTCCTGGCATGGCTCCAATCATTAAAATTAATGGAGCAAAAATAGTAGAGATAATAATAGACATATAAGTCACAACTAGAGAGAAAAAAAGCTTTACAACTAAAAATAGAACAATTATTGAAAGAATGGCTGTTAATAATCCGTCAAGATCACCGGGAATTCCTAGAAGATTTAGTGGCGCAGGAGCCACAATTGTGATAATTCCTGAGATAACATTGAAAAGTAAATGGCCTACCTCATCTGTCTTAATCCCAAAAAGGCCGAGAAGTAGACTTTGTTTCCACGTAAGACCTAGTCCCCACCAAGCAAGAGTGCCAAAATTTAAATTTGCAAGATTATTTTGTGCCTCCAGAATATTACTTCCTGGCCCCCCTGGATAACCAGCTAATAGTAACGCTCCGAGGTAAAGAAAAACGTAAACAAGATCGATAAGAAAACCGACAATGGCGTAAGAGAAAGTAATAAGTATTAAGGCAATTATTAATTTTGGAATGGCGTTTTGAATTGTAATGACAGTTTTGGGATCAATCTTGAGGCGAAGCATAATGGCCAATCCAATTGCTATAAAAACAATCACGAAAAAGAAGTAAGCAATGTTTCGTGAAGCTTTCCATAAAGGAAGAAGATTGCTCATTTTGGTAAAGCCAATCCCCTGAGCATTTGCAGTTTTAATAATTCCCAGATTTTGTCCTAAGTCAGCCAGATATTCTTTATCAGAAGCAACTGGATTAGTAATCATAAAACTAATATAATTACTAACACTGTTTAGAGCTCCTGTGGGCGATCCAGTTCCACCAGTACCAACTATCAAAGCCGTTATTCCGTTGACGGTGTCGCTAAGAATACTTCCCGCAGGGTCACCTACCCATCTTTCTCTGGGCATAGTTCCACTTTGTCTTGCTGTTTCAATGGTTTGTGTGAATTTTTGAAAGGAGCCAGTCGATGTTGGCTGGACAAATTGGTAACATTGTTTACCAGCGGAGCCAATGCTGAGGCAACGCATTCCTTCGGTACCGTACCGCTGATTACATTCCTGGTCAGAAGTACAAGGTTCGTCGTCAATAGGAATATAACCTGCGAGAGCATTTTTTAAATACCCTAATAGCAAGAAGCCGACTAGAGAAAATAAAAATACTAACTTAAAAATACGCGCTTTTCTCATTTATTACTTACTTTAGGATAGGTGATTATCAAAAATTTGTCAATTAGATACTTATTTGATTAGCCGATCATACCAAATTTTCAGATTTTTGGGAAAGTTAGGATTTGCGTTAAAGGTGCAAGGAGCAGTTTTTCCCTCGCTATAAGAGCACATAAAGTTTTCAAAACTGCTGTCACGGTTAATGGCTTTATTGAAAAGGCAGTCTAACTGGCTGGTTAAATTATTGGGTTGTCCAGCGGTGCAGCCTAAGTCCCAAACTTCTCGGTTAAGGTCATTCCGGAAAGTGACGCCGCTGGCTCCCGATTCTTCAATCC
>Ga0123519_10001383_pt1 | contig 41422 bp, 41 predicted proteins | sample YelNatPaOPRAMG02_FD_87396 | JGI IMG/M metagenome (GOLD analysis project Ga0123519, IMG submission 87396) | Hot spring microbial communities from Yellowstone National Park - Yellowstone National Park OP-RAMG-02 (version 2) | ecosystem: Environmental > Aquatic > Thermal springs > Hot (42-90C) ...
CCACCCGCTGCTCACTTTCCCGCCAACGCGAGTGGGCTATCGCGGCTGACCTGGCAAGCTCACTCGATTAGCACCTCGGCGCCGACCGCGACGCTGCCGCCACGCGACGCGGTGGCGTAGCTGGCGAAATTCTGTCCCGCCTCGCGCACGATCGTGCGCAGCAATGGCAGCCTTTATCAATTGACTTACTTCCGAAAGCGGCCCTATCCTCCAATCCTCAGGGTTAAAAAATGCTCGGCAACGGAGGAGGGGATCTCCGATGGATCGCGAGTTCGAATTCAGGCAAATCCTCAGAGCTTTTCGCGCGGGGATAATCAGCAAGGCTGCCTTCGAAGAGGAGATGGCGCGGTTGGAGGGTAACGGAAGTGCGAAGCCCGAAGACGGCGGATTCCGCGCCTTCGGCCGCACCTACAAGTCCGAACGCGACGCGGTCATAAGCTTTCTCGACAAGGTGCGGGTGGGTGAGGCCAACGGTGGTGAGGCGTTTGCCGCGTGGGCTGCGGTCTGCAAGACCGACTGCATCCACACCGGCCTTCACATGATCGCCGAGCGCGAAGCGTATCATGCCAGGGTTTTCGAACAGCGCCTGCTCGAACTCGGGGGCGAGAAGCGCGCGACGGTAAGCGACGAAGGACTCAAGTTCAAGGCTTACCTCGGCGACCCGAACGTTCCGGACACCGAGAAGCTGCTGACTTTCACAAAAAAGGTTGGCGACGCGAAGGAAGCGGTGCGTCCGATCCACGAGTTTGCGGAGCTGCTCAAGGACGACCTCGCGACCAAGGAAGCGCTCAAACTGTTTGCCGCCGACGAACTGTCCAGCGTTACCTGGGTATGGGAAGTGTGCGCCGCCCTGAACGCGTCCCAGCAGGCCGCAGCTCCTGCGCCTGAACCGGCCGAAAAGGCAGCGACGTAGGCGGAGCCTGGCAAATCGTCGGCCGCCGGTGCGGAAAGCCGAAAGGTCTCAGACCGGCGCCGGCTTTTTTTTGGAGACCGGGGCGGCGGATGCCCGCGCGGGCGCCGAACGATTCAGGCGCACGTTGGGGCAAAACAAAAAGAGAGCAGCGGCTCTGCGCTGCTCTCTTTTTTTGCTAATCGAACCGAGGCGCCACGAAGCGGCTATTGCTTCGGCGCCGGGGCGCCCTGTGGCGCTCCGCCATGGAACATCCCGAACTCCTGCTTTTGGAAGCCCGCCGGAACTTCGAAAGTGCTCGCTGGAAGATTCTCCACGCTAATCTTTTCCACCTCGACCCTGCTGACGATCGGCGGATGGTTCTTGATTTCCTGCTGGAGCTTCTCGGCTTCCTTGGGCGGCAGGTTGGGTATGGCGATTTTGGTCAGCCGCGTGCTGGCGTCCTGCGCGAGCGGAACGCCATGGGGCATGGGATGCTCCGAGGACATGTCGTAGGCCGAGCCCTTGAGCTTTTTGACCATGTTGGCTTCGAAGGCGAGAAACTCCGCCGCGCCCGGGACGTTCGCCGATACGCACTCGTTGATGGTGTATTCGCCGCTCTCGAACTTGCCTGAGCCGGTATATTCCTGGCATTTGAAGCCGGCCACGGTGCGCGATTTGCCGGTTTTCTTGAACTGGGCGCCGTGAAACGCCGGCTTGCCCATCATCTTTGCCATCGGGCCGGTCGGCGGAAACGGCATCTCCACGTAGACCTTGCGGCTGGGATAGATGATGTACATGGTGCCCTTGTCGAGGTCGGTGATCACCTGATGGGTGCCCGAGACCATCTTTTCCTTGTTACCCTGTATCATCAGGGTGCGCTCGGTGCTCTGCGGTTGTCCGGTGCCGGTAACCTGTTCCTTCTGGACCAGAACGATTCCCGCCATCGCAACGCTCGACGCCGTGAATACGGCGATTGCAGCAATCGCTGCCGCGAGCTTTTTCATAAAGACTCCTCTCCTGAAAGGGGATCCTCCCCTGGAACTCTGTGCATACGGACCCGAGGTCCGGTCGGCTCTGCGCGTTCGCTGATCATGCGATGGAACGTCAGGATCGCCATCCCGAACAGGACCCACGCCATCTCCTTGATGCGGCGCAGAAATCCGATAGCAAACCCAATACTCGCCGGATAGCCGAGCAGGGCGAAAATCAGCGCCTTGCCGCCTTCCTGGCTGACCAGCTTGGCTGGCAGAAGGAAGGTGGCGCGTTCGATCAGCATCCCCACCGCTTCGACCAGCAGCGCGACCTCGAACGACGCCCGCACGTGCAGGAGCCGAAGCAGTATATAGATTTCAACCGGGCCCAGCGCCCATGCGATTACGTAAAACAGGCTCGAAGCGAAGAGCCGGGCATGATGGCGCGCGTAGAAGTCGCGCAGAATGGTATCCGCCTCGGCGGCCGATTCCTCATATTGCGCGGTCTCGAACCTAAGCGGCAGCTTCGCCGCGAAACGAAGCAGGTAGGTGAACGGTGACCTGGTTTGCACCAGCAGGTATCCGGCGATAAGCGCCAGCGCCAGCGCAAAGCCGCCTACCACCGGCCAGAACAGATGACGCGCGGCGGGCACCATGTCGAGTGAGAGGGTCAGGGCGAGCACGATAAAGACGACCTGCCCGACCATCTCGCACAGCGACGCCACGACCGCGGTGCTCAGCCCCGCCGCCATGTCGAGCTTTCGCCGCACCATCATCGCCATCACGAACTGCCCGCCCACCTGCGACGGCGTCAGGTAGTCGATGGCTTCGCCGGCGACTCGCGCGCCGAACAGCTCGCGCATCGTGACCCGGTCTCCGTAATGCCCGAGCGTCACCCACCATCCGAGCGTGTTGGCAAACCGCGCGAATGCTTCGAGCGAGATGGTCAGCACCAGTCCCCATCCCGCCAGCCGGATATAGTGCATCACCTGGCGGGTCCCGAAATGGCTCAGGAACCAGACGTAAAAAGCGAGGCAGAGGATGATAACGATGGTTTGGAAGCGTCGCATGCGATTGCCGCAGGCACGCCCTCCAGTCTGCGCGGGAGACACGTGGACGCAGCACTATCTAGCGCATTGTTTCAGTCCCGGGATCGTTGCGCAACCGGAGGGCCGGGCCTTGACGCTCGCTTTCGCCGGCGCGATAAGCGGAGGGTCGAACCAAACTCAATCGGTTGGAGTTGTTGCCGGATGCTTCATATTGGCTACGTTCCTGACACTCACGGCGGTCCTTACGAGCAGCCCGAGCCCGGTCCCGAGGCGTCGGCGCGCTTTGCCGAGGACGTGCTCGCGGAATGCGAGGAGGCCGAGCGCCAGAACTTCGATCTGATCGCGCTTCCCGAGCGTCACGCCCGCTCGGAATGCATGCTGCCCGATCCGATGACGTTTCTCGCCGCGGTTGCCGTGCGCACCCGGCGTATCAAGCTCGCGACGGGGGTCCTGATGCCCGCGCTGTACGAGCCGATCCATCTGGCGGAGCAGGCTGCCGCGGTTGATTTCATGTCGCGCGGGCGGCTGATTTTCGGGGTCGGCGTCGGCTACCATCAGGGCTACTTCGCCCACTTCGGTGTACCGTTCAAGCAGCGTGAGGGCCGCTTCGTCGAGGCTATGGAGCTTATTCGCAAGGCTTGGACGACCGAAGGTCCGTTCTCCCATCACGGCAAGTACTTCCATTACGAGGCGATTCACCTGACGCCCAAGCCCTTCCAGCGTCCTACGCCGCCGATATGGGTCGGCGCGTTTGCGCCCAAGTCGATCGCGCGGGCCGGTCAGATGGGTGATGGGTACACGATGGCGCCGTTTTTGGAATCGCCCGAGGAGCTGCGCCCGATGGTTGAGGCGTATCGCGAGGCGGCGGCCAAGGCCGGACGCAAGCCCTACGTCGTCCTGCTGCGCGACGGATGGCTCGCCTCGAGCATGGCCGAGGCGGAACGCGTGTTCGCCCAGCGATGGCTTGGGGAATGCCGTTTCTATCTCAAGTACGGGATGATCAAGTGGACTCCGGAGTTCCGCTCGGAGGCCGACTTCACAGTCGAAAAGGTGCGCGACCGGCTCGTCCTGGGCACCGCCTCAGACTGGCTCGAACAGCTCGAGCGATGGCGCAGCGCCCTCGGAATCGATTGCTTCACGCTGAGACTCAGGCTTCCGCTCGGTCCCGAGTCCGCGCGCGTGCGCGAGTGTATCCAGCGAATCGGCGAAGAGGTTCTCCCGAAGCTGCGAAAATCCTGACCCGAATCCAGGCACGTGCGGCCTACCGGCCGTACGTGCCGAGTTTTCTCCATCCGAAGATGAGGCGTTGGATCCCGGTTACCACTTCCAGCGCGACGAACAGGTAACAGAGCATCGCTCCAAGCGGACGAAGCACTGCGAGCGCGACGAAGAACAGGATCGCCTCGGTGCGTTCGAGGATTCCCGGGGGATAGTCGATTAGCTTGGGTCCCTGATGCTCGATTGCGGCACCCACCGAAAGAAATACCGTGATATTCACGTACCAGCTCGCAACCAGCATCAGCGCCGCCAGATGAAGCTCCGGACGCGGCCATGCGATTCCGAGTATCACCGCGGCTTCCACCACCCGGTCCGAGCACAGGTCGAGCACGCCGCCGAGCGCGCTCGGCCGCTCGCATTCGCGCGCGATCGTTCCGTCGAGCGCGTCCAGCGCCGCGCTCACGAGCAGCAATACGACACCCGCCGCCGTCGCGCCGAGACAGAACGCTACGCCCGCGCCGATTCCTGCCGCCGCGCCGAGCGCGGTCGCCATATCCGCGCTGATACCAGCGCGGGACAGGCGATGCGCAATTCGTGACTGCGCGCGCCGAAGCCGTGGATTCGCCCCGAGGATCGTGTCGAGCATCGCTTGTATAGCGCCGTGCCCCCGATTTGCCGTTTCGTCTGTCTAATCCATGACGGCGGCGGAAAGTTCCTCCAGTTTCATGCCGCGGGTCTCGGGCGCGAACATCATCACGAGCGCCGCGCCGATAACGGGCCCCACGCTGACGGCCGCGACCGCGTTTCCAAGCCCCCCGAGCGTATGCGACAGCATCCCAATCGTGAACGGCGTCAGCAGCGCCGCTATCTGACCGAGAAGCTGCACAGTCATGCTGTACGAAGTCGCGCGAATCTCGGTCGGAAAAAGCTCCGCCGAATAGGTCGCGGTCGCAGTGCGGGCGCCCTGGAATGCGAACACGGTCACGACCAGCGAAAGCAGCATCGCGCGATGGCTCCCGGTCTGGAACAGCCCGAGCATCGCGAGCGCCCCTGCCACGTAGGTAAGCGAAGTCGTCAGTTTGCGCCCGACGCGGTCGAGCATCCATCCAGCCGCCAGATGACCGAGCGTTCCCACCAGGTAAGCGAGCACGATAGCGTGTCCGATCTCGGTCGAAGTCCAATGCTGGTCGCGCTTGGCGTAGAGGCTGAAAAACGTCACCGCCGGCGCGCCGACCAGGCCCACGCTGTTCCACAGCAGCGCGACCAGCAGCAGTCGCCCGCGATACCTGCTGCGAAGCGGCCTTATCGCCTGCCTGAGCGCGGAAAGCATCGGGCGCGGCGCGAGTTGCGCCGTCTTGATCCGCTCTTCGGCAAGCGCGGCGAAGCGGCGGGTCTCGCGCAGGTTGCGCCGCAGGAACGCGACGAGCAGGAGCGGAGCGATTCCGAGCAGGTACATACCGCGCCATCCCAAGCGCGAGTCGGCGATCACGCCGTAAAGCCCGCCACCCGCGACCACGCCGAGCAGCCCGACCATGTTCAGCACGGCGACGCCGCGCCCGCGCGAGGAGTCGGGAAATTCCTCGCTTATCATTATCACCGCGACCGCGAACTCGGCGGAAAGGAAAATCTGCGCGCTCGCCTGGAAAATCGTGAAGGTGGCGAGCCCGCGCGAGACCGCGGTGAGAAACGTGAACAGCGCGTACAAGAGGACTGTGGCAGCGACGATCGGTTTTCGCCCGATCCGGTCCGACAGCACAACCACGAAAAACGCCAGCATCCCGCCGAATCTCACGATCGATGCCATCAAACCGACCGCCGCATCGTCCATATGAAACGTGCGCGCGATATCGGGAGTGCACAGGTGGAAGATCGTGACGTCATAGCCCTCGAAGACCGTGACCGACATCAGCAGGCCAAGCATCACCCAGAGATAACGGTCCGGGCGTTCGGCGAATGCCTGGCTGGCGGCGGGGCGCGGGGCTTCGGGCGATGGCCGTGTCGCGGATGGATTGCGTTGGTCCATTGGAGAACGCAAGATACGAATCGCGACCAACCTCCCAAATCCCGACGGCCCCGGCAAGCCGTGTACCGGTTTGTGGCGGCGGCGCGACGCGTGTCGAAAGAAGATCCCGAGTTGTGGCGCCGTCATCGATGGGCTCGCGCGCTGGCAACGGCGCTTGCGGTTGCCGTGTTCTGGCTGGCAGGGCCTGAGCCGGCCGGCTTGGCTGAGGAGTTTGTCCTCCATTTTCCGCCCGTCAGCTTCGAGATTCTCAACCCCAATACCGGCCAAGCCATCGGCTATGGCAAATACACCGTCGAACACGTCACCGCCGGTGCGCTCCTCAAGGGCGAGAGCCATTACCTGAACGGCGATTACGACGCCGAGGAGGATGAGATGGTGATTACGCCCGAGCGGCCCGTGCCCGCGCTCGCCAGCTTTCGCCATACCTTCTATCGCAAGGACGGCTCGATCGAGCGCGAAGGCCGTGCCGATATCCGCTCGGGCGCCGGATGGTGTGAGACGACCGAGCACGGCAGGCAGGAGATCGAGAGCGCGAAGTTCGAATTTCCATCCGATACCTACGCCGGCGCGAGCATTCTGATTCCCATCCAGGACTACCTGGAGCGTGGCGAAACCTCCGTGCCGCTTCATCTCCACGTCTTCAGCTGCGTGCCAGGGCCGAAGCTGCTCGAGATCGAGGCCCAATCAAGCGGCGGGACGCGATGGCCCCACTATCCGGGCACGCTGGTGCGGGTGAAGGTTACGCCGGACTTCGGCTTCTGGAACCTGTTCCTGCGCCCTTTCATCCCGAAGATAACCGCGTGGTTCGATCCGGCTGCGGGATGGGACTTCGTGGGTGCGGATTTGGAACGCTACTATCGCGGCCCGAAGATCAGGCTGGTCAAGGCCCACTGACGCACGGCGCGGCAACGGAACAGGTCTCGCCCCCCGGGATGAAACGTGGCACACGGGGAAATGCGGGACCCGCCTGAATTGATTTGTGCGTCCGGCAACGGAAGGCTGCGCGCGAACGCGTCAAGCCAGGCCGCGGCCGCCCGAGACGTCGCCATCGCATGCCTTATATCAGGCGCTCTGGTGACGGGCGCGAGCGCTCCAGGCGGCTTGCCCCGTCCAGAGACGCGAGCGCCTTCGAGGCGCGCGGCTCGAAGGCGGCGCTGGCAATAGCTGGCAATATATGTACGCGCGGAAACGGCGCGGGCCGCGTCCGCGAAGCTTTAGAAGTGAGTCACTCCGTCGCCGTCCACGTGGCGCACCGGCGAGGGTTTGGGCTTGACGTACTGGAAGGAAGTCTGGCACTGCGCGCAAGTCCCCTGCGGTTGGCTTCCGTTCTTGCGCACCAGCTTCACGTAGCGCACTGCCCCATCGCTGCATACATGGGCGGCAACGGGGAAATCGTAGACCGTGCGAACGGCTCCCGATCGCTCTTCCATTTTTGCGTCTAATGCTCCTTCATTCGGAGAGAAAATTTTCCTTCTCGCGCGGGATTACATGAGAGCAAGGAGCCGCGCGCGAAGTAAACGATAGCGCAAAGTTTTGACGGATCAATCTTTTTCCCGCGACAGGTGAAAATTTTTTCCCCCACCGACCCGTAATGTCACGATCTCGAACGGGCGGAGTGTGATTTCCAGCTCTTCGCCGCGCCGTCGTATCGTTTCGCGCCTGACCGGACGTCCCGCCAGATCAACCGGCCGCGCGCCCCTGCTGTCGGCGAACTTGAGCCGCGCCGTCTCGATCTCAGGCGACACGCTATATAGACGCAGAAGCCACGTCCCCGGTTTCTTGAGCGGATACGCCGTCGAGAACATGACCCGCGGATTGTCGCATCGCGCAAGCCATAGCCCGCTCTCCGAGGGCCTCATCGTGCCGCTCGCGAACATCCGCGGCGCATATGCGTAGCTTGCCGCGCGCCCCATCAGCCCCGCCCCCAGGTAGCCGCCCACGTACGTCGTAAGCGCAAACTCGAACCGGTGCACGCCCTGCTCCTGGGCGTCGGGCGTCTCCAGCTCGGGACCTGCGCCGCCGCTTCGCGAGGCAAGGTCCGAGCGCGACAGCCATCCAACGCATCGGAGCATCGTCAGCAGCAAGGTCGAGCCGTCCTCCTCGCGCCGCGCTTCGACCTCGAAGAGCCCGCGGCTCATTATCGCCGCGGAGATCGCAGCGCCTTCGACCGCGGTGACGGTGCGATGGGGCGCGGTGGGGCAGAACTCCTCGGTTCCGCGCGGCTCGGCCGGCGCAAGTGTGCGGCTTACGCCGCCGAACGCCGTGTCCGAAAGCGCCTGGGTTACCACCGCGGGCGTGCGCAGCGCGGCGCGCATCCGATGGTCCCGCGCGCGATTATCCAAGGTTGCGGCAAAGTCGATCCGCTTGAGCCCCGGATAAAGCGTTGCGTTTAAATCGACGCCGACCGTAACCGTGTTCGGCGAACGCGAGCGCCGGTCCTCGGAAAGTCCCTCCGGCAGCGAATAGGCGAGCCCGAGCGCGATTCGTTTTCGCGCCGGGCCGTCCTCTTCGACGCGCGCGGAGCATTGCGCGGGATGCGAAATCGCAGGGGCTCCCGCGACCGGGTCGTGGTTGTACTCGTCGCCGCGGTCGCCGTCGTCCTCGAAATAGAGCTCCAGCGTCTCGCCGGTTTCGATATCCAGGATGGCAAGGCCGCGCCCGGTCGGGGAGATCCGGTAGAACTCGTTTTCAATCGAGGGACCGGATGCCGGATCGGCCGATGAGGGGCTAAGCGTTGCGGAGTCCTGGCGAGTCAGCCGATAGAAGGAAAACCCGGTCGGGACCAGGTCGTCGGCGAGGAAGCTGACCGTGCATCGGGTGGCGCTCCGCGCCCGGATATGCACCTGGGCCGAATCGGGCAGCTCCGAGAGCAGCTCGATGCGCATCCGCTCGACCTCGAGCGGGCTGGTTGGCGTGCGGCTCAGGAACAAATCGAGTTGATAGGAGCGCTCACCAAGCTTGCGCAGCGCGTAATTCCTGACCGTCTGTCCCATTATCGACGGCGTGTTGAGGCCGGTGACCATCGCCTTCAGTTCCGTCGCCGCCATCGCGGCCTCGAAGACATTCTCGGAGTGCGCGGCCTCGATTACCACGGGTATCCGCCGGCCGTCCGCCGCGACCATCGCATGGCACGCCTCGGGCTCGTCGAGTTCGACGCGCCCACTGACCACCGCCTGACGGCCGAAGGTCGGGTTGAACACTGCGAGCACGGTTTCGGAGTTGCGCGCCGGCGGGAGCAGCGTCTGGACCGCGCCGCGCACGACGGTCTCGGCAATCATCGCGGCCTGGTCGAACCGGTAGCGCATGTCGCGATGCACCTGGTCGACCGAGCATCCGCAAATCGAGTCGTGCGGATGGTTCTGGAGCTCGGTCTTCCACGCGAGTTCGAGGTAATCCGAAAGGCCCTCGCCGCCGCCGCTTGCCACCGCCATCGCAGCAAGCGGCCCGGCGTGCCGTTCGAGCGCGGCCGTGATCGCGAAGTCGCGCTGCTTTATCCAGGTGCGCGCCGAGGTAACGCCGGGCAGCAGATGCGCCCGAAGCGCGGAGCGAAGCTCGCCGCGATGGATCGGCAGCGCGTCGCGGGGAAGCTCGGAGACCCGCTCCACGTATCCCGCGAGGCTTCCGATCTCCGCCGCCGGCGCGCCCGAGTCGTTCCATTCGGCAATCCGCTCGCAAAGGCGCGGATCGGGCTCGGCGTGGTCGGTTCCGTTCATCACCAGGATCGGCGAGTCGACGGCGAACTCGCGCTCGCGCTCGGCGATTTGGAGCACCTTGCGCCGGAAATCGTCCGCCGAGCCAAGCGGAAGGTTCGCCCCGTTCGAGTAGCCGTTCGGCAGATACACGGTCAGGAGCCGCGTGCCGTCGAGCGCCTCCCATAGAAAGCGATTCCGGTTCACGTCGGCGCCAACGCCGCGCCACAGCACTGCCGCCTTGAATCCGAACCCGGCCAGGATTTGCGCCATCTGCGCCGTATGGCCGAACTGGTCGGGCAGGTAGCCGAGTTGAAGCGGCGTGCCGAAACGCCGCGCGACGTCCCGCCCGGTCTCAAGGTTGCGGATAAGCGACTCGCCACTCACCAGGAAGCTGTCCGCCAGCACGTACCATGGCCCGACCGCGACTTTGCCGTTTTTGACGAGCGCCGCGAGCCGGCGCGCGTTATGCGGCCGCACCTCCAGGTAATCTTCGAGGACGATCGTCTGGCCGTCGAAGTGGAAATGCGGGAGCGCGCCTGACTCGACCTCGGGGAGCATCCGGTCGGCCATCGCGACCAGCCGCGCCCGCATCCGCTGGAACGGCTGATACCATTCGCGATCCCAGTGGGTATGAACGACGAAGTAGAGCCGCTCCATGGCGTCTCGGCGCGCGCGCAGTTAGCCGTCGGACGGGCGGCGCGGGACGAGGATCCTGCGGCGCAGTATCAGGACGGTTTCGTCATCCTGATTGAACCCCCGGGTTTCCACGTAAAGTACGCCCCGGTCGGGCTTGCTGCGCGACGGCGTGACCTCCAGCACCCGGCTCTCCGCGTAAAGCGTGTCGCCCGCGAAGGTCGGCGCCGTATGCCGCACGGATTCGTACTCAAGATTTGCGATCGCGCTCTCGCTGACGTCCTTGACGCTCATCCCCACGACCGTCGAAAGCACCAGCAGCCCGTTGACAAGGCATCGCCCGTGCTGGCTCTTCGCGGCGTAGGCGGCGTCGAAGTGAAGCGGGTTCGTGTTCATCGTCATCAGCGTGAACCAGGTATTGTCGAAATCGGTGATGGTGCGGCCGGGCCAATGCCTGAAGACCTGGCCGGGTGAGAAATCCTCGAGGTATCGTGTCATCGGCTGAAACGTCCTGTGGCCCGAATAGTCAAACGCCAGCCTTCTTGCAATCGAAGCCGGCCGCTTGATTGAGGCCGCCGCCGCTTGTGCTAGGCTCGGCTGTGCAAATGGTGAAAGGACGCGAGATCGGAAAACTGCTTATCGCCAACCGGGGTGAGATTGCGCTTCGCATCATACGAAGCGCCAAAACCCTTGGCATCAGGACGGTTGCGGTTTTCTCGGAGGCCGACGCGAAAAGTCCTCACGTCGCCGCCGCCGACGAGGCCGTCTGTATCGGACCGCCCGAGGCTTCCAAAAGTTATCTCAACTCCGAAGTGATTATCGCCGCCGCGCGCACCACCGGCGCCGACGCGATCCATCCGGGCTACGGATTCCTCTCCGAGCGTCCCGAGTTCGCACGCGCGGTCGCCGAGGCGGGGATCGTCTTTGTCGGACCGCCGGCCGAAGTGATGGCGGCGCTCGGCGACAAGCTTGCGGGACGGAGAATCGCACGGGAGGCGGGCGTTCCGATGGTTCCCGGAGCCGAGAGCGCCTCGCCCGCCGATATCCGCGCGTTCGCCGCGCGAGAGGGCTATCCGATCCTGATAAAGGCCTCGGCCGGAGGGGGCGGACGCGGGATGCGGATCGTCGGGAACGAATCGGAACTCGAAGCGGCGCTCGAAGCCGGCTCGCGCGAGGCCAGGGCCGCATTCGGCGACGGCCGCGTCTTCGTCGAGAAATATCTTGCGCGTCCGCGCCACGTGGAAGTCCAGATTCTCGGCGATTCGCACGGCAACCTGGTCGCGCTCGGCGAACGCGATTGTTCGATTCAGCGCCGCTACCAGAAAATTATCGAGGAATCGCCCGCGCCGGGGCTTTCCGATGCGACGCGGACCCGGATGTACGACGCGGCGCTCGCGCTCGGTCGCGCGGTCGGATATGTCAGTGCGGGGACCGTGGAGTTCCTCGTCGACGGCGACAAATTCTACTTCCTCGAAGTCAATACCCGCCTCCAGGTCGAGCATCCCGTGACCGAGCTGCGCTTCGCATGCGATCTGGTGGCCGAACAGCTTCGAATCGCGGCCGGCGAGCGAGTGTCGGAGGTCGGCGCTCCGGTCGGCGCCGCGATCGAATGCCGCATCAATGCCGAGGACGCCGCGAACAGCTTCCGTCCCGCGACCGGAACCGTGATCCATCTGGCGACGCCCGCGGGTCCGGGCGTGCGCTTCGATTCGCATCTCGAAGCCGGTCTCGAAGTCGCAAGCCATTACGATAGCCTGCTCGGAAAGCTCATCACGTTCGGCGCGTCGCGCGAGCAGGCGCGGCGGCGGATGGTGGTCGCGCTCGGCGAATTTTCTCTGCTCGGCGTGACGAACACGGCGGGTTTCCTGCGCGATATCGTCGCCAGCGAGCCGTTCGCGCGGGGCGACCTTTCGACCCATTTCCTCGAAGAATTTTTCCCAAGATGGCATCCTGCCGAGTCCGACGGAATTGAGGCCGCGATGGTTGCCGCGGCGATGGTCGCCAGCGGAGCTTTCGGTATTCGAAACGGCCGCGCGCCCGCGCCCGCCACCGGACCGGCCGTCGCGGCGCGCCGCTCGCCGTGGGACGAACTTTCGGGCTTCGAACTCTGGAGGTCGCGATGAAACTCAGGCGAGTCGCAGACGGCGGTGAGTTCGAAGTCGATATCCTTGGCACCGAAGGCTCGACAGTGCGCGCCCGCGTTGACGGAATCGACTTCGCGGTCTCCTTCGAGCGAATTGGCGACGGCGTCGCGATAGTCACGGTGGGCGGCCGGCGCTACCGGGTTTTCGGTGCCGCGGTACGCGATCGAATACTCGTGACCGTGGGTCCGATGGGCTTCGAGTTCGCGCGGGTTGAGGAAGGACGCTCGCAGGCGGCAAAAGGCCTGGCGACGCCCGAGCTAACCGCCCCGATGCCCGGCAAGGTGCTGCGCATCCTTGTGAAGGTAGGCGACGAGGTCGAGGCGGGCGCGGGATTGCTCGTGCTGGAAGCGATGAAGATGGAGACGACGCTTTACGCGGAGACGCCGGCGCGCGTCAAGCGCGTCCTGGTCGAAGAGGGCCAGATGGTCGATCACGGCGCCGTGCTGATCGAGCTCAGTCCTGCCCACGCTCCATCGCATCCCGAATCCGGCCCTCCAGGGTAGCGATCCAGTCGTCGAAGTCGGCATTCAGATCGACGACGATTTCGAGTTTGCCGTCCTTGCGCACGGTAACGTGTCCCGGGGTTTGCGGGCGAAGCGGAATCACGACCGCCTCGCGCGATATACCCATCGGCTCGATCACTTCAAAAATCCGCTCGATTTCCTTGAGCGTAACCGCCTTGATCACCTGCCCGGTCTCCTCGCGATACTGGCACGCGCTTTTCTTGCCTTTGGATTTTTAGTAACAGGCAACCCCTTTTACCCCGGATTTCCGTTTTCCAAGTGAACTACCAATTTGATAAAAAGTTGGCAAAGTCCTGATAGACGCGGGTTTGGGTGCGACTGGGGCCGTGCGGGGGAGGGCAGCCGGCGGGTGAGACGCAAAAGCGGCCGTTTCAGCTCTCATTCAATAGCTCGTTGAGGGTCGCCTTTCAGGGTGCGCGGGTGACCTCCGACGGTGGTTTGATCCTGGTGCGCGAGCTCGATGAGCGTCTGGGCTTGAGCGAACTCGTGGAACGGCACTTGACCGATTCCCGCAGAGGAAAGAACACTCAGTTACCTTTGGCCGACCGGCTGCGGCAGTCGATCTACAGCCGCCTGGCGGGGTACGAAGAGGTCAACGACGCTGAGCGCCTCTCTCAGGATCCGACTTTCCGGCTCATCGGCTCCAGCAAGATCCGGGAACGCGGGGCAGCGTTGACTTAGCCTGGCAGCGCCAGTCCGCGTCGGCCTAGCGGACTACCGATAGTCGCCCGCGTGGTGCCTGTCGAACAGATTGTCGCTTCCCCGAGCGCGTCCCGCCGCGCGGGTGATCGCGTGGCGCTGGCCGTCACCCACGTTCCGACAGCCAGTGCAGCTGCTCGCCGATTGCAAGGCCTTCCATCGGAACTTCAACATTGCAACCGAGATTCCTAAGAGCCGGCGCAAGGAACTCACGATATTTCTCGCCCGCCAAAAATACGACCGAGGTTCCGGCCGGACACTGCAGACGCAATTCTGGGCGATCTTCCTTGACCACTCTCTGCGCTCCTCGATGGTCTTTTCGTTGAATGTCTCGTCGTACGGTTCGATCACTTGATCCACTCGTACGAGGCCGTATTTTGCAGTTTACCATAAGGCTCGCGGCGCATAACCTCAACCTGAGGAACTTCCACGCAGGCGAACCTGGAGGAAAGCAACCTGTGTTTGGCACGATCAAGAAGGTAATCAAGGACAAGGGGTTCGGCTTCATCGAGCCCGACGACGGCGGCGACGAAGTCTTCTTCCATCGCTCGCGGCTCTCGCCGAAGGTTTATTTCGAGGATTTGCGCGAAGGCACCGAGGTGCAGTTCGAGGTGCGCCCGGGCGAAAAAGGCCGCCAGGCCTTCAACGTCCGTTTGAGATAGGGCGTCGCCACTCGCTGCAGACCTCCTCGACCTTCATCAAGAGCGCCGCGCCGATCCGGCGAAGGTGTGCAGACCATAAGCCCGGTCAACGCACGGTCGCGCAGCCCGGCGTGAGTGCCGGTCTCAATGGAATCGAGCAGCTTGCGCGCCTCGGCCGGACCCGCCACGCGCCCGCGGTACTGTTCCGGCCTTCGCGTTGAAAATGGCGGTTGAGTTGCGGCTTCAGCGGCGCCAGGCGAGCAGCCGGTCGAATATTCGCTTCACGGTCGGGCCAAGGCGCGTGCGATTGTAGGCGTCGGCGAGTTTGCGGATCGCCTCGGCCTGCGTCGGATAGGGATGAACCGTGTCGGCTATCTTCGACAGCCCGATCCCATGTGCGATCGCAAGCGTAAGCTCGGAGATCATGTCGCCGGCGTGGCTTGCGACGATCGTCGCACCGATTATCCTGTCCGTTTTCTTGCGCACGTGAACCTTGACGAAGCCGCCCGCTTCGCCGTCGAGGAGCGCGCGATCGACGTGCGCGAGTTCCTGCACGAAGGTCGTAACCTCGATTCCGCGCTCCTGCGCCTCGCTTTCCGACAGTCCCGTATGCGCGATCTCGGGATCCGTATAGGTGCACCACGGGACGGTAAGGGCGCTCAACCTCGCGCGGCCGAAGAACAGCGCATTGCGGATCACGATACGCGCGGTCGCGTCGGCGATATGGGTGAACTTGTACGGCGAGGCGGCGTCTCCGGCCGCGTAGATATGCGGATTGGTAGTCTGCAGGTAATCGTTGACCTTGACGCCCGCGCGCGGATCGTAATCGACGCCCGCCTTTTCCAGCCCGAGCCCGGAAACCATCGGGATTCGGCCCGCGCCGATAAGGATCTCGTCAACGGCGAGTTCGCGGTTCTCGCCGCGACGTTGGAGCGCGATTATCTTCTCCGCGCCGCGCCGTTCGACGCGCGCGATACGGCATCCTTTGATCAGTTGCACGCCGTCGCGCGCAAGCGCCTGTTCCAGCCGCGAAGCGGCGTCGCGATCGTCGCGCACGAGTATTCTGTCGGCCGCTTCCACGATGGTCACTTCGCTGCCGAAGCGGCGAAACGCCTGTCCGAGTTCGCATCCTATCGGCCCCGCGCCAATCACGGCGAGCCTGCGTGGGAGCGCGGACAGGGAGAAAACGGTTTCGTTGGTGAGGAAGCCAGCTTCGGCAAGGCCGGGGATTTCCGGTACGCTTGCGCGCGCACCGGTTGCGATAACCGCGCGGCTGAAGCGAAGCCGCGCCTGGCCGATCTCGATCACGTCGCGTCCCGCGAACCGCGCCTCGCCAAAGAACACGTCGACGCCAAGACCGCGGAATCTCTCCGCCGAGTCGTTGGCGGAAAGTGCCGCGCGAATCGCCCGCATCCGCTCCATCACGGCCGCGAAATCGACGCTTGCGCCCTCGGGCACGCGGATTCCGAAGCGGCCCGCCTCGCGAAGCGCGGCGGCGGCGCGCGAGGCGGCGATTAGGGCCTTCGACGGGACGCATCCGAAATTCAGGCAGTCGCCGCCCATCAGGTCGCGCTCGACGAGCGCGACGCGCGCACCCAATCCTGCGGCGCCCGCCGCCGTGACCAGGCCGGCCGTGCCGGCACCGATCACGACCAGGTTGTAGCGTGGCGCAGGCCTGGGATTGGTCCATCCGGACGGCCGCACGCTGGCGAGCAGGCGGTCGTTGTGACCGTCGAGGGGACCGACGTCGAGTGCGTCATGCGTCATCGGTTTACTCGCTTTCCCGGGCTTGCCTGCGAAGTTCGCGCGAGGCGAGCCGCGACGCGTAGACAGCGAGCGCGATCGTCGCCGTCAATCCGAGGGCGTAAAGCGCCCATTCGAGCGCCGAACGGCCGCGAGTGTTGGCGTAAGCGCGAGCCAGTTGGCCGCCGAACGAGCCGATATAGACATACATCGCGGTTCCGGGCAGCATCCCGAGCCACGACGCCCATACGTATTCGCTCAGTCGCACGGAAGTAAGCCCGAATGCGTAATTGAGAAAAACATACGGAAACACGGGCGAGAGCCGTGTCAGCCCCACGATTTTCCATCCCCCGCGCGCGACCGCTCTGTCCACCGCGCTGAATTTCGGATAGCGCTCAAGGCGTGCCGCGATCCAGTCTCGCGCGAAGTAGCGGCCAATCAGGAAGGCGATCGTTGCGGCCGCGGTCGCGGCGATCGATACGTAGATCGTGCCCCAGAGCAGTCCGAAGAGCGCTCCGGCCGCAAGTGTCAGGATTGAGCCGGGAACCAGCGCGACCGCGGCTGCAATATAGATCATGATGAAGACGAGTGGGCCGAAAGGACCGAGGCCGCGGATTCGGTCGAGCGTTTCGGCGGGATTCGTCAGGCCGAGCTTTCGCGCAGCTATTATTATAGCGGCGAGCGCGATCAATTCGGCGAAAAGCCTTGGGCGAATTAGCGAGGTTATCCGCTTGGACGGGCGGCTCATGCCAGTGATTGAACCCGCGGCGGGCGATAATGGTTCCGCTCGGCGCGAAGCCTGCCGCTCGAGCGCGATGGGTCGTTTGCGGCGTGTTCATGCCGTGGCCGGATGATATAAACTTGCATCGGGTCATCTGCCGTGGCGGTTCACGAACATAAGCGCCTTTCCAAATCCAACCTCAAGGTTGGAGTGATTACCGCAAGCGATAGCCGCACGCCTGAGACCGATTCCAGCGGCCGGTTGATTCGCGAACGGCTCGAAACGGCGGGCCATGCGGTTGTGTATTACGAAATCGTGCCCGACGTGGCTGAACGTATCGCCGGCGCGGTGCTCGATCATCTGGAGCAGCTCGACGCGGTAATCGTCAACGGCGGGACGGGAATCGCGCCGCGCGACTCCACGATCGAGGCGCTCAGGCCCTTGCTGGAGAAGGAGATCGAGGGCTTCGGAGAGATTTTCCGGGCGCTGTCGTACCAGGAGATAGGGGCGTCCGCGATGCTGAGCCGGGCGCTCGCGGGAGTATGCAAAGGCAGGTTTATCGCGGCGCTTCCCGGCTCTACGGCGGGATGCAGGCTTGCGATGGAGAAGCTGATCGTGCCCGAACTGGGGCATATTGCGTATCTGCTCGGCCAATGAGTCGGCTTAGGATAAGACTTTTCGCAACGTTGAGAGAGCGCGCGGGGACCTCGGAACTGGCGCGCCAGTATCCCGAGGGCATAACCGTCGCCCAGGTGTGGGAACACCTGAAGGAGGAGTTTCCGGCGCTTCGCTCGTATCGCGATGCGGTCGGATTTGCGGTCAACCAGGAATACGTAACGGGAGATTCCCGGCTCAAGGACGGCGACGAGGTCGCATTCATCCCGCCGGTAAGCGGCGGTGCGCCGACCGACGCGGCGTGGATAGGCCCGGTCAGGATCGTGCGCGAACCGATCGACCTGCGCGAGCTGGAACGCGAGGTCGCAAGCCCGGCGGCGGGCGCCATATGCACGTTCGCCGGGACCACTCGAAACGAGAACGCCGGCCGGCGCGTGATCCGGCTCGAATACGAGGCGTACGAGCCGATGGCGCTGTCGGAGATGCGAAAGCTCGCGGAGCAAGCGGGTCGGCGATGGAACATAACGCGGATCGCGATAACCCATCGAATCGGCACGGTGCCTCTCGGCGAAGTCTCGGTTGCGATCGCGGTCTCCGCGGCGCATCGGGCTGAAGCCTTCGAGGCGTGCCGGTTCGCGATCGACCGGCTGAAGGAAATCGTTCCCATCTGGAAGAAGGAATATTTTCACGGTGGCGAGGTCTGGGTGGGATGCCAGAGTTCCCATCCGCCGCATCTGCCGCACGAATAAACGCTTGGTCTACTGGCGCGCGCTGAACGGCGCTCTTGGGCCGTCGCGCGCCTGCGGACCGGGCGGGAAAGCGCGTTTTATGGACGACCGGCAGTGATTGACCTCCCGGACAGGCTCGGATAATCACAATTGGAATGGGCGGACTCGACGAAACATCGGTTGAAAAGATCGTTCTTGCCGAACCACGCGGCTTCTGTGCGGGTGTTGACCGCGCAGTCGAGGCTGTGCGGGGCGCGCTTCGCTCCTATGGCCGCCCGCTCTACGTGCGCCATCAGATAGTCCACAACCGCTTCGTGCTTGAGGCGCTCGAGCGCGAAGGCGCGGTGTTCGTTGAAAATCTCGACGAGGTTCCCGAGGGCCAGCGCGTTATCTTCTCGGCCCATGGAGTTGCGCCCAGCGAATGGGAGCGTGCGCGTGGGCGGGGTCTGCGTGTCATCGACGCGACCTGCCCGCTGGTCACCAAGGTCCACCTGGAGGTCGAGCGCTACGCCAATGAAGGCTGTACAGTCATCCTTGTGGGCCATGCCGGCCACGAGGAAGTGAAAGGCACGCTCGGGGTTGCGCCGGGCAAGGTGGTGCTGGTCCAGAGCGTCGAGGAAGCGGAGCAACTCGAAGTGCCCGACGCTGAGCGAGTCGCCGCCGTCACCCAGACCACGCTCAGCATCGACGACACCCGCGGTATCCTTGAGACGCTCAAGCGCCGCTTCCCCTCGCTTATCACCCCCAAGACCGAGGACATCTGCTACGCGACCCAGAACCGCCAGAATGCGGTCAAGGAGCTGGCCAAGGTCAGCGACGCCATCCTGGTTGTCGGCTCGCGGCAGAGTTCCAACGCAAACCGGCTCGTCGAAGTGGCGCGCACGCGCGGTGCGCGCGCATTCCTGGTGGATTCGCTGGCCGACGTGAAGCCCGCGATGCTCGAGGGCGTGCGTTCGCTTGGACTGACCGCCAGCGCGTCGTCTCCCGAATGGCTGGTGGAGGAGATAATCGGCGCGTTCGCAAGCCGCGGCGCAGAAGTCGAGATGCTGAGCGTCGCCAAGGAGCGGGTCCGCTTCCAGCTTCCGATGGCGGCTGACTAAGCCGGTGCGCGACGAAGTTTCGGGCGTATCGCGGCAGGGCGGGCGCTGCGAAAGCTTCCTTGACAATTCGGACTACTTGTTTAAAGACTCAGCGGGATTCTGCCGGGGGGTCCGCTTTTCAACAAGGTCTTTCAAGAAGTCTCGGAGAAGGTGGGAGCCTGATGCGACCGATAACTTCGCGTGCGCCGATTGTCGCCCTGCTGCTGATAGTCTCGCTTGTGGCTGCAGGATGCATGTCCGAGGCCAAAAAGCATCTCTACAAGGCCGAGGATCTTTTCGAGAAGAAGGATTACCAGGCTGCCCGTGAGCAACTGCTCCAGGCGATAAAGCTCGACCCGAACCTGCTCGACGCGCACAAGGCGCTTGCCAACATCGACGAGCAATTCCTGCACAAGGACGACGAGGCCGCCCGCGAGTATCAGATCGCCTCTGCCCTCGACCCGACCGATCCCAAGCTGCTTCAGAAGGCGCGCTACTATCGCTATCTGAAAGAACAGGAGGAGCAGGGAGACAAGGCGCTCGGCGAGGTAAAATCCGGCGACCTCGAGCAGGGCATGAAGGATCTTCGCGCCGCGCTGCTGGCGACTCGAACCGCGGCAACCCGTGCACACGTGATCCAGGATGTCGCCGATGCGATCCCGATTATAGTCGCGCAGGGCGACAAGCTTGCGCAGCAGCAAAAATATGTCGACGCGGTAAAGGCCTATGAGCAGGCGCTCCGCGGCTACATCCTGATAGCCGAGGCCGACAAGCAGCAGAAACTGGCGCCCGACGCCGACAAGGTTCTCCGCGCGATCGCCGACGCCGCCAACAAGGCCGGCGCTCCCGACATGACCTCGCCGGTCCTGCAGGACGTGCTCTCGCTCGACGCCAACAATAAGGTTGCCAACCTGGAACTTGCCCAGGTCTACCTGCAGCACAAGCCGCCCGATTACGAAACCGCGGCCGAGTTGATGGAGCGGGCGGGCGCGCCGCAAGCGGAGGTGACCAAGCTACACGAAGAAGCCAAGCGCCAGGAAGCAAAGATGCGCCGGCGCTGACCGATGCGGCATTGCTCCCGGCGCGAATCCGGACCGGCTTCGCCAGTACGGAGCGGGATCAGGGCGATGGGGCAAGCAGGGACGAGGGCCTGATGCGGCGGCGCGGTTACATCGCACTGGAGGGGCCTATCGGCGTGGGCAAGACCTCGCTTGCGCAACTGCTCGCCCGCGAACTCGGCGCGCGCCTGGTTATCGAGGACGCCGAGAGCAATCCCTTCCTCGCGCGCTTTTACGAAGAGCCGGGAAAATACGCCTTTCCCGCCCAGCTCTATTTCCTGCTTACCCGCTACAAGCAGCAGCGCGAACTCTCCCAGCAGGATCTCTTCGCGCAGGCGACCGTTGCCGATTATCTGCTCGCCAAGGATCGCATCTTCGCCAATTTGAACCTTGCGCCTGATGAACTCGTGCTCTATGAGCAGGTTTACCGGCTGCTCGACACCACGATGCCGAAGCCGGACCTCGTCGTCTACCTGCTCGCGCGGGTCGACGTGCTGGCAGAGCGCCTGCGCAGGCGAAATCGCGACTTTGAGCGCTATATCAGTTACCGGTATCTTGAGCGGGTATCGGCCGCGTATCGCGACTTCTTTTTCTATTACGACGAGGCGCCGCTTCTGGTGGTCGACACCTCGGAAATAGACTTCGTGAGCAATCCTGAAGATCTCGCCGACCTGGTTCGCGAAATCGATCGCGCGGGACGCGGCGTCCAGCACTTCGTTCCGCGAAAAAACTAAACCTTCGCGGGTCGTGCGCGGTGAATCGTCAACTCACTCCCGCGTCGCGCGCCGCGTCCTCTATCTGGCGGGCGAGCCGGAAGTCCTTCTCGGTCACGCCGCCTTCGCTATGGGTCGAGCAGGTGAAGGTGATTCGCGTGTAGTTGATAAAAATGTCGGGATGATGGTCGGCGGCCTCGGCGATTTCCGCTACCCGGTCGACGAACCTGATCCCGTCCATGAATTGCCTGAAGCGAAAGCGCCTGGCGATCGCGTTGTCGCCCATCTCCCATCCGGGAAGCGTCTTGAGCTTTTCGGCGATTTCGGCGCTCGTAAGCTTTGCCATCGCGATGCCCTCCCGGCCTATGAATTGAACCCTACGCCGAAATCTTAGCGGGCTTGCGCCGTGTGACCAACCTCGCGGTGGCATTACTTCGAAGCACCACGCCTGTGATATTAGATGGGGAAAAACCGATACCCGAAAGGACCAGGGGGCCGCGGCGATGGCCAATAAAATTGTCGACGAGGAAGCCAGGAAACAGATCGGTACAGTCGGCGAGGCACGCACCTATGAGGTGGAGCGCGGGGCTATCCGGCGCTTCGCGGAGGCGATCGGTGATCCGAATCCGCTCTTCAACGACGAACAGCAGGCGCGCAAGACGCGCTTCGGCGGGATGATCGCCCCGCCCACCTTCTGCCGCTCGATGGGCTCGCCAATCCCGAACGTCAAGCTCAACATGCCTGCGGGGTTCCGCGGTCTCGACGGCGGTTCCGACTGGGAATACTTCGAGCCGATCCGGCCCGGCGATCGGATTACCGTTCAGTCGAAGCTGGTTGACCTGCGCGAATCCGAGGGACGGCTTGGCCCGATGGTGTTTATCGTGATCGAGACTTCCTACACCAACCAGTTCGGCGAACTCTGCGTGACCCAGCGTTCGACCGCGATCCGTTATTGAGCAAGAGAGTGAGGCTGCGATGGCGAAGCAAATCTATTTCGAGGACGTGGAGCCCGGCTTCGAGATCGGTCCGCTTGAAAAGGAACCGACCACTCAGCAACTGGTCAAGTACGCGGGCGCTTCCGGCGATTTCTACCAGATTCACTACGACAAGGACTTCGCGATTGCGAACAAGCTGCCCGGCGTTATCCTGCATGGCGCGCTCAAGAACGCGTTCCTCGCCCAACTGATGACCGATTTCGCTGGCGAGCACGGATGGCTCAGCAAGCTCTCGGTCCAGTATCGCGGGATGGACGTGCCGGGCGTCAAACTTATTTGCAGGGGCCGAGTCGTCAGGAAACGCGTCGAAAACGGCAGGCATCTGGTGGACTGCGAGATCTGGCTCGAAAATGCCAAGGGCGAAAAAACCACGCCCGGCTCCGCCACCGTGATTCTGCCTTCGCGCGGCGCCTAGCGCCGCGACGGGGTCGCGCGATGCCCAGGCGCCTCTACGGCGTGCGCGAGATTGGCCCGTCCGAACTTCGCGCGGGCCGCGTCGAACCACATTACCAGAAGGTACTCGTGCGCCTGCTCTCGGCGCATGCGATCGCCGAGAAGCTAACCGCGCTCGGCTACCAGCGTGCGCTGGACACGGTCGCGGATTCGTCGCTTCATCCCCTGATAAGGAAGAATCTCGCCGAGGAGCGGCGTCATGCGCGCCTGATTTACAAAGTGCTGGAAGAAATAGGCGTCGCCGAGAGTGCCGCGGACCGCTCGATGATGCGGGTGCTGAAAAGTCCCTCGTTCGAGGCGCCGCGTTATTTTGCTGAACGTGCCGAGGGCGAAACCGATCTGCTGATGGCCAGTCTTGCGCTTGACGCGACCGGGTTGCTGATGATCGGGATCAATTACAGGGACTCCAGTTACGCGCCGCACGCCCGCGCGGCGGACATAATTCTCGAAGAGGAGGCTGAACACGACGAGTTCGCCTCCATGCTGCTCGGCCGCGCGGTCGAGCGCCTGGGCGCCGAGCGGGTTATCGACGCGCTCAGGCGATGGCTGCCGCGGGCTGTCAACTTCTTCGGCCCGCCGGGCACGGGATTCACTTACGATTGCCTGCGCTACGGGCTCAAGTCGCGCGACAACCAGGAACTCGCGGACCTGTTCCTGACGATGCTCGAGCGGCGCGCGCGGCAACTCGGGATCACGCTTCCGGCGCTTACGCCCGATTATCCGCACACCGCGGCCTGAGCGAGCCCCGCAACAACCCAAGATCTTGTGCGATAGCGCTCCGATGGACGCGTTCGAAAGGCTGGCCTCGCAAGCGCGAATCGAAACAGCCGGTTACGGCGTGCCCAACCCAGACGGAAAAGTCGTCATCTATCGGATGCGCCGGGCCCAGCGGGCATTCGACAACCCCGCCCTGGAAGCCGCGATCGAGGCGGCAAACCTGCTTGAAAAGCCGGTCGTCGTTTTCTTCGGGCTTCTCGCGCGTCATCCGCACGGCTCGCTTCGCACGTACCGCTTCATGCTCGAAGGGCTCTGCGACACGGCGGGCCGGCTCTCCCGCCGGCGTATCGGCTTCGTGATGAGAATCTGCGCCGGCGCCTCGTCCGAGCACGAGTTCGCACGCCTTTGCTCGGAGCTTCGGCCCGCGCTGATTGTCGAGGACCAGAACCCGATGCGCCGCCGGGAACCCGCGCGGCCGAACAGCCTTGGCGCCCCACTCTGGAGCGTGGACGCCGACGTAATCGTTCCTTGCGCGTTGCTCGGCAGGGAGCATTACGCCGCGCGGACCATTCGCCCGCGCATCCGCGAAAAGCTCGCCGCCTTTCTGAAGCCGGTCGGAAACCGTCAGGTCCGCGTTCCATTCAGGGAGCCGCGCGGGCTTGAGAAAACTGCTCCCGACCTCTCGCTGCTCGAAACCCTTGCGCTCGATCGCTTGGTTGCGCCTGCGCCTGGTTTTCGCGGCGGCACGTCCGAAGGCCTTCGTGCGCTTGGGAGCTTCATCCGGGAGCGCCTCGGCGCTTACGACCGGGCGCGAAACCATCCGGAGAGCGACGGCACCAGCCGCCTTTCGCCCTATCTGCATTTCGGCCAACTCGGACCGCATACGATCGCTCTCGCCGTGCGCGACGCCGACGCGCCCCTCTCGTCGCGCAACGCCTTTCTCGAACAGCTCATCGTGCGGCGCGAGCTTGCGGTCAATTTCGTTCGTTTCAACCGGCACTATCGCTCGCTCGACTGCGCCGAGCCGTGGGCGCTCCGCACCCTTGGCGAGCACGCGCGCGACCCGCGCAAATACTGCTACACGGCGCGGCGTCTCGAACAGGCCGAGACGCACGACGAGTTGTGGAACGCGGCTCAGTGCCAGATGGTGGAGTCGGGATGGATGCACAACTACATGCGCATGTACTGGGCGAAGAAGATTCTCGAATGGACGGGGTCGGCGCGCGAGGCGTTCGACGTTGCGGTGCGCCTGAACGATCGCTACGAACTGGACGGGCGCGACCCCAACGGCTATGCGGGAATTGCGTGGGCGATTTGCGGAAAGCACGATCGCGCATGGGGGCCGGAACGCCCGATTTTCGGTAAAATCCGTTACATGTCCTACGACAGCACGCGCCGCAAATTCGACAGCCGAAGCTATATCAAGCGATGGAGCCGATGAGCGACGACAGGCCGCAAACGACGCCGATTCGAGTCGGCATCTCCGCCTGCCTGCTCGGCAGCGAGGTGCGCTTCGACGGCGGCCATAAGCGCGACGATTTCCTCACGGAGACGCTCGGCCGGTTCGTCGAGTTCGTTCCGGTCTGTCCCGAAGTCGAGCTCGGGCTGGGCGTCCCGCGCGAGTCGCTTCGCCTTGTGCGCGAAGGCGACGGCGTCAGGATGGTCGGCAATAAGACCGGCAAGGACATCACTGACCAGATGTGCGCGTTCGCGGAGCGTCGCGTCCGGGCGCTCGGGGCCGAGCGCCTCAGTGGATACGTGCTCAAGAAGGATTCGCCGAGCTGCGGGATGGAACGGGTTAGAGTTTACGCAAGGAGCGGGATGCCCGCGCGAGACGGCGTCGGGATGTACGCGGCGGCGCTGATGCGGCGCTATCCGAATCTTCCGGTCGAAGAGGAAGGGCGGCTCAAGGATTCGATTCTGCGCGAAAATTTCATCGAGCGTGTCTTCGCCTACCATCGGCTGCAGGAACTGTTCGACTCGCGATGGACGGTCGGAGGGTTGGTCGCGTTTCATACCGCCCACAAGCTCATCCTGATGGCGCATTGGCCGAAAGCGTACGCGGAACTGGGCCGGTACGTCGCGGGCGCGAAGAAGACTCCGCGCGCCGAGGTGCGCGAGATCTACGAACGCGAATTCATGCAGGCGCTCAAGAGAATCGCGACGCGCGCGCGCCACGTCAACGTGATGCATCACATGCTCGGCTATCTGCGCGGGCATCTGGACGCCGCCTCACGTAGCGAACTGCTCGCTCTAATCGAGGATTATCGCGCGGGACTGGTGCCGCTGGTTGTACCGCTTACGCTCTTTCGTCACTACGTGCGCAAGTTCGATATCGCCTACTTGAAAGGACAGCTCTATCTCGAACCGCATCCGAAGGAGCTGATGCTCAGAAATCACGTGTAGCGGGGCCCTGCGCCGAACGTCTCGCGCATCGCCGCGCATTCGTCTAAGTTGATCGCAGTGATTGTTCAGCGCCGAGGTGAGGCCGCATCTTGCCTTCACAACGCATAGTGACTCTGCTGCCGAGCGCGACCGAGATCGTCTGCGCGCTCGGATTCGAAGATCGGCTCGTCGGCCGCTCCCACGAATGCGACTATCCGCCCTCGGTTACGAGACTCCCCGCGCTGACCGCACCAACCTTCGACGTCGAGGGTACAAGCGCGGAGATCGACGCCCGGGTCAGGGACCTGGTCGGCCGGGCGCTGTCGGTCTATAGGGTGGACGCCGCTACCCTGGCCGAACTTCGTCCCGACGTGATTGTCACGCAGTCGCAGTGCGACGTCTGCGCGGTCAGCATGAGCGACGTCGAAACTGCGGTCTCGCGATGGATCGGCGCGCGTCCCACCATCGTCTCGCTCGCGCCACGCCGGCTGGAAGACGTGTGGAAGGACATAGAGACGGTGGCGACCGCGCTCGGTGCGCCGGAGCGCGGAGTCGAACTGGCGGACAGGCTGAAGCGGCGATGTGCCGAGATCGAAAAACGCGCGTCGACGCTTTCAGAGCATCCCTCCGTTGCCTGTGTCGAGTGGATCGAGCCGCTCATGGGCGCTGGAAACTGGATCCCCGAGATGGTCGCGATGGCCGGCGGCGTAAACCTGTTCGGCAAGGCCGGAGAGCATTCGCCCTACGTCCAGTTCGACGATCTAGCCCGCCATGATCCGGAAATCGTGCTTCTCGCGCCGTGCGGCTTTCCGATCGAGCGCACGATGAAGGAGTTTGCGCTGCTTAAGGGCAAGCCTGCGTGGGCCGGAATGAAAGCGGCTCGCGAAGGCCGGGTGTTCGTGGCGGACGGCAACCACTATTTCAACCGTTCGGGGCCGCGGCTGGTCGAATCGGTCGAAATCCTGGCAGAGATCGTTCATCCGGAGGTCTTTCGCTTCGGCCACGAGGGAAGTGCGTGGCGCCGCGTAAGCGCGTGAGCGGATACGCCCCAGGCAGACAAGCAACCGCGCTCAGGCGAGGTAGCGGAGGCCTTCGCGAAGCGGGGTCAGCCGGATGCCGAATTCCTTCACCAGCGGTTCGATATTGCACACGCTGTCGGCGGTGACGAAGGTTACCGCGTCGCGCGAGAGAACCGGCTTGGGCAGCTTTTCCATCACCGCGCCCGCAAGCCGCATCAGCCCTTCCGGGACGTGAACGATTGGTCTTTGGCGTCCGGTCACCTGCATCACGATGCGCACCAGTTCGTCGAAGGTCATCGCGTCCGGCCCTCCGACGTCGTAGGTTTCCTTTCGGCCCTTGCCGCCGAGCGCCAGTTCCACGCATGCCGCAAGGTCGTCAACCAGGACCGGTTGAAGCTTCTGTTTTCCCGTGCCGGGGACCGCGAACACCGGCACGAAGCGAAGCGCCTTGGCGATATTGTTTATCACCTTGTCTTCGGGCCCATAGACGAGCGACGGCCTGAAAATCGTGTAATCCAATCCTGATTCGCGAATCGCGCGCTCCGCCATCCCCTTGGCGCGAAATCCCGGATGAGACGAGGCTTCGTCCGCGGAGACGCCGCTGATGTAGATGAAGCGCTCGGTGCGAGCAGCTTTCGCAGCGTCGAGCAGTGCGAGCGTTCCGCGGTAATCGACGCGTTCGAAGGTGAGCCCACGGGCGGGATCCTCAATCGGATAGCCTTCAAACTGGACCGCGTTGACTAAAGCGCTCGCGTCTTTCAGGGCGGGGGCCAGCGATGAGGGGTCGGTGACTTCGGCTTTGACGAACTCAACGCCCGGGAGCGACAGGCGCTTTCGCGCGCGCTCGGGGAAGCGGCTCAATCCGCGGATAGACCAGCCCTGCGCCGCGGCCAGCCGGCGAATTATCGCCCGTCCGATAAATCCAGAGCCGCCCGCGACGGCAACCGTTTTCTGTCCCATGGTTTTTGCAAGCCTCCGGTGGAATCGGTCCCGCTTGCCGGGATCGACGATGCGCCGCAGCCGGCGCGATTCAGCAACGGCTTTCGGAAAAAGGCCCGCGCGCCAGGAATTTCCCACGTCCCGGCTGCGCCCGGGATTTGCGCCCGGCCACGATAATCTCGCCACGCGAAATCGTGACCCTGGGCCATCCCGCAACCTCGAAACCCTCGAACGGATCGTAGTCGGCGCGCGAATGCATTTCGCCGGCGCGAATCACAACCTTCGCACCCGGATCGAAGACAACGAGGTCGGCGTCCGCGCCTTCGATTATCGCACCCTTGCGCGGATAAAGCCCGAAAATTCGCGCTGGATTGGAAGCGACCAGTTCCACCATCCGCTCCAGCGTTATCCGGCCTTTCGCGACTCCCTCCGAGTAAAGCATCGGAACCAGCGTTTCCAGGTTCGACATCCCCGGCGGAATTCGCGTGAAGCGGTCCGCGGTCTTCTGCCCGCTGGTCCAACTGCAATGGTCGGTTGCGACGACGTCAATCGTGCCGTCGGCCAACGCCTCCCACAGCGCTTCGACATCGTCGCGGGCTCGAAGCGGAGGATATCCGACGTAGCGCTCGCCGCCGGGTTCGCGGAATTTTTCTTCGGTGAGATACAGGTAGATGGGGCGTGTTTCGGCGAGGACCTTGCGTCCTTCGGCGCGGGCGCGGCGGATTTCGCGGAGCGCCGCCGCGCTGGACAGGTGCACGAAATACGCCGCGGCTCCCGTCAGTTCGGTCATCCTGAGCGCGCGCGCAACCGCAGCAGCCTCGGAAAGCGGCGGACGGCTCGCGGCGAAGTAGGCGATCCCATTGCGCCCCGATGAGAGCAGGTTCTCCGTGCAGTAGCCGATAAGATGCTGGTCCTCGGCATGGATCGTAAGCAGGCCACCCGCTTCGGCCGCGGCTGCGAACGCACGAAGGAAATCGCGCGCCCGCTCCTCGAACCCGCGCATCATGAAGATCTTGAAGCTGGTGACGCCGCGCTCGACGATCCGGCCAATCTCGGAGACGGTCGGCGCACTCGGATCGAGGATTGCAACGTGGAATCCGTAGTCGATTACCGCCCGTCCGCGGGCCTTTTCGTCCCATCGCGAAACCGCCTCGGCGAGCGAGCGGCCTTCGGACTGGAAGGCGTAGTCGATGATCGCCGTGACCCCGCCGGCCGCCGCCGCCACGGTGCCTGATTCGAAATCGTCAGCCGTGCGCGAACCGAACATCTCGGCGTCAAGATGGGTGTGTGGATCGAGCGCGCCCGGCAGAAGAAGCGTCCCGCGAGCGTCGATGGTGTGCGCCGCGTCTTCGAGGGTGCCGGGCGGGGCGACTCTTGCGATAAGGCCGTCCCTGACGCCGATATCGGCCGGCTTCGTGCCGGAAGGCGTCACCGCCCGCGCGCCGATTACGGCCAGGTCAAGCATCGCGAACGTCAGGGCCGGGCTGGAGGGCGCGGTTGCGCGCGGCGCACCAGTCTGCGGTGCGGCCTCGCCTTCAGCGCGACGGTTTTGCGCTTGTGCGCGTTGGAGTCCGCGTCAGCTTCGTTTTCTGTCATGGTTGCCAGGCTAAAGCATGATACTTCGGGCCGGCAATTGATACGGATGCGCACGAGGAAGGTGCCCAGACCACGGTTGGTATAGATGTAAAAGCCGGAGTACGGATTAAGCCCCGCGTAAAACCGCTTGCCGATTCGGAGGATCGAGCGCAGCGGCGAGCCGTAGAGCGGGATGCGGACGACTCCGCCGTGGGTGTGCCCGCAAAGCATCACGCCGGGCCGCAGGTGATGCGTGTAGAGCGCTGTGTCGGGGTTGTGCGCCAGCACAAGTGTGCATTCGTCCGGGCCTACATTGCTGAAGGCGCGCCCCGGCTCGGCCCGGTGCGACCACAGGTCGTCGATTCCCACGATCACCAACTGCTCGCCGTGTACCGAAATCCTTCGGCTCGAGTTTGCGAGCACCACCACGCCCGCCTGCTCCAGCGCTACGGATATCCGATCGACCGAGGCCCAATGGTCGTGGTTTCCGGTGACGGCGAAAACTCCAAGGCGCGGGCTCAGCCGCGCGAGCGCGTCGCGCGTCGCGCCGAGATAGCGCGTCATCGTCTCGCGCCCGGAGAAGTAATCGCCGGTCAGAAAGACGAAATCCGGGTTCTCCGCGTTTATCAATTCGACGGCGCAACAAAGCCGTTCCAGGTCTTCGTCGCGGTCAACGTGGAAATCGCTTATCTGGCAGGCGGTCATCCCTTCGAACGCGGCCGGGAGCGCCCGCACCGGCAGCCGGATACGGGAGAGTTCGATATCATCGATCGTGTGCCGCCACAGGCGATGAAGCGGGCGAAGCGGCGCGGGCGGCTTTGCGAGCGGACGGTTGCCCGGAAGTGGCTCGGCGGGAAGGGGCGCGGTTGCTGATTGCCCAATCATAAGCCTCAGATTCTAGAACATGTCCAGCAAATCCCGGAAATCACCGAGTTCGACGAATCTTCCCTCGGCCGGAATCAGTTCTTCATGCTCCAGTTCCCACGTATGCTGGTGGGGAATATACACCGCGCGCAAGCCCGCGCGCAGTGCAGGGTTGATATCGGAGCGCGGACTGTTGCCGATCATGAAGGTGCGCTCGGTTGCAAGGCGCGCCTGGGCAATCAGGCGCCGGTAGGCGTCGACGTCCTTTTCGCGTGGAGTTTCGACTCGGCTGAAGAGCGGTGCAAGGCCAGAGCGTTCGAGCTTTTCAAGCTGTTCGTCGCGCGCGCCCTTGGTGAAAAGCATCAGGACATGGCGGTGCGAAAGCTCGCGCAGCGTCTCCTCGACGCCCGGCAGAAGCTCGCAATGGCGACTCAGAAGCCGCGCGCCTATCTCCCGCGCGCTGGCGTGAAGCTCGGCGTGCGTCTCGGCCGAGGCGATCCGCTCGGCCGCGCGTTCCAGCGCGATCAGGTACGGGCGGCGCCCGTAGCCGTGCGTCCGGATCAATTCGAGTTCGATTTCGCGGAAAAGATTCTTCACGTGCGCGCGGTCAAGCCCCCGATGAAGGCGCGTGGCCGCCTCGACGAACTGTTCGAACGCTTCGAGAAAGTGGATATTGGAATCCCAGAGCGTGTCGTCGGCGTCGAAGATCAGATTCAGCGAAGCCCCGTCGCGAAAAACCATCGTCTCACCCAGCGTAGCCGGATGCGCGCAACCGGGCAACGCGAAGCGCTCGGGGTTCTCAGGACGCGCGCCCGGGAAATATCGCGATCTTTCCGGTTGCGGGGTTTCGTCCTACACAGACCTGGGTTTCGTAAACGCGGCTAAGATTGCCTTCGCTCAGTACCGATTCGGCGCTGCCGTAGGCCACCGTCTGGCCGTCCTTCATCAGCAGGACCCGGTCGGCGTACACGGCCGCGGCGTTGAGGTCATGCAGGGTCGCGATCGCGGCCACCGCGCGCTCGGCACATAGTTCGCGAAAGCGCACGAATACCTCCGCAACGTGCTTCATGTCGAGAAACGCGGTCGGTTCGTCAAGCAGCAGCACTTTTGGTTCCTGCGCAAGCGCCCGCGCAAGAAAAACCCGCTTGCGCTCGCCGCCTGAGAGTTCGTGGAGCCGGCGGCCAGCAAGTTCCAGCAGGTCGAAGTACTTAAGCGCCTCGTGGGCGATCTCGAGATCGCGCCGGCTCTCGAAACGAAACGGTGCAAGATGGGGCGCGCGGCCCATCAGGACCACCTCCATGACCGTGAACGGAAAAGCAACCGTGCTTTCCTGCGCGATCACCGCGACGAGTCGCGCGAGCGCGCGCCGCTCGTAGCACTCCAGCGCTCGGCCGAACAGCCGGACCTCGCCGCGGCGCGCCTTGAGTGTCCCGCCGAGGACCCTGAGCAGCGTGGATTTTCCCGCTCCGTTCGGTCCGACGATCGCCACCAGCTCGCCCGGTGCGACCTCGATGGAAACGCCTCGTAACGCGTCGCACGCTCCATAGCCGGCCGTAATATCGCGCCCCTCGAGCGCGGGCCGGATGTCATGCGTGGCCGTATCACCCATCAAACCAGCCGCCTTTGGCCTTCGCGCCTGAGCATGTAGATGAAGAACGGGCCTCCGCAGAGCGCGGTTATCGCGCCGACCGGAAGCTCCGCGGGAGCGATCGCCGCACGCGCGACCAAATCCGCAATTACCATGAAGGACGCGCCGCCCAGCAGCGAGGCGGGCAGGAGCAGGCGATGGTCGGCGCCGAAGGCAAGGCGCAGAACGTGCGGCACGATCAGGCCGACGAACGAGATGATTCCGCTGACCGAGACCGCCGCGCCGATCATCACGGAAGTCGCAAGGAAGATGGTACGCCGCGCCGCATGAACCTCCACGCCGAGTTCGGCGGCGCTTTCGTCGCCGAGGCTCAGCAGGTTCATGTCCCGCGCGCGCGTCATCAGGACCGCGAAGCCCGCAAGGCCGAGCGCGCTTACGGTCGCTACCTCGCGGTAGCCTGGTGCTTCCAGGCTTCCCATCAGCCAGAACAGGATGCTGTGCGCGTAGTAGAAATTCACCACGCTGTTGACGATCATGATCGCGGCGCCCCACAAGGCGTTGAAGATCACCCCGACCAGCAACAGCGTGAACGGCTCAAGCTGGCCCTCGACCAGCGCCAGCCGATAGACCGCGAGCGTCGAGCCGAGCGCCATCGCGAACGCCACGAGCGGAACCGCCTCGTCGGCGAACCGGGTTTGTGAAAGACCGATCATCGCGACGATTGCGCCCAGCGCGCCGCCGCCCGAGATACCGAGGATTCCGCCCTCGGCGAGCGGATTGCGCACCAATGCCTGAAGCGCGGCGCCAACCGACGCGAGAATCGCTCCGACCGCCATTGCCATCAACACCCGCGGCAGGCGCGCATCGAACAGGATTGCGTGATCGGTGCCAGCCGGATCGGTGAGCGCGCGCAGCAGGCTTATATGCACGCCTCCGAAGACGCATCCCACGGCCCCCGCAGCGACAACCGCCGCGCCGAGCATCGCAAGCCGCGCGGCCGCGCGCCCGGGCGTAAGGAATGCGCCCGCCAGCGCTTCGAGGTTGCGGCAGGCCTCGGCGCGGGCTTGCGCTTCATGCTCGACGCCGGGCGCGCTGCCGTGGGGCGGGAATTTCGCGGCGCTCATCGCGCGAGATCCGACGCGGTTGCAATCCTGGCCGGTTCGGGCCCCGTTTCCTCGGCGGTGACGACGCCGCTTCCGAACGCCTCGGGATGAATCAGCCGTACCAGCATCATGAGCGTCTCGCCGATGCGCGGGCCGGGGGTCAGCGTGGGGTCGGTCGGGTAGCCGTGAACGCGATGCTCGCGTACGGCGGGGATGATCGGAAACCGGGACCAGAAATCACCGGGCGTGGACGAACCGGTTCCCATCTGCCCATCGAGTATCACCTGCGGCTTCTTTGCGATTATGTACTCCATGCTGATCCGCGGCCATGAACCGGGAAGACCGTCGGCAATATTGGCTCCGTGCGCCAGTGCCAGCAATTGGTCGAGAAACGTGCCGCGTCCAACCGCGACCAGCGGATCGTGCCCGACCAGCATCAGAACGCGCCGATCGATGACGCAGCTCATCAGCCTGCGGACCTTGCTTATCCGATTCTGGATTCCGGCGACCACCTTGTTTGCCTGGCGCGGATGCCCGGTGCGGTTGCCGATGATCGTGATGCTGCGCTCGATTTCGGCGATCGAATCTTCCTTGACCATCAGCGTCGGATAGCCCATCTCGACTAGTGCATGGATTTCGCGCTGGTTGGCCGAGTTGGCAAGACCGATGATAAGGGTGGGACGAAGCGCGGCGATCGCCTCAACATTGGGAGTTAGAAAAGTGCCGACTCGCGGGAGTTTTCGGACCGCGGGCGGGTAGTTGTCGAACTCGGAAACTCCGACTACATCCCTGCCCGCGCCGACCGCGAAAAGAGTTTCGGTGACTGAAGGTGCAAGCGAGACAATGCGCGCGTGGCTGCTCGTCGCATTTCCCGTCCCATGCGCGCCCGCTACGGGAGAAATCGCAGCCCCGCCAAGCGCTGCCATCGCACAGACAAGGACAAGAAGCGGCCTCGATCCCATATCGCGAAAACTAGCCTATCCAGGCACCGTTCTTAAAGGCTAACCCCGGGGAAACTTTATTGCATAGTCGTGGCGCGCTCGGTTAGCCTTCCAGATGAAATCCGGGGGTTTATTCGTGCTCAAAATCGCCGTCTGTATCAAGCAAATCCCGCTTATCGAGGAAGCCAATTTCGACCCCGAAACCAGGACTATCCGCCGCGACGGTCCCAACGTGATTAGCGCATTCGACCTGCGCGCGCTTTCGCTCGCCGCGCAACTGAAGGACCGCCTCGGCGCCGAGACGACGGTTGTCACGATGGGGCCGCCGCAGGCGGAACAGGCGCTGAGCGACGCGCTCGCGATGGGGATGGACCGCGCGGTGCATCTGACGGACCGTGCGTTTGCCGGTTCGGACACTCTAGCAACCGCGCGGGCGCTCGCCGCATGGCTCACGAAGGGCGGTTTCGATCTCGTTCTGCTCGGCAAATACTCGCTCGACGCGGAAACCGGGCAGGTCGGCCCTGAACTCGCGGAACTGCTCGGTGTCGCACAGATTACCGGCGTGAGGAAGCTCGATATCGACGGACGAATACTTCGCGCCGAGCGCGAGAGCGACGAAGGGTACGAAGAAATCGAGGCCGCGATGCCCGCGGTGCTGACCTGCGCAGAACGCGTCGCGCAGCCGATAAAGGTCAAGGCGGAGGCGGCCGAGCGCGCGAAATCGATAACTATCCAGAGGATTGCGGCAAACGACCTCGGGCTTAAGCCGCAGGAAGTGGGCTTCGCAGGCTCCCCCACCTGGGTTTCGGACATCCGCGCGGTGGAAACGCCGAAAACCCAATGCCGTTACATCGATCCGAGCGATCCCGAGCGCGCGGCGCGCGAGCTGATAGAGCATCTTGACCGCGCCGGTGCGCTCAAGCCGCGCGCGCGCGAGCGCCGCCCGATTTCGTCCGCGGTGCGCAAGCCTCTTGTCGGCAGCGACGTATGGGTTGCGGTCGAAACCGACCTGAACCGCAGGGTCACCCGAACCACGCTGGAGATGCTTTCGCGCGGCGACCAGCTCGCGAACGCGACGGGTGGCGCGCTCGTTGCGGTGGGATTCTCCGGTTCGGTTGCGCGGCACGCGGAAATTCTTTCCAGCTACGGCGCGGACCGGATAATCGCGCTCGAAAGTCCCGAACTCGAAACCTACACGCCCGAGGCTGCGGCCGAGGCGATGGCGGCGCTGGTGGCGGAGCGTAAGCCATGGGCGCTGCTGGTTGCGGCGAGCGAGCGCGGCCGCGATTGGGCGCCGAGGCTTGCCGCGCGCCTGGGGCTTGGACTTACCGGCGATGCGATCGGGCTTGAGATCGACGCGGAGAAGCGGATGGTCGCGTTTAAGCCGGCCTTCGGCGGAAATATCGTTGCGCCGATTTTGTCGAAGACCCGCCCGCAGATGGCGACGGTGCGGGCCGGGATGCTCGAACTTGCCGAGCCGAACGCCAGGCGTCGCGGCGAAATCGAAACCGTAAGGCTTGCGCTCAAAAAGCCGCTGAGCCGGCTGGTCGTCGAGCATCCGCTGCTCGACACCTCGGTTGCGCCGCTGGAAGGCGCTGAAGTGGTTGTCGGTGTGGGCATGGGCGTCGGCGGACCCCAAGGTGTCGAGGCGGTCAAGGAACTGGCGCGCGTGCTCGGCGCTGGAATGTGCGCGACCAGGCGCGTCACCGACGCCGGATGGATTCCGCGTCAGCATCAGGTGGGACTGACGGGCAAGGCGCTCGACGCGCGGCTTTACATCGCGGTCGGGGTGCGTGGCGCCCCCAACCATACGGTGGGCCTCAAGCGGGCAGAGACCGTGGTCGCGATCAACAACGATCCCGAGGCGCTCATCTTCGAGCGCGCCGACTTCGGCCTCGTCTGCGACTGGGCGGTGATTGTTCCCGCCCTGCGCGACGCGTTGCGCGAGCGCCGGGGATGAGCCCCCGATATCGCGATCGTGCGCGCGTCCGCCCGGGTTAAGGGGAATTGCGTGCCTCAGCTCCGACGGATTGGGTGCGGGCGCGGGTTCGTTGCGAACAAGTCTTCGGGCGCCCGCCGCAGCAGTTTTCGGTCAGGTAGCCGATCAGGGCGCGCATCGCCGTGAAATTCGCGCTGTAGATGATCGAACGGCCCTCGCGGCGCGAATTCACCAGTCCGGCGAACCTGAGCTGAGTCAAATGAAACGACATTGTGGGCGAAGGCTGTCCAAGCCGCTGACCGAGTTCGCCGGCGGCCATGCCTTCGGGTCCGCTCTGCACCAGCATCCGGAAAATATCGAGGCGGGTTTCCTGGGCCAGCGCGCCCAGCGCGGCGATCGCGCTTGACTTTTCCATAATTGTAGATTTATAGAAATATCGTAGCGTGAAAGTCAACCACCAGCGGCCTTCCGTGGCCGGCAGAAGAAGGAGAAAGGCGGATGGGCGCCAGCAACGAGGAACTTAAAGAGACCGTGCGCCGGAGATACGCGGGCGCTGCGCTGCGAGTCATAAATCAGCCGGCCACTTCCTGCTGCGGCGGCCAGCAGACAACCGCGTGCTGCGACACGTCAGCCGGTTCGGCCGAACGGGTGATCACTTCGAATCTCTACGCCGACAGCGACAAGGCGACGTTGCCGGCCGAGGCGGTGGCCGCGTCGCTCGGGTGCGGCAATCCGACCGCGCTGGCCGAGTTGAAACCGGGAGAGATCGTGCTGGATCTCGGATCGGGCGGCGGAATCGACGTGCTCCTCTCGGCGCGGCGGGTGGGCCCGACGGGAAAAGCCTACGGGCTCGACATGACGGACGAGATGCTGGCGCTTGCGCGGGAAAACCAGCGCAAGGCGGGGCTTGGGAACGTCGAATTCCTGAAGGGTGAGATCGAGAATATTCCGCTGCCTGACAATTCCGTTGACGTGATCGTCTCCAACTGCGTTATCAACCTGTCGGGCGACAAGGATCGGGTTCTGGCCGAGGCGTTTCGTGTTCTCAAGCCCGGCGGCAGGTTCGCGGTCTCCGATATCGTGGTGCGAGGCGAGATTCCACAAGAGATCCGGCGCGACATGGAGCTTTGGGCCGGGTGCGTCGCGGGAGCGCTCGAAGAGTCCGAGTATCGCGCGAAGCTTGCTGCGGCAGGATTCGAACACATAGAGGTCGAGCCGACGCGCGTGTACACGGCCGAACAGGCAGGTTCGTTTTTGAAGGACTCCGCCCTGGACGTGGCCGAAATCGCACGGCTGGTTGACGGCAAGTTCATGAGCGCGTTCGTCCGCGCCCGCAAACCGCAGTAATCGCGCAAATGGCCGCGGCTAAGGCTGGCAAGCTCCTCGGCCTTTGCCGCATGGGGACCCGGCGGTTCCCCTCGCCATGCGGGAGTGAAGCGGCCTCTTCGGCGGCGCTGGGCGGCGGTCGCGACGCCGCCGAAGAGGCGAGAGATTAGGCGGCGAGGTCGAAGCGGTCGGCGTCCATCACCTTGTTCCAGGCCGCAACGAAGTCGGTCACGAACTTCGCTTGCGCGTCGTCGGCGCCATAGACTTCCGCCAGGGCGCGCAACTCGGAATTCGACCCGAAGACGAGATCGACGCGAGTCCCGGTCCAGATCAGCTTGCCGCTCCTGCGGTCGTAGCCTTCGAACACGTTTTCATCGGCCGTCGGTTTCCATTCGACGCCCATATCCAGGAGGTTCACAAAGAAGTCGTTGGTCAGCGTCTCCATCCGCTTGGTGAAGACGCCGTGTTGCGACCCGCCGTGGTTCGCGCCGAGGACGCGCAGGCCGCCAACCAGGACCGTCATCTCGGGCGCAGTCAGTGTGAGGAGTTGCGCCTTGTCGATCAAAAGCTCCTCGGCCGGTACGGCGAATTTGGCCTTGAGATAATTGCGGAAACCGTCTGCGACCGGCTCAAGGTAGGTGAACGATTCGACGTCGGTCTGCGACTGTGAAGCGTCGGTGCGGCCCGGCGCGAATGGAACCGTCACGTCGTGCCCGGCCTTGCGCGCCGCCTGTTCGATGGCCGCGGCGCCGCCGAGAACAATCAAATCGGCGAGCGACACCTTCTTGCCGCCGCTTGCCGAGGCGTTGAACGTCCTTTGGATTCCCTCAAGGGTTTCAAGCACCTTCGCCAGTTGAGCGGGCTGGTTGACCTCCCAATCCTTTTGCGGCGCAAGGCGGATGCGCGCTCCGTTCGCACCGCCGCGTTTGTCCGAGCCGCGGAAGGTTGACGCCGAGGCCCAGGCGGTCGAAACAAGCTCCGCTATCGTGAGTCCCGAGGCGAGGAGCCTGGCTTTTAGTTCGGCTATGTCCCTGGCGTCGATCAGCTTGTGATCGACCGGAGGAACGGGATCCTGCCAGATCAGATCTTCCGCAGGGACTTCCGGGCCCAGGTAACGTGCGCGCGGACCCATGTCGCGATGAGTCAGCTTGAACCACGCCCGGGCGAAGGCCTCCGCGAACTCCTCCGGATTCTCGTAGAAGCGTCGCGAGATCTTCTCGTAAATCGGGTCCATCCGCAAAGCGAGGTCCGTGACCAGCATCGTTGGCACGTGGCGTTTCGACGGGTCGAAGGCGTCCGGGATCGTGGCGGCCGCGCCTTTCGCGACAAACTGGTATGCACCGGCCGGGCTCCTGGTGAGCTCCCATTCGTGGCCGAACAGGTGCTCGAAGAAGTCGTTGCTCCACTTTGTCGGTGTCCTGCTCCAGGTGACTTCCGGGCCGCCCGTGATCGTGTCCTTGCCTTTGCCCGTGCCGAATCCGCTCTTCCAGCCAAGTCCCATCTGCTCAATGGGCGCAGCCTCGGGTTCCGGCCCGACCAGCTTCGGATCGCCGGCACCGTGGGTCTTGCCGAAGGTGTGACCGCCTGCGATAAGCGCGACGGTCTCCTCGTCGTTCATGGCCATGCGCCTGAAAGTCTCGCGAATATCGATTGCAGCGGCGCGAGGGTCGGGCTTGCCGTTGGGCCCTTCGGGATTCACGTAGATGAGGCCCATCTGAACGGCGGCGAGGGGATTCTCGAGCTCCCGCGAGCCGGTGTAGCGTTCGTCTCCAAGCCAGGTCTTCTCCCTGCCCCAGTAGACGGATTCGTCAGGCTCCCAGGCATCCACGCGGCCGCCGCCGAAGCCAAAGGTCTTCAAGCCCATCGATTCGAGCGCGACGTTGCCGGCGAGGACCATCAGGTCGGCCCAGGAGATCCTGCGGCCGTATTTCCGTTTGATCGGCCAGAGCAGCCGGCGCGCCTTGTCGAGGTTCGCATTGTCCGGCCAGGAGTTGAGCGGCGCGAAGCGCTGCTGGCCGGTGCCGGCGCCGCCGCGGCCGTCGCCGATACGGTAGGTACCCGCCGCGTGCCACGCCATGCGAACGAAGAGTCCGCCGTAATGGCCGAAATCCGCGGGCCACCAGTCCTGGCTGTCGGTCATCAGCGCGCGGAGATCGTCCTTTAGCGCCTGGAAGTCAAGCTTGCTGAACTCCTCGGCGTAGTTGAAGCTCTCGCCCATCGGATTGGACAGGGGCGAGTTCTGGCGCAGGATTCCGAGGTTCAACCGCTCGGGCCACCAATCGCGGTTCGACCTCATCGCGAGGTTGGTTGTTCCGTGCACTATGGGGCACCGGCCCGCATTCTGTTCAGATTTTGCGTTCATGTCTTCCTCCGAGCCCTCCTGTTCAAGGTTTTCACGTCAGTTACGGGGTGGTCTAGTTTTGATACCATCCTTGTTTAGACTGCTTTAAAAGAAAGACCACTTTAAGTCAAGGGCCGGTTCTGTTACCCTCACTGCGTAGACGAGCTGGAACGTCACGGGATTGTGAGAAGAGCGCGGAAACAAATCGAACCTGTGCATGGCGAGTCATTGTTGGTGCGCTTGCGCCGCCATGGCCTGCGCCTGACGGCGCAGCGCCGCGTGATCGCCGAGGCGCTGGAGGGGGCGCACGTGCATCTGACCGCGGACGAGGTCTTTGAGCGTGCCGTCGCGCGCCTGCCCGAGATCAGCCGCGCCACGGTCTACAACACGCTGAACCAGTTGCAGGCGCTCGGCGAGGTTCGCGAAATCACGATCGACGCCGGGCCGAGGCGTTACGATCCCAATGTCGAGAGGCCCCATCAGCATCTGATCTGCGAGAGTTGCGGAACGGTTCGCGACGTCGTGCCGCTAGGCGACATCTCCCTGCCGGCGGACCAACGATACGGCTTCGCGATCAGCGATATCCAGGTGACCTTTCGAGGTCTCTGTCCCACATGCGCGCGATCTTCGCGGCAGTCCGGCTCCGGCTAGCGGGACGGGTCGAAAGCGGACCGACCGGTCGTGGACGCTCTGCAGGACGATCACGTGAACGGCGCCTTCGTTGAGCACGGTCGGCGCGTTGCGGCGCCCGAACTTGCCATGAGCCGCCCATCGAGGTCGTTATCTGGCCTGTGAAAACCCTGCAAGGCCTTGCGTCTGCCCGAGGAAGCCGGATCACGGACGGCCGGATTAGCCGAGCTAAAGAGCCGGTGTCCGGCAATCCCTGTATCAAATGACTATTTTCGGGCCTTGGGGGACTCGATTCGGGGTCCGGATACTACGGGCGGATTTCGTAAAGCGCTGAGAACAGCTCGTCGATCGGCAGGCGGCGGAAGTTGCGGAAACCGGCCTCGGTGGCGAATTCGCGCGCCTTCGGCTCGCCCATCATCGCGCCGATGCCCGCGCCGCCTTCGGCGAGCGAGACCGTCATGCAATAGAGCGTGCTGATCGAGTACATCATGCGTCCCTTGGCGTTGAGGTTTTCCTCAACGTTGGGCGAAACGTTCATCTCAACCATCAGGTAGGTGCCCTCCGGCTTGAGCGAGCGGCGGATCGCGCGCAGCAGGGCGACCGGATCGGCAGCGTCGTGGACCACGTCGAAGGTCGAGACGAAATCGAATCGGGCCTCGGGAAGTCTGATGCCGTCGCGAACCTCGAACGTCACGCGATCGGCGACGCCGGCCTCTTCGGCGTTAACGCGGGCGCGCTCGATCGAGACGGGATGAACGTCGTATCCGTAGACGCGCGTGTGGGGAAACGCGCTGGCCAGGGCTATCGCGGCGCGTCCGCTGCCGCATCCAACGTCGGCGACGGTTGCGCCGGCGTTTAGCGCTTCGACCACCTGGGGCATCGCGGGAAGCCATTTGCGGACCAGACGATGACGGTACATTCCGGCCGACGAGCGCTCCATCGCATGGAACGTCTCGGGCGGATAGTCGCTCTGTGGAACGCCTGTGCCGGTGCGAAAAGCATCGGCAACGCGCGGCGCCATCGTGACGTTCGGCACGACCATCTGGATGAATCCGCCCATGAACAGCGGCGAGTCTTCGTTGGCCAGCACCAGCGCGTGCTCGGGCGGCATCATGTAGGCGCGGTTCGCCGGCTCGTACTCGACGTAGCCTGCCGCCGCCATCGCGCCGAGCCATTCGCGCAGGCACCGCTCGCTGAACCCGGTGCGGCGTGCGAGTTCCTCGCTGGTGAGCCATTGGCCGGGGGGAAGCGCCTTGAAGATTCCGAGCCGGTCGCCGATATAGGTGAGCGCCCCGAGCATCGCCGCGCCCAAATCGTTGGTTATCTGGCCTAAAAACCTCTTGGCCTTGTCCCGGTCTATGGCCTTTGCCTCGTCCCCCATAAGCGTCCCCGAAAGCGGGAGATTTCCCTTTTTCTCAGCCCCGCCGCGGCACCATAGCAGATTCCACGCCCGCGCGGCCAAGA
>Ga0123519_10001390_pt1 | contig 41361 bp, 37 predicted proteins | sample YelNatPaOPRAMG02_FD_87396 | JGI IMG/M metagenome (GOLD analysis project Ga0123519, IMG submission 87396) | Hot spring microbial communities from Yellowstone National Park - Yellowstone National Park OP-RAMG-02 (version 2) | ecosystem: Environmental > Aquatic > Thermal springs > Hot (42-90C) ...
AAATCAGGGGCACATTCGGTGGTCCGAGGGTGGATGAAGCTGCGCCATACTTATAAAGCAGCGACAAAATCACCCAGAACGCGATGAATGTCCCGAACACCGTAGCAATTACAATCGCAATATATAATCCGCGATAGCTCATGCGCGTGCGTTCAGCCATCTTGAAACCTTCGAGCTGGAACGGCATCGAATGCGAACGGTACGCACGATTGAACCAGAAATACATCGAGAACACGCTCAGGCTCTGCGTGCCGATTTCTCGTGGACCAAGCACCGACGCAATAATCCGATCCGGCCCGCCGTTATGCAGGTCGTGAGCCGGAGGTCCCAATTCGGCTCGCATCCTCGTAATAGCAATGCTCATCGCGAAAAATATGATAAAGAATGGCGGTATGAGCCACGGCGACAAGCCCGCGGCCCTGGAGAAGATCGCAAGAAACAGCGAGCCCGCGAGCAGCAGCCGCATCGCCGTCATATAGGATATCGGCTCATTCTTATCATCCATATCCGCTTTGAGGCCAAGGAAGTGCTTCCCAAGGTCGATAAAGTGCCGCCGTGAGACCATAATAGCGAACACGCAGATGCCCATATATGCCCCGAACGACTGCTCGTTCACGAACGGCATATTAGGTATCGAATCGAACCCGAGCACCGCTGTGAGGATCCTCTCGGCTTTCCAGAACCAGAAGAAAAACCAGCAGCTAAAGAGCAGATCCACCGGCAGCAGCATTCCCAGGGCTATTCCGAACGGATAAAACTGCACCGGAAGCCAGCCGATATTGTTCCAGGGTCGCATAGTGAAGTATATCGATTCATCGCCGAGTTTGATCGGTATCTGCGGGATAGCCGGGTATAGCACACTGAGGCCGTTAATAATATCAATTAAAGCAACGATGCAGAATCCCCACCACAGGAGCTTTTCCTTAAATAGCGGAGCCCCCTCGACGGTCATATCCAACGGAAGCTGAACCAGCGGATAGCTGAGCTTTTCGCGCTCGGTCCACTGCTTTCGCAGGAGCACGTTCATGCATAAGAACATGCCCCCGAGCACGATGATAAACGCCGACCACCACATAATCGGCACGATCCAGGCATGGAAGTTGACCGGATCGATGAATTTATCACCGCCGTGGTAGAAGTGCTTGATTGCAACGGGGTCTTTGACCGTGAGCCAATCCGGAAGTTTATGCTCGAACAGCTGTCCCCACTTGTTTTCCGGGGTGGCCATATATGTGGCATAGGGCATCAGCGAGACGAGGATCTGTATCGAATCGTGCCCGACCAGCGCCGCGCCGATGTTGAGCATTACGTAAATAGTAATGAGCTCCACCTGCGAAAATGCCCATCGCGGGACGAATCGCCTCAGCAGCGCGTTCAGGAGGATGAGAACTACAAGGTTAAAGATGCTGCTATAGAAGAGCGAGATCGTGGTGGGATGTCCCTGGTAGCGGATGATCTCGCACATGAAGATCCAGTAGCTGTTTATGGGAATAAGCACAAGCCCGACGAGAATCGCCCGCCAGGTGACACCCGATCTGTACTTCTTAGGTTCAATCGGTTCCAAAAGCCGCTACCCTCCTAAGCTCAGCTATACTATACAGGAGGGGGCAAACAGGGTCAAGATATTTTCGGTTTACGGAGAAACAGCAATAGTCCGCTTCATATACTCGGATACTCGCGATTTAGGACCGAAGTTAAACCACTGCTTGGTATCATTATCCCAGCACTTGGAATCTATGTGTTCGGGCATATAATTCTTTGCAAACCCCTTCACATGACCATCAGCAAAGAGAATGTTGGAGCCAGTACCGTGGAGCTTTGGGTTGGTCTTGCCGAAGCGGACATCAAAATCAGTGAGAAATGGTGAGACAGGTGATCGGCCTGGTTTTCGACATTCGTAAATCGGTCGGAGGTCGGAATCGACCATACGATCCAACTCACGCACTGCCATTAGGTTGGATGCCCCACGGATAACCTGCTCCGGCTGCTCTATAAGGTTTCGATTGAATGCATAACTCACGCAAGCAGTCCTGGAGTTCGTCGGATATTTCTCCTTGGAAGCATTACACTGCCAAGTTGCCCTTCCATCCTTCGAAACACTCTCCACATAAGCAAATAGCGCCTCGACCCAGTTCACTCCGTATTGGAATCGCTTAGGCGAACCATCCGAGTTGGTAGTGCCGGATGGAGTAAGCTTCACATGATCTCTAATTGCTCCAAGCTTGCCATTCCTTTGCCATACGCGCTGCGTTGGATAGGTATCATTCCAATCCGAAAGATACATCTTCAGCGCACTGCCGATCTGCTTCATGTTCGATTGGCAGTCGCTCATCATCAATGGCGGGCCATGATCGTGCGCGATCATCGGAAATAAAATCGCCGCAACCACGACAACCACAACCAGGCACACCACGACTTCAAGAAGCGTAATTCCTCTGCGATCTCGGATATCGAACCTATATCGCCCCATAGCGCACCTCCGGCGTGTTTGCATATTGGACACCGGCAGCCAGCCGAAAGTTCGCAAAATAAGAAAAGCCCGGAAGCAACCACCTCCAGGCTTTCGATTTTTGACTTTTGACTTTCGACTACCTGATATACTCGTTGAGAATGTTCTCCGCAAGCTCTTGCCGGCCGCTCTTTACCTCCGGCTCGCCATTCTTGAGCGTATAAGCCTCGAGCTCTTCGAACCCGGCTTTGCCGCTCTCGATTTCGGCGCCGATGCCGGAGTTCCAGCCAGCATAGCGCTCGTCGACGAGCTTCTGCAGCGCCTTATCCTCGATAATTTTCGCGGCATTCTTCAGACCACGAGCGAATGAATCCATCGCGCCGATGTGAGCGTAGAACAGGTCTTCGAGGTCGATCGACTGCCTGCGAACTTTCGCATCGAAGTTCAGACCGCCGGTCGTGAACCCACCGCCGCGCAGGATCGTATACATCGCAAGGGTGGTGTCGTAGATATTGGTCGGGAACTGGTCGGTATCCCATCCCAGCTGCTCATCGCCGCGATTTGCATCCACCGATCCGAGGATTCCGTTAGCCACGCAAAACTCCAGTTCGTGCTGAAACGTGTGGCCGGCGAGGGTTGCATGGTTCGCTTCGATGTTCAGCTTGTAATCGCCGGCGAGACCGTTCTTCAGCAGGAATCCGTAGACATTGCCTGCGTCGAAATCGTACTGGTGCTTCGTCGGCTCCTTGGGCTTGGGCTCGATGTAGAACTGGCCGGTAAACCCGATTTTCTTTTTGTAGTCCACAGCCATCCTGAGGAACATAGCAAGGTGGTCGAATTCGCGCTTAAGGTCGGTGTTCAGGAGCGTCTCATAACCCTCGCGCCCACCCCAAAACACGTAGCCCTCGCCGCCAAGCCGGGCGGTAACTTCCATCGCCTTCTTCACCTGGCTTGCGGCATAGGCGAAGATATTGGGAGAGGGATTCGTGGAGGCTCCGGCCATAAACCTGCGATGAGCGAATGCATTAGTGGTGCCCCAGAGGAGCTTTACTCCCGTATCGCTCTGCAGCTTTTCGGCAAGATCTACGATCTTATCCAAGCGCTTGTTCGTCTCCGCAAGATTATCGGCTTCGGGGGCGATGTCTCGATCGTGGAAGCACCAGAACCCGACGCCGAGCTTCGTAAAGAACTCAAACGCCGCGCGCATCGTCATCTCAGCGACTTCCATCGGGTCGCTCGAAGCATCCCATGGGCGGATGTAGACTCCCGGTCCGAACGGATCGCTCCCGGCGCCCTTGAAAGTGTGCCAGTAACAAACCGCGAACCGCAAATGCTCCGCCATGGTCTTGCCGAGGATCTTCTCATCGGCATTGTAATGCTTAAATGCGAGCGGGTTCTTCGAATCAGGGCCTTCGAACTTTATTTTCTGCACATTCGGGAAAAACTCAGGCATATTGCTACCTCGCTAATTTTTAATTTTTAATTCTTAATTTTGAATAATGGGATCATTCATTTAAAGTCACTATATATTCTCTGGGTTAGATTGCTGTGTTGATTTAACTATCGCCGTCAGCAGCCTGATAAGTTCTTCGCACTCATTCAATAAATCATATGCCAGTGCTTGTTCTATATACCCAGAGTCAGCGAGTAAACGAAGCCAATATTTTGTTTCACGAGCTTCTTTTGAGGCAACTCCCATACGTGCGGTAAAATCTTTTCTCGACAATCCAGCACTTGCCTCTTCTACATTTGCACCTATACTCGTACCAGACCGGACTATCTGTTTTGAGAGAACATACTCGTGCTTCTTAACCTGCAAATGTTTACACAAACGAATAATTCGTAAAGCAAATGCATAAGATTTCTCTCTTATAGGATTAGACTTCTGTTGAGCAGTTCCTATATTAAGAATTCAAAATTCATAATCCAAAATTGCGAATTACATCTCCAACATTTCGGGATCAAGAATGATGGATTGATCGCGTCTTCGTCCGACGCCTACCATACAAACAGGAACCTCGACCAGGTCTGCTACCCGTGCAATATATTTCTTCGCGTTTTCAGGCAGATCCTCGAAGCTCTTTACTTCGGAAATATCTTCCTGCCAGCCCGGGAGTTCCTCGTAGATCGGAATAGCCTTCGCGAGCACTTCGACATCGCTCGGAAAATCGGTTACCGTTTTGCCGTCGATCGTATAACCCGTGCATACCTTGATCGTGTCGAATCCGGAGAGCACGTCGAGCAGCGTCAGCGCGATGCAGGAAAGCCCGTTCGCCCGTGCCGTATATTTAACGATCACCGAATCGAACCATCCGCAGCGCCTCGGTCTGCCAGTGGTGGTACCATATTCCTTGCCACGCTCACGGATACGGTCGCCGGTCTCATCGAAAAGCTCGGTCGGACAGGGTCCTTCACCCACCCTGGTCGTATAAGCCTTAGCCACACCGATCACCCTGTCAATCATCGTCGGCCCAACTCCCGTGCCTATAGTCGCGCCGCCCGCCACGCAGTGCGAACTCGTGCAGTATGGATAAGTCCCGTGGTCGATATCAAGCAGTGACCCGTGCGCGCCCTCGAAAACGATATTCATACAATCGCTGGAGGCTTTATAAAGAAGCGTAGCCGTATCGGCGACATACGGCGCCATCTTAGCAGCATATACGCTGTATTCATCGTAGATCGCTGCCTCATCGAGCGGCTCACCGCCGAAGAGCTTAATAAGCTCGTTCTTTAATTTAAGACACTGCGAGAGCTTCGCGTGGAAGCGCTCGGGATCGATAAATTCTGAAATCCGGATCCCCGTGCGCGACATTTTATCCGCATAACAAGGCCCGATTCCCCGGCCTGTGGTACCGATCTTCCCATCGCCCTTGAAGCGCTCCTCGAGCCCATCGAGCAGCCTGTGATACGGCATCAGGACATGCGCGTTTCCGCTGATCTTGATCTTATCCGCAGTCACCCCACGCTCAGCCAGACCTTCGAGCTCGCCCACGAACACCTGCGGATCGAGCACGACACCATCGGTAATGACGGCTGTCACACCCTCGTTAAGAACACCGACCGGGACGGTATGGAATTTGAAAACTTCTTCTCCGACCACCACCGTATGACCGGCGTTATTTCCGCCGTTATATCTGACAACGTAGTCGGCGCTCTGAGCGAGGTAATCAACAACCTTGCCCTTCGCCTCGTCTCCCCACTGCATTCCGACCACAACTACATTCGCCATGCCCCATGCTCCTTGCTACCGTACACAAAATGAGTCCCTGATGGGACGCCAATCAAAGTTAGCAAAAGCAGGGCACTTTGTCAAATCAGCGAAGGTTAAATGGGTGTTTAAGGTACAGTGCCATTCCCTGTGTTCCGGGATTTTGGATTTGTGGCAGTTGATAATCTTCATCCAGCCGAAATCCCTAAATACAAAAAGAGTATGCGGGAATTAACACATATATATAGCCACGCGCTTCCATTTCAGCATCCGCTTTTTTCTGTTTCTTTTACCAATAATCTCACCTGCCTGCCATACGAACAGCATCTTATATCATGTTTTCTTTCGTATAATATTCTCCTTGTGGAACCTCGATCATTCCTGAGCGTCTACAGTAATAGCTTGCTGTGAGGTTGTTTTGTGTAACAGGCATGATATAATAAGCACGGTGCAAACCACAGCGGTAATTGATCTTCAAAAACGAAGGAGCGAACCCTAATGGACTGTAGGCACCGATTCATCCGCCGCGCATTTCTTGTAACAGTTGTTCTGGCTTTCTGCTGTGTCTTATCCAGCGCCGTATTTTCCGCCAGTCTTAAAGAAGGAGTCGATTTCTATAAGAAGGGCAAGATTGACGACGCAATCGCTACGATTACAACCGTAGTCCAGGAGCACCCAAAAGATGCCAACGCTCGCCGGTGGCTCGGATTCCTGCTTCTGAGCAAACTGCGCTACGCCGACGGCCTCGCACAACTCCAGGCCGCGCGCGATTTGAAAGCTGATGGCGCTGAGCTTCGCAATAACATCGGAATGGCTTACCTAGGTCTTAATCAGCCCGATAAGGCTATCCCTGAGCTCGAGCAAGCTATAACGATGCGTAAGAAGTGGGCTGAGCCACAGTATAATCTGGCAAATGCCTATTATCGTACACATCAGCTAGATAAAGCCATCACGGCTTATCGTGAAGCAGCAAAAATTGCGCCCAAGGACCGAGCCGTTATGAACAATCTGGCACTGGCTCTCCAGGACGCGGGGAAGCTCGACGAAGCGATCGCTACTTTCAAGAAAGCTGTCGACCTCGATCCTAAGGATACGATGGTGACCGGACTCGCTCCGCAGACTCCCGAAATCTGCATCAACCTCGGCCTGGCTCTCAAGTCCAAGGGCGATCTGCCTGAGGCATCCGCCGCGTTCGATAAAGCTCTCGCAGCCGAACCGAACAATTATACCGCGCGTATAGCTCTCGCGGAAGTGATGGCTCTTGCCGGTCGTGACGCCGATTCGCTCGCACAGTACGAGGCCGCAACCAAGCTCAGACCCGATGAGCCCGCGCCGCAGTATAATGTCGGTGTGCTCTACTCGAAGATGGGCAAGTTCTCATCCGCTGTGGACGCATTCCAGGCTGTTTTGAAGACCAATCCAAGCGACAGCGAAGCGAAGGCTTACCTCGGATGGGCTCAGTTCAAAACCGGAAACGCGGCTGATGGTGTCAGCAACCTCGAACAGGCGCTCAAGTCGAATCCGCAGCTCCTTTCCGGATGGCTTAACCTCGCAACGATCTACACGATTCAGGGTAAAGCCCCCGAAGCAACAGCTGCGTGGGAAACCGTAATAAGACTGGATCCTAAGAACCTTGCCGCAAGCATCAATCTCGGCAATCTTTACCTGCAGGCAGGTCAGACTGATAAGGCTCTCGCATCTTACCAGGCAGCTTCAAAAATCGACAGCAAGTCCGCCGCGGCTTACTTCGGCATAGGCTCCGCTTATTCGAAACTCGGCAAGACCGACCAGGCAATCGTGCAGTATAAGAAGGCTATCGACGCTAACCCGCAAATGGCCGCGGCTTACAACAACCTGGGCGTCGAGCTCGAAAAACAGAACAAGGTAGAGGAAGCTAAGGCGCAGTATCGCAAGGCTCTTCAGGTAGACCCGAAGAACGAGGATGCAAAAAAGAACCTTGATCGCTTCGAAAAACCCGCGCCCAAACCGACAGTCCCGGTCGGCGGTCCTACAAGCTAATTATTCGGGGGATTGATGAAAAGTATAGGCCTTGCGCCGAACCCGCATAAAATAGAATCAGTCCAGCTCGCCGGTGAACTGGCGAGCTGGCTTGGTGAGAGGGGCGTTCGAGTCCTCCTTGCCGAAGATATCGCGTACAATCTGCATAAACCCGCTCTGGCAGCAAGCGAAGAGCAAGTCGCCGGAGCGGATATGCTTGTTGTACTGGGTGGCGACGGCACTATGCTCCGGTGGAACAGGCTTGCGGCTCCCAAAGGCACCCCTATGCTCGGTGTGAACTTCGGGCAATACGGGTTCATCACCGAAATTCATCCCCAGCAAATCAGGATATCTCTTGAAAAAGTGCTCGATGGCGATTATACGATCAGCGAACGTGTAATGCTGAAGGCTGTCGTCACAAAATCTGGCAGGCAGACCGGCACTTACTACGGCCTTAACGACGTAGTAGTATCGAAAGGCACAATAGCGCGAATGCTGGGACTGCATACGTTCGTGAATGGGAAATTCATAGTAACGTATATGGCGGATGGAATTATTGTGGCAAGCCCGACAGGGAGCACGGCATACTCACTCTCAGCCGGTGGGCCTGTCATTCACCCCGATGTCTGCGTCCTGATCGTTACACCTATCTGCCCGCACACTTTGAATGCGCGCTCGCTGGTCGTGCCGGATGGCGAGACTGTCAGAATCGCCGGAGCGTGCAGGGAAGGCGAGGTGGAGATGGTATTGATGCTCGATGGGCAGATTCACGAGAATATGACCTGCCATGACCAGGTAGAGGTAAGCAAAGCGGAGTTCTCCGCAAAGCTGGTACAATTCGACCAGAAGAGTTTCTACGACAAGCTCCAGATGCGCCTTCGCTGGGGGGAAAGATTCGAATCGTAACAGCCCCGGTCGGCCCTGAAAGATCGAAACCATGCTGCTGGAACTTCATATACAAAACTTTGCTTTAATCGATAACCTGCGCCTCGAACTGGGATCGGGATTCGATGTGCTTACCGGCGAGACAGGCGCGGGCAAATCGATTATTGTCGATGCGCTCGGAGCCGTGCTCGGCGAGCGTACCGGGACGGAGGTCATCCGTCACGGCGCCGACAGGAGCCTTGTAGAAGCAGTTTTTGATACCTCCGATACCCCCACCGCCATAAAAGCAGCGCAGGATTACGGGTTCGATATCGAGGACAATATTCTTATTCTCAGCCGCGAAATCACGCGCACGGGCCGTTCACAGGCCAGGGTAAACGGTCGCCCTGCTACCACTTCGATGCTGAAGGAGATCACATCGCTCTTGATCGATGTTCACGGCCAGCACGAGCACCAGTCGCTGCTGCTAGTTCCGCTGCATATCGATATATACGATACCTGGATCGGCGACAGGGCGTTTCGCTTGCGCGATCAAGCCAGTAAGATTTACGAAGAGCTAAGCACGATCAGAGGTGAGAGAGATCGACTGCAGACCGACGAACGTGAACGCGCCCGCCTGCTCGATCTATATAAATTTCAACTCGAAGAAATACAAACAGCAAAACCGGAGCCTGATGAAGAAGAATCGCTTACAGCGGAGCGAAACCGGCTCGCAAACGCCGAAAAGCTCTATGAAGCGGCTTCCGAAGTCCATACGGCTCTCGGAGCATCGGATGGTGGAGCGGTCGATGCGCTGAGCGAAGCCGCAGGGCTTGTTGATAAGATCAGCCGGCTCGACCCGTCTACATCCGAAATGCTCGAGAGCATTAACGCCGCTTTATTCAGCGCGCAGGAAACCCTTACGCTCATCAGAGATTATCAAGATCAGGTCGAAGCGAATCCCGAGCGCCTCGAGCAGGTCGAAGAACGCCTGGACCTTCTTCGGATGCTGAAGCGTAAATATGGTGACACAATTCAGGACATTCTCAACTATGCCGCTGAGCTTGCAGGCAAGATAGATGATCTTTCAAACGCCGAGGAGCGCTCACAGGAACTGACAGGCAAAATAGAAGATTTACAGGACCGCCTGGCAGAGGTTTGTAAAGAGCTGACGAATGTGAGAAAGGAAGCTTCGGCGAAGTTCGAGAAGCGTGTAGAAATGGAGCTTGCCGACCTAGCGATGGAACGGACGAAATTCGCCGTAAGCATCGAGCCGGCTCCCCCTGGACCAAAGGGATCTGACGCTGTAGAATTTTTTATCGCGCCGAACCCGGGCGAACCGGTGAAACCGCTCGCGAAAATAGCCTCGGGCGGTGAGATGTCGAGGATTATGCTCGCGTTAAAGACCGTAATGGCTCGCGCTGAGGTGCCGACGCTCATTTTCGATGAGATCGATACCGGTATAGGCGGCAGGACGGCCCAGGTTCTTGGTGATAAGCTCGCATCGCTCGCGAAGAAATGCCAGGTAATGTGCGTCACGCACCTGCCGCAGATCGCAAGCAAGGCAAAACATCATTATTCCGTAGAAAAAGTTGTCGATGGAGACCGCACATCGGTCAGGCTGAGCGTCCTCGAAGGTGAAGAACGCATAACGGAGCTCGCACGGATGCTGGGCGCCGAAGAAAGCTCCAGCGCGGCTATTCAGCATGCAAGGGAGATGCTATCGGTTGCAGGTTCAGGGAACGATTAGACTGGACAAAAGAACAAAGAATCTCGCGAAACGCCTTAAACCCGGTGAAATCGCGTTGATCGATCATGTGGATATCGATTCCACCGCGGCGCGAATGTTAGTCGAGGCTAAGGTTGTAGCGGTTATTAACGCGACAACATCCTGCTCCGGCCGGTACCCTAATCTTGGTCCTCGGGTACTCCTCGATGCGGGGATTCCAATTATCGATAATGCCGGTGATGACCTCTTTAAGGGTATACGCGAAGGTGAGAAGATAGAGCTTCGCGGCGGATCGATCCTGCGCGACGGCGAGGAGATCAGCAGGGGCGAACTCCTGACCCCCGCGTGCGTAGATAAGCTTCTCGAAGAATCGAAGAAAAACCTGGGCAACGAACTCGAGCGCTTCGCTGAGAATACCCTTACCTACGTCACCAAGGAAAAGACCCTCTTACTCGATCCCGCGGCTCTTCCCGATATCAATGTTGTTATAGACGGCAGGCACGCACTGGTCGTTGTCCGCGGCGAGAGCTACAAAGAGGACCTTGCGATCATCCGCACTTATATCCGAGATGTCAAACCCGTGCTTATAGGCGTGGATGGCGGAGCGGACGCGCTTATCGAACTCGGTCTCAAACCCGACGTCATAATCGGTGATATGGACAGCGTAACCGACTCCACTCTCAGATGCGGCGCTGAGCTTATCGTACACGCTTATGCCAACGGTAAAGCTCCGGGTATGACGAGGATAGAAGAACTAGGCCTCAGCGCCAAGATCTGCTCGGTGCCGGGAACCAGCGAAGACCTTGCGCTTCTGCTCGCTTATGAAAAGGGCGCGGAGCTGATCGTAGCGGTGGGAACGCACTCGCACCTTGTGGATTTCCTCGATAAAGGCCGAAAGGGGATGTCGAGCACTTTTCTGGTTCGGCTCAAAGTCGGAAACAGGCTTGTCGATGCGAAGGGTGTAAGTAAGCTGTATCGGGTCCAGCCAAGCGGGCGGCATCTTGCAGCGCTCGTTCTTGCGGCACTCGTGCTCATATTCACCATCATCGCGCTGTCTCCGACCGTGCAGGATAGAATTCAGACAATAATGGATGACCTCAGATCCCAGTTCTGGCACTTGTGGGTCAAGATGAGAATGTGGGAGAGATAAAGACTTGATCGATATACGCTATCATATCTACAGCCTAGCGGCGGTGTTTCTGGCGCTCGCAGTGGGCATCGTCGTAGGAACTTCTTTCGCCCGGAGCACGCCATCCGATTCAGCGGGCCGGCAGACAATCCTGCGTTATGAAAATGATATGCACGTCCTCAAGGACGAGATATCCAAGGCCCACGATGACGCCGCAAGCAAAGATGCGGTCGTCAAAGCCTGCCAGGACTACTGCAAAACGGTTATGCCCGCGGTTATCAAGAACAGGCTGCTGTGGAGGAATGTCGCGATCATACAGACCGGTGACTATGATGACCTCACAGGCACCGTCAAGCAGGCGCTGGAGCTTTCGGGAGCGCATGTGATAAGCACCACCGAAATCAGCCGCGACTTTCCGTTCGACGATAACTCCAAAATCGCCGAAATCCTTGTGAACAGCGGGCTCGGGACCGGTTCTGACGGAAAGCAATCTCGTGATAAGCTTTTCAGGGTGCTTGCCGCATCTGTTTGTTCCGCTAAATATGCTAACCTGGTTTCAAGGCTCGAAGACGCTGGAATAGCGACTTTCACGGGCGACTATGGCAAGCAGTGCAAGTTGGTAGTCCTCGTGGGTGGTTCATCCGGAGATGAATCCAACACTGCCGATACAGTCGATGCGCAGCTTATTTCTCAGATGGATAAGCTTGGTATAACTATTGTGGGCTGCGAAACAAGTAATGCAGGTAGTTCTTACGTAACAACATGGCATAAAATGGCTATAGCAAGCGTGGATAACGCGGAAAGCGCTATGGGGCAAACCGCTCTCATCTGCGCTCTCAATGGCGAGGTCGCCAGCTTCGGAACAAAGCCTACAGCCGACAGGCTCATTCCAAAAACACTGGAGAGTCAATAATGAGCCGGGTAGTAGTACTTATGCCTGCATTTAACGAAGCGGATATGATCGGCGATACGGTGAAAGCGTCTTTCGATATGCCCGGGGTCGACGAGATCGTGGTTATCGATGACGGTTCCGAAGATAACACGGCTGAAGTCGCACGAGAAGCGGGCGCGAAGGTCGTTCAGATGGAAGAAAACTCAGGCAAAGGCGCGGCGCTGAACCGAGGAATCGCCGAGACCGATGGTGAAATCTATCTGATGATCGACGCGGACCTCGGCAAGACCGCATCGGAGACATACCGCCTGCTCGAACCGATTCTTGCCGACCAGGCTGATATGTCAATCGCCGTGATGAGAGCGCCAAAAGGACACAAGGGCGGCTTCGGATTTGTGATGAAACTGTCTCAATGGGCGGTGCGTAAATACGGTGGTAATGCCGTTACAACGCCGCTTTCGGGGCAGCGGGCGTTTCGCCGGAGGCTAATTGAGGTTATAGGTGGGTTTGAGCAGGGATTCGGTGTGGAAACCGCTATGACTATAGACGCACTGCGAAATGGTTATCGCATCGTCGAGGTCCCCCTGCCACTTACGCACCGCGTGAGCGGCCGCAATCTCAGGGGCTTTATGCACCGCGGTCATCAGTTCTGGGATATTCTCAAAGCCGTATGGCGGCGGAGAAGGAAGCCCCGCGCACGGAGATAGAAAATGCGTGGCTATACCACTCAAGATAAAATATCATACTGGGTTTTCGGAGACAGGATACCGGTCACAAAGCTTCTGATCGTGTCGAATGTAGTAACATTCATCGCGATTCTCCTATTCAAGCTCGGTGTAATTCTGAACCTGCTCGGGTTCGTGGCGGCTCTTGCCCTGATAAAACCGTGGTCGTTCGTGACCTACCCACTGGTAGGCATCCTCGATCCCATCGGATTGCTTTTCTCCGCCTACTGGCTCTGGGTGGCAGGTGGCAGCCTGGAACGGACATGGGGGAGCACAAAGTTCGCCATCTATTATATCCTGATGGCCGGCATCTCGGCTCTGGGCCTGTTCGCCGGCGCTCTGCTTATTCATGCCGGGGGCGTTACGGCTAATCCATGGCTTCCCTTGGCGGGAGCAACGGTTGCGTTCGCAATGATGAACCCCGAGCAGCAGATACTCTTCTTCTTCGTAATCCCTATGAAGCTGAAGTATCTGGCGCTGATCGATGCGGCCCTGGTCCTGATCACGTATGGCATGACAAGTCCCATACTGGGCGTGTTCGCGCTCGCGGGATGCGCGTTCTCCTACTGGTATATTCGTCCCGGCGCACTCGCCTGGCTTACCGAGCGAAATGCGCGCGATGACAGGGTCGTAAGAGTGCATCCCAGGCGAAGCATCATGCAAAGCCTGAACCCATTCAACAAGATGAAAGAGAAGCGAGAACGCGACCGCCTGCGCAAACTGTTCGAACAGTCGGGAATGGACGATAACGATAAAGACCATTAACATCGCGGGAGCCGGATCCGACGGTGATAGTCACAATAAAATACGGCTCCTGCAAGTAGCGTATCTCGTTATATTGGAGAATGAAAGGGAATGCAGGAGAAGAGATCATTCGAACTCACGCGTCGAGAATTTTTGAAGAGCTCCGGCGCGGCGGTTGCGCTCGCGGGCACCGGATTAAGCATCCTGCCTGATTCATCATCTGCCCAGACCAAGCCCGTCTCACCGAATGAGAAGATAACGATAGCGTTTATCGGGATATCGGGTAGAGGGTCATCGCTTATGAGCGGCTTTATGAGTTATCCTGATGTTCAGGTTGCCGCGTGCTGCGATGTCTATGAACCGCACCTCAAAGCCGCCATAGCCAGGACTGATGGTAGAGCCGAGGGCTATTCCGACTTCCGTAAACTGCTTGAACGTAAAGACATCGATGCCGTCGTTGTAGCAACCCCGCCTCACTGGCATCCGTTAATATCGATCTACGCGTGCCAGGCTGGTAAAGATGTCTACTGCGAAAAACCGATGTCTCGCTACCCTGCTGAAGCGAAGGCGATGCTTAAGGCGGCACAGGACAACAAGCGCATCACCCAGCTCGGCACCCAGATCCACGCGGGCGATAACTACCGCCGCGCAGTCGAAATTGCCCGTTCGGGAGCACTCGGCAAGATCGTGAATGTGCGGGTGATCTGCACTATGAACGAATATCCCGGCGGAATCGGCCATCCCGCGGACACGGCTCCCCCACCCGGCCTCGACTGGGAGATGTGGCTTGGTCCGGCTCCGAAACGGCCGTTTAACGAAGCAAGATTTACCGTGCACCGCTATTTTACCGATTATGTAGGAAGTTGGCTGCACGAACTCGGCCCGCACATCGTCGACCTCGCCCACTGGGCAATGGACCCCGGCGAGCCTAAAGCCGTATCAGCTTCAGGGGGAAGGTTCGCAGCCGATGACATCAGCGACATTCCCGACACGATGGATGTGCTCTGGGAATACGACGGCTTCACGATGAACTGGATTCACACCTCATGCAACAGCTATAACTTCGATTTCGGCGGTCCGCCTGATGGTGGACGCAGGCTCGGAGTGATCTTCCACGGCACCAAGGGCACGCTCCTTGCCGACTACGGCTCCCATAAGGTGGTTTCCGAAGGCGGCCGGCTTAAGGACTTCCAGCCACCCGCGCCGAGCATTCCATCCTCGCCGGGGCATGACCGCGAGTTCCTCGATGCGATCAAATCGCGCAAGAACCCGAGCTGCTGCTTCGAATATCATAAACCGCTCGCGGTAGCGCTCGATCTCGCGCACATATCTCTTCGCACCGGCAGAAAGATCCACTGGGACGCGGCTTCGGGCAGAGTGATTGGTGATCCCGAGGCGGATAAAATGACCCAGCCGAATTATCGTAAGCCGTGGATACTGCCGGCGTAGGGAATCGTGGCAATGAACACTATCGTGACTGCTATGCAGCATCTCTCGCAGCCCTGCGGACCGCTGCCGGTCAAGGACTGTCGTGTTCGCCAAGAAGGGAACGATAATGGCGCTTTTTGCCATTTTCGAAGGAGGAACGATGGACAGGCGTGATTTCCTCAAGGGGGCGGCGAGCACCGCCCTCACTCTTGGCATACTCGGTTCAGCCTCGGCTGAAACCGAACAATTCAGGACAGAGAGAGAGCGGAAAATGGCTATGAAGAAAGCTATCCTCTTCTCGATGCTCCCGGAGTCTTTGGACCTTGATGGAAAGCTTAAAACAGCCCGCGATGCCGGATTCGAGGCGGTCGAAATGCCACCGATCTCCGATCCCGCTCAGATCAAATCCACACGCACCGCAGCCGATAAAGCCGGTATTCACATCCATTCGATCATCTATGGCGGCTGGCAGGCTCCGCTTTCCAGCCCGGACCCTAAAATTGCCGAGCAAGGCACAGCCGGCCTCACGTCTGCGATTAAATGCGCCGGAGAACTCGGGGCTGACGGTGTTTTACTGGTTCCCGCTATGGTGGACGGAGTCACTCGCTATACCGAGGCTTACGAACGTTCCCAAAAACACATCCGCCCTTTAATCCCACTCGCCGAAAAGCTGCAGGTGCGAATCCTTATCGAAAACGTCTGGAACAACTTCCTGCTCTCACCTATCGAATTCGCCCGCTACATCGATGAATTCAGAAGCCCATGGGTACAGGCTTATTTCGACGTCGGCAACGTTGCGGCGTTCGGGTGGTCGGAAGATTGGATTCGGACTCTTGGCCGCAGAATCAGGAAGATCCACCTCAAGGACTTCAAGCGCGGCCCCAGGCAGTTCTGCAACCTCCTCGATGGTGACATCAACTGGCACGAAGTGCATAAAGCGCTGAGCGAAGTAGGCTATAACGGTTATCTGACTCCCGAACTGGGTGGAGGCGACGAAGCTTACCTCAAAGACATCAGCTCGCGTGTGGATAAGATTCTGGCGGGATAAGACGGAGAAATTGTATTAATGTCATTACTGGCTATATCTTTACCCATCATAACCGCCATACTCTGCCACGTCCTCGTCCTGCGCTTTAGCCCGCGTTTGGGTCTCGTGAAGCCTAATTTCCAGAAGAAACCGATTCTTTCGTCTTATGGTTTGATCGCATTCCCATATATCGCCGCTGTCATAGGTGTAATGACGCTCCTCCAGCGCGTCCAGTGGCATTATGCGCGGCTCTACCTTTCCGTGATGACGGCGATGTGGATCCTCGGCGCTATCGACGATATATTCGGCAACCGCGACGTCGGCGGATTCAAAGGTCATTTCAAAAAGCTCCTCTTCGAGCGTAAGCTGACTACGGGCGCTTTAAAGGCTCTTGGCGGCGGTGTGGTGGCGCTTTTAGCCGGCTGGAGTATTTATGGGCCGAATCCTGTAAAATGGCTGTTGGCAAGCGCTGTGATCGCTCTCGCCGCGAACACCCTCAATCTGCTCGATTTACGACCCGGCAGAGCTGTGGCTGTTCTTTTCTGCGGATTAGGTGTAACATGTATCGTAGAGCTTGGGCATCTGATCGCTCCTTCGATCTGCGCCGTTGTCGCAGTATTCGCGCTGCTCTTCGGCATCGCTGATTCTCGCGGCAGAGCAATGATGGGAGACTCAGGTTCCAATGCTTTCGGCGCCGCCCTGGGACTCACAATCGTCCTGAGCGCGCCGATGTGGATGCTGCCCGCAATCGCGGTTTTCGCGGCAATCCACATTTATTCGGAAAAGCACTCGATATCCGCCCTGATCGAGCGTAACCGGGTGCTCCGAGCAATAGATCGATGTCTGGGGGTACGGTAAAGTTGGCCGAAATTAAGATCGACCGAGAAAGGTGCAAGGGGTGTGAGTTGTGTGTTCACTTCTGCCCCAAAGGCTGCGTTACGATGGAGGATAGCTTCAACAGCAAGGGCTACCGTCCATCATGTTTCATTAAAAAGGACGAATGCACGGGCTGTGCGATCTGCGCCCGCGTATGCCCCGACGTAGCGATCGAGGTCTGGAGATAGCACTTATGGCAAGAAAATTGATGAAGGGGAACGAGGCTATATGCCACGGAGCTGTTGCCGCTGGTTGTGCCGCGTTCTTCGGTTACCCAATCACACCACAGAACGAGATACCGGAAAAAATGTCTACGCTGATGCCGGATAACGGCAGAGCATTCGTCCAGGCGGAGAGCGAGGTCGCCGCGATCAATATGGTCTTCGGCGCCGCTAGCACCGGCAAAAGGGCGATGACCTCATCATCCAGCCCCGGCATAAGCCTCAAGCAGGAAGGAATCTCGTATATAGCAGCCTGCGAACTGCCATGCGTGATCGTAAATGTCCAGCGTGGTGGTCCCGGGCTTGGAACTATCTTTGCCGGCCAGGTAGACTACTTCCAGGCAGTAAAGGGAGGTGGGCACGGCGATTATCATACGCTCACCATAGCTCCCTGGAGCGCGCAGGAGTGCTACGATTTTATGCCGCTCGCGTTCGACCTCGCGGATAAATACCGCAACCCGGTGCTGGTTCTTATGGATGGAATCATCGGCCAGATGATCGAGCCGGCTGAACTCCACCCGGTCGAAGTCCATGATTATCCTAAACCCTGGGCGGCGAACGGAGCTAGAGGTCGCGCGCATAATATCATTAATTCGCTCTGGATGGACCCTAAGACCCTGGAGAACCTCAACGAGCGCCTGCAGGCTAAATACGAGGAAGCCGCGCGGCAGGAAGTCCGTTATCATCAATATATGACCGAGGATGCTGAACTCATCCTCGTCGCTTACGGCAGTACTGCGAGAATCTGCCGGACGGTTGTCGACCTCGCTCGCGAAGACGGTATGAAAGTCGGCTTGTTCAGGCCTGTCACCCTTTTCCCGTTCCCATCCGCGCAAATCGCCGAGCTTGCTAGAGTAGGCAAGCGGTTTATGTCGGTGGAAATGAGCACGGGACAGATGGTTGAAGATGTCAGGCTGGCAGTGAACGGAATGGCTGATGTTGCGTTCTACGGGCGCACAGGCGGAGCGATTCCGACTCCGACCGAGATCCTCGACAAGGTTCGCGCGACATTCGGTAAACCGCCGTCTATTTCACATTACCCGAAGACCGCCGGCCCGGAAGACAGGGAGGTTTCTCACTAATGGAGAAAGTTTTTGAACGGCCCAAAGGCCTTACCGATGCCGAGTTCCACTACTGCCCCGGCTGTATGCACAGCATCGTGCATCGCATTGTCGGTGAAGTCCTGGATGAGCTCAACATAATCCAGACCACGATTGGCGTGTGCCCTGTCGGCTGCGCTGTCTTCATGTATGAATACATGTCCTGTGATATGATCGAGGCGGCTCATGGTAGAGCTCCGGCGGTCGCAACCGGCGTTAAGCGCGTTATGCCCGAGCAGGTCGTTTTCTGCTACCAGGGCGATGGTGATCTTGCCTCGATAGGCACTGCCGAGATAATTCATGCCGCCGCGCGCGGCGAGAAGATATCGGTCATCTTCATCAACAATACAACCTACGGTATGACCGGCGGACAAATGGCGCCGACGACACTCGTCGGTCAGAAAGCCACCACCTGCCCCAGAGGCCGCGATCCGGAAGTCAACGGCTATCCGATACGCGTTTGTGAGATGCTTGCTACGCTCGATGGACCATCCTATATCGAAAGAGTGGCCCCTACATCGCCCGCGAGTATAGCAAAGACCAAGAAAGCTATCAAGCACGCTTTCGAGAACCAGCTAGCGGGCAAGAGCTTTTCGCTTGTGGAGGTGCTCTGCACATGCCCCACGCACTGGAAGATCAGCGCGATCGACAGCCTCAAGTGGGTCGAGGAAAATATGACCCCGGTTTACCCGCCGGGCGTATTCGTGGACAGGTGAAAGATGAGTGTACAGCAGATGATTAAGCATCAGGAACTTAGAATAGCAGGAATGGGCGGCCAGGGAGTTATGGTCATCGGACAGCTCCTCGCGCATGCAACCGTCATCGAAGACGGCAATGTGGTATGGTTCCCGTCCTACGGCCCGGAAACGCGCGGCGGAATGGCGGAATGCACGATAATCATTTCGTCCGATGAGATCGGCTCACCGGTCACCTCATCACCCGATACTCTCATCGCTCTCACACAGTCGATGATAGATAAATACGCGTCATCAGTAAGGCGCGAAGGCGTGATCGTTGTAAATACATCTCTCGCCGAACCACCAACTTACCGCGACGATTGCAAAATTATCGCGGTCCCCGCAAGCAAGATCGCAGCTGAACTTGGAAACGAGAAAGCTGCAAATATGGTAATGCTGGGAGCTTATGTGCAGGCGCTAAAGCCCGTGAGCCTGGAATCGATAAAAGCATCTATGCCGCAAGTCCTCCCCGAGCACAACCACCGCTTCATACCCCTAAATAACGCCGCCCTCGACAAGGGCGCTGAAATAGTAGGAAGCTAAGATCATTCACTGATAGCTATCAGCTATCAGTGATATTAAAGATAGTAAATGCTATCCCCGCAAAAGCGGGTAAAGCCTTAAATGGCCGGCAGATACGCGCTGCCGGCCATTATAAAGACCAAATCTGCCTTTATCAAGCATCTATCCGCACCACTTACGATCGATTCCACCAATTTAACATCTACCGGCCTCTGAAAAATGGCTTCAAAGAACGCTTTGTTCCAACCAAGAGAGCAACCGCAATAGAACTTCTCGCAGCGGATTTGGATGATATTCCCTTCTCTACTGAGATTACCGCCGTTCATCTTCATCTCATTAAGCCTGGTAAGAAAATCATCAATATCACTAGCCTGAGAATATGCCCTGGCCGCTTCAGATATCACATGACTGGGAATACACTGCCTACCGCATTTTTCCATTATTTGATTACAGGCTTCCTCACAAAGCGCGTCATCCATTTTATCAACGAGAGTCTTAATCCATCGATCCTGTTCCTTATGCTCGGCATCGAGAGGCATAACACCACACTCATGAAGAATTGCATGGGCAATTTCAGGTACCAGCTATAAACAAGAAACGGCGCGGACGATCTTTTGTCCGCGCCGTTGGTCTTTTATAACCCCATCCGGGGCTTTCTAAAAGGGTATTACTAATTACTTGGTGGCTTTCGCCGGCTTAGCTGCGGGCTTCGCAGCGGCCTTGGCGGCAGGCTTCGCAGCCGGCTTTACGCCAGCCTTGGTCGCAGGCTTTGCAGCCTTCGCAGCCTTCGCAGCCTTGGCAGACTTAACAGCCTTCGCAGCCTTAGCGGGCTTTGCAGCCGGCTTCGCACAGGCCTTGGCAGCCTTAGCGGCAGGCTTCGCAGCCGGCTTAACAGCGGCTTTGGTCGCAGTCTTCGCAGCCGGAGCCTTGGTCGCCTTCACAGCCGGCTTGGCAGCGGTCTTCGCTGCGGGGGCAGCAGCCATAGCCATGGCTGAGCACACGAATGCCACCAGCACGACAAGAGCAACAAGCAATGTGATCTTTCTCATTTCTTTCCTCCTTGAGATTAAATACGTCCGGAAAAGGACACTGCATAGCCTCATCCCTAACAGGCTGAGCCATTCTACAATGATACGTAAGCAGCCTTACTTGCGTTCCGTTGCTGATGATAAATTTTTCAGCCCGAGGCTATTCGCTTACCGTAAAGCCCTTGCCGGACTTCTCATCCATCTTAGCCTTCTTCGCGGCTTTCTTTTCCTTTACGCTCTTTTTCTGAGCCTTCGGTTCTTTCTTTATCGATTTTTCTTTCATGGCTTCACCTGTTTGGTTTTCAAGGACATTCGTCTATGTGCTTATTCGCCAGTTGCCCCATTTATCCTTCATAAGACCGTTATATTAAAGCAAGATCACAATGCCATTGCCGTAAGCTTCATATTATATTCCGCCATCTTCGAGCGGAAAGCGCGCAGATCGGCAGGCGTCACCTGATCCAGCGGCTTCGACATAAACCCAGCCAGGTATGTCTCCGTGGCGGCGATGTAGTCTTTGTCCTTCTCGCGCTTCTTATCCTTGAGCTCGCGCAGAGCTTTCATATAGGTCGTAATATAGCGCGTGTCATTAATGCCCTCGCGCAGGGCTTCGCTGAACATCGAGCTCGCGCTCTGAGCAGGATCCGCGCCGTCAGACAGTTCCCACATAGGCATGCATCCATACAGACCACTGCGCCACAGAGCTATACCCGAATTGATCCTGTTGTCCCATACTGACTTACGCGCATCCCACCAGTACCATTCCCACTTATTTGTGCGATTCGTGCCGCCGTTAATAAGCGCCTGCACGTAGGGCATGCTGATGTGATAGTTAACCCCGTCTAAAAGTGGAAGCAGGGGCTGCAGGGAGTTGTCATCGTAAACCGTCGCAACCGCCGTTACCCTGTTGCGGTGGAATATATTGATCTGGTCGAGAGCCGCCCTGACCTGATCTTCACCAATTGGATTAGCCACACAGAAGTAAAGTAGCCTCTGCATTCCAGATGCAACCTTCGCATTTTCAATCGCCTTGACATCCTCCATCGTGGGCACATCAGGCTTCCCGGCGTAATAAACAAGAGGGGTCTGTCCCGTAAGTCCTGCCGATACACGCGCGTTCAGCGCCGCAGTTACACTCGCGGGATCGGAATCTATCGCAACCGACCTGAACCCGATCTTGTCGAACTCCATAAGAAATCTTGTAAACGCCTCGCTGCTCTCCTGGTCGGTCTTCGGGCAGAGAATATACTGTTTCGAAGACCCGACCAGCCGCATCGGGCGAATATTCACTTCTATCGGAAGCGAATCGATGGTCTTGTTCTGACTTGTGAAGGAGATCGAGCCTTTATAAGTTCCGGGCTTTGTATCCTTCGGTACCGTAACATCCACCCAGAACTGCACGGGGGTCGGGCTCAGGTCGGCAACAGCGCCCACGGGAGCATCCGGGGTATACGCGCTGCCGATGAGGTTATCACCATCAACCCTCCGGATCATAACGTTCGCACGAACGATCCTCGACGGTCCGATCAGATCGGTCGCCTCAACAACGCCGACACCCGGTATTGACTTCCCATAACTCACGCTGAATGTTGCGGGGGCGGTTTCCTCGGCGCATAATGTCACCAACAGCTTCGATGAACCGCTGGAAGGAACAGTCTCAAACGGCTGTCCTGCAACGACTGTCAGCACCTTAGGTCCCGACGGCGCGCTCGATTTTGCGGCGGGCTTAGTGGTTGCAGGCTTCTTCGCCGCGCACTGCGCCACTCCACCAAACGCCAAAATCGCCGCAAGCACTACTGTTAAGGATATAACCGGAATCTTATACTTACTTGGTCTCAATTGAATCCTCCTTGACATATAATGCCTTCCTCTATGCCCTCGACCTGCTCGTCGGTATCCCTTTGCTATTGCTCAGGCGCTTCCACGAGCTGTATCTTTATATTAACTTTCTTGCCCTTTCGGAAAAGGGTCAGCGGAAGGTGGTCACCCGCTCGCGCCTGGCGCAAGACGCTTTGCATGTCATCAACACAAGTGATCTTGTTAGCACCCGATTGCAATACGACATCTCCCGGCTTGATCCCCGCTTCATCAGCCGGAGAACCGCGATATACATCCGCCACGAGAGCCCCATCGGTGCCCGGCAGGCTCAACCGGTCGGCAAGCCTCTGCGAAATGTCCCAGAACGTCATTCCAGTCCATCCATGCCGCACATGATGATACTTAATGAGCTCGTCCACAACACCTTTGATCGACGACGAGCCTATCGCAAAGCCCAGCCCTTCAGCTCCACTGATAATCGCGGCATTAATTCCTACCACGTTGCCGTCGATATCGCATAGGGGTCCGCCGGAGTTACCCGGGTTTATCGCGGCATCGGTCTGGATCAAGCCATCGAGCCTTCCGCCGTCATTCGCCGTAAGGCTCCTGTCGAGAGCGCTTATTACGCCGACCGTAACCGTGTTCCTGAACCCGAACGGATTACCGATTGCGATAGCGGTCTCGCCGATTACGAGGCTATCTGAGGATGATAACTTAACCGACGGCAGATTCTTACCGTCAATCTTCAATACCGCGATATCGTACTGAGGATCGGAGCCGACCACGGTAGCTTCGAATGTCTGCTTATTTGGCAGGCTGACCTTGATCTTACCATTGCCCGTAATTGCATCGTGGACAACGTGGTCGTTGGTAAGAACATAGCCGCTAACGGCGTCGATTATAAATCCCGATCCCTGTCCCTTACTCGGGACAACGCGGCTGAATGGATCGCTTCCAAAAAGATCGGCAAACGGATCGGCAAAACCAAACATCGAGGTTCTACGCATTACGACGGTATCTATATTCACCACCGCCGGCCCCACTTTTCGCACCGCCGCAATCACCGGGCTGCTTGTTTTAGAAGAAGAAACGCGCCCAAGATCGGGCGCATTCACGGCAGCCGCGGTCATAACCAATGGTCTGACTACATCATGCGGCGCAGAGGAAGTCAAATCATGTCCGACCATTCCTCCGAGCACACCAGCCACAAAACATAAAGCGATAAGTCCTGTTTGTCTCATACAAAACACCCACCAGCTTCATCCATCATAAATGAAGCTCAGCTAACCCTAGCTTTATAGGTCGATGCTGAGCGCAAAATATCGCCTATTTGCCTTTTGTATACTGCTCTATCCTCCGAAGCGTTACAAGCGAGGCTTTCCTCCGCTCGAGCGCCTGCTGGAGCTTCATCGAGAGCAGCTCAAACACATCCACACCGGGAATATTTTTCTCAACATAGTCGAATGCCCCGCGCTTCATGCACTCAACGGCGTTCGCGACATTACCATAGGCCGTCAACACGATAAGCTCGGTAAAGATATCCGACGACAGAGCCGCCTGCAGCACCTCAAGCCCGCTCGTAGGCGATTCCATAACCATATCTGTCACCACGACATCGTAGGGTGGTCTTTTCGTCTGAATAGCCTCGATACCGGCTGCCTGAGTTTCAGCGGTATCCACTTTATATCCGTCCCGCTCGAGTCTGCGCTTTACAGCGTTGCGAACAGCCTCTTCATCATCAATTACAAGTATCCTGCACACGATGTTTCCTCCTGTATCCTCTCTCGCGACGCCTATTTACGCTTCCTGTCGGATTTGCACACGCTCTCCTCGTATGGGAGGAGAATCGTGAACTTCGCGCCCTTGCCAGGCGTGCCACTCTCGAAAATCGTTCCTTCATGGGCATCGATTATGCCCTTCACTATCGATAGCCCCAATCCCATTCCCTTCGCACGCGAAGTAAAGAACGGGTTGAATATCTTGGGTTTGTTTTCCTGCCTGATCCCAGGTCCATTGTCTTCAAAACGGACCTGCACATACCTGCCGGCCTGCTGTCCGGGTTTAAGCCATTTCTTACTTCGAGCATCGGCGATTGAAGTGGTCACGCTGATCTCACCACCGTCGGGCTGGAAGTTTACCGAATTCTCCATCAGCTCGCAGAAGCATCTTTTCAGTTTTTTGGGGTCGGCGCATATCCTGGGGAGCTTTTCCGCCAGTTTCAAATTGAGCCGGGTCTGCGATCTTTTCGGGAACCCTTCCTCAACCGCTTCCCTGACCATCTCGTTAAGGTCCACTTCCTCCAGATCGAGCTGCGTCGCCTTCACGAACTCCCTGAATTCGTTAAGTATCTCCTCGAGGAGAAAAATCCCATTCTTGATGCTCTCGGTCAGCTTTCGCGCTTCCCCCTCGCCAAGTGAGTTACTCTGAATCATGTATTCAAGTTCATTTACATCGCCCTTGATTGCAAATACCCGGTTTCCAATCATGTGCGCCGACCTCGCGGACATCTCGCCCCATGCCGCGAGCCGCTCCGTCTTGACGAGCTGATCCATGAGCCTGACATTATCCAGCGCCACCGCGAGCTGCCCCGCGATTGTCGTAAGAATGCGCTCATCATCATCGGTAAAATCGTTCGGGAACCACTTATAAGGGCTCTTCTTGCGCTGCACTCGCAGCACACCGATAAGACCGCTCCTGCCCTGGATCGGGACCGCCATATAAGCGCCCACATCCTTTGTCGGAAGTTCTTGAAACCGTCCGGCCCACCTCGGATCGCTGCTCGGATCGCTTACCCTCACAGCCGCCGCCTGTTTTGCCGTCCACCCCGTAAGGCCCTCACCTATATCATAAGACGCCTGGCCAATCCGCGTCTTCAAAGCTCCCCGAGAAGCTCGCAGCACGAGCTTGTCCGTAGCCCTGTCGATCAGGAACAAGGAGCAATCTTCGAACTTGAGCGCCTCAGCAGCGACATCGAGCACTTTCTGCAATATCACCTGGGAATCAGTGAAACCATGAAGCTCTTTGCCAATCTGCACCAGCGCTTTCTCGCGCTGCCGATGGCGTGAAATTTTGAGCGCAATCGCCGCGAAATCTGCCAGTGCCGAAGCTAATCGCTCTTCATCCGCCCCAAATGCGCTCAATTTAGAGCTTTCGACGTTCAACACACCCCGAGTCCGCTTGTGGCTGTCGATCAGCGGCACCGCAAGCTCGCTTCGCACATCATCGAAAGACTTGATATAATACGGGTCGTTATCCACGCATTCGGCGTTATAGAGCTTGCCTGTAGCAGCTACATGGCTGGTGATGCCTCTCCCAGTTTCTTCAGAGACTTTTAGCCTGTCGAGCCGCTTCTCCTCGCTCCACCCCTCACCGGCGGTATAGCGGACATCGAGTTCCCCGCGGTCGTGGTCAACGATCGCCAAGAACCCTCTTACCGCTCCGCACACCCTGACAGAATGCTCCAGAATAGTCTGAAGCACTTCGTCTATGGAGTCAGAGGTAACAACAAGCCGGCTGATTCCGGCAAAAAATGCGGGGTCGGCTATTATGCCGTTGTATTCATCTGAATTCATAAAAGCATGCCGAACGGCGATATAATTGCCATATTTCGACTCCGCCGCTTAGAAGCAGTATAACAAACCGATGAGTTAAAAACAATAGTATATCGCTGGCCGGTGTTCGCCATCCGACTACCCTATCAAAGTACCAAATATACTATCGTATTATAATATATACTACCGTCACCGACGCGTTCACAGTAAGCTGCCCCGGCATGATCGGCGTAGGAGCTGCTTCAGCTTTCGCCATACCGTACATTACCGGTCTCGGAGGCGTAACTCCACCAGCCTCAGTTGCCGATAAAACCGGACCAAGCTTCACTCCCAGCACTTCAGCCATAGTTTGAGCTTTCGCCTGCGCACTTTTAATAGCCAGCACAAGCGCCCTCTGCCGCAACTCGGTATCGTTCTCTATGCCGAAATTCACTCCATTGGCTACATTAGCTCCCGCTGCAACAGCCGCATCGATCACCGGACCGATCTTGGCAAGGTCGTGTATCGTAACCTGGACCTCGTTACTCGCCTGATAGCCAGTAATCACGGGTGGGTTCGACCTGTAATCAGTCATTGTGCCGATGGAATACGACGAAGTCCGTATATCAGTCTTCGGTATCCCCACGTGTATGATCGCGGTAATGACCTTATCGGTTGCAGCTGCATTTGCCTGAGCGGCAGTCGCGGCGATTTTATCCTGCGTGTTAACTCCAAGGGTAACGTATGCAACATCAGGCTGCCCCTGGACATCAGCCGAGCCAGTAACGATGATCCCTGTCTGTTGTTCCTCTCCCCAAACCATCGAACCGGCGCACAGCAATAGAATCAAAGCGGTGATAAAAGCTAATGCACGGTACATAAAGAAGCGCCTCCAAGCAAGCAATCAGTGTGTTTAACACGACATTATACCCGAAGGCGCTCCATTATGTCTTTATTCAAATTAATCTATTTGACAGACTTCAGGGGTTCACTACAATGCGCCCATTATCCCAACTAGCTGTAGAAGCGAGCGTTTTAGCTTCAGTCTTAGCGTTCTGCCTGTATACTTTTACCGTATACAGGGTCCTGAAAGTCTCTCGGGTATCCTTTGCGGCCACTGAGGAAGCGAGGCTAATAAGCTCCGAACTGGTATCATCAGGCACTACCAGTTCCAGATCGTGCTTGCCCGTAAAGCGCCCATAAATAATATGGGCATCGCGCATAGTTACCCTAATGAATTTACCGATAAAATCTCTGTGCAGTTGGTCATTATAACTAGCATAACCTCTATTCGAAGAAGTCGAGCTTTCATGCTTTGTTTGCCATACAAAAAAGCCGGCAATCAGCAAGACCAGCACGAGAGTCGCAACCCATAGCTTGTTGTTATCGGCAATAAGCTGAAGAATTGGCTTTCTACTATCTAAGTCAGAAACATCGAGAGCCCACCCTTCCACTTTAGCGCGTCTCTTCAGTTCTACCATGTGTGGGTAATACCCTCCTTGACAGCAGCGTATACAAATTATACCAGAGTCTATTCAGGGCGGCAAACCTGCCTCAACGATATATTCGGCAAAGATTATATAGTTTCACAGGTAGAAAGTAAGCTTCTAATAGAGAAAGGTATATTATTCCTAAAGGAGGGGTACTTATGAGCGAAGAACAGATAAGAGTTATGCGAATTATGATAATACTTGCTTTAGCTCTCTGCACCGCGGCAACCAGCGCCGCTCCGTTGCTCTCCACCTCGAAAGATGGCAATTTTCAGGCAATCGCACAAAGTCCGACCTCTATCGCGGTCTACTGGCGGCATGAAGGAAGGACGATGTCTCTCTATTCCAACGGCCGATTGATCGGCTCATGCCCTCCTAACCCATCCGGGCCTTTTTCAAGCCAATTGGTTTCCAATCTTCAACCGGATACATGCTACACATTCAGCATAGGCCCGAACGGCGCTCCGATCGCTGAAAAAACCTGGTCCGAAGTCCCGTCCTCGCAGCAGTACAATCTATTAATTATAGGCGCTACGGGATCGGGGGCAGCAGCCGCGGTAGCAGCAGCAAGGCTTGGTATGAAGGTAGCGCTTGTGGAAGACACCAATCGCCTGGGTGGAATGGCATCGAACGGCCTCGGCGCGACCGATATGCGCAAATCATCCCGCTCCAACGGCTTTTTCGAAGACTTCCGCGAAAGAGTGGTAAACTTCTATGGCAGCGGGAACGGCATGAAATACGAGCCGCGGGTAGCTAACGCCATCATCAAGTCGATGATCTATGAATACCCCAACATCACTCTCTTCCTGAAAAGCTCCGCCGTAAAGCCGATTATGTCGGGAAGAAGAGTAATTGGCGCATTGGTGCGAGACAATATTACCGGCAAGACCGGCTCGATCTTCGCTCCAACGACCATCGATGCCACCGATACAGCCGATTTCTCAGTTGCCGCCGGCGCTAAGTATCGACTGGGAAGAGAACCGCGCTCCCCGCAGGAGCCGCACGCCGGAGTGATCTACTTCGACGACTCAACTCAAACCATTCTCCCCGGCAGCACCGGCGCGGCTGACTGCAAGATCCAGTCCTACGCCTACCTGATGACCTGGCGCGACTACGGTGACGCCGTTGCTCCTAAAATTGCTAAACCACCGTACTACGACGCCGAAAGCTATCGTTACTCCCCGGACTGGCCTCAGACATGGAACGCCACATCAGGCAAGCTGCCGAATCATAAATACGAGATAAATCAGCACCCGTTCGGGATCGATTGGCCTGGTATCAACTTCGACTACCCCGTCGCGAGCGAAACCCGCAGGCATGAGATCGAAGCAATGTATCGAGCTCGCGCACTGGGCTATCTTTATTACTTCCAGAACGAGCTCGGTTATAAGAACCTGGGCTTAGCCGATGATGAATATCTGGATAGCTGCAATTTCCCGGTTTTACTCTACGTCAGAGAGGCTCGGCGTATCATCGGGGAGCATATCCTGACGGAGTGCGAGGTCACCAACGCGCGTGACTATCACCGCATCGACGCTATCGGCATCGGTGACTACCCAATGGACAGCCACGCGATGGAGATGCTCACCAACCCCAAGCGCAAGGATAAAGGCGAAGGGGAGATGTGGCTTGCGAAGTTCACGCCGTGGTATCAGATACCGCAGGGGGTAGTTGTGCCGAAGGGAGTCGATGGGCTTTTAGTCACAACAGCCGTCTCAGGCACTCACGTCGGCTACGGCACCCTGCGGCTGGAACCGGTTCGAATGTCGATGGGTCAGGCTGCCGCGGCTGCGGCTTACTGGAGCCAGCTCTACTCGAGACCGCTCAGGGACATCAATCCCGCATGGATTCAGGACAAGATACTTTCTCAATATTCTTATATCAACTGGAACTCCGACGTGACTCGCGACACCCGCCACTTCAAGGCAATCAATTTCCTCGGGGCGAGAGGAGTCTTCCAAAATGAGGCGTTTAAACCTGAAACGCCGCTTTCGAGGGAGGAAGCGCTTATCGTTTTGAACCGAATGCTCACGCTGGAATGTTATCCGCGCGGTCTGGAGCTGTCTCCTATTCCTGATTCCAAGACTCCGGTAACCAGGGGGCAATTTGCAATCTGGCTTGTGGAAGCAAAGCAGAAGTCACCGGACAGGTGGAACCTGGTCGTCCCGTCCTGTCCATCATATTCGGACGTGCCCATAAGCTCGCCGTACTACGCCGCTGTGGAGACTCTGCGAGCGCATCGTATAAATGCGCTCCTGTTCTCGGATGAGGAAACAGGGAAATTCCACCCGGAAGCGCCGATGACCAGAGGTGACGCCGCCGAAGCGATTTACCTGGCGCACAGGTGTTATGCAATGAACTACTGGCAGCCGTAAAATGGCTGAAATGAGGCCGGAGGGAGATACAATCTACTCCCTCCCCCTCGAGGGAGCCTGCCCTGAACTCTACCGAATCGGTGAAGATGAAAGCCGGTAATTCTCCGCGGCGCTACCGGCAACAAGGTTCTGCACGGCTTCCGCAATGCGCGGCGCCGAAAGCCCGACTTTCTCATAGAGCGAATCCGATGAATCGTGCTCCACGAACGTATCCGGTATTCCAAGCCTGTGGATGCGATTCGCCGGATATCCTTTGCTCGCGGCGAGTTCCAGCACAGCCGATCCAATCCCGCCGATAATCGTATTATCCTCAACCACGAGCACCGGCACATCGCGCTCGAGCACGCTCACGATCAACTGCTCATCCAGCGGTTTCACAAACCTCGCATTCACCACTTCAACGTTAAGCCCTTTGCCCCGGAGCAACTCAGCAGCTTCGAGAGCAGGATATACCGTCGACCCGACCGAGATTATCGCCGCATCGCTTCCTTCGGTGATCCTCTCACCCTGTCCAATCGAAAGCACATTCATCTCACCCGGCTGATATGGGCACGGTCCACCACCGCGGGGATATCTTATCGCCATCGGCCCATCGTGCGTGAATGCCGTCGCCAGTAGATCGCGCAGCTCCATGGTATCCTTCGGAGCCGCAACCACCAACCGCGGTATGTGCCTCAGGAATGAAAGATCGAACATCCCATGGTGAGTGGGACCATCTTCGCCCACCAGCCCCGCGCGGTCCACAGCGAACACAACCGGCAGGTTCTGCAGGCATACATCGTGAATAACCTGGTCATAAGCCCTCTGCAGGAAAGTCGAATAGAGCGCGACAACAGGCCTTAAGCCTCCAGCCGCGAGTCCCGCAGCAAATGTCACCGCATGCTCTTCAGCTATTCCAACATCGAAAAATCGGCCGGGATAAGTTTCCGCGAACTTCGCAAGCCCAGTGCCATCCGGCATAGCGGCTGTAATTGCGACTATCCGATTATCTTTCTCGGCAAGCTCTATAAGTGTCTGTGAAAACGCCTTCGTATAGCTGGTGTTTCCAGTCGCGCGCTCGATGTTTCCATCGGTTACATCGAACCCCGCAATTCCGTGGAAGATACGCGAGTTATTCTCCGCATACTCATAACCCTTGCCCTTCTGCGTAAGCACATGCACCAGAAGCGGCCCTTTGAGCTTTTTCGCGTTCTCCAGAACATCGATCAAAACTTCGCAATTGTGCCCGTCGATAGGACCGAGATACGTAAATCCCATCTCCTCGAACACCGCACCCGATTTCGATCCTAACAGACGAATTACGCCGTGGCTCAAGCCTTCAGCGGTCCTGGCAAGGGTCTTACCCGCCGGCATCTTCTCCACGATTTCCTTGGTCCTGCTCTCGACTTTCTGATAAAGCGGAGCCATTCGGAGCTTGCTGAGGTGAAGCGCGAGTGCCCCAACATTCTCGGCAATCGACATATTGTTATCATTCAAGATGACAATCACATTCGTATCGAGCTGCTCCGCGTTGTTAAGGCCTTCGAGCGCGAGCCCGCCGGTCATCGCCCCATCGCCAATCACAGCGATCACATGTTCATCGCCCCCACGCAGGTCCCTGGCTTTAGCAAGCCCGAGCGCCGCGGAGATCGAAGTGCTCGCATGACCCGCGCCGAAAGCATCGTGCTCGCTCTCGTCCCTGCGGGTAAATCCCGATATCCCCCCACCATGCCTCAGTGATGAAAAGAACTCCCTGCGCCCGGTGAGAAGCTTATGAGCATAAGCCTGGTGGCTTACATCCCATACGATTTTATCTCTGGGGGAATCGAAGACGGTGTGCAGCGCGATTGAAAGCTCGATTGCACCGAGGTTAGACGCCAAATGCCCGCCGGTTCTTGAAACCGTATCGATTATCGTCGCGCGTATCTCATCCGCCAGGTTTCGCCGTTCGACTTCCGTCAGGCCTTTCATATCCGCTGGCGAATTTACACGCGACAGCACCTCAAAACTATCTGCCATAGCTTTAATCCATACTGCTGCCGGTCATTATTTTCCTCACAGCCTCGAGATCCGAAGGCTTATCCACATCTTCACCGATCTCCGGATAACAGCTCACAACAGCAGCTACCTTACCTTTTAACATCCGCGAAACCGCGTTTTCCAGCATCGACACTCTCAGCGCTCCGGGAAAAACCTGTGCGAAAGCAAGCCGCGCCAGCACGCCTATACCAATCATACGAGCAAGCTTAACGACTTGTTTCCGAGCCGCGTAAGCGTCCGCAATCGCATCCCAGTTGCGGGCAATGAAATCCGGCCTTATCAGCATCAGATTTCCACCAGTAAATACACCATCGCCCGTCTTCAGATAAGTTCGCTTCAATTCGGCATGGCGCTTCTCACAATCTGGCTTACTAATAATCGGGTAAGCCATATCCACCCCGAGCGCCGCCGCACGGCTTATGAAATCTTCGACGGCTTCCGAAGTCAACATCGGGATATCAGCGCTCACCACAAGGACCGGCTCCGACGTTCCCGCAGCACGTATTCCCAGATCGAGATTGCTGACCAGGCTCTCCCCCGGCTTCACCACCTCATCGAGCCCTTCCGCGCTCACAGTGCCGACCGCAATAATTCTATCGATCGAAGGCGACTCGCGCAGGGCATCAACAACCCACTGCAGCATCGTCTTTTGTCCCAGGCTAATCATCGCCCGGCTTATATTTTCCTCTTCGGGACAAAGCTCCGGCCCTGCCGTGGCGCCGGCCAATATCACCGCATTGACCTTACTCATATCACATCCACCAGCGCTGAATCGCGCCTGTTCAGGCTCCGAGTGCAAAAGACTTCCGCGAAATCCCCTCTAAGCGCTTCAGCCGCACTCGCCGCCTCATTTTCGCTCCCAAACACACCAAAAACAGCCGACCCCGAGCCAGAGAGCATCGCCGCCCTTGCGCCGTTTTTCGTCAGCCGATCCTTCGCTAACCGCACCGGCTCGAATGCATCACACACCACCGGATCAAAATCATTCGAAAGGCACTCGATAAGCGCGCTCGAATCGCCATCACGAACCGCCCGCTCAGCGCGGTCGCTTGCTCTATGGCTCAGCCCACGGTCCTGCTTATCGAGCTCATTATAAGCCCAGGCAGTTGAAACCCCGACTTCCGGCTTCACCACCACCAGGCTCATCTCCGGCGCATCGGGAAGCGATTCGATAATATCTCCGCGCCCCCGCATCCGCACCGTACCCCCATATATAAATAACGGCGCATCCGAGCCAATCATTGCGCATATCTCTCCGAGCAGGTCAGCAGGCATTTCGCATCCGAAGAGTCGATTGAGCCCCGCGATCGCGGCGGCGCCGTTCCCACTACCTCCGCCAAGCCCAGCCCGCGAAGGAATCGTCTTTCTCAGCACGCAACGCACTCCCGAATCCACATCCGCAGCCTTAATAAACGCAGCACATGCTTTATATACGAGGTTTTCACTGCCACTCGGCGCATCACCGCTCTCGACGATCACATCGATCACTCCAGGCTCAGCTTTCGATAAAACAAGCTCATCCCTGATATCAATAATCTGCACCACGCTGTCGATATCGTGATAACCGTCGCTTCTTTGAGCCGATACATCCAGCGTCAGATTGATCTTGGCGAATGACGTAACTCGAATCGTATCCATAAAGACACCATAAAGGCGGCCGCATAAGCCCGGACGCCCTTCCTTAAGTTTACCAATGCAGCCAGGCACTGTCAACGCGATCAAAAATCGAGGGCATTCAAATAAGGACACTGTGACTGAAGTCGCAGCTATAAAAGCGCAAAGTCTCACTTCGGAGACTATAAAACCGGAAGGTTACAAGCGTTCGGCCGAAGTAAATCCTAAATCGAAAATCTAAAATGCTTCCCACTTCTATTCACTTATGTTATACTCTTACGATTAGCATTGGCAGAAAAGCGGAAAGCTCAGTTTAGTAATTTGATAGATATCATAGCCATCGTCGGCCCCACGGCAGTCGGCAAGACAGCTGCTGCTATCGAGCTTGTGTCGGCGATTGGTGGCGAAATAATTTCGGCTGATTCAATGGCCGTATATAAGGGAATGGATATCGGGACCGCTAAACCGACTCGCGAGGAGCAATCCAGGGCGGTATTTCATTTAATCGATGTAGCGGACCCGGCGAAGCGGTTCAGCGTCGGCGACTTTCAGCGCCTGGCTGATAAGGCTATAGAAAGTATTCTTAAGGAAAATCCGCCCGCGATAGTGGTGGGTGGAAGTGGTCTATATACACGGGCAGCGATCGATGGGCTCGATCTCGGCATACCGGAGAGAAACGAAGAGCTCAGGAACCGGCTTGAAGAGGAAGCCCGAATTTATGGCAACGATAGCGTGCATGCGCGTCTAAAAGAAATAGACCCTGTATCGGCTGAGCGTATCCATCCCAATAATCTTAAGCGCGTTATCAGGGCAATCGAGATTTACGAAGAAACCGGAACGCCGGCTTCCGAGCACTTCGAGCGCGACGCGCGAAGAGACGCAAGATATCCGAATGCGCGCTGGTTCGGTCTTACAATGAACCGTAACACGCTCTATGCTCGTATAGAAGAACGTGTGGATACAATGATTAAAGCGGGTCTGGTCGACGAAGTCGCCGGCCTGCTGGAGCGAGGCGTTGATCCTGCCCTGCCCTCGATGCAGGGATTGGGCTACAAGGAAATAGTCGCTTATCTCCGAGGGGAGTGCAGTCTCGATGAGGCTATCTTCCTGTTAAAAGGGAACACCAGGCGGTTTGCCAAACGCCAGTATACCTGGTTCAAGGCTGATCCGAGAGTAATATGGATCAATGTTGAGGGGCTTACCGCGAGAAAGGTGTCAGAGATCATAAAGGAGAGCTTGTCTAATGAATAAGACTCAAATGAACCTGCAGGACCTTTTCCTGAATCAGGTAAGAAAAGAAAACATCCCGGTCACCATCTACCTGGCCAGCGGAGTTCAGCTCAAAGGAATCGTCCGTGGGTTCGATGCGTTTACCGTAGTCCTCGAAAGCCCGGGCAAACCGCCTCAACTCGTCTACAAGCATGCTATGGCGTCAGTGGTACCGGCAAGGCCGGTCAGCGGAATTTTCGTTCGCGAAGATAGAGGAACTGCCCCTGAGCAGCAGGCCCAGGCGGAGGAGTAAGGCAACGTGAAATTTGTCAAGATGCACGGCGCCGGCAACGATTTCGTTGTTGTGGACGGCGTGCGTGAAGTTATACCTGAAGAATCATTATCGACCGTAGGACGGCAGGCATGCGACCGCAACTTCGGCATAGGAGCGGACGGGCTGATGCTCGTCCTGCCGTCGCGCATTGCCAACTTCCGCATGCAGCTCATCAACTCGGACGGAAGCGAAGCGGAGATGTGCGGTAATGGCATCCGCTGCTTCGCTAAATATGTTTTCGACCGCAAGATGCACACCGATGTCGTGATGACCGTCGAGACTCTCGCGGGTGTAAAGACAATCAAGTTAAACACCGCCGGCGGCAAGGTGCAGACCGCGCGCGTCGATATGGGTGAGCCCAAGCTTGTTCGCGGCGAAATCCCCATGAAAGGCGCCGCGAGCGAACGCGTCATCTCCGAGCCGCTCAAGGTGCTGGGTAAGAAGATCGACATCACCTGCGTTTCGATGGGCAACCCGCATTGTGTTACCTATGTTGACGATGTAGATAACTATCCCGTCGACAAGATCGGCCCTGAGATCGAAAATCATCCCAGCTTCCCCAAGCGCACCAACGTGGAGTTCATCCAGGTGATCAATCAGCAGGAGATCAAGATGCGGGTATGGGAGCGCGGGTGCGGCGAGACAATGGCTTGCGGAACTGGCGCATGCGCATCCGCAGTTGCGTCTGTCCTGAACGACAAGGTTGGGCGTAAAGTTACGGTTCATCTTCGCGGCGGCGATCTCCTCATAGAATGGCTCGGCGATAACAAGGTCTTCATGACCGGTCCCGCCGAAGAAGTCTATGAAGGCAAGGTAAATGCGGCGGAGTTCAAAAAGTGGTTGTCCGATGGCGCTTAGCGCCGGCGACCGGTAGTATACGGGCCGTTCGGTGCAAAACCGGGCGGCTTTTTCATTTTGGCTCGTATCGAGCAGGAGGATAACTTGGAGAGAGCAAAAAGACTTGATAAGATACCACCATACTTGTTTGGAGAAATCGCGCGCCTGAAGGCGCAGGCTATAGCCGAAGGAAGAGACCTTATCGACCTTGGTATAGGCGACCCTGATCAGCCGACTCCGCAGGCTATCATCAACAAGCTCTGCGAGGCCGCGAAGGATCCGGAGACACATCGTTATGACGAATCCGAAGCCGGCTGGCCCGCGTATCTCGACGCAGTAGCACGCTGGTATAAGACCCGTTTCGACGTAGATATCGACCCCAAGACTGAAGCGATGCTTCTGCTGGGCTCGAAGGATGGCCTTGCGCACCTGTGCTGGGCGATGATCGACCCAGGCGATGTGAGTCTCGTTCCCGACCCCGGCTACACGGTTTATAAAGTAAACACAATGATGGCCGGCGGCGAGGCTGTGCCGATGCCACTGCTCGAAAAAAACGGCTTCCTGCCCGATCTCAGCGCAATTCCCACCGACAAGGCAAAAGCCGCGAAGCTCATGTTCCTGAACTACCCGAACAACCCGACAGGAGCGGTGGCTAGTCTTGATTTCTACAACGACGTCGTTCGCTTCGCCCGGGAATATGATATCGCCGTATGCAGCGATCTGGCATACTCCGAGGTCACTTACGATGGCTACGAAGCGCCGAGCTTCCTGCAGGCTGAAGGCGCGAAGGACGTCTGCATCGAGATGCATTCGCTCTCCAAGACGTTCAACATGACCGGTTGGAGAATCGGGTTCGCAGTCGGGAATCCGATCGTGGTCGGTGCTCTGAACAAGTTAAAATCCAATCTCGATTCGCGCCAGTTCCCGGCTGTCGATATTGCCGCGGCTTATGCTATAGAAAATGTTTCGAACCAAAGCACCCTCGATCTATATAAAAAGAGAAGGGATGTCCTTGTTGATGGTCTCAACGCGCTGGGCTGGAAGGTAAAGAAGCCCGTCGCGTCGCTTTATATATGGGCGAGGGTACCGGAAGGATTTACCTCCGCGGATTTCGCTAAGCTGCTTTTGCAAGATGCGGGAGTGCTTGTCATACCCGGCAACGGTTACGGCCAGTATGGTGAGGGGTATGTCCGCATGTCGCTTACGGTTACGGGGGACAGAGACGGCAATCGCCTTGCCGAAGCCGTCCAGCGGATCCGCGAAAATGTGAAAGTCAGGTGGAGTTAAACGGAAACAACCAGAGATGCAAAGGCGCGTCTTTATGACGTCGATATTGTAGACAAAGCTGTTCTCATAGTCGCCGACGCGCGAGATATACGCGAGACCGAGGCAGACACCGAAGAACTGCGGCTTCTTACGGAAAGCGCGGGCGTGCAGATCGTCGATGAGATGCACGTCCGCCGCCCCTACCCCGACCCGCAGTTCTACATAGGCTCGGGCAACGCCGATGACGCCTATATTCGTGTTCAGGATACCGAGGCTACCATCGTCATCGTAGGAGCCGACCTCTCTCCAACCCAGCAGCGAAATCTCGAAAAAACAACTACGGTCCGCGTCGTCGACCGTACACAGTTGATCCTCGATATTTTCGCCCAGCGCGCCCGCACGAGCGAGGGTAAGCTACAGGTCGAGCTTGCGCAGCTCCAATATCTGCTCCCTCGTCTTGCGGGTAAAGGCACGGCGATGTCACGGGTGGGTGGAGGAAGCGCCGGAGGAGTAGCGACTAGAGGACCTGGCGAAACCAAGCTGGAAACCGACCGCCGCCGAGTAAGAAAACGCATCTCGGTCCTCAAAGATGAGCTCGAAGATGTGGTCAAGCACCGCACCGTCCAGAATAAGGCTCGCAAGGAGCTGCTCGTGCCGAACGTCGCTCTCGTCGGCTATACCAGCGCGGGCAAATCGACCCTGCTCAATCTGCTGTCAGGAGCTGATGTCGAGGCTCATGCGCGCCTTTTCGCCACTCTTGACCCCACCACCCGCCGGGTCGATCTTTCCAACGGCACATCGATAATTCTCTCCGACACGGTCGGGTTCATACGCAACCTGCCGCATCACCTCGTAGCCGCATTCCGCGCCACGCTCGAAGAGGTGATCGATGCCGATTTCCTGATCCACGTAGTCGACGCGAGCCACCCATTCGTCGACGAGCAGCGAGCAGCCGTTATCGAGGTTCTTACCGAACTCGGCGTGCAGGAAAAACCAGTAATCACCATATTCAATAAGAGCGACCGGATTCGAGATCAATATGAGTTAAGACGGCTGGTAATGGAGACTGAGAACGCGTGTTATATGTCCGCATTGACCGGTGATGGCCGAGATTATCTTGAGAGCCTGATAAAGAAGGTCGCATCGCAGATGATGCAGCTTATCGACGCCGTAGTCCCTTACGAACGCGGCGATCTGATAGCTCTGTGCCATGACCGCGGGCGAGTCATAAGCGCCGATTACGCTCCCGAAGGCATACATGTGCGAGCTTATCTTACTCCCGATCTCGCTCCGCGCCTGCTCCCCTATTCAATCGATTCACCACCCACGCAGGAGTAATCACCTGAACGGCGAACTCAGAATTGATAAGTATTTAACCGGAGGTAATGATGACACCCAACTCCCGACTCTGCTGCGTTGATAACATCCTTGACCTTGTAGGCAACACGCCCATGCTGCACCTGTGTAACATGTCGGGAGGCTGCGTATACGCAAAAGCTGAATTTTTGAATCCCGCGGGCAGCATCAAGGATAGAATCGCAAAATACATCATCGAGCAAGCCGAAAAAGAAGGAAAACTCAAGCCCGGCGGCACGATAGTCGAAGCTACCAGCGGTAACACCGGAATCGCTGTCGCTTTCGTAGGCAGGCTCAAGGGATATAAAGTAGTAATTTGTATGCCCTCGGATATGAGCGAGGAGCGCAAGAAGATCATCCGCGCACTCGGAGCGCAGCTCATCGAGACTCCAGCGAAAGAGAGCATTTCAGGTTCGGTCGTAGCTGCGGAGGATATAATGCGCAACGAACCGGATGCATTTCTCGTCGCTCAATTCGTTAATTCTCACAATCCCGAAGCTCATTATCTCACCACCGCGCGCGAGATCTGGGAGCAGATGAATGGTGAGGTCGATGCATTCGTAGCTGGTGTGGGAAGCGGCGGCACGCTTACGGGAGTAGGCAGATTTCTTAAGGAAAGGAATCCGCAGGTCAAGATCGCCGCTGTTGAGCCGAAGAACTCCGCAGCTCTTCTCGGCCATGAACCTGGCTATCATGTTATACAGGGCATAGGTGATGGCTTCATTCCTCCGGTGCTCGATGTCGAACTCATCGATAAAGTCATCACCGTAAGCGATGAAGACGCCATTGAGACCACCCGCGGCATAGCAAGCCTGCAGGGAGCTCTGGCAGGAACATCATCGGGAGCAAATGTGTGGGCGGCAATGCAGTTAGCCGAAGAACTCGGCCCAGACAGCCGCGTAGTCACCGTCCTCCCCGACCGCGCCGAACGCTACTTCAGCACCAGCTTGCTGTGAGGGAGGAATTCTCAATTTTTAATTTTGAATGTTTAATAGGCTGTGGGTAAAAGTCTGTGGCGGGGACAGGTATCATAGAGATACCCGATAGTACTGAGTAGGCCTGTCTTGGCTATAAATTTGATAGCACTATCTGGCCGTATCCCTCGGACGACAGTGTTCCGAAGGAATCACGAGAGTCGAAGTGATGCCTGTGAAGGTACGTATGTCATGTTATCTGTGCTTTTGCCCATGCCACATTCTTTTCAGCTCAGCTGAGTATTGACTCGATCCGGGAAAAATACCGATAACTGAAGAAGAATCTGCCCCCAGTTCGCGACCCTAATAGCCCAGCTCATCATGTCCTGAGTCACCAGATAAAACGGCGGACGCGGCGCACTTCTGGGGCGCTTCGCTAATCCATTGTCAGTCAGCAGATATACTTGTAAGTTATTTAACATTGAGCATTATCCGCTCTCCGCTCTCTGCTTCTTCGTCGGCAGCCAAATAAAAAATGCCTAGCAGGATACTCCCCGCCAGGCATTGATTTTGTCTCGTGGTAGGTCGGATGGGACTCGAACCCATGACACCCGCCTTAAAAGGGCGATGCTCTACCAACTGAGCTACCGACCCACGATATCATCACCAAGAGATTATACCATCCGCACACGCTTGCGGTCAATGAAAAACATTATATTTCAGCCTGCTTGACACCAACCAATTCACATGATACCCTTTGACCAAGCACACCAGCAAAGGTGAGGCAGTGAACAAGATCCCACAGAGCACGAAGCTCTCTATCCTCATAACAGTTTGTCTCTTCGCCCTTGCGTTTCCGCGCGCCTTCGCATCGACGCCCGATACGATCCGCGTAGAGCTCGTTCGCCACTACAGAGGCGTAAAGCAGATCACCATTTCAGCCTCGTCATGCTGCACACTCACCCGGACCGGTGCTCAGGATAAGCTCGCATCATGTGCGAGCACGGATTCGATCTCGCTCGAAGCCAGTGATTCCGGAATCGTATTAAAACAAGGCTCAGCCGGATCAACCGATGCCGGACCATCGGTTACAATTACACCCGACGATCCATCCGGCACGATCAACATCGACTCCCAGGGACGCGCGAGTAAAGCATATCACGGCTCGATAGAAATAAATATTAAATCCTGCTCGCTTCAGCTTGTGAATGTCATCGCAATCGAGGACTATCTACCCGGTGTCCTGGCAGGCGAAATGCCGTCCAGCTATCCTATCGAAGCCCTCAAAGCCCAGGCGATAGCCGCGCGCACCTATACTCTCGATAACCTTCGCAAGCACTCATCCTCGGGCTGTGATCTCTGCGACAGCTCTCACTGCCAGGTCTACGAAGGCGCCCTCAATGAAAAACAGAGCTGCAAACAAGCCGTAGCCGACACAAAGGGTATCACGCTTACATATAACGGCAAGCTCGCTTCCACGCTCTACTGCGCCGACTGCGGAGGAGCCACCCAGGATTACTCTGAACTTTACTCAGACACGATCCCCTATCTCTGCACTGTGAAAGAACCCGATGATGTCGCTCACGATTCATGGGAAGTCACCTACACCCTCCAGGATCTTGCAGCCAAACTCGCGAAAGCCGGTATAAAAGGAGCCGATGGGCTTCAGAAGATTGTAGTAAGCAAGACCAGCGCATCGGGCCGCGCCGTCTCGATCGACATCACAGGAGCAGCATCCACCACCGCTATAACCGGCGGCACCCTGAGATCAGCTCTGGGCCAGGCAACAATAAAGAGCACCCTTTTCACAATCGAGTGCTCTCCCGACGGCCAGGTGACATTCAAAGGAAAAGGCTTCGGTCACGGTATAGGCCTCTGCCAGGTCGGATCCAAAGGACTAGCCTCGCCGCCCTATAATTACA
>Ga0123519_10001391_pt1 | contig 41349 bp, 36 predicted proteins | sample YelNatPaOPRAMG02_FD_87396 | JGI IMG/M metagenome (GOLD analysis project Ga0123519, IMG submission 87396) | Hot spring microbial communities from Yellowstone National Park - Yellowstone National Park OP-RAMG-02 (version 2) | ecosystem: Environmental > Aquatic > Thermal springs > Hot (42-90C) ...
GATTCAGCGACTCTTATGAATAAAGGCCTCGAGATCATCGAGGCAAAATGGCTGTTCGGAGTAGAGGCTGAGCGGGTCGAGGTCGTAATCCACCCGCAGAGCATCGTCCATTCGATGGTAGGTTATTGTGATGGATCGGTAATCGCGCAGTTGGGTCTGCCGGATATGCGGCTGCCGATCCAGTATGCGCTGCTCTATCCCGAGCGGATCGATACCGAACTGCCGAGGCTCGATATCATTAAGACAGGATCGCTGATCTTCGAGCCGGTAGACCTGGCAAAATTCGAGTGCCTAGAGCTCGCGATGGAAGCGGCAAAGATCGGCGGAACATTGAGTGTTGTGATGAATGCGGCTGACGAAGTCGCAGTGGACCTGTTCCTGAGGGGGGAAATCGGGTTCCTCGATATTGCAAGAGTAGTGCGGAAGGTGATGGAAAAGCATAATCCGAAATCATTCCCCACCCTTGAAGAGATTTACGCGGTTGACGCGGAAGCGCGCCGTCAGGCAATGGCACTGGCGACAGGAGTAGGTTATTGTTCATAGAAACTGCAGTTGTATTGATCCTGATATTTGGGGCGCTCGTGATGTTCCACGAGTTCGGTCATTATATCGTAGCGAGGGCGACCGGTATCAGAGTCGATGAATTCGCATTCGGATTCGGCCCTAAGCTGATCAGGTTGTTCAAGCGAGGAGATACGGAGTATACGATACATCCGTTCCCGTTGGGTGGGTTCGTCAAGCTCGCTGGGATGGAACCGGGAGAAGAGGACATCCCGGACGGATTCCAGGCGCAGCCGATATGGAAGCGCTCGCTGGTCATATTCGCGGGACCCGTGTTCAGTTTCCTGCTGGCGGTGCTCGTGTTCCTGTTTATCGGCGTATACTGGGGATTCCCTGATCTTGGTAATCCTCAGAACCGCGTAGGCCAGGTTCAACCGCAGACCGAAGCCGCCAGAATCGATCTCCGTGCGGGTGATCTCATACTTGAGATTAATGGAAAGAAAATCACCCACGGGAAGCAGATGACGGATATCATCCATGCAAGCGCGGGCAAGGAAATCAGGATTCTGGTGGAACGAGACGGCCAGAAGATGACTAAGATCGGACACCCGAAATGGATGATCGAATACCTGGGCGCAAACTGGTCGTTTGCCGGTGGTGACGGTGGGGTTGTCGATGCAATAGGACAGCATACCACCGCATCTAAAGCCGGTATCAAAGAAGGCGATAAGCTGGTATCGATAGATGGAACTAAGATCGATAACGGCCAGGAGATGGTCAATTTTATCAAAGCAAACGGCAGCAGGCCCGCCAGGCTGGAACTGACGCGAAACGACAAGACGGTGAGAGTAAACGTGGTTCCAGAGGTAGAGTGGGTCAAGTTCGGGGGGGTCAGATGGTTCTTCCCGGATGGGGTTGCGGTCATCGACAACACCAGCAAGACCAACGGTATCAAGCAGGGCGACCAGCTCATCAGCATTAACGGCGATAGGGTCAAAACCAGCGCCCAGATGCTCAGCGATATCCACGAAGCGGATGCTCAATTCGTGAGCTTATCGCTCAAGCGCGAAGGCGATAATAAGCCGGTAATGGTCGAAATTCCCGCAGGTAAGGAGAAGATTACTTCGGGATATTACGAGGCGATGGGGCTCCTTGGCTTCGTTCCGGACCCGACGCTTGTCAAAGCCGGGTTCGGCGAATCGGTGGAGAGAGGCTTGTCGGAGACATGGCGGATGGTCGTGATCCTTGTGAAGACGCTTACGAGCAAGGAGATCAAGACAGGAGTCGGCGGGCCGGTGATGATTGCGAATGTGACTAAAACAGCGGTCGCGCTCGGTCCATACTGGGTATTCTTCACGCTCGGGCAGCTCAGCCTGAGCCTTGCGGTGATAAACCTGATTCCGATACCGGTGTTCGATGGTGGTCACCTTGCGATACTTGGAACGGAAGCGCTGAGGAGAAAGCGGCTAACACGGGAGCAGATGCAGGTAGTGCAGATGGTGGGGCTTGCAATTATCGGGCTACTGGTTGTGGTCGTGCTGTTCTCTGATATTTCCAAGATTGTAGGCGGGCAGGTGCCGCAGTAGAAGTGGAGAGTAGAATGCCCGAAATCGCTCCAGCAAGAAAGCTGACACGTAAGGTATTAGTCGGCAGCGTAGAGATCGGCGGAGGGGCGCCGGTTTCGGTGCAATCGATGACCAATACACCCACTGCCGATATCGAGGCGACTGTTGCTCAGATTAAACGTCTCGAGGCAGCCGGGTGTGACATTATTCGAGCCGCGGTACCGAACGAAGAAGCCGCGCGGGCGCTTAAAGAGATCAAAGCGGCAATTTCGATCCCTCTCGTTGCGGATATCCACTTCCAGTATAAGCTCGCGCTGATGGCGCTGGAAGCGGGGGTGGATAAGCTCAGGATCAATCCAGGAAACATCGGTTCGGAAGATAAGGTCGAGATCGTGGCGTGCGCGGCGAAGGATCGTGGGATCCCGATTCGGATAGGTGTAAATGCAGGTTCGATCGATCGCGCGCGATATGGAGCACCGACAGCGGAAGCGCTCGTGGAGAGCGGCTTGGATGAAGTGCGGGTGCTGGAGCGGCTGGGATTCGAGGACATCGTGCTGTCGCTGAAGGCGTTCGATGTGCCGATGATGATCCGGGCTTACGAGCTTGCGAGCGAGAGATGCGATTATCCGCTGCATCTCGGAGTCACCGAAGCAGGTCTCGCTTGGGAAGGCACGATTAGAAGCGCGGTAGGAATCGGGGCGCTATTGGCTGAAGGAATCGGAGATACGCTGCGGGTATCGCTGACGACTGATCCGGTAGAAGAAGTCAAAGTTGGCAAGGAAATCCTGAACAGCCTTGGGCTCTATAAAAAGCCTTTCACGCTGGTCTCATGCCCTACGTGCGGAAGGTGTGCGCTGGATTTAAGCGCTATCGCAGGTGAAGTGAGGCAGAGGTTGGAGGCAAACCCTCCGGCGAAGCCGATAACCGTCGCAGTGATGGGATGCATCGTAAACGGACCTGGTGAGGCATCAATGGCTGACGTCGGGATAGCCGGTGGACGCGGATCCGGGGCGATCTTTGCGCGAGGGGAGATGCTGCGAACGGTAAGCGAGGATTCGCTTGTCGAGGAGCTCATGAAGGAAGTGGAGAAGATAAGAAGTGATTCGTAAGGCAAAGATACCGGATGTTGGAGATATACAAGCACTGGTGAATTCGTTCGCGGCGAAGAACGCAATGCTGCCGCGCGCACTGAATACGATCTACGAAAATATCAGGGACTTTTATGTGTTGGAAGAAAATGGACGCCTGATCGGATGCTGCGCGCTTCATGTGACATGGGGTGATCTTGCGGAAGTGAAATCGCTGGCGGTCGATGAGGGCGCCCAGGGTGGCGGCCACGGCAGACGGCTCGTCGAAGCATGCCTGAATGAGGCGAAAGAGATGGGCTTGCCGAGGGTATTCGCTCTCACCTACGTGCCGGGATTCTTCGAGAAGCTCGGGTTCAAGCGGATAGATAAAAGCGCCCTGCCCCAAAAGATATGGTCAGAATGCATTAACTGCCCTAAATTCCCGGATTGCGGGGAAGAGGCAGTCGAGATACGGTTTTAGGTTTTTAATTCTTAATTTGGAATTTTTAATTTCAAATGTTTGCATAGTGGTGGTCTGATCAGCAGTGACAGTCTTTTACTGACAGGTGGCGATCTCCGAATCGCCACCTCAGAGCCAATGGGGGGTCTTCGAACCCCGCAGCCTGTTTTCAAACAGCCGGATTCGGAGATTCCACCCATCACGATCAGACCACCGCACCCATGCCTATTCAAAATTAAGAATTAAATACTCAAAATCAGGAACAGAGAAACACATGCGCGCATCACAGTTATTTTTCCCTACACTAAGAGAGGTTCCGGCGGAAGCCGAATTGATCAGCCATAAGCTGCTCCTGCGAGCGGGGTTCATCCGGCGCGTGGGAGCGGGGATTTATGACTATCTACCGCTGGGATACAGAACGCTTAAGAAGATCGAGAAAATCGTGCGTGAGGAAATGGACGCGCAGGGCGGGCAGGAGATCCTCATGCCCGCGATTGTGCCCGCGGAGCTCTATCAGGAAGGCGGCAGGTGGGAACTCGATGTTCTCTTCCACCTCAAAGACCGCAACAGCCGGGATTATTCCATCGGATTCACACACGAAGAAGTCGTTACTGATATCGTCAGACGCGACGTGCGATCATACCGCGAACTGCCCCTTAACCTCTACCAGATTCAAACCAAAGGACGCGATGAACCAAGACCGCGCGGCGGATTGATACGGGGTCGTGAGTTTATAATGCTGGATTCATACAGCTTCGACAGGAACTGGGAAGACCTCGACCGTGCGTATGACAAGATGTATATCGCGTTCTCCCGGATATTCGCAAGATGCGGGCTCGATACGCTGCTAGTCGAGGCGGATTCGGGCGCGATAGGCGGCAAGGACAGCCAGGAATATATGGCGCTGTCGGAGTCGGGTGAAGATACGGTCCTGGTCTGCTCTAACTGCGGCTACGCGGCGAACGCGGAGAAATGCGCTGTTGGTGAGCGCGACGGGAAGAAAACAGTCGATGAGATGCTTGCGATCGAGCTTGTAGATACCCCGAATGTGCGCACGATCGAACAGGTGACCTCGTTCCTCAAGAAGTCACCTAAAAAGCTCGTGAAGACGCTTATCTATAAAGCGGGCGACGAGGTCGTAGCTGCGCTGGTGCGCGGTGACAGGGAGCTTAACGAGCCAAAGCTTCGACAGGCGCTCGGTGTAAAAAGCGTCGAGATGGCTGACGCGGAAACCATAGAGAAGCTCACCGGCGCGGAGGTCGGGTTCGCGGGGCCGGTCGGGCTTAACGGTGCGATAATCATCGCGGATCGAGAGATCGCGGATATGGTGAATTTCGTGGTTGGCGGTAACAAGACTGATGCGCACTTCGTCAATGTAAATATCGGACGCGATTTCGAGCCGGCGAAGTTTACTGATTTGCACGTGGCTTCCAAAGGCGATCCCTGCCCGCGCTGCAAAGGTTCTCTTCGTGAGGAGCGTGGAATCGAACTGGGGCATATATTCAAGCTAGGTACGGTCTATTCAGAGAAGATGAACGCGATGTTCCTCGACGATGACGGCAAGGAAAATCCGTTTGTGATGGGCTGTTACGGAATGGGTGTCAGCAGGATGCTCGCGGCGATCCCTGAAGCAAATAACGATAAGGATGGGATGATCTGGCCGATCAGCGTAGCGCCGTTCGAGGTGGAAGTGCTGCTTCTTAACCCGGACGATGAAGACCAGTGCGTAGCCGCCGCGCGGCTCTATGAAGAATTGCAGCAGGCGGGCGTGGATGTGCTTCTCGATGAGCGCGATGAAAGGCCCGGGGTGAAGTTCAAGGACGCTGATCTTATCGGAGTGCCGATCCAGGTGGTAGCAGGCCGGTTTGCGGGCGAAGGCAAAGTCGAAGTCAGGCAGAGAACCAGTTCGGAGAAGGAACAGGTATCGCTCGACGAGGCGACCGCGAGAGTGCTGGAGCTTAGAAAAAGGCTGTATTCGGAGCTGAGAGAGAAGGCAGAGGCTTTTTCAGGATAGGCTCTTCATAACTTGTTAAGGTGTTTATGTGTTAGGGCAGGTGTCGGAATAAATTCCCGATGCACCGGTTATGGCTGGCTGTATAGTCAATATCCAAAGGTCAATACAGCTTTGCTTTTGTGTTATTTATAATCTTGAGCTTGTTAAGGAGCGCATTTTGTGATAGAACTACCTCTACATTGGGGGAGAGGCTGGTGCAGCACAGGCAGGAGTAGTTCAACATGGTAATGCCGTTTTGGGGTATGGTCGTAAAGCTGATCGTAGCAATTTTGCTGGGCAGCTTGATCGGAATGGAGCGCGAGACACATGGGCGGCCGGCAGGTCTGCGGACGCATGTGCTCGTGTGTATGGGATCGACCCTTTTTACTATCGCCTCCTATGTCATAGCCGGGCCGCAGCGCGCAGTTGGTCCGATAAATGATCCCGGGCGTATAGCCGCGCAGATCGTGACCGGCATCGGTTTCCTCGGCGCTGGAACGATCATCCACCAGGGAAGTGTTGTACGCGGGCTCACAACAGCCGCGAGCATCTGGGCAGTTGCGGCGATTGGGATCGCTGTAGGAATCGGCGGCACAATGATGTATCTTGCGGCAATCGCAAGTTTTCTCGTCTTCGGAACCCTGTATCTGATGGGGAGAATAGACAGGTATCTGATCGTATCGCACGACTACAGATTGTTGATCATCGCGCTGGGCCAGGACGCACGCCACCTGGACGAAGTACTGCGTATGATAGCTAAACATGGTGGCCGGTTGCGATCGATCGAAGGTAAGGAGACGGAGCAGCCGGGAGTGCAATCGCTAAGGATGCGTATTCGCGCGGAGCGTAATTTTGATGAGGTCGGGCTAAGCAGTGAACTCGCAAGTTACCAGGATGTGTTAAGCTATATATGGGAATAAGTTCATCCGCCCAACGGCAAGTTCTGAAAGGAGAAATATTTCGCAATGGGACATAAAACTACCCGAAGAGAATTCCTGAAACAGATGGCTATCACCGGAGCCGCCCTTTCGGCGTTTCCGGGTGTCGTTGAGGCCGCGGAAAGCGCAATTAAAGGCGCAAACGGTAAATCGCGCGTAGTGATCGCCACCGACAGCGCCGTGATAAAGGGCAATAGCGAGATCGTCCAGAGCGTTCTCGAGAAGATGCTGGGTAAAAGCGTCGCCAGGCTTACCGATTCCAAAAGCGGCGCGGCTGGCTGGAAAAAGCTGTTCAAGCCGGATGATATCGTTGGTATCAAGGTAAACTGCCTGTTCGGAAAAGGCGTATCGACCAGACCGGAAATGGTGGACGCGGTGATCGCGGGCTTGAAGATGGCCGGAGTGCGCGAAGAAAATATTATCGTCTGGGATCGCAGTTCCTCTGATTTAATCAAAGCGGGATTCATTCCCAATAAAGACGGCCAGGGCGTGAAGTACATCGCCGATGACGGACACTGGGGCGAGACAATCGAAAGCGGCGCATTCAAAGGCCATGTGACGAAGGTGCTCTCTGAAAAGGTAACGGCTATCGTCAATATGCCGATCTTGAAAACCCATGGTATGACCGGTATCTCATGCTGCCTTAAGAACCATTACGGCTCATTCGATAATCCCGGCTCTCATCACACTCATAATTGTAATCCTGCAATGGCTGATTTCAATGCTCTTCCTCTGGTTAAAAATAAGACACGGCTGGTAGTGGTCGACGCGCTTCGTCCGCAGTATGACGGCGGACCGGGGCTGCAGGTACGGGATCAGTTTAACCATTACAGCCTGATGGTAAGCACGGATCCGCTCGCGGCGGATTATCAGGGACTGAAAATCATCGAGGCTAAGAGGCAAGAGATGGGAATGAAACCGTTCACACCGGAGCAGCTAAAATGGATGGAAGCCGCCCAGGAGCGTGGAGTCGGGACTTGTGATCCTGGTAAAATCGAGCTGTTAAAAGTATAGTTTATTATCGAGGGTTGATGTTGAAAGAGTATAGATTCACATGGTTATTCGTAGTATCGGTGCTCGTATTCATGCTGGTGAGTTCGGCGGCGCATGCCGCGGCGCCGGCGGTGGAGAAGCTGCTGCCTGAGAAAGGCGATGTGCCCGGGTTTACGATAATGTCCGATTCGCTCAATTATGGCAAGGGCGAAGGGATAACCAGTATCTACGACGGTGGATATGAGTTGTATACTCGAAACGGCGTTGTGGATGCGGCCCGGCAGATGTATCAACGCAGGAAAGACTTCGTGGAAGTCACGGTGCATACGATGAAGTCGGAAAAGGCCGCGAAGGATTTTGTGAAGTATTGGGCCAAAGAACGGCAGGTCAGTAAGGTTACCACAAGTAAGAGAGCGACCGGTTTTGTTACCGTGAAACCGAATGTGATGGCTTATTACGCGATGGGCAAATACTTCGTAACCGTATCGGCGTTTTATCCGGCAGAGCGTGCAACCAAAGATGTGAATGCGTTCATAAACGTCATTGAGAGCCGGTCGGCTAAGTAATAGAAACAGGGCGAGTAGTTGGGAAATCGTAAGGCATTGCCTTTCTTTTGCGATGAGTGCGGCAAAGATCTCAGTACGGGCAGTATCTGCCCGGAGTGCAAGAGAGTGCTGTGTCACAAGCATTATTATGGCGCGGCAACTGGTCCTATGCGGCGCAAAGATGGATTATGCGTAAGGTGCGCCCTGAAAGCTGGAAAGGTGCGAGATGAGCAAACTAAACAGGCGTGAGTTTTTTGAGGCTGTGGCCGGAGTGGGCGCCGCGATTTTGATAGGCGGATGCGGGAGTAAGGCGGAGACTGATGCCGTCGCGGCTACTCCGCGTGCTCCGAAATTCGATGCGGGAACACTAGCTGTCGCATCTGGAGATGACCCGGCGAAGATAACCCGTGCGGCGGTGGAAGCGCTTGGCGGAATGAGTAAGCTCGTGCGGAAGGGCGATACCGTCGTGGTAAAACCCAATATCGCCTGGAACCAGCCGCCCGAGGTAGGCGCTACCACTAATCCGAAGGTAGTCGCGGAGATCGTGAAGATGTGCAAGGAAGCCGGCGCGGGCAAGGTGATCGTCGCCGAGCATATGATCGATAGGCCGGCTGAGATGGTGCTCGGGCTCACGGGAATAGGCGATGCCGCGAAGAACGCCGGAGCCGATATTTATCCCGCGCAGAACGAGTCGGACTACCGCTCGATCGAAATCCATAAAGGCAAAGTGCTGAAATCTGATACTTGCATTAAAGATATCCTCAAGGCTGATGTGTTCATCAATGTGCCGATTGCCAAGGTTCACGATGCCACGAAAGTCACCCTGGGAATGAAGAACCTGATGGGGTGCATGTGGGACAGGCAGGCGTGGCACAGGAGTTCATCGCTAGACCAGTGCATCGCGGATTATGTGACGGCGATTCGCCCTGATCTTACAATCATCGATGCTAACAGGATTCTCCTTACCGGTGGGCCGAAGGGTCCGGGCAAGACGAAGGACGTGAAGCAGGTGATCGCGGGTGTGGACCCGGTGGCGGTGGATGCGTATGGCGCGACTCTCTTCGGCTTCAAGCCCCAGGATGTCGGACATATAAAGCTCGCGCACGAGATGGGCGTCGGTGAGATCGACCTGGCGAAGGTGAAGATTAAGAAAGCTTAATTAGTTGAATTGAGAAATAGATATAATGCAGATTCAGGCTTTCATGAATCTGCGCGCCTATTATGAGTATGATAAATAAACTTAAACTGACCAGAATGGAGAATCTGCGGCGAGTTGTGCAGGTTCTTTCGTTCGTTGCATTCCTTTATCTGTTTGTATTGACCATCGGCCGGTTCGATGCATCGGCAAAGCAGAATGTGCTGACTTCAAAAGCGCCAATCGACACTTTCTTCAGGATAGATCCCCTGCTCGGCCTTACCACTATGATCGCCACACGGCATATCATCATAGTCATGCTGATCTACGGCTTGCCGGTCGTGATCCTGACGATGTTATTTGGAAGATTCTTCTGCGGGTGGATATGCCCGCTGGGAACGACACTCGATGCGACGGATAGGGTGTTTTTCTGGAAGCGAAGGAGGGTTTCGCGAACAAGTTCCCGGAATACCGCATCGATATCAGAGTCAAGTTCACAAGATACCGCTTCAGTTTCGGTAAAGGAGTTTCCCGAAATGGCGGAGGCTCGCGGTGAGCTTTGGAAGACCAAGTATTATATCCTTGCGGGGATGCTGGTAGCGGCGGTGTTCGCATCGCAGCTGGCTTATCTGCTCGATCCGTTTACAATCATCACCCGTGCATTCACTTTCGGTGCATTCCCCATAATAACATTGCTTACCCATTCAGTTTATGACTTGGGTTATACTCATCTTCAAAGCCCATATATTCCATCGGATGTGCAGTATTTCTTCAGGTTGAACTTTCTTGCGGTGGCGGTGTTCGTGGGAATACTGGCGGCAAATTCCTTTTCACGGCGGTTTTGGTGCAGGAATTTATGCCCACTGGGCGCGATGCTGGGGCTGCTGTCGCGGTTCTCGATTTTGCAAAGAGCCGTCAAGCCCGATTGTATAAAATGCAAAAAATGCATATCCGAATGTAAAATGGGCGCGGTTTATGAGGATCCGCTGGAATATCGCGCGCCTGAATGCATTTATTGCTACTCATGCACCAGTATATGCCCTACACTCAGCACCAGTATCGCACCGACAATACACAGTGAAGGTTACCACGGCGAAGTGGACCTTAGCCGCAGGAGAATATTCCAGGCGGCAGGAGTAGGTCTGGCTGTCGCGTTACTGGGCAAGACCAATGCGGCGGCTAAAACGAGCCGATCGGGACAGAACAAGGTATCGAGTGAGTTTCTGCTCCGCCCGCCGGGGGCATTGCCGGAAGACGAGTTTGTGGACCGGTGCCTGCGATGCAGCGAGTGTATGAAGGTCTGCCCGACAAACGGCCTCCAGCCTGCGCTTACCGAAGCCGGGATCGATGGGCTTTGGACCCCCGTTCTCGTGCCGAGGATTGGCGAATGCACGCGGCAATGCAATCTCTGCTCGCAGGTGTGCTCCAGCCAGGCAATACAACCTTTCGAGGTCGTGGAGAAATCACATATCTACATCGGAAGAGCAGTCATCGATAGATCACGGTGCCTTGCGTGGAACTCTGACAAGCAATGTCTGGTTTGCAACGAGTGTTGTTCGTATCGCGCGGTGTTATGGAAGACAGTGGATGGCGTACGAAGGCCGTTCATCGATGAACACAAGTGCGTTGGCTGCGGCATTTGCGAGAATGTTTGCCCAGTTCAACCGGTCGCGGCGATAAGATCGTTCTCTTCAGGAGACCAGCGAAATGAGTCACGCGAGAAGCAGAAGCAATTTTTCGAGCAGAAAGGATAGCTGGAAGAGAATAGCTTTCAGCTGTCAGCAACCAACGTCAATCAGCTTTTCTGCCTGTATGAATCCAGAGCTTCTGAGGTTATTTTAAGGCCGAGGCCGGGGCCACCGGTGGTTTTCAGGGTCGGACCGGTTCTCTCTACCCCACCCTTTATCGGCTGGCTTTCGATCAGCAGGTCGGAATCGAGATCGAAGACGCTAAACGAGCCGGTTCCGCAGGCGATATGCGCGGCTGCAGCCTGGCCGATCCTGGTTTCAAGCATACAGCCAAACATGAGATCGAGCTTTGCGGCCTTGCAGATTGAGCTGATTGTCAATGCTCCGATCATCCCTGCTTTCATCAGCTTCACATTCACACCGGTTGCGGCTTTATATCTCACCACTTCGAGCACATCCGCAGGGGTCTGGGCGGATTCATCAGCGAATACCGGCACATCGACGTGCTCGGTTACGTATCTCATACCCTCGAGATCAGCGGCATCTACAGGCTGCTCGACAAGCCTTACCTTAAGGCCTCGCGCGAGCACCGCCTGGGTGAACTTCACAGCCTGGGTCGGAGAATAACCCTGGTTAGCATCGAGTACAAAGGAACAGCCGGGCGCGCCTTCGCTTATCGCGATCACGCGAGCCAAATCCTCTTCTTCCTCTTTGCCCACTTTCACCTTGAACATCCTGAAACCCTTCGCGCTCATCTCAGCGGCTCTCTCACGAGCGCGCTCAGGCGGGCAGATCGGGACAGTGACATCGGTTTCGATACGGATGGGAGCACCGCCAAGGAACGAGTAAACGGGTATACCGAGAGACTTGCAGTAAGCGTCGAGCATCGCCATTTCGACTCCGGCGCGGGCGGATTTTCCGTGTGGAAGCGCTTCAGCCAATTTACTGGCAGAGAGACGATATTCGCTTAGATTAGCGCCCTCCAGCACCTCGGCAGCTGTCGCAATATCGTGAGATACGGTGATCATGTCCTCCCCGGTTACCTGCCTGACAGGTGTCGCCTCGCCGTAGCCGGTTATATCTCCGGCTCTAAGTTCGACAAGTACGGTCGGGGAAGTCGTCGCGCGGCGATAGGCCGTCTCGAACGGCTCTATCAACGGAAGCTCTATACATTGTGCAAGGATTCCATCTATTCTCAGCATAATTCAATTATAACAGACTTATACAGAGAACGGGAATAGCAATGAAACATTTAGTAATCACCTCAAATCGGCGAGCGTTTGCAGCAGTCGCGCTCTGCATTGTCTTCTTCTGCGCCACGACGGCATCGCTCGGGCAAAATCTCTCTGATCAGATCGACGCGCTTCTTAAAACCCCGGGGCTAAACCACGGGCTGCAGGGGATCATGATCCGCTCCCTGAAGACAGGACAGGTGCTCTACGAACATAACGCGGAAAACCTTATGATCCCCGCGTCGAATTTCAAGCTCCTTGTCTCATCGACAATCATCGAGCAGCTCGGGCCGGATTTCACTTATAAGACCGAAGTCTATACGTCCGGAAACGTGAAAAACGGAGTGCTTAACGGCGATGTTATATTGAAGGGCGGCGGTGACCCGACTCTGTTAACCGCGGATATAACCGAGCTCGCGAAGCAGTTCAAGGCGGTAGGAATATCGCGGGTGAAGGGGGATGTGATCGTCGATGACAGCATGTTCGACAATCAGCGCCTGGGCGATGGCTGGTGCTGGGATGACTTTCCATACTATTATTCGGCTGAAATAAGCGCACTCAACCTGAACCGCAATACGATAGATGTGTTCGTATATCCGGGTAAGGAAGTCGGAGCTAAGGCCGTCGTCAAGCTGGTTCCCGAGATCGATTACATGACTATCGATAATACGGCAACAACTGGGGCGGCCGGATCAGAGAAGACAATCTCGGTAGATCGCGCACTGGGGCAGAATACGATCAGAGTGAATGGAAGTATTCCTCTTGGACAGAATGTCACAAGGCGAGAAGCGCCGATCACAATGGAAGAACCGGCGCTTTTTGCCGGATGTGTGTTTGCAGCGGAATTGGCAAAGCAGGGGGTATCGGCGTCGGGAAGCGTGAAAGCCGGTAAGGTTCCTGCTGATGCGAAGCTGGTATGCACCCACGTTTCACCACCTTTATCGAAGATTCTACCGATGCTCAATAAACCGAGCGATAACCTGATCGCGGAAGTTTTCCTGAAGACGCTCGGTGCAGTAGTAAAGGGTAAAGGCTCGACACAATCCGGCGCCGATGTGGAAAGGGAATTCTTCAGCAAGATCGGTATGAATATGGAGGAGCTCTGCATCGTCGATGGTTCAGGGCTTTCGCGGTTGAATTATGTCTCACCGCATAACCTGGTCACGCTGCTCTCTTATATGTATTCCTCCAAGAACAGCAAGATTTTCATCGATTCACTGCCGATTGCGGGGGTCGACGGATCGCTCACTTACAGGATGAGAGGTACCATCGCACAGAATAATGTACATGCGAAGACGGGATTTGTGAGCCGGGTGAGTTCGCTATCGGGGTTCGTGAATACGAAATCAGGGGAACCGATAGTATTTTCAATTATGATGAATCATCATTTGTGCCCGAGTTCGGTGGCGATGGGTGTCCAGGATAAGATATGCGAGGCGCTGGCGGAAATGCCTTAATGGGACTGTCAGCTTTTCTTATAACTCACGGGAATGTTTAGTGTGAATGTGGAGCCGGCATTTTTGATGCTGGTAACGGTTAATGAGCCGCCCAGGAAAGTGGTTAATTTCTGGGCGATCGATAATCCCAGGCCGGTGCCGCGCTGGCCGGCTCCGCGGTTGCTTCCCTGGTAGAACTCCTTAAAGATATTATCCAGGTCTTCAGCCGGGATGCCTATCCCCGTATCTCGAACTGAGATCGAAATCGAGTTGCTGTTCTTCGCGGCCGTGATTTCCACACCACCCTCTGATGTAAACTTGATCGCATTAGAAACAAGGTTCACAATGATCTGCCCGAGTTTCTGCTCGTCGGTAATCAGCTTCGGCAAACCGTCAGGCACGCTTAAAGAAATGTCCAGGTTCTTATCGCCGGCGAGAGGAGCCATATTACTCACCAACTGCTCGAGGTGCTTTTTCAATTCAACTTCGGTCAGTTCGACACTCATTTTATGGACTTCAAGCTTGCTCAGGTCGAGCAGGTCGTTTACGAAGCTGAGAAGCTTTTGAGCATTGCCGGCTATTCTATCGAGCGCCTTTTTCTGACCGCTTGTGAGCGGCTCGTCGTGGTCGTCGATAAGGAGCTCGGAGAATGCAATTACCGATGTCAGAGGCGTGCGCAGTTCGTGCGAAACACTGCGGAAGAAGCGGTCTTTATCCTCGATAACCGCCATGACTTTCTGGTTCTGAGCCTGGAGTTCTTCATTCTGCCTGCGGATTTCCTCCTCCATCCGGAGGCGCTCGGAAATGTCTCTAAGAATACACTCATAAACCTTATGATCGGGATCGTAGGTTGCGAAGAACTGGGTCGGTATATGTGACCCATCCTTACGCACCACATCGATCGTGTCCATCGTCATGCCCAGTGTTCGGGCCTGGCTCGCACTCCTTATGCACTTATCCAGATCATCATCACTAAAGAATATCTGAACGCTCTTTCCGATGAGTTCAGCTTCAGTGTAGCCCAGAGCCCTGGTGATCTTAGGGTTCACTGCTAAAATTCCGTATCTCTCATCGCACACCATCATAAAGTCTTCGGAACTGTTAACCAGGTGTTTATAACGAGAGAGTTCTGTTTCGGCGGTTCGAGCTTCGGTAACATCGTTGATCAGTTCCAGAACACGAACTACCTCACCGTCTTTACCGAAAACGGGCGTAGTGGCAGCCTTGAAATACCTGGTCCCAACTCCATCCTGTTCGACAACAATCGGACCCTGCTGTGGTTCTCCGGTCTCGAACGTGCGAAGAACAAGACATCCGTCGCATGGCGCATCGCGGTTGACAGCAGCCTCGTAACAGTATCTTCCAATAACACTTCTGCTATCTTCCGCGAGAGAGTTTATCCAGGCAATCCGCATTTCATTATCGATGAGCAGGACAGTGCTCCCAAGATTATTTATAGCCGATGCGAGCTGATCACTGCCCAGTGCAGTTTCCTGTTCCAAAGCCAGATAATCTCGCTGTGCGACTCTCGATGCGAATTCGGCGGAAGCGCGTTCGGAGAAGAGATCGGCGAAGAGTTTGATTATCTGCTGTATAGCGGCGAGGTATTGAAAATCCTGCAGCGGTGGTATAGCGACAAAGCAGCCTTTAAGATATTCATTTCCACCATATCGAAGCCAGATGGGATAGCCTGCTATCATCCTGTTCAAATCAAGCGAATGTTCTGCCTGACGCGTGTCTCTGATACGCGAGGCGATTGCGAGGGCCTGCTCGGGAATCGCCTGCTGGGGATCGCCGTATAACTCGTCTATCAGCCTGATTGCACGATCTTCAAAAACGAAGACGCCAACGAATGTCCCATCTCCGCTGCGCATAGGCGCGAGGTCGGCATTGAGCTGCCGGCGATCAAGCAGGTTATGTAATTGTATATAAATAGGATCGGTCTGGCTATCGACCGGCAATTCCGTCATCCCTTATAAAAACCCCCAGGCCTGAGCGGCTTACTGCTTCACAGTAAGGTTACCACATATATCAGCCTGTGTCAATTACTGCCCAATAGGAATCAACTCGATGAAGTCCAGCCCGAGATAATAGCCTTTTGACTCCGTGTTCTTCGCAGTTGTTGCAAACCCCATCTCATGCGCACCCGATTTTAAGTCATAAACACCGAGATTTATCACCGGTGTTTGTATAACCGATTTATTAAATAGATCGATGACTTTACCGGCAAGCGTATCGTCGAGATAAGGCTGATATTTTCCATAATCCCAGGACTTCGTGCAGCCCACCATAAGCCTGTATCTTCCATCCCTGGGAACATTGAAGTCTACAACAACAGAAGCCGGAGTATTCTTCGGAGTAAAAAATAGCTGCGCCCCACCGGAACATCCGCCAATATCCTGGCGCACAGGTCTATCTTCAGAAGATTTGGCGCTATCGATCAGCGACTCGCCCTCGATTACAATGGCGTTACTATCATACAACCGTTCCTGAGCCGGTGGGAACGCCGGAAATGGCTTGTGCGGCTCGATCTGATACCAATAAGCAACGCTGGAAAAATCATCCGCGCGCTCCATATACCCATCCCAATGACCATCGGGGAATTGATGTGCGCCTTTATGCTCGATCATAACCCTGAGCGATTTAGTGAAAGGCACGGGGTCGGAGATATGGAAACGATAACACGTGCTGCGCTGAAGGGTATCATAACCCTCAGCTACTGGGAAGCCGTAGTAAAGCCCATCGATGCCGTATCCGCTGCATAACACGCAGACGCCAGCATCAGAAGCATACAGAAAATAATTAAACGCTTCAATTGTATGTCCCCCCAGTTTGTTTAATTCTACAACCCCAGCAGCCTAGCCGCGGAGCCTGATGTAAGGATTTCGGTCCTGCCGATGTAACCTATACTCAGGAGATGCTCATCGTTAGTAACGAGAAAATCGGTCCCACCTCCGAGCGCAGCTTCGAGGAATTTACGATCGTCAGGATCTTCGATAAGAACATCCACGGTAACAGGCTGCACCTCGATTCCGGTTTCCCAGAAACACCGTATCCGCTCGATGTATGCGCTCCGGACCTTTATCGTCCTGAGCACATAGAGGACTTCCCTCTTAACATCAGCGGAATAGTGCGCCAGGATATCACCACGAATACACGCATCGATCAGTCGAGCAGAGGCGCTAGATCGGGCCCAATAAGCCGCGACGAACACGTTGGTATCGAGCAGCACCGTAACTCGTTTATCCGACACTTGCCCTCTCTGGTTAGTTCCCGCACGAGGATGACGTTCATTCTTGCAGAATTATTTCTCAGGTGAAGGTAATTTCCCTGTGTAAAATATCGATTTAATGATGCGATACCCTGATCAGATCAAATATGCCAATACGGATATAGCTGACAGCAAATGTGGCGATGAGCACCCCCATCACCCGACTGATCAGATCGGTACCGGTGCTTCCGAGAAGACGCAAAATAAAACCCGATAAAAGGAATATTATCGTAGAGAACAACATCGCAACGACGCCCGCAAGCACCGTAATCCATACTCCATGCACGGCCGCCAGCACAACAGCCGCGGTAATAGCGCCTGGTCCGATTATAAGCGGCGATATAATCGGTACGATCGCCGACTTGTAACCAACCTCCCCATCCGGTCCGAACTTCCCCTCAACCACCAATCGCAGCGCGATCACAAGCAGTAGAAGACCTCCGCCGATACGCATATCACTCAGGGTTATGCCGAAGAGCGCAAGGACCCAGGTACCGGTTATAGTAAAAAACAGCAGTAAAATCGTTGCGCCTGCTACCACATGGTAGATAAGGCAGCGAGATTCATGCTGATCTTTTACCGACGCCCTGATGCTTAGAATGATCGGCATTACGGCGAGAGGATCGAGCACGATAAGGAGGGCGGCCACGATCGTCATAAACTCATATAAGTGATGCCAATTTATCATGACTGCCTCCACATTGAAAACTATCTCGTCAGTGAGTACAGACAAAGCCGCCTCCGCGGCGGCTGTGGGTGTCCAAATTTATTATACGCTTTTAACGGCTGTAAGTGTTTCTGAAGAGACGGCTGCCTGCTACTCATTCATATCTTCAGGCATCTTGCCGGTTTCCTCTATTTCCAGATGACTGATGACATCGGTGACTCCCGGAGTCCACCATGCAATGTCTTCGGCGGCATTCTTTTGCGCTAAAGTCTCTACGCAGCCGCTCAAGACCACTTCCCCACCCTTCGCAACAACCTTAATAGGATCAGCATCTACTGATATATCACGAATCAGCGCATGCTTCACTTCTTCGACCAGTTCCTCATCGCTGCGTTCGACAAAATTCCGCAGCCGAAGCTGGTTCACTATACCTTCTACGTCAGCAGCAGCCTGAATATCCTCCTGAATTGCATGTCTTTCCGCTGCACTATCTACGGCACCGGTCAAATAAACAGTACCACCTTCGACCCGAACATCGATCTCACTGGTATCGATACGCGGGTCATTATCGAGGAATCTTCGCACCATCTGCTCTATCTCACGGTCAATTATCTGGTTCATCTTCGCCCTCCCATCCGGATAATGCCTCTCACACTTATGAAGAGTTCCCTCCGAAAGAACAAGGATAAACGTTAGCCGGAAACAGCAAGCCGCAAACGATGAGTTTGGGAAACGACGGAGTTGTCAATATACTTCACGACAAGAAACATCTACGGAGGAAGATATGCTGGAACAGGAACTGGAGCAACCTAAGAGGCTACTAATCGGAGATAACGCTCCCGCATGGAGCGCTAATACGACATTTGGTAAAATGAACCTGTCCGACTTCCTGGGTAAATGGGTGTTGCTATTCAGCCACCCCGCTGACTTCACACCAGTATGCACCACCGAATTTATAGCTTTCACATTGGCCTGTGATGAGTTCAAAAAACGCAATGTGCAGCTAATAGGCCTGAGCATCGACAGCGTGCATTCGCATATAGCATGGATGATGAATATCGAAGAGAAGTTCGGGGTTAAGGTACCATTCCCTGTTATTTCCGATCTCGATATGGGAATTGCCAACCTGTATGGAATGATCCACGATACGATCTCAACTACAGCTACAATAAGAGCAGTATTTTTGATCGACGATAAAGGCATCCTCAGGGCGATGCTTTATTATCCACCCAACATTGGCCGTAATGTCGCCGAGATACTGAGGATCGTTGATGCAGTCCAACTGACAGATAAACATGATGTTGCAACTCCCGAAGGCTGGAAACCCGGGGATAAAGTAATTGTTCCTCCACCCAGCACGCTGGAGTCGGCAAAGGCACAATCAGAGAAGGGTTACGAATGCATAGATTGGTATTTCTGCAAGAAAGAGGTGTAGCAGCAGGTCATGAGTATAGCTAATGTACATGAAGATATGGAAGTAACCAGAGCAGTGCGTGAGCTGGCGCTGGAAGGGTATACGGGACCGAAAAAGCCACAGTTCGAGAGCAGGGAGAAGTATAAGTGGCTTAGAGAAGCGGGAAGCCGGCTGTGGCTCGATACAGGGGAGCACAGCGCAGCGGAGAAGGTGTGGTCTGCTGAACTCGAAGCGCTCACAACCAATAATACCCTCGTGAACCAGGTCGTACAGACCGGAGCTATGGACGGAGTAATCAGCTACGGAGTGAGAAAGATAAGGGACGCGCGCCCGGATATCTCTGAACATGACCTCGTAATTGAGCTGGCTTTCTTAGTAAATGCGAAGCTAGCGCTGAACCTGGTGCGGGAGTTTGGAGCGCATGTGAGCGTGGAGCTCCATCCGGATACCGGGTTCGATGTGAAACAGACGTTGATCTTCGCAAGGCGCTATTATGAGATCAATCCTGATTTCTTCTATATCAAAGTCCCCCTTACTCCTGACGGATTCATCTCGACTCGCCTGTTATCTCTTGAAGGAATTCCCGTAAATTATACACTCGGATTTTCAGCGAGGCAGAATTATCTGGCGGCGCGATTCTCAAGGCCAAGGTATGTGAACGTGTTCCTGGGGCGCCTTAATTCACTGGTAGAAGAAAATAACATAGGCAAGCCGGAGAATGTGGGCGAGAAGGCGACGCTGGCATCGTGGGAAGCCGTGAGAAACCTTAGAAACAGTTATCCTGATATTCCGACATATCAGATAGCGGCGAGCATAAGAAACGGAAAACAAATTCCGCTTCTTGCTGGTGTGGATGTCCTCACTATTCCTCCCAAAGCTGCCGGAGAATATCTGGAACTGGATATACCAAGGGAAGATGTTCGCGTGCATAACTGGGAAGAGCTCGATGTGCAGCTTAATGACAGCGGGCTCGCAAAAGTCACTGAGATAAATACGCTCTGGGAGATCAGTGAGGAGTTTATATCGTTTGTTGAAAGCGCTGTGCAGCAAGCAGATCAACTGCTCAGCGGTAAGGATCTGATGCGGCTTGCGGACGAGTATCAGGTGAATGTATTTCGTGGGTGGACAGGTGAAGAGCGGAAAGCGATCAGAGAAAAAGGGAAGATCCCGGACTTATCGGCGTGGCCGGGCGCTCCGCTCGATGACCTGCTTACAATATCCGCGCTGGAATCATTCTCCAAAGATCAAGCGGCGCTCGATGACCGGATCAAAGGGCTTATTGCGGAGGCGTAGAGCAGGGAAGGGAGAATTCTCAATTTTTAATTTTGATTGTTGAATAGGTTGTGGGTGAAGGTCTGTACATTCGACAGTCAATCTATCTCCTGCGATTGAAATCGTGGCTAATAATACGCAAAGTCCGGCTCTCGCACCATTCGGGCGCTGTCGCTGAGACCGTCGCGGACTGGGACTATCCCTTCTGTTACCTGTTACCTATTCCCTGTTACCTTTCTTTATCGGCAGCTTTAATTACTGAGTTTCAAGTAATGTAGTGACAACCTGACAGAAGGCTTCGTGCTTGATCCGACCCGCCAGTACGCCACATCATTATGCGAAACTCATTAGGAGTGAGTCTTTCACGCAGAGATAGCTGATAGTGCTGAGTAGGCCTGTCCTGGCTATAGATTTGATATGGCAATGGTGGCCGTATTCCCTGGACGACAGCAGCCTGGGGCTGCTGTCGTCCAGGGGACTTTCGTGATTCCTTCGGAACACTGATCGGGCTGGTGTTAGCTGGCCTATATGCACCACAGCCCCAGCGAACGAACACGGCAAATGGTCTCTGAAAACCGACAACGCCGCAAACTACCTCTCTATGTCCGAATTCAACATCACAGCAGGCACTCCCTGCGCCCTGCGTTTCTATTTTTTTGATCAACCGGGCTCAACCAGCAACGGCTGCAATATTTCCACCCAAACCCGCTCTCAGGCTTTCGGACTGGGCAGCTTGGATGGAACAATGAGTTATGGATTCATCAATCTTCCTGCTCCCGGCGCATCTTTATGGACAGCGTTAACCGGTATTACGGAAAAGCACAACGTATGGCAGCGATGCGAGGTTTTCTATGATGGCGAGACTATAGCCATGTGTTACATCGATGGAGTGCTGGTGAATGAACGGACCGATGTTGTTAAGTTTTTACGAGCAGCTATCGAAGATCAACGTTGGAATAGGCGAGACTTCTCAAGCAGTTACACCATCCTATATAGACGATTTCACCTTAATCACTAACCCCTGCTTCGCAAAATAAGACCGTGGACATAATAGGAACTTTGGACACTATAGGCGGACAAAGAGTACTTATAGCAGATGTGGTAACACAACGCGGGCCAGTTCAAAAGATAAAGCCGTACTTTATAGGGCTCAAAGGCATTGGCGGAAGCGCTCCACATGCAAATATCCCGAGCATTATCGGTGGAACAGGAGCATATAACGTGGGTATGCCTGTGAAAGCCGCTGGTTCAATGAACCATGCGGATGCCGAACTGAACGGGCGAGGCCGAATGACCTCGCCCGTTTTGCTCTCTGCTCTCAGCTACTCCTGGATAATTTCCACATTCGCGCGTGGGACCATTACGGTCTCACCGTTATTAAGTTTAGCCTCGAGTATTCGCACCACCGCGCCGGATTCTACCTGAACCAGTTCCGACGGAAGCTTCGTCACCGCCCCGAGATTGCCGAAATAAGGCTCCCGTATCACGCGGATATGAGTCCCTATATCGAGAACCTGGCTATCACCCAGGTCATCCACCAGATCAGGAGTCCTCTCCAGCGGAGCGATGATCTCAGGTCGAATGACACCGGCTCTGATCTGAGTCGCGCCATTGATCGAGACTTCCCTGCCTTCGAGCGATTTGAGGAGATCGTAAGTCCTCGCGGCCATTTGAATCGAGCCGAAGCCCTCAGTCAGGATCAATGTCGTCGCAATATCTTCATGACCGGTAATAGCTACGCCGATATCGTGACCGAGGTAATCGATAAGGTCCGTATCGACTATCGCTCCGACCACGATCCCCTTCACTCCTACCCCAGCCGCCTTCTTTATAGCACTAATCGTTACACCCGATCCTCCGACAATTACGCACCCCACATGCGCATCGGAAATATGATTCTCGGTTAAAACGATATCCGGTGAACTCGCGCCCATTATGAGCCGGCCCATCCTCTCGCCGCCGACTCCGAAGATTCCCTGCACCAGCGCACCATAGGTCTCTACAACGACACCCTCGCCCTCCATCACATCGGCAACGGTCCCGTTGATATATGCGCTCACCTCCACCGGCTTTGATGGAAGACGCACCCCCACATGACCGGTGGTGTTCGATATCAGTTCCACCGTCCCCGTGAACGGCGATTTACACTCCGTCTTCAAAAGTCCAAAGAACGATTTCGCCTCCGCTATAATCTGGCCCGTGGTGACCCTGTCGCCCTGGTTTACTTTCAGGACTCCAAGCGCCTCCGCCGGCTCCATTCCCAGGATCTCCGCGAGTTTGATCGTCTGAATTATCCCCGGTATGTCGGTTCGCGCAACGACCGTGTCTGCGTTCACATTCTCACCGAGCTTGACAAGCACATTGCCCTTGAGAGGCAATCGCCGCTGTTTACGTATTATAGTTCCAGGACTGACTTTAAGCCCCGGCGTGTATGCAGTTCCCATATTATTCCGCCTCCAACCCGAGCGCCGCGTGCCACTCCCTTAGCTTTTCGATCCTGGCCTGAGCGCTGTCCGGCAAAGCCATCGGACGTCCGCGACCATCGATAATAAGGCCGGCGACTCCGCCTTCTACTTCGGCGGTCATCTCACGTCCCTTACCCGCGCCGATATCCATCTTGCCCGCGGGCTTGATGGTTACGCTCCTGGTCTCACCTACCGCGAGCGGAATAAGCTTCAGCGAACCAAACTCGACTTTATGCGTCACATCGTCTATTGTCACCGAACAGGCTGCCTCACCCGGTTTCGCCTTGCCTACCGGCGCGATTACGCTTCCGAGCTTGATAAGGCAGTCGCGCTCGAAAACCTGCGCTGCGGCTTCGGGATGAACTGTCGAAAGAACTCCGAGCTGCGGCATCATGAAAATCGAGTCGACCGCGAGCATCGTGATTCCCTCCGGCTGGTAAGCATCCAGCATCATATAAGCGGCCTCGATCCGCCTGGGCGCGTGGCTCAATACACCTCCGCTCCCGATGATCATATCGAGGTTCATCATATTAACGAGCGTCTGGCCCGTTTCTTTCTGATCCAGCAGCTCACCGATATCCCGGACTGTCTGCACACCCTTCAGCGACCTCGCCAGTGTCTTGTGGTGCTCGAACGCGAGCCTCAGGGCTTCGCGCGAGACTGCTTGCTCGATGCGCAGGTCTCTGAGCGTCTGCGGGATCGTAGTCGGTCGGATCATCTTATTTCTGAGCGAATTGCGCAGGGTCGCATGGTCCACATCGAACGGCGCCCACCGGCTGATATTCGCCGTCCCCGCCTCCGCAAGCACGTTGCAGATAGAGTAACTCATACCGAGGTTCGCGCTCACGGTGCGGTTGTAGATTCCGCTGAAGACCGAGAAGACGTCGGTCGTAGCTCCGCCGATATCCGCCGCAAGCACATTGATCTCCATCTGCTGCGCGACAGTCTGTATGATCTTGCCTACGGCGTTCGGGGTGGACATGATTCCCGAACTCACCCACTCACTGAGTTTCCCATAGCCCGGCGCCTGCTGCATAACGTGCTGGAGGAAGAGTTCGTGGATCGCTTCTCTCGCGGGATCGAGGTTTTCGCGATCGAGCGTTGGTCGAAGGTTATCTACAATCCGCAGGTCGACTTTCTCCCCAAGAACCTCCATCACCGGATCGCGCGCTTCTTTATTACCGGCATATATCACCGGAAGCCTCAGGCCAATACCGAGCCTGGGTTTAGGATCAGCGGAAACGAGCATCTCCGCAAGCTCCACGAGGTGCTTTACGGTCCCGCCGTCGGTTCCGCCCGAGCACAGGATCATATCCGGCCTTAGCTCTCGTATCCGGCGGACTTTCTCATAATCTTTGCGGCCATCGTCCACGGCGATAACGTCGATGATGATCGCGCCCGCGCCAAGAGCGGCTCGTTCGGCGCTCTCCGCGCTCATCGCCTTTACGACTCCGGCAACAGTCATCTGGAGCCCACCGCCCGCGCTCGAGGTCGAGAGGTAAACATCGACACCGGAGCCGTCAGGTTGTATGGGTGTTATGATATGATTGGTATCATCAAGGATCTTCCTGCCCGCAAGTTCCTCGACCTCTCTTACCGCGTTTACCACGCCCACGGTAACGTCATCGAATGGAGCTTCTACAGTGGTAGGGGCTTCTCCTCGCACAACGAGCCTGTACTCGTCGCCCTGTTTTTCTATTAAAATCGCCTTAGTTGTGGTGCTGCCACAGTCAGTAGCTAATATACTTTTGATCTCTGCCAACTGATCACCTGGTTAAATATGTGTACGTAAAGTATCGTTTAGATTTTACCATTTCACCCATCACGCGGGCAAATCAATGCCTGGACGCTGATTTGTTCCGAGTCTGCGAAAGGCGTCCGAAGGATGCGAGAGCCGGACTTGGCGTAGTTATAGCCGCGATTTCAATCGCATGGGCTAAAAGGAACCTGTACCAGCACTGACCTTCACCCAAGCTCAGTACTCATTACTCCCCCGCGGGAGCTGTTCCGATCGATTCCTGGACACCGGAGGCGTCTTTTTTCAGTGTATCTACAATACCTTTATACTGATCCGAACTCACGCTGATTTGCGAAGACTCGATAAAACTCTTCATCAGCTTGGAGAAAGTATTTTCTTTACTCGCTTTCTCCGCGGCTAATTGCTCTCGGAGCAGATCCTTGATCTCATCGTAGCTCGCGGATTGCGCGGGACGCTTCATATCAGCCCTTACAATCACCCATGCAGAATCCTTACCGTCCTCCACACGGAACGGATCGCTGAATTTGCCGGTCTGCAAACCGAAGGTTACATTCCTGACTATCTGAGGCACTTTCATAAAGCCCTGATCGAGCCATCCGACCACCCCCCCATCAGGAGCTGTGTTTTTATCTTCTGAAATCTGCTTCGCTACCTCAGGAAACGGCTTGCCTTGCTTTAACAGGCCGTAAGCCTCGTCTATCTTCGCTCTTTCCTTGGTAAGGATCACGCTGATACGAACCGCCTCAGGCTTGTTGAACGGCCATGATGCAAGCTTGCTCCTCTCAGAATACGCCTGCCTCACCTCGGCGTCAGTAATATCGATACCTTTGATGGTAAGGTTAACCAGCGTCTGCTCCATCAATTTTCTCCGTCGATACTCCTGCTCGGTAACTCCCTCGCGCGCGAGTATCGCGGACAGAGGCTCACCGCCGTATTTCGTCAGTATCTCGATCTTCCTATCGACCTGAGCATCGGTCGCGGTCACTCCCTCTTTCCGCGCAAGCTGTTCTATCAGCATCTCACCGATCATCTGCTGCACTACATACTGCCCCGCGGGAACTGTAATTTTCTGATCGCCCTTCGTCGTCTGCACCGGCACATTCTCAAGCCTTGCGTAGAAATCTTCCTTAGAGAGGCTTTTACCGTTTATCGTTATGAAGCTATCATCCGCTCCAGATGCGAGAGATAAACAAATACCGAGAAGAACCAGCACAACCGAGAGATATCTAGCCATTCCATGGCCCCCTTTCAGCTACGGCCATTATGTCAGCCGTTCGCGCTGGAGTCAACTATAAATTAAAAGTAAGAGGATGTATGAGCATTATAGCGAACCATAAATACAGCAATGAAAGAATTACGGGCAGAGCAAGTAGAAGCGTCGAACAGGTGGATCAAGTTCTGGAGAACTGTTATCGCAGTCGCCTTTATACTTGCGATAGGCAGCGCAATCTTTGGTACATTCGATCCCAACCAGGCTCCCTCTATTTCATCAGTGATGAAATCAAATGATCTCGCAGTTACGGTCCAGAGTATTATAAAAAGCAAACACGCCCAAAGATAATTACTACCCCCGTCCCGTAGCAAGAGCAAGCAATATCACCCCAATAACCGACAACGCCAGCCCGTAGCTCAGATTGCGCCTGTGCCTCATAACATCGATCTCCCGCAGCACGAACGCGCCATACACTACGGCAACCACGGTGTTCTTCGTAAGTGGCCATGTGATCGCAATCCCGATCAGCTTCACCGCGATATTCGCGCACAGCGACCCCAGCGCCCACATAGCTCCCGATATCAGCGCAAGGTTCCTATCATACCACGTTACCAGTTTCGGAGCAGGCCTGAAGCCCCCGAGCAACGCCATCAGCACCATTCCCACAAAGCATCCCTGCCCCATATAAAACAGAAAAGCTGAAGGGCTAACCCCCTGCTGATATGCTATCTTCATCGGAATGGTGTATGCGCTGTATGCGATCGCCGCCCACATCGAACACAATACTCCAAGAACAAGCTTGCGGCGGCTCGCTTTCCCCTTCTCCGCGCCGTTTGCTTCCACACGCCCAAGAAGCACCGCCGAGCCCGTCACCGCCACGCTCCCCACTATCACCAGCACGAGCGAAGCTCCGCTGCGAGCAGAAAATTCATGGAAAGCGATTATTCCACAGAGCATACCAAGGAACGCGGATGTGTTTTTTATAGGGGTAGAACGCGAAAGCCCGATATACCGGACAGCACGGCAATATGCATCGGTCCCTGTAGCCCAGAAGACTCCGCAGAAGAAAATGAGGAGATACTGCGCAAGGGTCACATGCGCGATCCCGCCCGACACAGCCCCGATCAGCGTGGTACCGATCAGGATTCCACAGCCCATCCAGAAGGTATACGTGCTTTGCGAGACCTTGCTTCGCTTGCGCGGGACCATGTAAAGGCCGTACAAGACCATCGAAAACAGTGCGAGAGAAAATCCAGCAGCTTCACGGAACACGAAGAAAATGCTTCCTTACTAATGGCGATTGCAGACTATCACCATGGTAGCATAGGAAGCAGTGGGAATCTGATATCTGATGAAATTATTTTATAATCCCAGCACACGAGACAGATGTAAGCAACGGATGCTGGATTATCACAGCTCACCATCTTTGATGAAGATCACATCGAACTTATCCAGAAACTTGCCTTTCGTGTCCTCATCCAGGAGCAGTTTGGCGTCAGCATCGGATATAATCGGGTCGGAGTGAAACGCCCCGCCGGCGCGGCCTATCGCCTTAATGATAAGAGGATTGGCCCCACACCGGTCACACTTGCGAGCCTCATCGATCGTCTTCGCATACCCGACAATGCCGTGATCTTCGACAAAATCAGGATCGACTTTAACCGTCCCCCAAACTTCGGCTCCGTCACTCTTTCTTATCTTCGGGCTCATACACCTGTCGAGCCCCAACCCGGAGGCATCGATAATTACGGATGTATACGGTTTCCCGGGTTCCGAGGGTTTAGCGGATGCGGCTGACGCGGCGGACGATGTCTGTCCCGCCTGATCATCACATAGGGCGGCAGTTGCGCAGACAAGCAACGTCATACAAATTACGGCTGAAATAAGTAGATTACGCATAGGTCAGGACTCCTCTCTCCACCCAATGAATTCATTCCTTACCATAAGGCCATTCAGACCCCCGTTGCATTACCGGTTTCATCCTTATTGATATATGCTCTTGCCCAGCCTGCCAGTCATTTGCTATGCTAATGGAACACCTGATCATCAGGCAGCGTAGATAATATGCACGGGCTCAACCGCTGTAAAACTAAATAAACTCGTGAGGGCAGGATGAATTTTAAGCTTTGGGGAATACTCTTACTCCTGATTGTCGTGTTCGGAGGCCTTTCCGTATGGCTCTCCAATATGCAAACCGGACCGGAACGCATCGATCTAGTGCACCCCACCTCCGAACAAATGAAAAAGACAGTCCAGGCTCAATCGTCCAAAACGCCGTCCCTTGCGCATCTAAAGAATGCGACATTGGAGCCCGGCAGGGTTGTTGTGCTCGATACCAATCGCGGTGTCATCGAATTTGTGCTCTATGAAAAAGACTGCCCAAAAACAACCGCGAGGATAGCGGAGCTTATCCAGGGCGGTTTCTATAACGGTGTTAAGTTCCCACGCGTTGTAGAGAATTTTGTTATACAGACAGATCAGGCTAAAAAGAAGGTCCCACCGATGGGCTGCGAAATCGCTAAGGGTCTCACTCATGAAAAGGGCTCGGTGGGCATGGCTCGCACTGATGATCCCAACAGCAACACGAGCGCGTTTTACATCACGCGCGATCCTGCTCCTCATCTCGATATGCTCTACACGACATTCGGCCGCGTGATCAGTGGAATGGACGTCGTGATGAAGATACAAGTCGGCGATGTAATCAAGACCGCGACCTTGAGACCTTTCACAACCGCGGATAAAAAGCGCCTCAACGATGTTATAACCATTGAAGCTGAGCGTAAAACTCAATAACACAACAATTCGCTGCAAATTTGTGAAGGTTTATGAGGCATGGAGCCTGTAAACAATCCTTAGAAAAGATTGGATACATATATGAGGTGGTTGTAGGATGGAAGATTCGATGGGCTCTGAAGCGGGAATAAGACAGCGCTTTATTGTGACCATTGATTGGTCGCCGGAATCCGGCGCAAGGTTGACCGAAGGCGATGTCCATGAAGCAATCGAGCAGATGGCGCTGGAAATAGATGAAGACGCCATTGTCGAGGTTGCAGAGACAATCGATACCGGCGACTAGCAGCTAACGGAAAAAGTCCAATCTGCTGGAACGCTATCCAGCAGGAGGCTTCCAAAGTCAAAATCTAGACCGGAGGCCATTTCTTGGCAATTCTGGAGCCTCGTTTTGTTTGGCTCCTTTTCCTGAATTTGCCAAGACCACTTTATCCGGTGGCTGCTAGCATATATTAATTATGGAGATAGTATTTGTTCGGCAACATCTCACGAAGAGGAATTATCGACATAGCCGGTGCTCGCCGGCTGATCAATCAGTGCCTGCTTCCAATGGAAAGGGAGCAGGCAGGTATTATGAATGTATTTGGGCGGACCCTCGCCGAGGATATAACCACTGATGCGCCTGTTCCACCGTGTGATACTGCCACAGCCGACGGTTATGCAGCAATTGCATCGGATACAACCGGTGCATCGCGCTCCACTCCCCGCAGCCTGAGTGTGCTCTCCAGCTCTTCTCCCTCCCGCAAACGCATCGAAGAAGGCACTGTAATGCGGGTGAAGGAAGGCGATCCGCTGCCTAACGGCGCGGACACCATCATCCCCCCCACTGAAACCTATCGACCTGATAACGGCCCAGAAGTGATGGTTTTCGCGGAGATAAAGCCGGGAGAGCATATCACTCCCGCAGGATCATCTATTCCCGCGGGGCAGGTGGTAATCGGATCGGGGACTGAAATCAGAGCTAATGAAATGGGCCTTATCGCCTCACTGGGCCTGCCCGGGGTACCGGTTCGAAGACGGCCCAGGGTGGCAATCATCACGACTGGAGCATCGGTGATCGATATCGTTGAAGAGATGCAGGTCGGAGCCAGCCGGAACAGCGCCAGATATGCTCTCGTGGGAATGATCCTCGATACGGGCTGCGATCTCGGGCAGCTGGTGCATGTGAGAGAAGGCAGGCAAGGCCTCAAGAAGGCGATAACCGATTGTCCGCACTGCGACGCGATAATAATAGCTCTCGGTCCTCAGGACAAACACAATACCGCTCTTCAGGCTCTCGCGGAAGTGGGAGATGTTATTTTTGACCGCCTGCAGATGGAACCGGCATCGGCGACAGCGTTCGCGATGGTAAATGACCTGCCGATTTTCCTGACCGAAAGCCGTTCCGTCCTCGAAGCTTACGAGGCTATCATTCGCCCCGGCCTCCTGGCTCTCTCGGGCAAAGAAAATGTCAGCCGAATCAAGATACGCGCTTCGCTTGGGGCAACGCTCAAATTGAATCCCGGCTGCAGTCACCTGATCCGCGCAATTACGGCTCTCGAAGATACCGGCTTAGTCGCGAAGCCACTGGGCTCACACTCCATCGAGAGCCACCCCTGGATCCAGCCAAACTCACTCATTATAATTCCCGAAAACATCGATACCGCCAAGCGCGGCGAGAACTACGAAGTCATCCTGCTGGGAGCGTAGCGCCGGGCGACACGATAACGCGCATCGCCCGGCGATAATCTCAGTGATCACATCACCAGCCGGTTAATAGCATTTACATAAGCTCGCACGCTTGCCTCTATCACATCCGTGCTCGCGCCGTGGCCGGATGCAGTCTTGCCGTTTGACTCCAGCACCACCTGCGCTTCACCGAGCGCGCCTTTCTCGGCGGTTGCGGCGTTCAGGCGGTACTCCAGCAGTTTCACCGGGATCTGCGTTATCTCATCGATTGCTCTAAAGCACGCATCCACGGGTCCGTCACCGGTGCCGCACTTCTCCACAGACCCCGCGCCATTACTCAAGCATATTGTAGCCGATGGGATAGTCGCCGTGCCTGATATGATCCGCATTCCCTCCAGGGAGTAAGCCTGCGTGCTCGAACCGCGCGCATCGGCCATCAGCGCGTGCAGATCATCATCGAAAACCTGCTTTTTCGCATCCGCAAGCGCCAGGAACCGCTCGTGCAACTTCTCCAGATCCTGCTTTGAAACGTTATAGCCCAGCTCTTCCAGGCGATGACGGACTGCGTGCCTCCCCGAGCGCGCCGTGAGCACGATCTCGGTCCCCGCGGCGCCTACGTCTTCCGGTCTAAAGATCTCGTAGTTGTCCCGGTTCTTCAGCACACCGTCCTGGTGGATCCCCGACGAGTGAGCGAACGCATTCGCCCCCACCACAGCCTTATTTCGAGCGACCGCGAGCCCGGTCATCCTGCTCACCAGCCGGCTGGTGCGGCTGAGCTCCGATGTAACCACCCCACACGAAGCGCCGAAGTAATCCTTTCGGGCTTTCAGCGCCATTACAACTTCTTCGAGCGACGCATTTCCAGCGCGCTCTCCAATCGCGTTGACAGTGCACTCGACCTGCTGTGCGCCGGCTTTCACCGAAGCGAGCGAATTTGCTGTCGCAAGGCCCATGTCATTGTGGCAGTGAACGCTCAGGATAGCCTTGTCGATATTGCGGACATTGCGGCGGATATACGATATCAGCCTTCCCCACTGCGCGGGCATCGCCCATCCCACCGTATCGGGTATATTGACGACCGTCGCTCCCGCATCTATCACGGCCTCGACCACCTGACAGAGATAGTCCTTGTCGCTCCGAGAGGCGTCTTCGGTGGAATATTCGACTTCGGGACAGAGAGATTTGGCATAGCGGACAGCCTCGACTCCCATCTCCAGCAGTTCTCCCCTGGATCGTCCGAATTTATGCTTAGCATGAATATCCGAGCTGCCAAGGACGATGTGTATTCGGTGCTTTTCCGCTTCGCGGACAGCCTCCCATACTGCATCGATATCCGCCTTCACCGCCCTCGCGAGCGCAGTGATCACAGGTCCCTTTACATTACGGGCGATCTCCCGAACAGCCTCGAAATCGCCGGGAGATGAGCTTGGAAACCCGGCTTCAATCACATCAACATTCATCCGCGCGAGCTGCCGCGCTATCTCCAGCTTCTCAGCTCCGGTCAGGCTAGCGCCCGGTGATTGCTCCCCATCGCGCAGGGTGGTGTCGAAGATGTATACCTTTTGGTCCATTTTTTAGTCCTCCTTATACATTCCATCTTGTCTAATTTAAGGTCTGCAAGGTCTGCAAGGTCGTCAAGATCACTAAGGTCACTAAAATCCATCTTCATCACCACCTTTCAATGAGTTTCGTGTAGTTATGCAATGTACTGGCAATTCAGATTGTGTGCGAAGCCTTCTGCCAAATTGTCACTACACTACCTGAAACTCAGTAATGAGTTTCGTGTAGTTATGCAATGTACTGGCAATTCAGATTGTGTGCGAAGCCTTCTGCCAAATTGTCACTACACTACCTGAAACTCAGTAATAAGCAGTCAGCTGTCATTAACGATAACTGATAGCAAAATACGAAAAGCCCTTCGTCTCTGTATACTCTCATCAGAGACGAAGGGCTCAAAGCTCTCCGCGGTACCACTCTGTTTGGCCATACTATCGTATGACCCACTCATCCGCTGCGGCCCCTGGAATAGAGGCGATAGCGTCTTCCTTTTAACGGTGGAAGTTTCCGTCCCAGCCTACAGCCACAGGCTTTCGGTGGGCGACTCCGGAGTGAGTTGGGGTAGATCCTGTCGACGCCGGGTTCCAGCCCTTCAGCGCTAGAATAACGCGAAACGCCCGGCTCTCTGGTAGTCCGATCTCTACCTTACTAGTCTCCATCACAGTCTTTGGAGCGATATTCAATTATTCTCATTATGGCGATTAAGTGCTCGAAAGTCAAGACCAGAGCTCAGACCATAAACCCCATCCGCCGGCTTGTGTCTTCTCTTATCGCCAGCGCTAGCTGAGCGGCGACTCGGGCATTGTTCTTCAAAAGCGCAATGTTCGTCTGCATCGACTTCCCATCAGTAAGCTCGGATACACGATTTAAAAGCCACGGCGTCAGATCTTTACCCGATATACCTTTATCCGCAGCTTCTCTCGCCGCATCGTCGATCTGTGCGTTTATGTCGATTGCATCAGATTCCGGCGCCGGAACCGCGACCACTATCGCCGTCCGCATCCCCAGCGTTCCAAAACTTGTCCTTACCAACTCCGCGAGTTCATTAATCTCATCGAACCGCGGTATCGATATACCCGAAGAACGCGAGTAGAATGCAGGCAGCTCATCAGTCCCATACCCGTAGACAGGTACGCCGTAGGTTTCGAGCCACTCCGCGGTAGCCAGTATATCGAGCACCGCCTTCGGACCCGAGCACACTACCACGATCGGCGTGCGCACCAATTCCCATAGATCAGCCGACACATCATGCGTCCGCGCATAATCCCTGTGAACCCCGCCGATCCCGCCGGTCGCCATTACCACCATTCCCGCAGCCGACGCCATCCGCGCCGTAGCCGAAACCGTGGTTCCACCATCGAGCTTCTTCGCGACAGCATAAGGCACATCTCTTACGGCGATTTTTGCCGCGTTCCCCTGCCCCAGCTTCTCGATCTCTTCACGTGTCAGCCCTACACGGATTTTACCTTCAATAATACCGATAGTAGCCGGTACGACTCCCTCGCTGCGTATCTCCTCCTCCATCGCCAGTGCCGTCTCCACATTCACCGTCGACGGCAGCCCCTGCGCAATCACGGACGACTCCAGCGCAACCACAGCTTCGTTCCGATTCAACGCACTGCTGATTCCACGCGATATATCAAGCGGATCTTGCATGTTATTATCCTCACCAGTCGATTATACGTATGAATTACTACAGGTATCGTTCTACCCCTGAACCCCTCGCTCCTTCACTCCACAGCTATAACTGAATATCCAGCGTTTTTACCGTATTCTTCGCTACACCGAGCTCAGGCCAAAAATACAGCCTGTGAGCACCGTTCGCGCCACCCGGCAGGCTGAACTCCAGGTCGAAATCAGAGGTGCTTTTCGGCGCTATTTTTAACTCCTTACACACCCACGATCCATACGCCGGAAGCGGCTTGCCGGAATCCATATAGTTTCCATCCACCATCAAATTCGACCACCCGGGCCCACCCGCCGCGTTCAATACACACTGCACCCGCACGGCATCAGGCAGAGGGTTTCGGAGAGTGATATGAAATGAGTAGGTTACTCCATAGTTGCCCGGGTTTAGGCCTTTCTTATCACCGATGGCGTGTTCGATCTCATTTTTCATCAGGCACGCGAAGCGACCTTCATTAGGACCGGCAATATCCAGGCATGTAATATTCGATATGTCACACTCAACGTTTCCCTTGCGATCGCTGTGCAAAAACGTGCCGCGCCTGTGCCATCTTCCATTGTCTTTGTCCATCGGCAATACATGCAGCACAGTCGGGTCGGGTGGTAAATTTCTGCACGCGAGCACCGTCACATATACTTGTTGCTTGCCTCCACTCGCTTTATCCGTATCGATTCCGAAATCATACATGCCGCTTACCGTATATCTGCGCGGAACATCCTGGAGGATATACCGTGTCTCACCCGGCTTTAGCGTGCATAAATAATGATCCCCCGGTCCCGATAGGAACCAGTTCTTTAAAGCGATGCCGCCCGCCTCGGCAGGGCATGACCGTACGGAGTTCTCATTCTTGGTGGGAAGACGCTGGCTGTTTTTCTCAAGAAAGAGATTGACAGGGCCGCCCGCCGAGTTCGGGTTAGTTATCGCCACACCGATCCTCAGCGTCCCATTCGTCGCATTCAAATGATGAAAGAACACGCGAAAATGCCTGCTCCGTATCGCTGTCCTGTATAGAGCGGCCGAACTGGAAATACTTTTTATTGTCTCCGGTGAATTGCTCACGATGAGCGGGACTCCGGTCAGCTCCAGCACAGGTGGGCTTATCTGAGTGCCGGTTCCATCCGGAATTCGCATTCCGCTGGGTATCGGAGGCACCGGCTTCGCACAGCACTGCAGATTACAGAACACAATAAGAGCCAATACGGAGGCAATAATTGAAGTCAAGCGAACAAACATCGAGGAATTACCTTAAATACTACAGCTTTAGCTCAATTATATAGACTGAATTTCCAGTCCAGCTAGTTCCTGGTTGATAAAACACACGGAAACAGCATTTTCAACGGCGGCATCAACCCAGAGAATTAAGCTGCCTCCGCAATCACCACTTGAGCTACCCCCCTCACCCGTGGTACAATCCCATCGTAAATTGTGTATATTATTTGGAGGGGACAATGGCTCTGAACAAATACGGTTACTTTTCGGAAGATGGTAAAGAATTTATCATTACCCGGCCGGACACCCCCGCGCCCTGGGTTAACTATATCTCTAACGGTCGCTATACCGGCCTCGTTTCCAACACCGGCGGCGGATTCAGCTACTACATCGATCCCCGCGACAGCCGCATCACCCGATTCCGCTACAATTCTCTCCCCTGGGACCGCCCGGGCAGGTATGTCTATCTGAAGGACATGGACGGCGAATACTGGAGCTTGAGCTGGCAGCCGACCGGCCATACTCCTGACGAATACGAATGCCATGTGGGCATGGGTTATCAAACGATAAAACAGCTCTACCGCGGGGTTCGCAGCGAAATCACTTACTTCGTCCCGCAGGATGACGACCTCGAAATTTGGCTCGTTAAGGTCAAGAACGAAGGCTACGAGCCCAAGCGCATGCAGGTCTACAGCTACGTCGAGCTCTGCCTCGGTCATGCTCTGCAGGACCTTATCATGCAGCCCAATGATCAGCACTTCAATATCGTCAATTTCTCCCAGGAAGACAACGCGATCTATGCGACCAAGAACTACTGGGTGACCAACCGCGGTGTCTCCGTCGCGCAGCCCAACCAGGCCTGGAACCGCTATGTGGTCTTCACATCCGATCTGCAAACCGAGTCCTGGGATGGTCTCAAGGACGGATTCATCGGCAAGTGGCGCAGCGAATCCAATCCTGCCGGCATCGAGAACGGCAAGCTCGGGAACACCAATATAACTTCAGGCGATGCCTGCGCGGCGCTGCAGAGCGAGATCCTCCTCGAACCCAAAGGTGAGATCGAATTCATTGTCATAATGGCTTGTGTGCCTTCCGAGAACTACCGCGAGCATGCTCTCCCGCTGCTTAAGAAATATCGCTCCGCCGCGGCCGCGCACGCCGCGCTCGATGATGTGAAGGAATATTGGGACTGGTATCTCTCGCCGGTCCATGTCGAGACTCCCGATCCTGAAATGAACATTATGCTGAACATCTGGGGCAAGCGGCAGTCGTGGGTAACGTTCAATATGAACCGCAACGCCGGCTATTACCACGGCGGGCTCCTGTTCGGTGTAGGAATCCGCGATCAATCCCAGGACATGATGGGACCGATCCTCAGCGTTCCTAAAGAAGTCGAAGACCGGCTCCTCGAGGTTCTCTCGAAGCAGTTCAAGGACGGCAGCACGCTCCACAACTACTTCAAGCTCACCGGCACAGGCGAGAAGACCGGCCATTCCGATACACCGCTCTGGCTCCCGCTCGCTGTGATGAATTATCTCAAGGAAACCGGCGATTTCAGCTTCCTGAGCAAAGAGGTCCCGTTCCACGATGAAGGCGAGAGCTACGTCCTCGACCACGCCATCCGCGCGTGCGACTATGTTCTCTCGCAGTTGACAGAGAACCACCTGCCCAAGTTCGGCCCTGGCGACTGGAACGATACCCTCGACTATGTCGGTCGCAAGGGAAAGGGCGAAAGCGTGTGGGTAGCACATTTCCTCTGTTATATTCTGCGCGAGATGGCGCAGTTGCTCGAATATATAGCCAAGGAGACCTATTGCCCGAGCGGTTCTACTATGAGCGACATAGCTGCGCACTTCCGCGAGGAATACGACCTTGTAAAGAAGGCGTTAAACGAGCGCTGCTGGGATGGTGAGTGGTATATCCGCGGCATCCGCGACGATGGTGATGTGATCGGATCGAGCCGCAACAAGGAAGGTCGCTGCTTTATGAATGCGCAGAGCTGGGCGGCGATTTCGGGAGTAGCCGAAGGTGAAAGAGCGAAGCTTGCGATGGACTCCGCGGACAGGTTGTTGATAACTTCAAGAGGGCCAAAGATTTTATCCCCAAGTTATACACAGGTGGACCCAGGCGTGGGGCTTGCAACTCGCTGCGTCCCCGGCAAGAAGGAAAACGGCGCTATCTTCAATCATGTGGCTGCATGGGCGATACTTGGCAATTGCGTAATAGGCGAAGGCAACCGGGCGTATAGCTATTACCGGAAAACTTTACCAATGGTGCAGGCTACTGACCCTGATCTGTATAAGATGGACCCGTATGTCTATTCAGAATATGTCACCAGCGACGATCATCCCACATTCGGCCAGGCCAGCCACTCCTGGCTTACAGGCTCCGGGGTTTGGATGTTCAGAGATGGGCTTGATTATATCCTCGGTGTCCGCCCGACCTACGATGGCTTGATCGTAGACCCGTGCATTCCTGACACATGGGACGGCTACAAAGTCACCCGCAAGTTCCGCGGTGCGATTTATGAGATAGAGGTAAAGAACCCGAACCACGTCCAGCACGGTGTGGCGAAGATCGAGATAGACGGAAAGCCCGTGGAAGGCGCCATCCTGCCGGTTGTTGAGGAAGGGAAGACCGCGAAGGTTTTCTGCGTGATGGGTTAGAATGGATACCTGACAGCTTTCTTTATAGCTATCCCTTTTATAGGAATCGTGGCATGAACACTCTCGTGACTGCTACGCAGCACCTCTCGCAGCCCTGCGGCCCGCTGCCGGTCAAGGACTGTCGTGTTCGCCACGAAGGAAACGAAAATGGCGAGAAACGCCATTTTTGAAGGAGTGATAAATTGCCAAAACCGAAAGTAGCCATATCAAAAATATCTGACCTCAATAGCGAGAAGAGCATTGAACGAGCGGTCCGTGAGGCGGTCGAATCGTCGTGCGATTTCGCGGCGCTGGTCAGGGGTAAGAGCGTTGTCCTCAAGCCTAACGTCTACTGCCCGAACCCTGCTCCTACCACTACCGATCCGCGTGTGATCGCGGCCCTCATTCGAATCGCGAAGAGCGCAGGGGCGCACAAGGTGACCGTAGCCGAAGGACGGAGCATATCGACCGCCCTCTTCCGCAAGCATGCCAGCAACACCCGCGCATGCTTTGAAGCCGTGGGTATGGATAAAGCAGCCATCGAAAACGGCGCGGAGATGGCGTTCCTCGAAGAAGATGACTTCCTGAACCTTACAAGCGATGATGCTATTGTTCTTAAAGAAGCCAGCATCCCTCGCACCATATCGGAAGCCGAAGTTCTGATTAACGTCCCGGTCCTGAAGAACCACAGCCTTACCCTCACCACCCTCGGAATCAAGAACCTGCACGGCACGGTTTCGGATAAGGACAAGCTCTTCGGTCACGACTACCACCACATCCCGCAAAAGCTCGTGGATATCCTCCGCTATCACAAGCCCCACTTGACCGTGATCGACGGTGTCCATGGGCAGGAGGGAGATCATGCCGATATGGGCAATACAGTCGATATGGGCCTGATTTTTTCGGGGACAGACATAGTCGCGGTCGATGCGGTCGCGGAAGCTGTAATCGGGCTTAATAATCTGGAGGTAGACACCACTCGCCTTGCGCACGAGCAGGGGCTCGGAGTCGGCGATATCGATTCGATCGAGGTGGTCGGCGCGGCTGTGGCTGATGTAAAGCGCGTCTTCGCACGGCCGGATATTGAAATCTCCGAAGCGCGCTTCCCCGGTCTACGCATCCGCGCGGGAGACTACTGCAAGGGCTGCGAATACTACGTCCGCCGCGGCATCGATCGCTTGGTCGACAGCGGCATTTTGAATCCTGACGATCCGCTCACCCTGGTCTTCGGCAAAGACCCTGATGTGAACCCTGATATCGAAGGCCGTGTAGTATTACTCGGAGACTGCGCGCTCAAGAGCAAGTCAGTCAAACGCCTGCGCGACCGGTTATGGCTTACTGGCCGTCTTCAGGTGATCTATTGTTGCCCACCGATGGAGTTCCGTATGCGCGCTCTGGAACTCGCCGGAGACTAATCGTAATAACCGCAATATCGGAAGGTAATACAAATGAATAAAACACTATCCGTAAGACTCCTCGTGGCACTGATCACCTTAGCTGCATCCCTGTCGCTTGCAGGTCAGCCCGCTCTTGCCGCACCCGCAAAGCGTAAAGCGCCGGCCAGGCATGCGGCGGCTGTCAAACCCAGCACTCCCGCCCAATCTTCGCAGCCGCGTGTCACCCCCACAAAGAACCTGCTCTTTAACGGCTGGAGCCTCACGCCGACAGGCGAGCAGATACCCATCAGCGACCTGCCGCTGAAGATGATCATCTCCCCGGATGGACGCGTCCTCGCGGCGGTCAGCGGCGGCTTCTCGAACACCGGTCTCACCCTGATCGACCTCTCCACCAGAAAAACTCAATTTTTCCCGATGAAAAGAGCATGGAACGGGCTTGCGTTCAGCAGCGATGGAAAACGCATCTTCGTCTCCGGAGGAAACAGCGGCGAGATACACATTTTCAACTACGCCGACGGAGCAGCAACTGTAGACAAGGCCGTAAAGCCGGCGCGCGATGCGGGCTCAGCTTTTATCGCCGGAATCGCCGTCAATCCTGAAACCGGCAAGCTCTACGTCTGCAACGAGGCAAATCATGAGATATGGGTGCTTAACTCCGATACCCTGGCTATCGAGGCTAAGATTCCAGTGGGCCTCCATCCTCATTCCTGCATCCTCGGCGCCGATAAGCGCCATTTATATGTAAGCAACTGGGGCAGCCGGAGCGTTTCGGTTGTCGATACGAAGACCAACCGCCGCGTGCGTGACATCGGAGTAGGAATTCGCCCGAACGATATGGCGCTTTCTCCAAACGGTCGTCTCTTCGTGGCTTGCGCCGGAGACAATACCGTCTACGTAATCCAGACACGCACCCTTGAAAAAGCCGAAGCACAGACAACCGCGGCAGCTCCGCCGCCCGAGGGTACCCGTGAGATCCTCTGCACCTCGCTTTATCCGCAATCGCCCGAAGGAAGCACACCCGACGCCGTGGCAATCTCGCCTGATGGCAAGACGCTCTTCGTAGCCAACGCGGATAATAACGATGTAATGCTCGCGGATATCTCCAACGATGATCATCCCGGCTATTCGCTGGTCACGGGATTCATCCCCACGGGCTGGTATCCGAGCGCGCTCGCAGTCAGCCCGGACGGGAAGACTCTCTTCGTCGGTAATGCGAAGGGCTGCTCCCGCGCAAACTTCCCCTACCAGGGAGGCAGGCGCTCGGGACCGGCAAATAAAAAATTCGACTACATCGGGACCTGCTACGATGCATCGGTCTCATTTATCGCTCAACCCACTGCTGAACAGTTAACAGCCTACACAGATCAGGTTCGCCGCAACTGCCCTTATAAGCCCGAGTGCCTGCGCCAGGCGACAGTGAAGAGCCGGAGTATCATACCCGATCAGGTTGGCATGCCCTGCCCGATCAAATACGTGCTCTATATAATCAAAGAAAACCGCACCTACGATCAGGTTTTTGGTGATTTCCGCGATGCTTCCGGCAAGCCCGCGGGCAACGGTGACCCCAACATTGTAATGTATGGCGAGCCCGTTACTCCGAACCAGCACCAGATCGCACGCGACTATGTACTCCTCGATAACCTCTACTGCAACGGTGAGGTGAGCGTGGACGGTCACAGTTGGTGCGACGCGGCGATGGCTACCGATTTCAACGAGCGCTCCTGGATGATGTCTTACTCCGGTCACGGCAACATACCCGGCAACGATGATATGTGGGATCCGTCCGCCGGATTCCTCTGGGACCTGTGCCGCCGTCATGGTATCAGCTACCGCAACTATGGCGAAGGCGCAAAGAAGGTTCCTACAATAGACCGTGGTAAATGGCCCGGCGGGCGCGATATGAATAGAGTCGATAACTGGATAAACGACTTTCATGAGGCAGAAAAAACCGGCAACATGCCGCGCTTTACTATTATGTCTCTTGGCGAGAACCATACCCAGGGTACCAAACTCGGCGCTTTCAAACCGGAGGCTTGCGTAGCCAGTAACGATATCGGAGTGGGTAAAATAGTAGCCGCTGCAAGCCGCAGCAAGTTCTGGAAAGAAATGGCGATCTTTATTATCGAGGACGACGCCCAGAACGGCCCGGATCACGTAGACGCGCACCGCACGGCGGGCCTGGTGATCAGTCCGTGGTGCAAGCGCGGCGTTATCGACAGCACCCTCTACACCACATCGAGCATGATCCGCACGATGGAGCTTATCCTCGGTCTGCCGCCGATGACTCAATACGACGCGGGCGCGACACCGATGTTCAACTGTTTCGACACCAAAGCGACGATGACTCCTTATAACCTGCTGGCGCCGAAGGTGGACGTAAACGCAAAGAATACCCCATCAAGCTACGGCGTTTTATCGTCTTCTAAGATGGATTTCTCTGAATACGATCGCGCGCCGGAGGATGAATTAAACCGCATACTCTGGGTCGAGGCTAAGGGGCTGAGTGCTCCCTACCCCGCTCCCATCCACAGGGCGGTATTCACAAAGTAGAAGACATCAAGCAGGGCGAGGATTTACGGATTCCCGCCCTGCGGATACAATTTAAATCAGGAAGAAATTTCGAGATCATCATAAGGGATAGAAGTAATTGCAGGTCAGTAACCCACCCGCGGCAGTAATATTCGATATGGACGGTCTTCTGGTCGATACTGAGCCGCTCCATGCAGAAACTTTCTGCCGCGTGTCAGCAATCTCATTTGTACTCCTCCTCCTTGCCGAGAGA
>Ga0123519_10001398_pt1 | contig 41213 bp, 32 predicted proteins | sample YelNatPaOPRAMG02_FD_87396 | JGI IMG/M metagenome (GOLD analysis project Ga0123519, IMG submission 87396) | Hot spring microbial communities from Yellowstone National Park - Yellowstone National Park OP-RAMG-02 (version 2) | ecosystem: Environmental > Aquatic > Thermal springs > Hot (42-90C) ...
CATTCCGAACACGGTAGTTAAGCTCGCCTGGGCCGACGATACTTGGGTGTTAGGCCCCGGGAAAATAGGTCGTCGCCAGGATTATTCTTAAAGCCCCTTCCAAAATAGGAAGGGGCTTTTCTATGTACCCCCCATTCTTGAAATACCTACATATAATTATCTTGCGCCTGTATGCTACACATGCTAATATAATCACAGAAACTACCACTAATATACAAAAGCCAAAATAGGCATTTACAGAGTGGAGTAATCAGAGTAGAGAGCAATGGGAGTCAAAAATAAAACGACCAGTAATAACAAAGTGTGGGCGATAGTATCATAACCTACTGATACTTGTAGTAGGTATATCAAGCTTATGTGTGTCAATGGCGGAATGAAAATGTCCCGATTACGGCGCTCTGAAAATGCACCACCCGCCGCTGCTCAGTTAGGTTATTGGCGTCACCTCCATCGGGATCGCAGTCAGCTCCAACCGTCACGTTACGATTGGAAACGGTGTGCTCAGAGCTGCAGCATATACCTGAGAAGAGAGACTATCTCCGCCGCGGATTCCATCGCTTCGGCGAATAACTCTCCCTGTTACAGTCAGCCAGGGTTCCGACCTATCGTCGTAGTAGCTCTGCATCTCCGTCTCTGCCTGTTCTACAAGGCACAGAGCCCTTTCCAACATCGCCCGCCTCTGTCCGATAAGCTCAGGGTTTTCTCAGCATATTTCTTGACGCTCCGCCGATCCCGTCCGGTCTTGCGGGCTATCTCTCGACATGAATGCCCACGACGCTTGAAATAATCAATGTCCACTTTAGTCTTCTGTGATACCATAAATACTGACTCCGTGCTTGGCCTTTTCAATCTAAGACTACGGAGTCACGGGCGGAAGAGCAAACTCCTCCACCCAATATCTACATCACGAGTGGTACATTTTCACAGCGCCAGATTTGGATCATTTTATCGCCGCCGCCGACACGGCTACCTCTTTGGGGTAAATTATAATTGTCTCAATATGATGGTAGGAGGGATATATAGTGAATCCCCGAGAGATAAGCCTGTCCAGGTGCTTCGCTGAAGGATGGGAAGCATTCAAGGCTTACCCCTGGCTTACTATAGGCGGGTATGCTATCTATTCGGTGATAGGCTGGGTAGCTTCGCACATACCGGGAATCAATGTACTCTACTTCATTCTGGCTGTATTTCCGCTTGCCGGTGGATTTATAACTCTTCTCCTGAAAATACTCAGACGCTCCAACCCGCGCCTTGAAGACTTGTTCGATGGGTTCAAAGACTGGGTAAAGTGGATGGGAGTGGGATGGCTGCTTATCCTTTATGTTCTCATTGCGCTTATAATTTGTGGTATACCTGCCGCGATCCTCGTGACGATTGCTGATTTTATTCTCGGGGCAAATTCCGCGGATGGAAAGATCATGATCGTTATCGGCGGAATTATTACTCTGGTGCTTTTACTGATCATTCTAATGAGATGGGTGTTTGTTTACTACGTCGCAGCCGATGGAGCCAACGCTACACAATCTATCAGGGGCAGTACTGACCTTACCGAAGGTATCAGGTTCAAGCTATTCTGGATGCTTCTGGTTATTAGTTTGTTTGCAATCTCCGGGATGGTGGCGTTATTTATCGGTATATTCTTCACCGGCGCAATAGCCCAGTGCGCGGTTACTGCGCTTTACCTGGATGTAAGGCAAGCACGGACTTCACCTGCACCTGATATCTGACATAATTATGCGTGCGACGTAAACATGGCAGAATTATGATTGTTGAGACACCGTTCAGCTTGTGGTAGAATACACTCGTAGATGCAGGAGGCTTACCAGTGATTATTACTCAGACCCCTCTCCGTATCAGCTTCGCCGGCGGTGGAACCGACTTTCGAGGCTACTACGAAAAGGACTACGGTTCCGTCGTTTCAACGGCGATAGATAAATTCATCTATGTAGTTCTCAAGGAACGCTTCGACGATAAGATCCGTGTTGGTTATACCAGAACCGAGATGGTAGACAGTATCGACGATATCCAGCATGAACTTGTCCGTGAAGCGATGCGAATGGTGGGAGTCGACAGGGGTGTTGAAATATCCACAATGGCTGATATACCCTCGGAAGGCTCGGGGCTTGGTTCGTCGAGCACTGTTACCGTGGGTCTGTTGAATGCGCTATATGCTTATAAGGGCGAGGCTGTTACGGCTGAATTACTCGCCAGGCAGGCATGCCAGATCGAGATCGATGTTCTGGGCAAGCCTATCGGTAAACAGGACCAGTATATAGCGGCTTATGGTGGCCTCAAGCATTTCCGCTTCCTTAGCGGCGAGGAAGTTGAAGTTAATAACATTCCGCTTGATGGCGCCGCGAAACAGCGGCTTTCCGAAAGCCTGCTGCTCTTCTATACAGGGGTAACGAGGCAGTCCTCGGAAGTACTTACGGAGCAAAAGAGCAATATTGCCGTCAAAATGGCTATTCTCGATGAAATGAGAACTCAGGCCGATGGGCTCGCGCGTAAACTTAAGATGGGTGCTGTCGCATCGTTGGGACAGACGCTGCGCGAAGGCTGGCAGAAAAAGAAGCAGCTCGCGAGCGGGATCTCGAACCCTCAGATCGATGAATTGTATGATCTCGCGATGTCCGCCGGAGCGCTTGGTGGGAAGGTGACCGGAGCGGGTGGTGGAGGCTTCTTCCTTGTATGCACGCCCCCTGAAAATCGCTCCGCGGTCCGCAAGAACCTTTTGCACCTGCGGGAGCTGCCGATCAATCTGGAGCGCGACGGCTCGAAAGTTATTTTTAATGTCAGGCGCTAAAACGCGCTGGCTGTGTCCTATCCCTCAAGGAGAACTCCAATGTCGATGATCCGAGAATATCTGGACCTGGTCACGCAAGCGATTGCTGAGCTTCCTGAAGAGAAAATACAGGATGTGATAGATACGTTGAAGTCGGCCCATGCCGCGGGGAAGCAGGTGTTCCTGCTCGGTAACGGGGGAAGCGCGGCGACCGCGAGCCACATAGCGTGCGATTTTCAGAAGGGCCTTAAGGAATACACCGGAAAAAGATTCCGAGCTTGCGCGGTGACCGACAATGTGGCGGTGATGACCGCTTGGGCTAATGATACCGCTTACGAGAACATCTTCGCCGAGCAGCTCGATAGCCTGCTTGAGCCGGGCGATGTGGTGCTCGCAATCAGTGGAAGCGGCAACTCTCCCAATGTGATCAAGGCGGTCGAGAAAGCCAATGAGATGGGGGCTGTAACGATCGGCTGGTCCGGTTTCAGGGGTGGAAAGCTCGCGCAGGTTGCTAAAAAGGCGATTGTCGTAAACAGTGACAACATGCAGCGCATCGAGGACGTCCACATGATTCTCGGTCATCTCGTATTTCACTGTTTGATGAGGCAGTGCAAGTAGAGTTGATATGAGAGCTGTATTTCTCGATCGGGATGGGGTTATCAATCAGGACAGGGATGACTACGTTAAAAATGTCGATGAACTTAAAGTCTATCCATTTGTCCCGGAAGCGATAAAATGCCTTAACGACGCCGGATGGCCCGTGTTTGTGGTCTCAAATCAGCAGGGCGTTGCGAAAGGGCTGATCTCCGAGGATGATCTGGGCGGGATGCAGAAGGAAATTTCCCGGCAGGTCGAATCAGCAGGTGGGCATATTACGTCTTTTTATTATTGCAAGCATCTGGCTTCGGAAAAATGTGCTTGCAGAAAGCCGCAGCCCGGCCTGATCCTCAAAGCCGCGAAAGAGCATGGTATCGATCTCGGTGGTTCGGTTATGGTCGGAGATACCGAGCGCGATATTATCGCCGGTAAATCAGCCGGCTGCAAGACGGTTCTGGTGCTTACTGGTAAGCTTACGCGCGAGGATGCGGTAAATTTGTCTTGTAAACCCGACTTCGTGGCTGATAACCTGGCTCAGGCTGTTGGGTATATCAAGAACAAGTAGATGATGTTATAGTATTGAGGAATAGAGTGTTCATAAGGCAGCAGTATAATTTCACTCGATCCGCGGAGGTTCCGGAATGATTGTCTCCTCTGCCCCCGGCAGGTGCGGAGTAATCGGCAACCCAACGGATATGTATGGCGGTACGGTGATATCGTGCTCGACGGTCGAGCGCGCCCATTGCACGCTTATGGATTCACCCACTTTGATCCTGAGTGTAGAAAATCGAATGGAAGAGATCCGTTCCGCTCATGACCTCGAGCTTAACGGTGGTTACCTCGATATCCCCAAAGCCATACTCAAGTATTTCGAGCGAACCCCCAAAAATTTCCACTTCAGGCTGAGCGCGACCTCCGATGTGCCTGAATGCGCGGGGCTTGCCGGCTCGACCGCAATGGTTATCGCAATTCTGGGTTGTGTGCTCGCCCAGTTGAATATCCGGATGAATAATTATGAGATAGCCGAGACCGCGCGTAAGATCGAATACGGTGTGATGGGTATCACGTGCGGATTTCAAGATCAGCATATGGCTGTCTTCGGTGGGCTTAATTATATGGATTTACGCGGCAAGGAAAGGCTTGCGCAGGACGAGAGTGAGCCGTTCGCTACGGTTGAACCGCTGCAAAATCTTGTTAAAGAGCTCCCGATAATAGTCGCGCACACGGGGATTACCCGTAACTCCGGCGTTGTTCACAAGAGCATCCGGGAGCGATGGCTTGAAGGAGATCAAGAGGTTATCAGTGGCTACCTGCGGATCGCCGAGCTTGCGCGGCTGGGTAAAAAGGCGATATTTCGGAGCGATTGGGAGAATCTCGGGAATCTGATGAATGAGAATCATGAGATTCAGCGTGGATTGGGTGGATCGGGACCGCAGAACGATTATCTGATCGATGTCGCACTCAAAAACGGCGCTCTAGGAGCAAAACTCGCCGGCGCCGGACACGGAGGCACGATCATTGCCCTCACTCTCGAACCTGACCGCACTGTCCATGCGCTCCGCGAGGCGGGCGCTGACCGCATCCTCTGGCCGCGTCCTACCGATGGCCTTACCGTTGAATCGACTTGGCAGCACCAGCTCCTTCCCGAAGCCGTCGGCAGTGGATAGGTCAATTGTAAAAAGCTGATCCTCTACTGACCTTTGGATATTGACTATACAACCAGCCATAACCGGTGTATAGTAATTTATTCCGATACCAGGCTTGAAGTTTCGGGAACAAGTTCCCGAAACACCGTGGCTAGCTGTTTAGAACAAACGTAAAAGGTCGGTAAATGAGTCCCTTTATGCTGCTAAAACCGGCGTTTGGCTTTGTTTCGTTGTTGGGAGCGCTCCCAAAACTGGTAATTGTACTAGTTGACGGGCTTTGTGGGTGAGGGTAAAATCCCATAGTGGTGTTCCCGAGTCTTCGCAGAGCGTTTTCCCATTGTGATCCTTACTTGATTCTCATCTTAACCAGTAGTGGGAGCGCTCCCACCGAGGGCTGGAAAGCCGCCACTGAATGACGGTTCAGTGGCTGGTTGAGCAGAGCCGACTCTGATCTGCTGTATGTTGTAGTGCTCTGAAGTGTGGGAAGCCGCACGGGACTTGTCCCGGTAAGCCTGCTTTACGATTATAGTGGCCGGAATAGATAGATTGGCACGGCTTCCCTCGTTGCAATGGTATGGTCTTATGCATAGAGAACTCGCACTTATAGTAGTGATGGCGCTGATGATTACGTCCGCGGGCTGGGCGCAGAATCTGCTGTCGAACCCGGGATTTGAAACCGGCGACGGCTCTACCCCGGCGGACCCTTCGGGCTGGGTGGAATATGGGGCTGACTCCGCTGGTCAGATAATCTCCGCGTTTAGGCACAGTGGGCTCTATTCCGCAAAGCGCTGGATGGCGGGCGATAATCAGGAGGGCGGCTACTACCAGGACTTTACAGCCTACCCCTACGACCAATACCGCTGCGGCGCCTATCTGTTCAGCCCAGGTGGAGACAAGCTATCTGGTTCGAGCTACGCGTGCTTGAGAATTGAATTTTTCAGCAAAACAGGGGAGCGTCTTCTGCAGGTCGAAAGCCCCAGATTGACCACGCAGGCGATAGTATGGACGCCGTATTCGGTAACGGCAACCGCTCCCGCCGGCACGACACATGGGCGATTTGTGTTTGCCATGGGCGCGGGCGCGAGCCCGCATTCCGGATCGGCCTACTGTGATGATGCGTCCGCGGAGATGCTGGGGATCGAATCGATGTCTGATGATGATTTCCTGGACCTGGTTCAGCACAAGGTGTTCGACTTCTTCTGGAACGAATGCAGCCCTATCGGCCTGATCAAAGACAGGGCCGGCAACTTCCACCCCGACAGCTACACCGCGTCCAGCATTGCGTCAACGGGATTTGGCCTGGCTGCGATCTGTATAGGGGAAGACAGAGGCTGGGTGAGCAGGAGCGCCGCGCACGATCGCATCTATACAACGCTTATCACCTTCCGCGACCGCGTGCCCAACGATCACGGGTTCTTCTATCACTTCATGAATATGAATACGGGGCAGGTGGTGCCTGGCTCGGAACTGTCGACCATCGATACCGCACTGTTGATCTTCGGGGCGCTGTATGCCGGTGAATACTTCGAGGCGAAATACGGCGACTCATCGATCAAGAACATAGCCGAACCTCTATTCGAACGGATCGACTGGCCCGCGTATTATGGCGGATCGTGGACCTATTGCGAGTATATAATGATGGATCTGCTCGCGTTCGGCTCGCCCACGCATCCGATACCCACGAACGCGTGGAACACGATGGGCCGCAACTATCAGGACGCGGTAGCCACACGCAAGTGGGACCATAGCTACCCGCGCATCTTCTTCCCAGCCCTGTTCGTGCACCAATATCCGCAGTGCTATATCGATTTCCGCTTCAGGCGGGACGCATATACGTTTAACTGGACCTATTATACCAGCTCGCGCAATAACACGCGCTCCAACCGGCAGTATTGCATCGATCACTCGTTATCCGACGGAATTGCGAATCCGAAGTATCAGACCTACGGTCCTGACTGCTGGGGGCTTACGGCCGGAGACGGAGAAAGCGGTTATACGGTTTATGGGGAGGCTGAGCCGGCTTTATCCGAGCCTGATGGTACGCACGGCTTGGACGGTACCGTTCTGCCCACAGCGCCGGGAGCTTCGGTGATGTTTGCACCGGAGATATGTATTCCCGCACTCAAATTCATGCGCCAGACCTATGGCTCGAAGGTTTGGGGGCGCTATGGCCTGGCCGGTGCGTTCAACATCGACCACGATTGGTATGCCCCGGATGTCATTGGGATTGATATCGGAGCGATGATCCTTTCTATCGAGAACTACCGCACCGGCAGGCCTTGGCGATATTTCATGCGTAATAGCGCCATCCGGCGAGGTATCCGGCTTGCAGGTTTTACTGACTATCCGCAGGCATCTTATGACGATTTCGACAATGGCGCACCGAACGCATGGGGGAGCAGCCTGGATTCCGGCTGGGATACGGGCAGTATATCCTATATCGATGTCGATGCATCCAGCGGATGGGTCGGCGGAAAGGCCAGGCGGATATTGGCTTCCGAAGCCGGTGATGGAGCATATATCTGGCTCAATGGGTTCAACGCCTGCTACTGTGACTATGTTGGGTTCTCCGTACGAGGAGAATCGGGTGGTGAGCAGGTAAAAATTGGGCTCAAAGACTCAGCCGGGCGAGAATTTAAAGTCGATCTTTCCTCATATCTGCCGTCGGGGGCTCTGACGCGCGGCTGGCAGCGGGTGTCGATTCCGCTCAGCGCGTTCGGCAGCGTTCATCTGCCGTCAATCGATCTGATCTCATTTGCGTTTGATAACGCGCCGGCGGCTATACAGGTGGACTACCTGGCGTTTACCGGGAGCCACCCTGACAGCATGCCCTTATCTGCTCCTAACCTTGGCGCGGCAGCTGAGCTGCCCGCCGGTAGTCCGGTCAATCTTAGTGGATTGATTACTACCGCCGGCTTTGGCAATTACTTCTATGTCGAAGAGCCGGAACGGTTTGCGGGGATCAGAGTGAATGCCGGGGCTGCATACATTCCCGGTGATGTGCTGTCTTTGACCGGGAGCATTACCATGGTCGATGGAGAGCGTGTCTTTGTGCCGGCGTCGCTCACTAAAAACGGTCGAGAGAGCGTACCGGCGCCACTCGGCGTCGCGGCCGGCGCTCTCGCCGCCGGATCAGCTCCCGATGTGACGGGACTTCGTGTGCGAACCTGGGGAGTGGCTGGAGCAGCCACTGGAGATGAGTTCACAATAGATGACGGGTCGCACAGGCTTCTAACCATCCTTGCTCCTTCGATGCCCAAACCCGACCCCGGCCGGATGGTCGTGGTGACGGGGATTGTGGGAGCGAGGTCTACGATGGGTGGCGCACAGCTGGTATTGAGGGTGCGTTCTCCCTATGACATATACGCAATCGCGCAGTAGTTTACAAATCACGAGAAAGAGGAGAGTGCAAATGGGAAAATGCGGTTTGTTCGTTCTTGTGGCATTGTTTGTGGTACTATCCGTTGTGAGTGTCCATGCGCAGAACCTGCTGGTCAATAGCAGCTTTGAGCAGGATGCCGTCGAAGATGGCTTATCTCCGGGCTGGGCAGTGTATTCCTGGGGAGGCTCTGCTGGCTGGGTGAAGCCCTGGGGAGACACATATGGTAAATGGGTCGCCGCCGCGGGCGGCTGGAATGCCGGAGGAGTTACTATCTGGTGCCAGAGCGCGCCGTGCGTGCCCGGCAAGCAGGTGACATTCCGGGTCCAGGCTAGAGGCGTATCGGGTTGTGACGGATGGGCTAAGCTGGTACTGGAATTCTATGGCCCCTTCACGGAGGGAGGCGGTATGGCTCTGGCTACCGCCGAGTGCACACCGGTCACGGGGGTGTTCGGGTGGACGCCGCTGACCGTAACCGCGACCGTCCCGGAGCTGGCTGTCCGCGTCAGGGGTCTTGCCTGGGCTGAAGGCATGACCACCGGCTGTATTGAGTTTGATAATGCCAGCCTGGAGACAGATGGGGCTCCGCAGCAGGTGACCGCTGGTCAGGCAAAGACTATGCCCGACGGATCGCTGGTCTGTCTGAAGTGGCCGGTGGTGGTCAAGGACAACGGAAGCAGTTTCTACAACACGGACTGCTATGTGGCTGATTACGGACATGAGGGTGTGATCAGGGTGATCGGGTCTGAGCCTGTGTATAGCAACAACAATCCTGTCTGGCTCACGAAGGGCTGCATGCTGTGTGTAACCGGCACTGTGGCGACTGTAGACGGGGAGAAGGTGATTCAGGCGACTGACCTGGCTCCGTCTTCCTGGGATGGACCGTGGCCGAAGACTCTGGCGATGAATACGAAAGCCGTTCCTGAGGGCATAGACAAGAAAGGTTATCTGGTGAAGCTCGCCGGAAAGGTCAACTCGGTCGCGTCGGACTACAGCTATTTCTACATTAGCGACGGCTCCCGTGTGACAGGTGAGGCAGGAACGGGCATCAAGGTTCTCTACCCGCTTACGGGGGATGTAGACAAGTATCCGAAGCAGGATGATGTGGTTTCCGCGATCGGTGTCTGCTGGCCGGAAACCGTGGAAGATACTACCTATTACGTGCTGAACACCAGGTCCGCGAACGATGTCGCTCCGGCTAACCAGGGTGGTGGTGACCACGAAGCGAACCTCCTGCAGAACCCGGGGCTTGAAAACGGCCCGCTCGGTTGGTTCTATGGTCCGAGCTTTGCGGTGGAGCCGTGGGCCTGGCACACGGGAAGCAGGGGCGCTGCTATCTACGGCTGGGACGGCAATGCCGGGAGTCCGCTGTCCACGTGGTTCGGTCAGACAATTACCGCCACTCCAGGCGCCACGTATGAGTTCCGTACGTGGGTGAAGAAGGAAGCCTCCTTCATCGGAGATGTCAAGATCAAGCTCGAATGGAGAGATGCGAACGATCAGCCTGTCGGATCGGATGTTATATCCGATGCGCTGGCGGCCGGCCCGGACTGGCAGGAGTTCACGATAAATGGGACCTGCCCGGCGGGAGCGACCAAAGTCAATGCGGTCTTCGCGGGTGAAAACGTGATTGCCGGTGGAGCCGCGATGTTCGATGATGCTGTGCTCAAGATCACAGCGGCGCCTTAATGAGTTTCGCATAATGATGTGACGTACTGGCGGGTCGGATCAAGCACGAAATCTTCTGCCAGGTTGTCACTACATTACCTGAAACTCAGTAGAAGTTAAAAGCAGCGTCTGCCCGAAGCATGAAGCAGTCCTTCGGGCAGACGCAAATGCAACGGAGGCTATGGGGAGGATGGCGGTGTTGCAATGAGAAGAAACGGGTTTACCCTGATTGAGCTGTTGGTAGTGATCGCGATAATAGCGATCCTCGCGGCGATCCTGTTTCCAATACTGACCGCGGTCAAAGCAAAGGGACAGCAGCAGGCGTGCGCGTCCAACTGCAAGCAGTTGGTTACGGGGTTGCTGCTTTATGCGCAGGATTCCAGTGGCGCGCTGCCCAGTCTGACCTATAATCAGCAGTGGAAGCAGCTCGATAAGAATGGGATCTTTAAATACGTGCGGTCCGACCGCGCTTTCCACTGTCCTTCGGCTGACGATAGGCAAAGTGCCCGCAGGGCGCCGAAGGACCCATCTGAGAGCTGGAAGCTCAACTTTGGTAACAGATTCCCTCCTACGGCAGCGGGAGTGTGGAGATACACGGACTACAAGATGCTGGACAACCAGAATCTGCTGGGCGCGAATATGGATGCGGTGCCGAGGCCGAGATGGGTCGTTCTGGTGCTGGATAATACGGACTGGTGGCCCAGGCATCCTGAAGGCACGCCGTCCCGGTCCTACCTGGATGGAGGCAACAACTTCGGCTTCATGGACGGCCATGTCAAGCACATCGAGAAGCGCAAGTACAATGATGGTATACCGGGTGGAGGTTCGGACACCGACCCCGCCGGCGCATCACCATTCTGGAATTGGGGGCTGGATCGATCTCAGTGGGTTTCCGAACATTAGTTGTGATGGTTCTTTTGATAGTGGTGGTGATGACCGCACAGGCGGATACGCCCGCGGATAAAGTGTTTCTCAGCCAGGTGGCGCGGGATACATGGCGGTATTTCGAGGAGTGCAAAGACTCCGCTACCGGTCTTGTGTGGGATTCCGCCAGTGAAAACCGGAGCACGAAAGGCGTGTATACCAGCCCGACTAACGTCGGGATGGATATCTGCTGCACGGTTGCGGCTAACGATCTCGGCATCATCGATCGCAAGGCTGCTATTCAGCGGATTTCTGGTATATTCGAGACTCTCGATAAGCTGGAGAAAGACAAGGGGTTATTTTACAACTTCTACCGGGTGGACTCGCTCAGACCAACGAACAAGTTCGTTTCGTCGATAGACAACGCGTGGCTGAGCGTTGCGCTGATGGTGGCAAGGCAGGCATATCCTGATGAATTGTCCGGGACCGCGAGCCGGTTGCTGAAAAGCCAAAACTATGGCGTGTTCTACGACAAAGGCAACGGACTGCTGTGGTGGGGCTACAATAAGGAAAAAACCGATACTAAGTATGGACACTACGACATGTTCTGCTCGGAGAGCCGGGCGGCGTATGTGGTGGCGATCGGCAAGGGCGATATCACTGCGCAGAGCTGGTTTCGCATGACACGCGCGCCCAAGGTGGACGGCAAGGGTTATAACAGCGGCGAGATACGGTCCTACAGGGGTGTAAAGGTGCGCGAGAGCTACTTCGTCTACAACGGGAAACCGATAGTTCCCAGCTGGGGCGGAAGTATGTTCGAGTTTCTCATGCCAGCGCTGTTTTTCGATGAGGCCGGCCTCGCGCCGAAGAGCCTCGGTGAAAATGCCAGGCGGGCGGTAGATGCGCAGATAGCCTATGCTAAACAGGCAGGACTGTGTGTATGGGGGATGTCGCCATGCGCCAAGCCTGATGGTAACTACGCTGCCTGCGGAGTGACCGAGATCGGCGCGGGAGGCTACCCCCCGGAAGTAATCACACCGCATGCGGCGTTTCTGGCGCTGGAGGTCAGGCCCGAAGAAGCTATCGGGAACTTGAATGAAATGGCGAAGCGATACAAGATACGTGGTCGGTACGGGTTTTTCGATTCGGTCGATCCTAAATCCGGCAGTGTCTGCGATCGTTACCTGGTCCTTGACCAGGGCATGATACTCATTGCGATTGATAATTATCTCCATAATGGAGCGATAAGACGGCGAGTGATGCAGGACCCGCTTATGAAGCGCATCCCCGCGCTGCTCGCCGAAGAGAGGTTTTACTAGGCAAGATATGGTAGTCAGGCTCGATGAAATAAACATATACGATGTGGCCGAGAAGGCCGGAGTGTCTAAGTCCACGGTGTCGCGGGTGCTGAACCGCTCCAAGAGTGTCAGCGAGGTCGCCAGGATGCGAGTGGAAGAGGCTGTTCGTGAACTCGGTTACAGCCCAAACGCGGCAGCGCGGCGCTTAGCCGGATCTGTCGACAAGCGAATCGGTTTGATACTCCCGTTCTTCAGCGAGATGTTCTCATCGTTCTATGTGCATGAGATATTGCGCGGCGTCGGAGAGATAATATCAGAGCGCGATGCCGAGCTGTTGCTGCACATTGATAACAGCGCCCACGGTGAAGACCGCATTCAGCGACGCCTTCGACAGAATGGCGCTCGTGGGGGCTGGCTGCTGGCTGATGAGGCCATCCCGGTGGAAGTGCTGGAGCATTTGCTATCGCATGGTATTCCCTTCGTGCTCTTAAACAGAGCTGTGAACCTGCCCAGGGCCAATTATGTTACGGTCGACAACAGGTCAGGAGCCCGGCGCGCGACGGAATACCTTATCGGCCTCGGTCACAGGCGAATAGCCACTATCACCGGTTCGCTGGAGCTTCAGCCGGGCCGCGAGCGATTGAACGGATTTGAGGATGCAATACGGGCGGTGGGGCTGGATATGCCGGAGAGCTATGTGGCGCAGTGCAACTTCACTCAGAATATGGCTGCGTTGGCTGCGTCACAGATGCTCGCGCTGCCCAATCCGCCAACGGCTGTGTTTGCCGCGAGCGATCTTATGGCCGCCGGCATATACGATGCCGCATCGGCAGCCGGTGTGCGAATTCCCGAGGACCTTTCTGTTGTTGGTTTCGATGATGATTCTCTGGCGATCCGGCTGTCGCCCAAGCTTACCACGGTCCATCAGCCGCTCAACGAGATGGCGCGTCTGGCGGCGAAATGGCTGTTGGATTGTCTCGAGGATAACGCAGCCGATTATCTGCGACAGGCGCTGTCCGCGGAACTGGTCGTACGGGAATCCTGCCGCGCAACTGATGAGTTTCATATAACGGCGTGACATACTGGCATGTCAGATTGAGTAAGAAACCTTCTGCCATGTTGTCACTACACTACCTGAAACTCAGCAATGAGTTTCAGGTAGTGATGCAATATACTGGCAGTTCAGATTGTGTGCGAAACCTTCTGCCATGTTGCTACTGCACTACCTGAAACTCAGTAATGAGAGGAATACCCGATGAGCATCTTGTCCCGACGCAAGGTTGACCAAGACTACACGACCGACTACGGCTGCTTCTCCGATGATGGGCTGGAGTATGTGATAACCAGATACGATACCCCGCGTCCATGGATCAATGTCCTGTGCAATCGCGAGCCCGGTTATGGCATGGTGATCTCGCAGACAGGCGGCGGATATAGCTGGCTGATCAATGCGGAGCTGAACCGCATCACCCGCTGGGAACAGGATCTCATCCAGGACAACCGGGGGAAATACATATACGTGCGCGACAACCGCACCGGGGAGTTTTGGTCATCCACGTTCAAGCCTGTGGGACGTGTTCCCGAGAATTATGAGTGTCGCCATGGCATCGGCTACAGCGTGATATCATCGCTCAACAGCGGCATACGCACCAGCACTACCTGCTTCGTGCCTCCGGGAGACTCGATCGAGGTTTGGATGCTGGAAATCGAGAACCTTTCGGGCCGGAGCAGATCGTTGTCGTTGATCAGCTACCTGGAATGGTGCCTGGGAACGCCGGACAACCACCGTGAGTTTCATCGAACATTCATCGAGACCCAACTGCGCCCGGAGAGCGGTGTCATGCTTGCCCGAAAGCGGCTGTGGGCGATCGGCAACGATAAGGGCCAGGGTTGGAACCGCGATTGGGAATATACGGCGTTTCATGGATGCTCTTTATACGTTTCGGCGTATGAGGGCGATAAGGAAGCCTTTGTAGGTATGTATCGCGGTTTGGAGAATCCCGCGGCGGTTGCGTCTGGTCAGCTCCCGGGCACCAGCGGGAAGTGGGGGGATGGTATAGCCGGCCTGAAAGTGGACGTGGAACTGCCACCGGAGGGGAGGACCGTGGTGGTCTTCACGATCGGAGCTGCGGATGATGACGAAACGGCTGTCGCGCTGCATAACAAATATGCCAGCGCGATGGCTGCCTCGCACGCGCTGGACGCAACCCGGCAGTGGTGGAGAGATCAGCTTTCAGGCTTTGAAGTCGATACGCCTGATCGGGGCCTCAACCTGATGCTCAATAACTGGCTGCGTTATCAGGCGATGGCGGGAAGAATATGGGGGCGCAGTGCTTATTACCAGATGGGGGGAGCTTACGGATTTAGGGACCAATTGCAGGACAGCCAGGTGTTCCTGCCCACACGGCCCGAGCTTACCAGAAACCAGATACTGCTGCACGCGAAGCATCAATTCGCTGCTGGTAACGTGCTTCACTGGTGGCAGCCGATTACTGAGAACGGCGCATACAGCAAGTTCTCCGATGACCTGCTCTGGCTGCCGTTCGTGCTGATCAACTATCTCCGCGAGACCGGCGATCATGCGATCCTCGATGAGCCAGTGCCTTATGTGGACGGAGAAGCCGAGTCACTGCTGAACCATTGCTTCCGGGCGATAGATTTGTCGCTCTCCAGGTTCAGCCCGCGCGGGCTGCCGTTGATAGGAGAAGGCGACTGGAACGATGGGCTCTCAGCGGTGGGTTGGGATGGAAAAGGTGAGTCGGTCTGGGTTGGGCACTTCCTGTGCTATCTATTACCTGAGTGGTCGGCGCTGGCAAGGCGTGCGGGGGATAATGACCGGGCGGATGAATATGCGCGGCGGCAGCGCGAGCTTCAGGTAAAAATAAATGATGTTGCATGGGACGGCGAATGGTATGTTCGAGCTACGTGTGATGATGGCACGGTGATTGGGTCTCGCGAGTGCGCCGAAGGCCGCATATTCCTCAATGCTCAGACCTGGTCGGTGATTTCGGGAACATGCCCGGAGACGCGTCGCGCTGAGCTGATGGAGGTCACGCGGCGGCTGCTGTATTCACAAGCTGGGCCGGTGCTCCTGCGGCCAGCCTATACGAAGCCCGATCCGCGTATTGGCTACCTGACTCGCTACGCGCCTGCCGCAAGAGAAAACGGTGGGGTATACGTTCATGCCGCAACCTGGGCAATCTGGGCTGAATGTTTGTTGGGCAGAGCAGACATGGCCTGGGAGATTTATACGAGAATCTCTCCAATAGAACGCGGTCTCGATCCGGACAACTACCGGGCCGAACCTTACGTCACCGCGGGTAACATCGACGGACCCGACTCGCCTAATTACGGACGAGGCGGATGGACGTGGTATACAGGTTCCGCCGGCTGGTTATTCAGGGTGATGAGCGAGTGGGTGCTGGGGGTAAGGCCGGAGGAAAATGGTCTGCGAGTGGACCCGCGGATGCCGGAGGGGTGGCAGGGATTCAAGATGAAGCGGCGCTTCCGTGGATGCGATTACGAGATCATCGTCCGGCGCGCCGACGGGGCTCTGAACGGCGTCATGCTCACGGTTGACGGTGATGCCGTGGATGGGGCGGTCATTCCTGCGTTTACTGATGGTGGGGAGCACGTAGTGGAAGTTCTGGTCGGTTAATGGTGGCATGCCAGGCTGTGTTGCCTGGCATGCCATCCGGCCACTATGAACTCGCTATTCTATTGTAATATCCGAGTTGGATCTCGGACGAATGACAGGGATGATTGTAGATTCATCTTTCGCCAGGCCTCGGAGACCGATGATGTTGACATACGGATAAGGATTGGTCGAGATCTGCTTGGTGATCGGACTTACCAAACCACTCAGCATAACCTTAACTCCCATATATCCGCCACTGTTTCCATCACTGCTTCCGCTGCCGTCGTCGATGTAGATGTAGCTTCTATCAGCAGCCGATACCACCTTGGTGGCGGTAATGCTGACAGATGTTCCATCAGAAATTCCGGCCAGCTGGCTCAGTCTTGTGGTGCCAACTCCCGTTCCGAACGAGAAATTCTTCGTCACGGTGCCGTTGGTCACTATGGTGATACTCGCTGTCTGGTCTTCATAACCGGTGGTGCTTGCCTTTATCTGGCAGGCTCCCGGAGGAAGCAGCAGGGAGTAATTACCGTTGGAATCGGTCAGTGTATACTGTGTAGCGCTTCCGGCCGGGCTCACCTTCGCTCCGACTATCGCTCTTCCGGTTGAGGCGGTAGTGATCTTGCCCGAAACCGTGCCGAGGTCGCCGGTGAACGCCGCGAGTGTAGCGGCAAACCGGGTGTTGGTGTATTTAAGCTCCATGCCACCGCCACCACCATGTCATAAGGCGTGCTCCATCTGACAGCGCCCTTCTGCGTGTTCTTTACACCCGGGGTAATCACGCATGCGCTTGGATAAAGGTACTGTGATTGATCGTAATACTCCCCATAGAAAGTACATATCACCAGCGGATAACTTGACTTGTCAGATTCCAACAGAGGGAAGTTTACCCACTCATTTACACCGCTCGGGAAGTCCAGGGTAATCAGGTTGTTCAGGTTCTTGTTAAATGCGGTGAAATTGGCGCAGTTAGAATCCAACCATCCATAACTCCACTCCGATTCGGAAGCTGAAGGATTGGAGTCATTAACCTTCGACCAATCCGTCACGACATCCCAATGAGTTTCGCATAATGATGTGACGTACTGGTGGGTCGGATCGAGCACGAAGCCTTCTGCCAAGTTATCACTACATTACCTGAAACTCAGTAATTGCTCTTGCTTGTGTCAGGAGTGGACGAGGCCATAGTGAAGTCTTGTGTGGTGGTAGCTCCGGAAGATACGGATACCAAGGCTGTCTGCACTAAACTCCACGGCGCGGTGACACTTATCGTGTTACTAACGACGGGGACTCTTTCGAGGGTATAGTTCCCGCTTGAGTCAGTCATAGTCGATAATCCGGCCTCTACGGCGGATACGCGTGCCGGCAGAATCGGAACTCCGGCCGTTGTCTTGACCGTTCCAACGACCGACCAACGCTCCTGGCCGATAACCAGGATGTTGTCGATATCAGTACCGGCTTGAACGAAGGACCTGTCGCTGTCCCACCTGACCATAACGAGCTTATGTCTTTTCCATAGGTGGAACCCGAGTATTTGGGGATCACAATCCTTCCGGTATCCCAGTCCAGGGCGCCATAACAATAGCCGAGTTTAGTCTCGGCGTATATGGTACGATTAATCTTCTCACCAATTACGTCCGGCGGCAGAACGTAGTCTATGTTTGTTCTGGCGCCAGCGGCGTTCGTGATGCACAACTCGGCTCCATTCGATAAGCCGGTCTGGCCGTCGAATCGCCAGCAAACACGCCGCGAGCCATCACTCCCACCCAAACCGGTCGAACAACCAAGGCTGAACTGATTTCCGCAGCCAGTTGATGAGAGCCAAGAGCCGGCGGATTACGAATCGAAATTTTCCTGGAGGTAAGTCGTGGCTTGTGCCCACGCTCCCCCGGATGTGACCATAATTACCGCTATTGTAATTAGTATGAATTAGATTTTCCTCCCTTCTAACGCGATGAAGCCGCTGGTCCCACGAATTGGGTATAGATTCCGTGCTGATGGCATATTATCACGAGCATTTCTACGATCGGAAAGGAGGATAGTCCCGTGGCAACAAAGTGCAGGCACTTGAGCGAAATCCAGGATGTTACACCGAGCGCGCAGGGGTGCGAAGACTGCCTTAAAACAGGTGATCAATGGGTACATCTGCGTATATGCAAAATCTGCGGACATGTCGGCTGCTGTGACTCGTCAAAGAACAGGCACGCTACGAAACATTTTCATGATACAGGGCATCCTATCGTGCAGTCGTTTGAGAAGGGCGAAGACTGGATGTGGTGTTACGAAGATCAGGAATTCGTAGGGTAATGGCCGGTTACGGACGGATTACCTGTGATTAAGCTCGATAATGTTACTAAAACCTACCCAGGTGGCGTGCAAGCCATACGTGACCTCAGCCTGCGGATGGATGTGGGTGAAACGCTCGTGCTTGTTGGTACCAGCGGCAGTGGCAAAACGACCGCGCTCAAGATGATCAACCGCCTCGTCGAGCCATCATCCGGCCATATCTACATAGAGGGCTGCGAAGCCAGGGATTGGGATCCGATCAAATTGAGGCGGCGCATCGGATATGTGATCCAGAGCGTGGGCCTTTTTCCTCATATGACTGTAGCTGAAAATGTTTCGATTGTCCTCCGGCTCCTCGGATATCAAAATTCTGACACACAAGCCAGAATCGCCGAGGTATTGGATATGGTTGGATTGGAACCTGATGAATATGCGTTTCGATATCCACAGGAACTTTCGGGCGGGCAGCAGCAGCGGGTTGGCGTAGCGCGAGCCCTGGCCGCGGATCCTCCTATTATTCTGATGGACGAACCGTTCGGGGCTCTGGACCCAATCACGCGCTCCAGCCTCCAGCGTGAGTTCCTGGATCTTAAATCAAAAATCCGAAAGACCATAGTATTTGTTACTCATGATATCTCGGAGGCAGTAATCCTTGGAGACAGAATTGCCGTTATGCATTCGGGCATGCTTGAGCAGGTCGCTTCGCCTAAAGAGCTGATCTCCAGCCCAGCGTCGGACTTTGTTGTGGAGCTCTTCTCCAGGCTCCAATTCCAGCTGAATGTGGTTCGTGACCTGTTAACGGAGGCGACTGAGTGAACTTCCTTGAGTTTGTCTACGAGCGCCGAAATGATATCCTTACCAGCCTGACCCGGCACATCTGGCTTACTGCCGTCTCCGTGGGGATAGTCACAGTGATCGGCGTCGTGCTAGGAATTACCATGGTGCGTTACAGGCGGATGGCGACGCCGGTGCTCGGCGCGGCCGGTATGGTTCAAACAATTCCTGGGATAGCTCTGCTGGGACTTATGATCCCGATCTTCGGGATAGGAGTCATACCTGCGATAGTGGCTCTGTCAGTCTACGCGGCGCTGCCTATCATTCGTAATACATATACGGGCATCATAGTGGTGGATCCCGCTCTCACCGAGGCAGGCATCGGCATGGGCATGACCAACAGGCAGCTATTGATGCTTGTCCAGCTTCCGCTTGCGCTTCCCGTGATGATGGCCGGGATACGTACAGCCACTGTTATCAGCGTAGGGGTTGCAACGCTTGCTTCTCCGATCGGAGCAGGTGGACTTGGCGATCAGATATTCCAGGGTATCCACATGGTAGACAATAACATGATCTTCGCGGGCGCAATCCCTGCCGCACTTCTTGCGCTTGCGCTGGATGGGTCACTGGGACTGGTGGAAAGGAAGTTGACCCCAGGGAGCTACCGTAAACGCAGGAAAGCCGGAGGTTCTGAAAAACCATGAACAGCCGATTAATTGTGCTGATCCTGATTGCTGTCGTTATATTGCCCGGATGTGGGGGGCACGGCGCCAATACCATCGTGATTGGTGGGAAAAAGTTCAGCGAGCAATCGATTCTCGGAGAGATGTATGCCGCGCTCATCGAGAAGAACACTCATCTCAGGGTAGAGCGCAGGTTCTGGCTTGGTGGGACTCAGGTGGTGCATCAGGCGATTCTCAGGGGCGACATTGATATGTATCCTGAATATACAGGCACGGCTTATGAGGTAATTCTTAAGCAGCACAGCCTCAAGGACCCTCGCAAGGTCTACGATGCCGTCAAGGGCGCGTATGCCAAGAATTATCACCTGCAGTGGCTCGATCCCATCGGTTTCAACAACACCTATGCCCTTACCAAACGCCAGGATAAAGCGAAGCGCACGGATATAAAGACCATTTCCGACCTTGCAAAGCGAAGCGGCAATTTATCAGCCGGGTTCGACCCGGAGTTTCTCGAACGACCCGACGGCTGGCCGGGATTAGCGAAGACTTACAACATAAAATTCGCCTCCAATCCGCGGCAGCTCGATCCCGGAATTGTTTACCGCGCGGTAGCCAACGGTGATGTCGATATTGTGGATACATACTCCACGGATGGCCGCATCCCCGCATTTAAACTCATGATCCTGAAAGATGACAAGCATTTCTTCCCACCTTACTACGCCGTGCCTGTGGTTCGAGATGAAGTTCTGAAAAAACACCCCGAGCTTAAGCAAGTGCTGAACAAGCTTTCAGGGAAGATCAGCGAGAGCGAAATGCAGAGGCTGAACTATGAAGTCGATCAGCGGGAAAGACGGCCGGAAGATGTGGCGAAGGAGTTCCTTAAAGCGAAGGGGTTGATTTAGCGAATATCGGAGATATCAATTGCATTACCTGCAAGGCACAAACCGCACCGCGCTGTGTGTCTCTCTCAGCACCTCCGTGAGCGCTTCGATCACATAATCGATCTCCTCTTCCGTGTTCCAAGCCCCCAGCGAAAATCGCACGGAGCAGTGAGCCTCGTTCGGAGTGAGCCCCATTGCAAGCAGCGCATGCGATGGCTCCGGGTTTCCTGATTTACACGCCGAGCCTGATGAGAAAGCGATTCCCTTGCGGTCAAGGAACAGGACCAGCGATTCCCCGCGTATCTCGGGTAGAGTCATATTGAGCGTATTCGGGAGGCGCTCGCGCTCGGGACCGTTTCTCCGCGCGCCTGAGATGAGCTCGATAATTCCTCTTTCGAGCCGGTCACGCAGCATCGCCATCTTTTCCGGCTCTCCAGTGTTGATTCCTCGGAGAGCCAGTTCTACAGCCTTTCCGAAGCCGGCAATGCCCGGTACGTTCTCCGTCCCGGAGCGCACCCCATGCTCCTGCCCGCCTCCCTTTATAAGCGGATCGAGCTCAATATCCTTCCGCGCATACAGAGCTCCCACTCCCTTCGGTCCGTGCAGCTTATGCGCGGAGACAGCCAGCAGATCAATCCCCAGTTCTTCGATATCGATAGGAACCTTCCCGAAAGCCTGCACCGCATCCGTATGAAACACAGCGCCGTGTTCATGCGCGATCTCCGTAAGCTCTCGAACCGGCTGCAGCGCCCCGGTCTCATTATTCGCAAGCATGACGGATACAAGCAGCGTATCAGGTCGAATCTCTTCTTTAAGTGACTTCGGCTCGATAACTCCGTCTCTATTCACCGGAAGAATAGTGAGGTCGAATCCCTCAGCAGCCAACGCACGGAATGGCGCGAGGACTGCCGGGTGCTCTATACTGCTCGTGATCAGGTGACGCCGTGAGCCCTTTGAAGCTCTCGCAAGCCCCATAATCGCGAGGTTATCTGCTTCAGAACCACCTCCGGTGAATACGATGCGCCGGGCGGTGCAATTCAAACCCTGGGCTATAATTCTTCGCGCTCCCTCGAGCGCCGCTCGGGCACGGTTCCCCGCGCCGTGGATGCTGGAAGGGTTACCGCCTTCATCACCGAGGAACGGCAGCATCGCCTCGCGCACTTCCGGGGCGACGAATGTGGTGGCGTTGTTATCCAGATAGATCCGACGGGGTGGCTCTACCGGCGCGGCGGGTTGAGGTATCCGGCAGGTATTATCTTCTGTAGCTGCCTGTTGCACGGAGTGGCTGGGACCATCCGCTCTGCTCACCCGGCAAAGAAGAGTCTTGTAAACAGGAAAACCTGAGATCGGGTCGAAGCGTGTAATGTCGGTGAGCTCGTTCACATTGCATTCCCGCCATGCCTTTCCCCCGAGCGGTCCACCACCTCCCATCGCGGCATCGATCGAGCCTCGCACCATGTTATCGGTCAACCTGGCGATGAACAGGGCTCGACCTCGTGGAGTCTCCACCCACACCTGCTCGCCCTCCGCGATTCCCAGCTCTTTCGCATCCTCCCGGTTCAATGTAACCGGCGGCTCCGAATGCCTGTCGGCGAGCCCGCGGACACCGTGGTGCTGGCTGCGGAAATCGAATGTGGTCCTCGCGCCGGAGTTGAATACCAGCGGGTACGTCTTGGCGAGATCCGGGTTTGCAAGCGGACCTTCGGCGGGCTCCGTATAAACGGGCAGGGGATCGTAGCCGTGCTCGGCAAGGATCGATGAGGCAATCTCGAACTTGCCGCTCGGGGTGTTGAACCCCGGTTTCCCATCCGTACGCAGGAGCCCTTTCTCCCACTTCTTATACTGCATCATTACCGTCGGTACCCGCGCCTCTCCACCCGCAGTGCGTACTTCATCGAGTGTTAACCCACTCGGCTCGAGCGCAAAGCGCAGCAGTTCCTCCTCGCTCTGAGGGTAGAGATCACCATACCCAAGCCGCCGCGCAAGCTCCGCGAGAATCAGGAAATCGTTTCGCGCCTCGCCCTGAGGTTCGACCAGCTTTTCTCTGATTTTGAATAGTGGCCCGAAGCGCATATACGATGTGATTTCATAATATGTAGCCGCGGGCAGGACAATATCCGCGTAAGCCGAATCGGCTGTATGGTAACGATTGATGCAGGCGAGGAAATCCAGCGCCTCTAATGTCTTTCGCCATATCGACGGCTGGGGCCAGGCTGTAATGAGCGATCCGCCAAGGACGATCAATGCGCGAATCGGATATGGCCTGCCTTCCAATACTGCCTCGGGAAGGGCGATAGCGTGCGATTCCCCGCGGTAGGCGCTGTAGACAGGGAACCGGTCTCGCCCCAGAGCTTTGCGCACATCGGGGTTCGGGACCAGCCGCGAGCGGTTTTGAGGAAATATATTTTCTTTCATGCGGAAGAGAAGTCCTCCGGGAATGTCGATTTGACCCGCGAGCGCCCAGAGAGTGAGAACAGCCCTGATCGCCTGCACCCCGCTGTCCGAATATTCCAGCCCCGTATACATAACCGGGCATGCTCCGCGCGCCGAAGCGATTTTCCGCGTCAGCTCGCGGACCTTCTCCGCCGAAATCCCCGTTATTCCCTCCACTACCTCCGGTCTAAAGTGCTGCGCGTAACTGCATAAATCACCAAACCCGACGGTCCAGTTCCTGGCGAACCGCTCGTCGTAGAGCTCCTCCTCGATGAGAACATTAATCATTCCCAATGCAAGCGCGCCATCCGTCCCGGGTCTAATTGGAACCCATTTGGCGTCTGCTTCGATTGCGGTCTCAGCCCGCCGCGGGTCGATTGCGATCACCTCCGCGCCGCGTTCGCGTGCTCTCAAGATTTGCAGGTGGGCTAATGGAGGCGAGTCGGTGGCGGGGTTCGCGCCCCAGATAACAATCAGCTCTGATTGCTCCAGGTCGGTCTCCATCGTGATAAGCATCTCGCCCATGGTCACGTGCGGAGCGATCATTGCGAAAGAGACATAGCAGAGCGCTCCGACACCGAGTGTGTTAGGAGATCCGAAGGGAAAGAGGACGCTCGAAGCGGAGGAAACCGCCACTCCATCGGGTTGGAAAATATCGCACAGCGCCATATCGAAGCTTCCGCGCCCAGTATAGATCGCGGTGGCTTCCGGCCCTAGTGTATTTTTCGTTTCCTTGAGCTTCTCAGCAATAGCCTCTAAAGCTTCCTCCCACGAGATTCTCTCGAAGTCGTAACTGCCCTTTGGGCCGATCCTGCGCATCGGATAGAGGAGCCGGTTCGGGTCGTGGACGATTTCGGGAGAGTGACGGCCGATCCGGCAGATCATGCCGAGGGGATTCCCCTCCTGGGGCTCCACCTTCACCAGTTTTTCATCTTCGAGGGTTACGGTAACAAAGCAACCGGCGGGACAGATACCGCAGAGGCCATGCCGGGTTTGGATCATTGCATCCTCCATTCCGGTGACCTGGATAGAGATCCGGTTCGCTTCATGAGGATCAGCGCGAACCAGTTCCGTTCGTCCGTGAAAATTTCCTCTATTTCAAATCCGAACCCTTGCAGGTATGGGATGTATTCATCCAGACAGTATTTGCGGCTTATCTCGGTTTGGATCATCTCTCCGCGTGCGAGGCTAAAGTTCTTCCCAAGCGGTCCTATATGAATGGTCTGTTCCCTGGAGAAGCGGGCATGGATATCCACCTGCTCTCTGAGTGAATTGTAGCAGGCGATGTGTTCTATGGTAGAAAGGTCGACATTGCTTCCGAGTTCGCGGTTCATCCGGGCGAAGAGATTACGCGTGAAATCGGCAGTTACACCCGCGGCATCGTTGTAAGCCGGCTCGATGATAGACTGTTCTTTCACGAGATCGATGCCCAGCAGAAAGAAATCACCCTCGCGGAGGCTGGAAGCTAATTCGGCAAGGAATCGATACTCATCTTCAGGCTCGAAGTTTCCAATCGTGCTTCCCAGAAATACTACCACCACCGGCGATAGCTCACGGATGACAGGGAACGCTTCCCGGTAGTCGCCGTGTACGCCGATCACCCTTGCGGCAAGGTGGACATTGCGTATCGCCCGGCAAGCTTCGCATAAGGCGGCTTCGCTTACATCAACTGGGATATAATTGACTGACGGCGCGCATGAGAGCCATGCCCGCAGCAGATAATCGGTCTTCACCGAATAACCCGAACCGAGTTCCACTAACGCCGCCGGCCCTGTGATTTCTCGTATGCGGCAGGCATTAGCAGCCAGAATATTGGTTTCCGTGCGGGTGAGATAATATTCAGGCTGCTCCGTTATGAGGTCGAAGAGCGCGCTCCCCTGCGTATCATACAGATAGCGGCATTCGAGCCGACGCGGATCCATCGAGAGCCCGGCATCGGTCGAGCAGGCAAAATCCAGCACGGGATCGCCGTTTGTCTCCCCTTTGATAATAACAGCGCCCCGTGTCACCAGCATATCGCGAAGAGCCGAACCGGCCCAGCTTCCATCAACTATAGTTATCTCAGGCGAAATTTTCTTTGCCTGTTGGAGCATCTAATTCTCCCTTCCGAGTTAATACAACTCCGGCTATCTGCGATCCGGTGTTGATTAAGGTGTACCCACTGCTGTTTAACTATACACCGGGCACTCAACAACAGGGTATCAGTAGGATACGCGCACCCTGGGTATACAAACATCACCGATCACATACAGCAAGACCGATATCGCCCCGGGAGGAGCTGAGCCAATGGAACAACAAACATTGCTGACCGAGGAATTACTGCCGCCGATGCCGTTGGCGGAGTGGGATGATACTCGCCTCTACTGGCAGTTAATGAGCCAAATTCTGGGGAAGATTCGCCTAAAGCAGCATCCCGCGATCAATCACTGGTGGCATGTGCCTTTATATGTGACTCCAAGAGGCATGACGACAGGCACTATTCCATATAGGGACACCAACTTCGATATGGAGCTGGATCTGACCGATCATAAACTCATTCTTCGAATCGGCAGCGGGCAAATACTCGGTTTCAATCTGAGTGAACGTCCCATTGCGGACTTTTATTCCCATCTCTTCGATATGCTCCGGTCCGTAGGTATCGACGTGAATATTCTGGCTAAGCCCTATCGCTGCAAGAGCACCGAACCCTTTGCCACCGATCGCATCCATTCCACTTACGACCCCGATGCCGCTCACCGGGGCTGGACAATCCTAAGGAGCATCGAGCCTGTATTTAAAGAATTCAGGGGCAGATTTATCGGTAAATGCAGTCCCGTGCACCAGTTCTGGCACAGTTTCGATCTGGCATGCACCCGCTTCTCCGGGCGGCGCTCACCGGAAACGGGCATTACCGACCCGGTTACCAGAGAGGCATATTCTCATGAGTGCATAAGCTCGGGTTTCTGGTTTGGCGATGACGATCTGCCGCAGCCGGCGTTTTACTCATACACCTGGCCGGCGCCCGATGGCTTAACCCAGCAGCCCCTGAAACCGGGCAAGGCATTCTGGCGGGATGTCCATGGTTTTCCCCAGGCCACATTGCTTTACGATGATCTGAGAAGAATGGACGATCCACACGCGGTCCTGCTCGATTTCCTGCAAAGCTCATACGAGGCAGGCAGCAACCTGGCTGCCTGGGACCGTGCGGCACTTGAACGCTAGCTTGTGTTATAATGTGCCGAGCTCACATTGGGAGGAAAATGTGGATAACCAGCCGTTATATCACCTGCAGCGAGGCATCAGCACCCGTTGGGCCAGTATGGAAAATCCCGACGCCGAGCCGGGCGCGGGCGGGAAATCGTTGTTCGGTCGAAAGGGCTCGCCGTGTCGTGGGCTTGACGCGGGAGACTCATTCACCCTGGCGCATGCCGAAGGCTCCGGTCAGATTCGCAGGATATGGATTACTATCAGCAGCCGCTCTCCGGAACTGATGCGCGGGATCGTGATAAGAATGTATTGGGATGGCGAGCAGAAGCCGGCGGTCGAGGCGCCGCTTGGCGATTTCTTCTGCCAATCGCTCGGTCGCGCCGCCGCGTTCCAGAACGCCTGGTTCGATAACCCCGAGGGCAGATCGTTCAATTGCCGCATCCCCATGCCGTTCCGCAAGGGCTTCAGGATAACCGCCGCTAATGAGTCACCGGTGAACCTGGAAATGTTCTTCTACGATGTCGACTTCACCCTCGGCGACGATATCGGCCCCGATGCCGGTTACTTTCATGCGCACTACCGCCGCGAGAATCCCACCACCCAGCGCCGCGACTTCGAGATACTGCCGAAGGTCGAGGGAAGAGGTCGCTTTCTCGGATGCAGTATTGGAGTGATCTCCGATATGGAGAGCTACGGACGGTCGTGGTGGGGCGAGGGCGAGGTGAAGATGTATATCGATGGTGACACCGGCTATCCCACCCTCTGCGGTACCGGCACCGAGGACTACATCGGCACCGGATGGGGCCAGGGCTGCTATGCGATGATGTGGCACGGCTGTCCTATCGCCGATCACGAACGGATGCAGTATTCCTTCTACAGGCTTCACGGTCCTGACCCGGTCTATTTTCAATCGGATATCCGGGTGACGATCCAGCAGATCGGGTGCTGGTCGAAGCAGGAGATGATCGATTTCCTGAAAGCCTCGGGGCGCGAGGGTGTAATTGCGATCGGCGATGGATCTGAAATGCTGACCGCGGCAGGTATGGAAGCGGGGCAGGATATGAAGCTGTTCGAGCGGGAGGACGATTGGTCCGCGGTCGCATATTTCTACCTGGACCGCCCATCGAACGACCTGCCCGCGATAGAGCCGTATGAGGCAAGGGTTGCGGGATTGATGAAGAGCTAACGCGTCGACAGCGCTTGGGGTGCGATAGCCTGGATGCACATGGTCGGGGATAGATTCCCCGACCTATCTATACATCCTGCAGAGCTTCAGCTCGCCTATGCTGCAGCACGCGCGGTTTTTGTTCCGGTATATCTGATCGCTAGCGCCGTGATATCGTCGGATTGCGGAGCGTTGTCGGCAAATCCTGTTACCGCGTCGTTTATTCTCACGACCATATCTTCCGCGGAATTGCTGCTGTTATCCTGAACGAGGTCGTGTAACCGACTGTCGGAGAACACCTTGTGTTCCGGGTTCATTGCTTCGGTAACACCATCCGTATAAGCCACAATCATCTCGCCCGGGGCAAGCGAAGCCTCAGCCGTAGTGTAATGCGCATCAGGATCGACTCCCAATACCATTCCGGCCGGCAGCTTCAACCACTCGACACTGCCGTCGGCGCGTGCAATGAGTGGAGGGTTATGGCCGGCGTTGGTTAACAGCATCTTGCCCGTGCGAAGATCGATTACGCCGCACATCAGCGTTACAAACATCAAGTTCTCATTTTCTTCAATGAGACCGGCGTTTACTTTTGCAAGCAGATCGGCAGGATCCAGCCCCGGGGCTGCGAGACCCTTGAGGAGCATCTTGGTCATCGCCATAAAGAGTGCCGCCGGAACGCCCTTATCCGAGACATCGCCCACCGTAAAAAAGAGATGATCATCGTCGATCATGAAAAAGTCGTATAGGTCTCCGCCGACTTCCTTCGCTGGTCTGAGGGTGGCGTATAACTCATATTCATCTCGCGGCGGATTGCCTTTGAACACTTTCGGGATCATACTCATCTGAATATCGCGGGCTACCCTCAGCTCGCTTTCCATGCGCTCTTTAGCCTGCAGAATAGCATCCCGTTCAGCCTGCATTTCCTGCTCTCTGATCAAATTCACAATGATCATGGAAAACACAGCTATTCCGCATGCGTTAGCAACGAGCATCGGGATCGTGATCTTCTCTACCAATGTGAGCGCATCGGGATTTCCATTCCCTCTTCAGCGAACCTGTGCTGGTAATACCAGATTTCCGGCTCATAGTAGTCGCTTTCGATCAGGATGCCTATTCTGCGTCCCTGCAGGCTTTGCATGTAGTTACTCCCCTCGCTTGACCTCGAATATGTTGCGATTATGGTTGTTGACTCGTTCGTAATCGAATCTGTCGACGCCGTTTATGGTCAGGTATATGCCCAATCCGCCGATTGCGCGATCTTCGAGCGGTGTGGACAGATCTTCCTCGGTCGGCATATCCATTGTGCGCGGATCGAAGGCGATCCCGCTGTCTTCCAGGGTTATTATCAGCGCGTCATCGTGAATCTCTTTGCTAATTTCTATATCGCCGGTCAGCCCAGCTTCCTCATGGCCGTGCATGATGATATTCGTCGCTATCTCATCGACCGCGAGGCGCAGATTGTAAGTCTTTCGCTTATCCAGGCCGGCACATTCCGCCGCATCCACGATAAATTGTCCGATTATACTCAGCGAATCGAGATTCGCGGTAACATTTAACCGCGTTAATGGGTTATCGATTTCCAAAGTAGCTACGCCTCCGCGTAAATGTCCTGCATATAGACGCTCTGATGGAACCCGCTCATTTCGAGCGTGCCCTTCACCAGTTCCTGGCAGCCTATAAGGTAGATCGATACTCCCACACCCATTTTCTGCTTGGCGAATATCAGCACTCGCAGCCCCGCGCTGGCCATATAATCCAGCTTATCCATATAGATAACCAGCTTGCTCGGTCTCGCGGAAGCGGCTTGCTCGACGGTTTCTTTGAACTGACCGGCAACGCTTGCATCGAGCTCGCCCGCCAGGGTGATGAATGCGGCAGAGTCTTTCACTTTAAGATCACTGGTAAATGACATTCGTATTCTCCTCCGAAAACGGCGTTTTTGCCATTTTCGTTCCCTTCGTGGCGAACACGAGAGTGTTCATGCCACGATTCCTTACTTTCCTACTAAAACCACTACCGATCTCGGGCCAACGAATATCCCGCTCTGGTTTTCGAGCCTGGGCTCCTCGCCCACAGCGAATATATCTTCCGGTGAAGGCATGCCGGTGTTCAGAGCTACATGCCACCGCCTGCCTGATCTACATTCGGGAAGATTGAAGTATTGACCGCTGCAGCCGTTGTTGGTGGCGACATATATATCGTCATCTTTCGCAGAGCCACCCTTGGCATATTCACCGCAGATCATAAAAGCCAGGCAATGGCTGTTTTCTGACCAATCAGGCTGTCCCACATACTCGCCGTGCCAGCTTATATCTGCATGACCACAATTCCGGCAATCGCTATTACTGTAATGCTCTCGATTCCTGAGCACCGGATGAGCATTACGGAACGCAACCATAAGCCTTGCGAACCTCAGTAGATCCTGCCTGGATTCAACAAGTGACCAATCCAGCCAGTTAATCTCATTATCCTGGCAGTATGCGTTGTTGTTGCCGTGCTGTGTGCGGCCCGCTTCATCACCCATAAGCACCATCGGCACGCCGCGGCTTACGAGAAGCAGCGCCCAGGCGTTCTTTGCGAGCCTGCGGCGAAGGTTGTTGATTGCGGGATCGCCGGTTTCACCCTCGCAGCCGCAGTTCCAACTGTGGTTATCATCGCCGCCATCTCGATTGTTTTCGCCGTTTGCCTCGTTGTGCTTTTCGTTATAAGCAAAGAGGTCATACAGGGTAAAACCGTCATGGCAGGTGATGAAATTGATCGATGCAGTGGGTCCGTGGCCATTCCAGCCGTAAAGATCAGGCGAGCCCTGTATGCGCTGGCTCAGGGCCCCGGTCAAACTAGGATCACCCTTTATGAACCTGCGCAGGTCGTCCCGATACTTGCCGTTCCATTCGGCCCATCGCCCATAAGCCGGGAATGAACCGACCTGATACAATCCGCCCGCATCCCATGCCTCGGCAATCAGCTTGCACTTCCCCAGCACCGGATCGAATGCAAGTGTTTCCAGGAGAGGCGGATTTGCCAGCGGCGCTCCCCAGGGATCCCGGCCAAGGATCGCGGCAAGATCGAACCTGAAGCCGTCGATATGATATTCGGCAGCCCAATACCTCAGGCAATCGAGCACCATACTCCGCACGATCGGATTATTGCAATTGAGCGTATTTCCACAACCTGAAAAATTGAAGTAATAGCCTTCGGGGGTGAGCATATAGTAGGTCCGGTTATCGAGACCTCTGAACGAGATCGTTGGACCCAGCTCGTTGCCCTCTGCCGTGTGGTTGAACACAACATCCAGTATGACTTCGATGCCGTTTTTATGCAGTTCCTTGATGAGAGTCTTTAGCTCATCGACCTGCATGCAGAACTTGCCCGTCGCCGCGAGCCCCGCTTTGGGGGCGAAGAAATTCACCGTGGAATAGCCCCAGTAATTGAGTAAAAGCTCGCCGGTATCGGGATGTTTTCTGCTGTTTTCGAACTCATCGAACTCATATATCGGCATCAACTCGATGCAATTGATGCCCAGTTCCTTAAGATACGGTATCTTCTCGTGCATGGCGGCAAATGTGCCGGGGTATTTTACACCTGAGGACGGATGCGCGGTGAAGCTTCGCACATGCGCTTCGTAGATTACCAGGTCTTCCATCGGAATCTCGAGCGGCCGGTCGTCCTCCCAATCGAAATCCTCAAAAACCAGGCGGCCTCTGTGCTGGTAGATGTTGCTCCAATCAGGTTCAGCCCGCCAGATCTCGCGCCCGCTTACGGCTTTTGCGTATGGATCGAGCAGTATCCGAGACGAGTCGAACCGGTGCCCTTATCGAAAAGCACGAGAATGCACGAAGTCGCATGGCTGGAGAAAACCGAGAAATTGACACCTCCGGGCACCAGCGTTGCTCCAAACGGTGCCGGCTTACCGGGGCGAAGCCGGTATTCGCCGTGCCGGTGTGTCGGATAAAAATCGATGCGCTTCTCTATTGAGTTTCGCATAATGATGTGACGTACTGGCGGGTCGAATCGAGCACGAAGCCTTCTGCCAGGTTGTCACTGCATTACCTGAAACTCAGTAGAACTGTCAATTTAATTACACCTGGAGCAGTGATTTGGGGCTGCTTGCCAAGAGTATTAAGAAATGTGAACATGGGGCGGATACATTATTGTGCGATAATGTATCCGCCCTGTTTTTATTCATGGGTATACACTGATGGGATGGTGGAAAAGTTTTGCTAAAGGCAGTTGTGGTGGGGGCTACTTCGGGGATTGGGCGGGAGCTGGCGAAAGAGCTTTCGCGGCGGGGGTATGCCGTTGGGATTAGTGGACGGCGGGAGGAACTGCTGCGGTCGCTGCGAGAGGAATTGGCGGGGCCGTCGGCCAGCGTGGTGATGGATGTGACCGAGCCTGAGGAGGCTGTGTGTGGGCTGGAGGAGCTTGCAGGCGAGCTTAATGGGATGGATCTGCTGGTAGTGTCTTCCGGGATTGGGGTTCCGAATCCGGATATGGAGTGGGAGCCGGAGAGACAGACGCTGGATGTGAATGTGATGGGGTTTACAGCACTTATTACGGCTGGATATCGTTATTTCGCCCGGCAGGGGCATGGGCATCTGGTGGGGATATCGTCAGTGGCGGGTGAGCGCGGGATGCGGCATAACGTAGCCTATTCAGCTTCAAAGGCTTTTAATATGGCCTATCTGGAGGGTTTGAGAGGGCGAGCGCGGCACGATGGGATCAGAGTGGCGGTTACTGATATTCGACCTGGCTTTGTGGCTACCCCGATGACCGAAGGGCATGAGGGGATGTTCTGGGTTATCAGCGCGGAGGTCGCGGCCCGGCAGATCGCGGATGTTATTAAGCGCAGGAAGCGTGTGGCTTATATCCCCTATCGCTGGAGCGTGCTGGCGTGGGTGGCTAGAAGGGCGCCGGGGTGGGTTTGGGAGAGATTATGAATGGCTGTGAGTGAAGGTCTGTACTGATACAGTTACCATAGAGATATCCGATAGTGCTGAGTAGGCCTGTCCTGGCTATAGATTTGATATAGCAATGGTGGCCGTATTCCCTGGACCACAGTAGCCTGGGGCTGCGAGAGTCGAAGCACGGGTTGATTGATAGCAGCTACTTTCGCAGGCCGCGCTATCGGTTATCTTACTTATAGATATGTACTGGTAATGTTGGTCTGGGTATGGATTGTAAGCCAGATAAAGTGCCGTGTTCGGTGCTTTATCGGCAGCTTTAATTACAACTTAATCTCTCACATAAAAGCGCTTCGCTAATCATTGTTGGTATGGGTCCTGAAACAAGTTCAAATGATTTATTTATCAGCCTGCACATATCGTTATCGAATAACGCTCTTGTAGTAATTAGGCCCTTACCGGTTGGCAGGATTGAGCTCGGGTTAGGACGTCTTCGGCGAATTTTCGCCATTCGCTGTTGGGGTAGCGTTCGAGGAAGGAGCTTAGGGTGGTTGCGGCGGATTTGGGGTCGTGCTGGAAACTTAGTTGGAACTGGCCGATTTTTAGTAAAGCCATTTGGGCCTCCACGCTGCCGGGTTCTTCTTCGGCTAGCTTTCTAAACGCACGGATGGCTTGCTCGGTGCGGCCGGTTTCTTCGAGGTAACACGCGAACCTGAACCGGTTAGGGGCTGCTACGATTGCATTGGGCCAGAAACGCTTCATCTCGTCGGCTCTTGCAAGCGCCTCCCCCTCCTCACCCTGAGAGATATAGAGCTCGATAGCCATCTGATAATACGGGAGCGACTGATCTTCTTCTTCGAGAATCGCCCACAATCTACCGAGCTCGGCGTGGGCGAAGGCGTTATCGGGATCGTATTTCAGGAGCGATTCGTAGCGCTGGGTGGCTTCGAGGATGTTTCCGTTATCGTAGTGGCGATTGGCTTCGGATATCAGATGCTCGCGTTCACCCTGGAGCGCCATATTGGTCGCGAGCGCCGCGATGATTCCGAACGTAAACCCCCCCAGGTGGCTCCAGTAGCTCACTTCTTTTAAGCCGAGTCCGAGGATGTTGTCGCGATAAAGGCCGAGGATACCGAGCATGAGCTGGGTGATGAGCCAGCAGAGGATCACGAAAAGCGCGGGGAGCTCGAGGCCGAAGAAATTGAGCACCTTGCGGTGGTAGCGTACGGCGTAGATCGCCACAACCCCTGCGACCGAACCCGATGCTCCCACGACGGGCATGTCGGCGTAGTTCTGCGGGAGAGTGGCGAAGACGATCGCGATGTGGAGTATCGATGCCGCAAAGCACGCCCCGATGTAGAAAATGCAGTATTCCAGCTTCCCCATCGCCCGTTCCACATCGCGTCCAAATAGGTAGAGCAGGCCCATATTAACGACTAAATGGACCAGGCCGAGGTGGATGAAGTTCGCGGTGACCATTTTCCCGATCCGCAGGTGAGACGGGATAAGGCCGTAGATATGGGCGGGGGATAGCTCGGGATCGGTGACACCGACAGCCTCGCGGTACGCGACGATGTAGACGATCACATTGATCGCGATGATGGTGAGCGTCACCAGCGGTAATCGCTGCAGTGTGCCGGGTATGCTTTTGATACGTTGATTAATCATCCGACTCCGCCCATCCGCAACTGCGGTGATTCGTCATAATTATAGCACAGAATGAAGGGAATTTAATTGCGAAAGCGCGAATGTGCGAAAAGGCGAAAGGGCTTTTGGAGATGGGTTAATCAGAGCCCATCTCACATTTTTTGATGGGCCGGGAAATTGTTTCTGAACGATCAGGACCTTCGATTTTGAACTGCTCCGTTAATCAATCTACCGCGTATTCCCTTCCCCGCTTGAATTGGCCTTTTGCTGCGTCGGTATGTTCGGATTCCAGGGCTTTCAGGGTGCTGAGCCAGGTGGCTTCGGCTGCTGAACTGCCGGTTGAGATGCGGAACTGGGCGCGGTGGGATGAATCGACGGCGCGGATTTCGCGATAAAGACCGAGCGCGCGGGTCATGTGCTCGAGGGCTTCTTCATTATCTCCGCGCCCGTGCGACATCGCCGCTCTTATCCTCTCCACGTAAAACTCGCCGAGCCTGCCCATGCTGAGGGCATCGCGCGAAAGGCCCGGGATCTCCTTCTCACCTGACGCGCTGCGCATGCCCTTCTCTCCTGCTTCGATAGCCTGATTGGAGAGGTCGGCGAGCTCTTCGATAAGCTCATCAGGGCCGTAGGAATCCTCTGGGGTGCCCGATTTGAGATACTCCTCGATCTGCACCACGGGATCGCCTGTAATCTCCTCCCACCAGTCGGTCGCGGAGAATGCGGGAATGTCGTCGAGGTGGAGCATGTCCTCGATGGTGAGAAGATAGGAGCAGTCAGCTTCGCGCCACGAGCAGAGCTGCGGGCGCCATGATCCGAGCTTATCGCCTGCGAAATAGAGCGCGAGGAGCTCGAGGATCCGTGAACCAGCTTGGAATCCTGGGATCAGGCGGGAATTACGCAGGAGCCACTTGGGCTGGCCTTGCCTCAGGAGCTGTTCGACTCCGGTTCCACCCCAGATGTTATACCAGATCAAATCGCGCTGCCACTGGTATTTGAAAAACGTGTCGGATGTATGTGGCCACTCATGAATGGAAAGAGGCTGAAGCGAAAATCCTCCGCAGCCGAGTTCCTGAATATTGGAGACGATGCCCTCGACGGTGTCGTGGGAGAAGCTGGTCCAGGGCTCGAAGTTGCGGATATGAAACTCGGCGAATACGTTCTGCGCTCCCGCTTCATCGACCCACTCGGCGAATGCTGGATCGGGATTTGAGTCGACGAGGTAATCGCCGGTATATTTGATGGAATAGAGGATCTCGCGGCTTCCACGACGGCTGATCTTATCGATGAAACTTCTGGGATCTTCGCCTGAGCCGCACAGGTAGAGCGCGGCGTCGGGGCGCGCTGCATCCACCGCGTCTATTATCGCCTGCTGGATGAATTGCTCGCGCCGGTCGGGTGCGGTTTCAGCGGTGTCGGCGAAGATGCCGGTTAACTCCGGGTAGGTTTCGAGGAGCGTGCGGGTGCAGTAGTGTGTGTATTCGAGTGCGAGATCGGTTGAGGTGGAGATGTCTTTTGCTGAGATCGAGCGAGCTTCGAGCATCGGTTCAGGATAGTAGATGGAGCGGAAAAGGAGATAGGGCGCGATATCGTAGTCGAGCGCGGTCTCGAAGACCCAGTGGTGCATCTCCTGGTAATCGCCGGCAGTCGCGTCGTCGGTCACTTTCGCGTCCGGGTAGCGGGAAAGGTCGATCATGAACGGGAACGGGTGGGTGTTAGCGAGGATCATCGCGTCGAACCCGCAGCCGTTCATCGACCGAAACATCTTCTGCCAGACGCTTTTATCGAAGAACCATTTGTTATTCGCGTAGGCATGGGGTTCGTCGAAGGCGCGGTAAGCGCCGCTAGATACAGGGTCCCAGGTCCAGAAAGCTCTCAGCATAGGGTCTCCATGGTTTGATAGTTAAATGGTTAGATGGTCTACGCTTATCATCACAGGCAGCAATTACTGTCATTCTTTTTGAATCTCAGATGCCGCGGATAAGATCGGATGGCACGGATGGATGTACATCTACCAACCCAACCCGTAAATCTGAAAACCTCTACCATTGCAGTTACCGGTGTACCGGTGTTTCGGGAATTTCGGGTTGGGATGAAGGTTTAGTGGGTTATATGATAACTCATTTCTCCAACCCTCAAATCCCGACCATCGTACTTGCCGCCTTTGATAATAATTACTACCTATAATAGCCTTGATAGCTGACAGCTAAAAACAATCAGCTTCTACCCACCAGTTTACCGGTTGAGTGGTGCCAGGGAGAGCTGTTGGTGATCATTATCGAGTCCCATTTGACCATACATCCGATCTCCGGCGCAAACCAACGATCCATTTCAGTTAATTCAGGCGGATTTCCTGCTGAATCTGAGCTTATGAAGGTGCTTTCTTCATGGATTTTATAGGACATATAGCCTTCTGCCTGTTCCTGTGCTGCTACCAGTCCGCTTACCGTCAGCTTCGATCCATCCTGCCAGGTTACCGTATACTGATATGTCTGTCCTATCGCAAGGGGGCTGGGGCAGAGGATTGGGATTCCTGATAACGTGCCTCCATCGACAGCGTCCACGGAGTAGATTGTTCCGTTTGCTCCCTGCTCCCAGTTCATAACGGCTTTATCCGGGATGGGATATTGTGAATCGCCGGACCATGATTTGCTGATAAGCTCAGCGTTCAATGTGAGGCTGCGTTTTCCGTATTTTGGATGAGCGGAGCTGAGAGTGACGGACATCCGGCGGGTGTAGGTGCTGGTGGGGGGATTGGGTCCGCCTCCGCTTTCGGTTCCTTCATATAAAAACGTATTTCCCGCCTTCAGCTGGACCAGAGCGTTTGGGTCGGGAGGTGTGGGATCGGTCCCGCCTCCTCCGCCTCCACCTCCACAGCCTGCCAGCATAATAGAGATTACGATCACAGCTAAGCAAACATATAGCTTTTTCATAGGGATGTATATACCCGCAGGGATTTCGATTGCTACGTCAGGCACAGGAGGAAGTGTGAGGATGGGAGAATTAAGGATTAAGAAGACCATTTTAGGTTTTAGATTCATTGAATAATGAGCGTTGGCCATATTTCATTTGAGGGGAGACAGTTATGATTAAGATTGTTGTGGATGGTGGACATTCTACAGTTCGATATGCGGCGGAGGAGCTGCGGAAGTATTTGAAGCGGGTGACCGGGGATGAGGTCGAGATCGGGGAGTGCGTATGCCCCGGTGGTGGGTTGGATATCCATGTCGGGATTGCCGGAGATATCGATGGAGTTTCTCCGATCGAGGTTGCGGATGCGGAGCTCGATGACGCGATATCGATAGTCGTTATGGGCGGCGGAGGGTATATCGCGGGAGTTAATCCGCGGAGCGTGCTGCTGGCGGTGTATCGGTATCTTACGGAGATCGGGTGCAGGTGGGTCAGGCCTGGTGAAGATGGTGAGCTTATCCCCCGGATCGAGATGCTGCCGGATGTAAAATTGGATGAGAAGCCGTCATACCGGCATAGAGGAGTGTGTATCGAGGGCGCATCGAGCGTGGAGCACGTGAACGCGATGGTGGACTGGATGCCGAAAGTCGGGTTCAATGGGTATTTTATCCAGTTCCGCGAGGCGCACACATTCTTCGACCGGTGGTATGCGCATACAAATAATCCCACTCTCAAGGGTGAGCACATAACCCGTGAGCAAGCCCAGGAATGCACGAAGCAGGTCGTTGATGAGATAAAGAAGCGGGATATGCTGTATCACGGAGTTGGGCACGGGTGGACGTGCGAGCCGTTTGGGATCAGCGGGCTCGGATGGGAAAAGGACGAGCGTGATCTGCCCGAGGAGATCAGCCAGTATCTCGCGGAGGTAAATGGGGAGCGCAAGCTGTGGGGTGGGGTCGCTCTCAATACGAACCTTTGCTACGGAAACCCGGTGGTGCGGGAAAAAGTGATCAATGAGATCGCTAATTATTCGGAGCAGCACCCGGAGATCGATATAATGCACTTCTGGCTCGCGGATGGCACCAATAACCACTGCGAATGCGAGCTGTGCAGAGACACGCGCCCCGCGGATTTCTATGTGATGATGCTTAATGAGCTCGATGATCTTTTAACGGAGCGAGGGCTGAAAACCAGGATCGTGTTTCTTATTTATGTCGATCTGCTCTGGCCACCGGAGAAAGAAAAGATCAAGAATCAGGACAGGTTCATATTGATGTTCGCGCCGATCACACGGACCTATTCCGAACCTTTCGCGGCGGGAGCGGAGGTACCGGAGCTCAAGCCGTTTGAACGCAATAAGCTCAAGTTTCCGCGCAGCGTGGCGGAGAATATCGCATATTTAAGAGCCTGGCAGAAGGATTTTCCGGGCGATAGCTTCGATTTCGATTATCACCTGATGTGGGATCATTTCAAAGATCCTGGATTTACCCCGGTCAGCTACATCCTCTCGAAGGATATGAAAGGCTTGAAGGACATCGGGATCAACGGATATGTGAGCTGCCAGGAGCAGAGGGTGTTTATGCCCACTGGCTTGCCGATGACGGTTATGGGGCTCACGCTGTGGAACAGGGATGCGGAGCTGGAGGATATCGAGAACGATTATTACCCGGCTGCGTTTGGGGCGGATTGGAAGCAGGCGAAGGAGTGGCTTGCAAAGCTCTCGGAGCTTGTAGATCCGGTTTATCTTCGGGGCGAGAAGGACCGCGTGAACCCGGAATCTGCCGGGAAGTATTCAAAGCTGCCAGCGGTGGTGGATGAGTTCATGCCGGTTATCGAGCAAAATATGAAGAGCGATAACGCGTGCTGGGCGAGGAGCTGGGATTATCTGCGGTGGAACGGTGAAATCTGGAAGCGCATAGCTCCGGCTCTGGAGGCGGTTGCCAGTGGAGATAAGGACCTTGCCGCGGAGCGTTGGAAATCCGCGCAGGAGTTTATCCAGGAGCACGAGATGGAGTATCATCCAGGGCTGGATATGTTTTTCTTCATAAGTACGCTGAATTGGTTCTTTAGTTAGGACAGACAGGCTTTGCGTCCTAGCGTCGGAGAATGTCTGATGGTTAGATAGTTGGATGGTTGGTTTGCGATAGCCGCAAAGTACGATGGTCCGGGATTTACAATCCCGGACCAGGTATGAGCGGGTTTGTAACCCGCACCTTTTCAACTGCAGTGGTATAGGTTTCGGGATTTCCGGGTTGGGGTGATAGCCCTGTGGCTTATATGATAACTCTATTCTCCAACCCTCAAATCCCGAAACACCATAGATCTGATCTGCAGTTAATGTTATATCTTTACAGCCTGCATATCGGTACAGATTATTTCCTTTCCTGGAGGAGAGGATAAAGGAGAGGGCGCGGACTTTCACTGATAGCCTGCCCCCTCACCCCAGCCCTCTACCCCAGGAGAGGGAGCACTCTGTACCACATTGCAGCATTCCTGGATTCCCGCCTTCGCGGGAACGACCGTAATGGTAACTGTGATGATAAAGGCTACCTGTAATGTCACTGATAGCTGACAGCTGATAACTATAAAGAAAGCTGTCAGCTAAAAAGGAGAACGTATGCGCGTCTTGGGACTGGTGGTTTTGGGGGTTTTAATTAGTTTGGGAGGAGCTATGGCTGAAGTGAAAGAAACAACTGTTGATGTGGCGCCGGTTTGGGCGGGACATCCGGTGGGATTTGCGCTGCTTACTCATGGGGACCGGCAGTATGTCGGATTTTACGATTCGGAGCGGAAGCTGACCGTGGGCATGCGCAAGTTATCAGAAACGAACTGGCATTTTGTAAAATTGCCGGAGACGCTGGGATGGGACAGCCATAACTATATCACCATGGCGATGGATGACGACGGGTGCATTCATCTCTGCGCCAATATGCACGTCACTCCGCTAATCTATTTCCGCACCAGTAAACCGGGGGATATCGATTCGTTCGAGAAGATCAAGGCGATGGTGGGGCGCGGAGAAGACAAGTGCACCTATCCCATGTTCTTCCGCGGGCCCGGTAATTCGTTCCTGTTTACCTATCGCGAGGGCTGTTCCGGGAATGGGGATCAGTATTATAACGTCTATGATTGCAAGACGAGGACGTGGAAGAGGCTGATCGATGCTCCGCTTACCTCCGGCGGAGGAAAGATGAACGCTTATTTCACCGGGCTTAGGCTCGGGCCGGATGGTTTCTATCACCTTGCGTGGGTTTGGCGGGATACAGGGGATTGTTCTACCAATCATGATGTCAGCTATGCTCGATCGAAAGACCTGGTTCACTGGGAGACGGGGTCGGGAAAAGCGCTCACGCTGCCTGTCACGGTCAGCACGGCGGATGTAGTCGTCGATCCCGTTCCGGTGAAGAGCGGCGCGATCAATGGCAACGTCTCTATCGGGTTCGATTCGAAGAAGCGGGTGATTGTGAGCTATCAAAAATATGATGAGCATGGCTATACCCAGGTCTATAGCGCCCGGTTGGAGAATGGGCAGTGGAAGATATATGAGACGAGCGCGTGGGATTACCGGTGGGCGTTCCAGGGGTATGGATCGATTGCGTTCGAGATAGGTTTCGGGCCGGTGGTCGCGGGGCCGGATGGGAAGCTCACCCAGACCTACAGGCACATAAAATACGGCAGTGGAAAGTGGATACTCGATGAAGCCACGCTGAAGCCTGTCGAGGATATTCGAGACGCGAATGCGGCGCCTGTTAAAGCAGCTGATGATGGCAACAAGCTCCAGGTGCGGACCTGTGGAGACTCTGGTTCGAGCGGCGAACCCGGGGTAAAATACATGCTCCGCTGGGAGACGCTAGGGGTCAATCGAGATAAGAAGCGGGAAGGCGAGGTGCCTGGGGCTTCGATGCTAAAGGTAGTGCGGGTAGAGTGAGCATTTTAGATTTATTGATTAATGAGTAGTGATTAATGAGTATTGGCTTTTGTTGAATGTCTGTACCAGTAGCAGTTACCTTCGCAGGCCGCACTTCGACTCTCGCAGCCTCGCGGCTGCTGTCGTCCGAGGGACTCTCGTGATTCCTTCGGAACACTGTCGTCCGAGGGATACACTCGCCTACGGCTCGCACTCAGTGCTATCGGATATCTTATTTATAGATATGTACTAGTTGATATCTCTATTATAGGTCTTTATTGGTACTGTTGGTTTAGCTATAGATTGTAAGTCAGATAAAGCGCCGGACGCGGCACACTCCAAAGGCGCTTCGCCAATCATTGATAAACCTTCACCTACAGCCAATACTCATAACTCGCTAATCACTACTCAGTAAATATAAATCGAAATTGGCTTTTTCTGTTTTGCGTCAAAAAGCCGTCAGTTTCTTGGGATCGTGGCATGAACACTCTCGTGACTGCTACGCAGCACCTCTCGCAGCCCTGCGGGCCACTGCCGGTCAAGGACTGTCGTGTTCGCCACGAAGGGAA
>Ga0123519_10001401_pt1 | contig 41184 bp, 29 predicted proteins | sample YelNatPaOPRAMG02_FD_87396 | JGI IMG/M metagenome (GOLD analysis project Ga0123519, IMG submission 87396) | Hot spring microbial communities from Yellowstone National Park - Yellowstone National Park OP-RAMG-02 (version 2) | ecosystem: Environmental > Aquatic > Thermal springs > Hot (42-90C) ...
CCCGCCAACCGATGCTGAATCTCGACCTTTTCCGGAACCGGGTCTTTGCTCTGGCCAATCTGAGCGCGCTCCTCAGCTTCATGGCGCTCTATGCGATGATTTTTCTCACGCCGTTCTTCCTGGCCTTTGTGCTGGACTACAGCATCCTGAAGGTGGGCCTGGTGATGATCGCTTCGCCCATGGCCACGCTGGTGGTGGCACCGGCCAGCGGAGCGCTATCGGACCGGATCGGATCGAAATGGCTCACCACCGCGGGGATGCTCGTTGCGGCAACGGCCCTGTTCCTCCTCGCTCAGTTGAACAGCTCATCGGATGCGTGGGATGTGATATGGCGGCTGGCGGTGCTGGGAACGGGCACAGGGATGTTCCAGAGTCCCAACAATAGCACCGTCATGGGCTCTGTCCCCCCGATGTATCTGGGCATCTCCTCCGGCATACTGGCCGCCATGCGCAATGTGGGTATGGTGCTGGGGCTGGCGGTCGGGGGGGGCGTTCTCTACAACATCGCTCCGGTCACGCAGACCATGCGCCCCGGGGCCTTCGGACCTTCTGAGATCGAGGAATTTCTGGATGGCCTCCACTGGGCATACATCGCCGGGGCGACGCTGGCGCTTGCTTCCGCGGCCACCTCTTTCTTGGGCGGGGGAAGGCCGGGACGACACTCCCCCAAAGACAGCGGTTGAAGTAGCGCATGCCACCAAGACGCCTCTCTCGGGGATTGGGGATGCCCCAAGAAAAGCTTCGGGGCGGGATCGGAGAAGCCGGATCGTTCATGGGGGAATTCCGGGGCAAGGCCCCAGTGACGTGATCAAGCGCATTCACCCCGAGGGTGAAGGCTCCAAAGCGGAATCGCCCTTTTCGGGATTCCCTTCCCCGGCTAGCCCGGCAAGAGCCCGCCGGATGATCATCACCGGATGAATGACCGCAAGGCCGGCGCCATGAGCGATCTGAGACCGGCAGCCGGGGCACTCGGAGATCACTAGATCCGGCCGGAGCTCCCCCAGAGCCTTGAACAGCGCCTCCCCGATCTCCATGGACATCCGGTAATTTCGGCGCTTCATCCCGAACGTTCCCCCCATCCCGCAGCAACCGCGATCGACGTGGGTCACTTGAAGATCCGGGACCGATCTCAGCAGAGCAAGCCGCTTCTCGATCCGATCCCCTCCCCGCCCCCGAAGATGGCAGGGGGCATGGTAAGCCACCGAAAGCTTCACCGCCCGAAACGGCGGCATCTCCTTCCGTTCCCAAAGGCGGACAAGATACGCCATGACGTCGTATGTGCGCCCGGCCAGAGCTTCGGCCTCTCGGGTACGGAGCAACCGGGGATAATCGTGTTCGAGCGCTGCGGCACAAGTGGAACACGCCGTCACCACATCGTCCCCCCAAGCCCCGAGCGACCGCACGTTGAACTCCGCGTTCTTTCTGAACGCCTTCCCGTCGCCGGAGGCCCATTGGGCCATCGCACAGCAACGCTGCTCCGGAAAGCGGACGCGGATGCCGAGTCGCTCCAGTACTTCCACCACCGCCTTCCCGATCTCGGGCTCGCTATAGTTGGTGGTGCAACCCACAAAATACGCGACCTCATTCGCCATCACGGCGCCTCCTTGAAGCCCCCCCGGAACGGGAATGGAACCATCTTGCAAACGTCTCTTGACGGGCTTTCGGAGGCCGGCGTTCCTTCGCGATGCCCATCGTCTTCTCACCCAACCATCGGAAAGCCCCGCTGCCGCTCAGGGGATTGTACCCAGCCGAGAGCGCACTGGCCCGCCTCAGCAGTGCTTCGGGATTCCCCAGTAGATAGTCGGAAAGCCCCCCCGGAAGCTTCAGCCCCGCTTTCCCGCTTGCTTCCCGGATCAGATCCGGGAGCTCGATGCCCACCGGGCAAACGCCCTCGCACCTCCGGCACTGTAGGCACGCTCTGGACGGCGTATCCATCCGAAGCACCCGAGCGTAGAGGTATTCTTTGGGGCTCCGCCGGGCATCGCCCCTTCGCGCTTCGATCTCCCCGACGGGACATGCCCGCGCGCAGGCCCGGCAATCGATGCAAAGCAGAAGATCCCGGTATCGTCCGGAGAGGAGCCGCCGTCTGCCATTATCGAGAAGGATGAGATGCACCTTCCGCCCGCTCGACCCCGGGGGCACGGCGAACGGCAACTTCTCGAAGGATTCGTCGGTTGGTTCCCGGTATCGAAGGTCCAGCAACAGCGCCCCCCAGCCGTACAGGGCCATGCACCGGGCCTGAAAGACGGCGCTCTGTCGGTCGGGAACGATCTTTTCGATCCCGATCACCACCACGATCTCTCTGGCCTCGGCGAAGATCTCGGAGATGTTGTGCCCGTGCTGCATGAGCACGATGGCCCCATCGCTTGCGGATGCGGCATTGACCCCTAGCACGCCGACGATCTCTTTCGTCCCCCGCCTCTCGATGCTGTGCCGCCGCACTTCCGTGAGAGCATCGGTTACGTGAAAGGCCTCGTGGTGGAGCGCCAAGGGGATATCCGGCAATTGCCATGCTTCGGTGAACCGGTTTTCGAAGGCGGGGAACTGTTCGTAATACGGTTCTATGATCCGGAACCCCGCCGCCCGGAGCGGGGGAACGAGTTCGCCGCGCACCACCGAAGACTTGTTGATGGCGATGCGCCGGGTCGGGCCGCTCACCGCCGCGATGGCCCGGACCGCCTCCCGGGCATCTTCGGCGACGGTGAGCTCCACCTCCCGGTCCCCGGACCATACCGCAAGGGCCCGCTCGGTGAGCTCCGCTTGCCGGGCGAGGGCTTCACTTCGCATCATCCGGAGCCGCTGTTCGATCCCCTCCGGATCCGGGGGCGTAACGGACCTCGGCTCCCGCAGGATGCCGGCATAGCCCCTTCGCTTCTCGATGGCATCGGTCTCCATCGCCAGAACGGATGGCATTTAGACTCTCCGTCGGGTCAGGCCTGTGCCTTTCAGGGATGCTCCTCTCTCCGGATACGGTCGAGCTCTGAGAGGGTATCCATTACTCGAGGGAGAGTACGGAAATCCTCGAGCCGGAAGCGGGCCTTGCGCCGCCAGTTCGGTCGCTCCTCCCCCGTTCCGGGGATATTCTGCGGCTCGGTCTCTCCCCAGAGATCTTCAAGGTTCACGATCACCACCGGAGAAGCGCTCGATCCCAGAAAGCGGAGAACGGCGCGCAGAACCTCCTCCGGGGCCGGCGGCTGCCGGCCTTTCAGTAATCCGCGCCGCTGCAAGTAGGCTGCGAGGGATTGCTTGATCCGGCGCCGCTCCACTCGGGCCGCGCGGAACATCTCCTCTGAGGGGAACAAACCCAACCGCCGCCGTTGCTCGATATCCCGCCCCTGCCAGTACAGCTTGAAAGGCGGCATATCGTGGGTATTGACGGAGGCGATAGTCCCCTTCGGCGGCACCTTCGCCCTTTCCGGACAAGAATCGAGCTCGTACTGGAGGACATAGGAGCGGTACACTCCATGCCGTCTCATCGCCGGGCGCACCTCCGGCGGCACGGTTCCAAGGTCTTCTCCCATCACCAGCGCCCGATGCCGGAAGGCTTCGAGGCTGAGAACGGCGTAGAGCTCCTCGGCCGGATACCGCACGTATGCGCCTTGCGCCGCATCCACTCCCTCCGGGATCACCCAGAGGCGATGGAATCCCATCATGTGATCCAGACGCAAGATTCCCGCGCTCCCCAGATGATGCCGCAAGCAACCGATGAAATACGCATAGCCGCTCTCGCGGAGGCCTTCCGGGTGAAGGGGTGGGGTCCCCCACTTTTGACCTTGAGGGAAGACGGCATCCGGCGGCGCGCCGGACGATGCCCCTTGAATGAAGGCCCTTCGATACCGCCAGACATCGTAGCCATCGGGATGGACACCGATGGGAAAATCCAGAAAGAGGGTTGCACCCCGTTTGCGCGTCATCTCGGCGATATCGGATATCTGCTCGTGGGCCAGCCACTGAGCGTAGAGATAATACCGTCGGACGTCTTCCGCACCGTCCCCGGGTTTCAGTTTCCCCTCGCGGAGCCTTGCCGGCCACGAGCGCCAAGGGATGTCGCCCCGCTTCTCCATACAGGCCCGGAATGCGGCATAATCAGCCGCCACCGGATGGGACCGAACGAAATCTTCGAAGGCAACCCTCCGATCGTCGTCCCGCTGGTTGAGGGTTTCGGCCAGAAGCCCGAGAAGGCGGCGGTTGAGAGCCATTTGCCGGCGATAGTCCACAAGGGTGCTCCGGCGGAGCTTCGAGACCGCCCCTTCGAATCCGGCCGAGGCGAGGATTTCCTGAGCCCGGGGGCAGCGGGCCATCTCAGGTGAGCGCAACACGTCCACATAGAACTCGCTCCAGAGAAGGCGGGTCACGGGAGAGTAAGGGCTCGGGCAGAAGGGCTTATCGAGAAAGGTGGGCAACAACGGAAGCATGGCCATAACCCTCCCCCCCAGCCCCGTCACCCACTCGAGCATTGCCTCCAGAGCTCCCAGATCCCCCGCCCCCCAACTTTGATTGGTATGGAGCGCATAGAGCGGGAGAAACACCCCCCATCTTCGAGGTGCGCTCTTCCCCTCGATCCATGCATCCGCTCTCATCGGCGCGGAAATGATCAGCGCCTCGCTCGCCTGAGCCCCTCTCTCGATCTCGAGACGATGGTAACCCGGCGGGAGCTTTTCGCTGAAGGGAAGATGGACCACCCCATAGCGGCGCCCTTCGAGGGAAACGACCTCTGCCGGGGAAATTTCCCCCTCCCCCCATTCCCACGAACGTTCCTCCCCATTCTCGAGGAGCACCCGGGCGCAGACCCTCTCCCCCCTCCCTCTCCCGAGGGGCACACGCATCGCCACCCCGTCGAGTTCTCCATCCCATGCCACAACCACCGGATCGGACATGCGGCGCCACTCCGCTAGACACCTTGCCCGAAGGATCGAGGCCGCATCGGAAACGCGTTCGATGGGAGCTCCCAACGCCCGAAGCACGGCCATCAGTGTCTCCGCCGAGGCCTCCGAGCGGCGATGTTTCACGTCATAGAAGGCGGTTTGCACTCCGTACGCCCGTGCCAACCGCCGGAGCGTATTGAGTTCGGAAGAAGATCTCATGCGATTTCACCTCTCAAGCCATGGATCCGCAGCCCTATCGCGGCGTGGTTCGGGATCACTTCCCGCCCCTTCCGCCTCGAGATCGGCTATGGACTCCAGAAGCGTGACGACCTCGTGCAACGAACGGACGCGATAGGCCGCCGCCGAGACATCGCGGCCCACCTTGATGGACCATGCCCCGGGCGGGAGAGCCGAGAACATGCTTTCGTCCGTCCAATCATCCCCCGTGGCAACGATGGCATCCCACCCCCCCTTTGCCACCCAGTGATAGGCGGCGCGCCCCTTATCGATCCCACCGGGCTTGACCTCAATGACTCTGTTCCCCGGAAGCACCTGTACGCCATAATCCGCCACAATATGGCCGAGATGGCACATGAGCGCCTTGATAGCCGTGCTCTCTGCGGTTCGCGCGGCAACCTTCCGGTAATGCCATGCTAGAGAGAACTCCTTCTCTTCCACAAACGATCCGGGAATCCGATCGCACCACAGCTCCATGATGGGGCGCACCTCTTCTTTCCATGACGTATCCACCATCGCGGTCATGCGCCATTCCCGGCCGTTTTCCTTGATCCAAGCCCCATGCTCGGCCACCAGACCCACGGGAAGTCCGCCGAACCATCGTTCCAGAGTGTCCCGATCCCGGCCGCTCACGATCACCACTTCGCTTCCCGGGGCGGCGGATAGTTTCCTCAGGAGGGCAAGGAGCGTCTCATCGGGCGCGGCCCGCTCTGGGATCTCCTCGAAAGGCACGAGGGTGCCATCGTAATCCAGCAAGAACAGGGCGCGATTCGCTCGTTTGAGATCGGCCAGAAGCCTGCGCCGGACTTCGCCTCCGAGAGGTTGGGTGGTCATCTTGCTTTGCCCGACGCTTTGGGTAAGGGTATCGAGGAAGTCCTCGGCCCAGCGGATTACATCGTATTTTTGAAGGCGCTCTTGCATCGCACGATTGCGGCGGATCTGTTCCGTCTCCGGCATTTCCAGAGCCTCTTTGATCGCCGAAGCCATCCGCTGCAAGTGATTGGGGTTCAGGATGATGGCCTCCCCGAGCTCCTCCGCGGCCCCCGCAGTCTCGGTGAGGATCAGGACGCCCTTGCCGTGGGTCTTGGTAGCCAGATATTCCTTGGCGATCAGATTCATTCCATCCCGGATCGGGGTGACCAGCGCTACATCGGCCATGTGATAGAGGGCCACCAGCGATTCGAAGTCGAGCGCCCGGAACAGATACCAGATCGGCACCCGTCCGATGGTGGAATGCTTGCCGTTGATGAATCCGACCAGCTCATCGATCTCGTTCTTGAGCCGGGCGTATTTATCCACCGTGACGCGAGAGGGGACTACCACACAGATCAGGACGACTTTCTGTGCGTACTCCGGGTTCTGTTCGAGAAAGCGGTTGAAAGCCCTCAGACGCTGGGGGATGCCTTTCGTGTAATCCAGCCGGTCCACGGAAAGGATCACGCGGCGGTCGCCGGCGGTGCGGCGGAACTCCTCCATTTTCGCTCGAACTTCGGGAAGGGATACGGCAGAGGCATACCGCTCATAGGGGATGCCCATGGGGAAAGTTCCCAATCGCGTCACGTGATCCCCGATAGTGATCCGCCGGAGGGTGACTCTGCACCCCATGAGGCGCCGCACACTCTCCAGAAAATGGCGTTCATAATCGTGCGTATGGAAACCGACGAGATCCGCGCCGAGGAGCCCATCCAGAATCTCATCGCGCCATGGGAGGGCTCGAAAGATCTGAAAACACGGGAACGGGATGTGGAGGAAGAACCCGATCCGCAGGCGCGGGAATCGGCGGCGGAGCATCGCCGGTAGGAGCATGAGGTGATAGTCGTGTACCCACACGAGATCATCCGGCCGGATGACCTCGGCGATGGCATCGGCATAGAGCCGATTCACCCGCTCATAGGCTTCCCACCAATTTTGATCGTAAGCGGTATAAAGCGGCAGATAGTGAAAGAGCGGCCAGATCGTGGCATTGCAAAAGCCATCGTAGAACCCATCGATCTCGGCGCGGGAGATGAATACCGGATGACACCGCTCTTTCTCGAGCGCAGCCGTGATCTTCGCCGCAGAGGCGCTTGCCTCTCCTCCATCGATGCCGGGCCATCCGATCCACAGGCTATCGTGTGACTTGTAGAAAGCGCCCAGACCCGAAGCCAAACCGCCGATGCTTTTCTCGAAGCGAAAGCCTTCCTCAGCGAGATGGACGGTGATCGGAAGCCGGTTGGAGACGAGAACCAATCTTCCCATTCAGACCTCACCCTTCTCCGATCGTGCGGCATGTCCCCTGTAGAGGATGAGCAAAGGATCGTGATCCGTACCCGTGGCCGGTGACTCGGTAAAGGAACAGGGGTCGGAACGTCTTGCCGGAGATCGTCAAAAGAGGTCAACGGTTGACGATCGAAAACGCTTTCCACTATTATAGCATAGGAAATCGCGGGGGGCGAATTGAGATGAACGAGAAGGCGATCCCGATCAAGTTTGGCACGGACGGATGGCGGGGGATCATCGCGGATGACTTCACCGTTCCCAACGTGCGCTATTGCGCCCAAAGCCTCGCCGAGTATTTGCTCGCCAGCGGGCAGGCCGGGAAAGGTTTTGTGATCGGATATGATACGCGCTTTGCCTCCGAACGATTCGCCGCCGCGGCGGCGGAAGTGCTGGCGGGAAACGGCATCAAAGTCGCCCTGTGTTCCACTGCGGTTCCCACGCCTTTTATCAGCTTTGCCGTGGTGCACGAGAAGGCGGCGGGGGCGATCGTCATCACCGCAAGCCACAATCCCGGCGATTGGAACGGCTTCAAGATCAAGACCTCCGATGGGGCCAGCGCTCCCACCGGAGTGGAGCGCGAGGTCGAGAGCCGGTTGCCTGAGATCTTTGCCTCCGAACGTGTCCGGCGCGTTCCTCTGGAAAAGGCACTCGCGGAAGGCCTTGTCCGGCATCTCGCTATTTCCCCCGCTTATGATCGGCGGATGCTTGATCTCGTGGATATTCAAGCCATCAAAGATGCCGGGCTTACGGTGGCGGTGGATTCCATGTTCGGCGCCGGAATCGGGCACTTCGCCCGCATTCTGGCCGGAGGGAAAACACGGGTCAAGGAAATCCACGGAGAGCGCAATCCCGTCTTCCCGGGGATGAAACAACCCGAACCCATCGCGAAAAACCTCGGCGAGCTCTGCGCCTTCGTGCCGAAGGTCGGGGCGGATGTGGGGTTGGCCACCGACGGGGACGCCGATCGCATCGGAATGGTGGATGAGAAGGGCCGGCCGCTCACCCCTCTTCAGATCTTCGCTTTGCTGGCGCTGTATCTCCTCGAAGTCCGCGGCGAACGGGGGGCGATCGTCAAAACGCTCACCACCACCAGCATGCTCAATAAGCTCGGTGTGATGTACAACGTGCCGGTCTTCGAGACCAAAGTCGGGTTTAAGTATGTGGCGCCCCTCATGCTGAAACATAACGCCCTCATCGGGGGGGAGGAAAGCAGCGGCTTCGGATTCCGCAATCACATCCCGGAGCGGGATGGGATTCTGGCCGGACTGTGCCTTCTCGATTTGATGGCCAAGACGGGCAAGCGCCCTTCGGAGTTGATCGAACATCTGTACCGCAAAGTGGGACCGCATCATTATCATCGGGTGGATATCGAATACCCCGCCGAACAGCGGCAGACGATCGTGAGCCGGCTCAAAGAGAACCTCCCGAGCAAGCTCAACGGCATTGCCGTATCGAGGGTGAACACGGAGGATGGCTATCATTTCCTCCTGAGCGATGGCTCTTGGCTTCTCATCCGCTTTTCCGGAACGGAACCGCTCCTGCGCATCTATTCGGAGGCCCCATCGCTTGAAGCGGCCAAAGCGCTGATCGCGGCGGGGCGGGAGATCCTCAAAGTCTAAAAAGGCAAATCGAGATCACCGGCAAAAGGCCGCTTCTTGCCCTGAGGCCGTTCAGTTTTCTTTCAAAAGGAGTTCCGTGAAAGCTCTGATTTTGTGCGCCGGCAAAGCAACGCGCTTGAGGCCCCTTTCACACACCCTCCCCAAGTCCGTCATGCCTCTGGCCAACAAGCCGATTCTGCATCACATCTTGGAACAGATCAGAGAGGCCGGCATTGACGATATCGGCATCGTAATCTCTCCGGAAACCGAAGGCCCCATCCGCGCCACCGCAGGCGATGGTTCACAGTGGGGAGCCCGAATCACCTACATCACCCAAGTCCCGCCGAAGGGATTGGCGCATGCGGTGCAAGTCTCCCGCGAATTCCTCGGCAATGCCCCTTTCCTCATGTTTCTGGGGGATAATCTCATCGAAGAGGGCATCGCTCCCTTCGTAGAGGAGTTCAAGGCTACCCGTCCCGATGCGCTCATCCTTCTCAAGGAAGTCCCCGACCCCCGGGCCTTCGGGGTAGCGGAACTCGACGCCTCCGGCCGGGTGCTTCGCCTTGTGGAGAAGCCCAGAGAGCCGCGGAGCAACCTCGCCCTCGTCGGGGGATACCTTTTCACCCCCGGCATCCACGATGCCATCGCCCAGATCACTCCCTCGTGGCGCGGAGAGCTCGAGATCACCGATGCCATTCAGAAGTATCTCGAAAGCGGCAAGAACATCCATAGCCACATCCTCAAAGGGCGGTGGCTCGATATCGGCCGGATGGACGATCTCCTCGAGGCCAATGTCTTCATGCTGAAACATCACATGTCGCCGGTGGTGGAAGGGATGATTTCCCCGAATTCTCACCTCGAGGGGAAAGTCGCCATCGGCCATGGGGCCAAGGTCGAGAACAGCCGAATCCACGGCCCCGTCTCCATCGCCGAGGATTGCCTCATCATCAACTCCACCATCGGGCCGGGCGTTTCCATCGGCCCCAAGACAACGGTACAGGACTCGGCGATCGAACGTTCCCTGATCCTCGAAGCATGCCGGATCGAAGGGGTGGGTGGGCTTTCGGGGAGCGTGATCGGCCGAAAGGCCGTGGTGCGGAGCACCGATCGCCGCGGCCGAGCGGTCAGGCTCTTTCTCGGGGACGATTGTTCTGTTGATGTTATGTAAAGTATTCCCGATCCCGTCCGCTCAAAATCTTCAGAATCGTCCCACGCGGGCGATATGCCGGGCGATCTCGTCCGGCGTGCCGGAAGGCAGATTCACCGTAGCTACGGGCCTTCCCAGCTCCCGAAGCGTTTGGAGATCACCCAGCGCCTGAGCATCGGCGAGCGCGCCGAAGGTATAGGGTTTCCCGGGTATGGGCACATCCGCAGCGTGTCTCATGGTGAATTGCAAGAACACGCCCGTATCGGGGCCGCCCTTATGGAGTTGACCGGCCGAATGGAGATACCGCGGACCGTATCCCGACATTGTCGCCACGCGATAGCGTGCTAGCACCCGGCGGCGGAGCTGGGCGAGCGCCTCATCTACCGGAGGGGATTCGGGCAGGTATGCCAGAACGGCAAAATATTGGCCCCTCCCGAGTTTTTCGAATAAGCGGTCGGTTTCCCCCTCGCTACTCTCAGACATATTTCCCCTCTCGCAGGATGCGGCCAACACCCGGTTGGTGGCATCCTTGGCCTGTTGCACGTTGGGCTGATTGAAGGGGTGAACGCCGAGCACCGCGCCCGCCATGGCGGTGGCAAACTCCCATCGGAAGAACTCCGCTCCCAGATCATACGTATCGCGGAGCGGCAAAACGATCACCGGGTGCCCGCTCGAGCGCAGCGATTCCACCGCTTTATCTACCGGGGCGTTTCGATCGCCCTCCATCCGGAGATAGACGAAGAGCCGATCATCATCGTACCGGTCGGCTCCGACGAGCGGCTCTTCCGCCACCGGCACGATGCCCTTGCCCTCTTTCCCGAGGCTTTCGGCGATGAGCTGTTCCAACCACAATCCGAACGCCCGGATCTTCGGCGAGGCAAGGAGCGTGAGCTTGTCTTTCCCCTTGAGCGCCATCCCGCCGATGGCCGCCCCCAACCATGCCCCGGCATTCTCGGCGATCGGGCGGCCCGCCGCACTCGCCTCGACCATCCTTCCGGCCCGCTCCAGAAGCAAGCCGATATCCATCCCCATGAGCACCGCGGGCACAAGTCCAAAGTACGAAAGGACGGAGTACCGCCCCCCGATATCCGGCGGATTCGGAAACACCCGCCGGAATGCGCGCTCCGCCCCGATCTGGGCCAGCGGTGTTCGAGGATCAGTGATGGCCACGAATCGAGCGCCGGCGTGCCTTTCCCCCACCGCTGCGGCCACGAGGCTCCAGAAGTATTCCAGAAGGCACACGATCTCGATCGTAGTTCCGGATTTGGATGAGACGATGAAGAGGGTTCGGGAAGGGTCTATCCGGCCGGTGAGCTCGAGAACGGTTTCGGGCAAAATGGAATCCAGCACGATGAACTCCGGAAGTCCGGGGGCGCCGGCGAAGGTGCGGCGGAATACCTCCGGTGCCAAGGAACTGCCCCCCATGCCGAGAAGGACCACCCTCTGGAAGCCATTGCGGCGAGCTTCGGCAGCGAAGGCCTCGATCTCCCCGATTCGCGATTGCATCTCCGGAACGATGGTGAGCCATCCCAGCCGATCGGTGATCTCGCGGGGGGTCGGCTTCCAAACGGTGTGATCCTTCGCCCAAATCCGGGGGACGATGTTCTGCGCTTCAAGGGCGCGAAGGAACGGTTGGATCTCTTCGGAAAAACGTTCTCCGAGCTCTGACAAGGCTTTCTCCTTCCCCGGCGCGGATATGTTTCCCGCCGGAATCAATAGCCGATGATATCGGCGGTCCAACCGCCGTCCACCGGGATGTTCACACCGGTGACGAAGCTAGAAGCCTCGGAGACGAGGAAGAGCACCACGCTGGCCACTTCTTCGGGAGCGGCGGCCCGCCGCATCGGGGTTCGTTTGTAGGCTTTCTCGAGATTGGTGGCGAATTTGGTTTTGGCCATGCCTTTGATCAGATCGGTCTCCACGATGCCCGGGGCCACACAGTTGACTCGAATGTTGTACCGCGCCCACTCCACGGCCAGACTTTTGGTGAGATTGAGGATGCCCGCCTTCGCCGGCCCGTAATCGGCCCGGAAGGCCACTCCCCCCATCCCCGCAAGCGAAGTGATGTTGACGATCCGCCCGAATCGTTGCTCGACCATCCACCTCCCCACGCGCTTGCAGCAGAGGTAAGTTCCCCGGAGATGCACGCTGACCACCCGATCCCACGCCGGGACCGTTTGTTCGAGCATCGGCACGGCCTGCGAGCGAACGCCGGCGTTGTTGACCAGAATGTGAATCCCTCCCATCTCGGCCAGAGCCCGCTCCACCATGGCATCGACCTCTGTCTCGACGGCCACATCGGCCTTCAGCGCCAAGGCCCTCCGCCCCATTCTTCGGATCTCATCGACGGTTTCACCAGCGGCCTTCTCATCGGAGACGTAGTTGACCACCACATCAGCCCCCGCGGCGGCAAGCGCAAGCGAGATCGCCCGCCCGATGCCCCTTCCCCCGCCGGTGACGAGGGCCACCTTTCCATCCACTCTCATGATCGCTCCTTCCTTCAGTGCGTCTGTAAACGATAGTCACTTTAGCCGCCCGGTCCGGGCATTGTCAAGCAAGAGGAGGAACCTGAACAGAGCGATCGAAAAAGAGAGCGCAGAGACACCCCACTTGGGGGGATTGGGGATATCCCCCGAGAAAACCCTTTGGGCGGGTGAGGTGAATGGAATCGGAGAAGCACGATCGCTCGTAGGATATGGGGGAATGCCGGGGTGGGGATGAAACAAACCAGTGCGTTGAGATAAACCTAGTCGGCGGAGATCGGTGTTGCGGGATCGTCTTCAGGGATGAGCTCAAGGTCAGGCTTCAGAGGGAGGGTGAATACGAAAGTGGTGCCGCGGCCGGGCTCGCTATCGACCCAGATCCGACCGCCGTGGGCCTCCACGATGCCCTTGCAGATGGCCAATCCGAGTCCACTGCCGCTGGTGCGCCGCTGGGTGTTCTCCTCGATGCGGAAGAAAGGATCGAACACCTTCTTCAGTCGTTCCGGCGGAATGCCTTCGCCTTCATCGCTCACACTGACCCTGAGTTCATTTTCCACCACCGAGGCGGCAAGGGCTATGGGTCCCTTCTCCAGAGAGGCGTTCTGCACCAGTTTGATGATCGCCTGCCCGATCCGCTGGTCATCGGCGAAGATGGTCGGCAGATCGTCGGGGATGATCACCTCCAACCGCTCCGTCCACAGCGGCGTATTGAACCGGGTTCTAAGCTGACTGACGAGTTTTCCCAGCTTGAACGGCCTCTTCTCGAGGGCAAGGATGCCGGCGTGAATCTTCGCCATATCCAGCACATCGGTGACAATCTCGAGAAGCCGATCCGTGGCGTTGCTGATCCCTCTCAGGAAGTCCTTCTGCGTTGCTTCGTCCCACTGGACATCCGGCTGTATCAGACTGGTGGCGAAGCCCTTGATCTCCGTGAGGGGGGTACGGATTTCATGGGATACGCTGGCAAGGAAGGCGGCTCTCAGTTGATCCGCTTCCTCCGCGGCTTTGGCTTTGGAAGCCGCCTCGAGCAATTTGGCGTTATCCACCGCCGTGCTGATCTCGTGGCTGATGGTGAGGAGCAATTGGCGCTCATCCGTGGTGAGCGCGCGGTCACCTTGAGTCATCACGAAAAGAACGCCGAGCACGGCGCCGCGGGATTGCAATGGCAAGCACATGACCGATCGCAACCGCTCGGCGAGCACAGCCTTCTGCAGTTCCTTCCCGAACCATTCCACGGAATCGGGGAGCGACTCGATGAAGATCGGCTCGCCGGCGTGGGCTACAACCCCGGGCAGCCCCTGACCCACTCGAACGGGAGAGACCACTCCGAGGAGATCGGGGTTGATTCCCCGATGGATTTTCAGGTTGAGGGCGTTGGTTTTTTGATCCAGAAGATAAATCCCCCCGTAGGCAAGATTCAGGAGGTCGAGGGTCTTATCCAGAGCCTTCCCGAGGATCTCATCGAGATCGAGCGACTGGGTGACCGTCTGAGCGATCGCGTTGAGGGCGGCCAGTTCGGCGTTACGGCGGGCCATCTGTTCCTCGGCCCGCTTCCGGTCGGTGATATCGAGGATGATCCCTCTCATACCCACGATCTTCTTATCCCGAACGATGGGGCTGGCATAGGCGATCACCCGGAAGGGCGAACCGTCCTTGCGGATCGCCGTGTATTCCCGGCTCCCGAACGATTCGCCTTTGAGCACTTTTTCGATATCGTCCATCACCCGGCGGCGATCCTCCGGGGCAAACAACTGAAGGGCGTTCAACCCCTTATCAATATCCTCCTGAAGATAGCCCGTGGTCTGGAATCCGGCATTGTTGGCGAAAGTGAAATTGCCCTTGAGATCGATCTCGAACAGCGTCTGCGGCAACATATCCGCCAGTTCTCTGAAGCGCGCCTCGCTTTCCTCGAGCGCCTTCTCGGCGAGCTTTCGCTCGGTGATATCGGTGGCGATCAGCGCAGCGGCAACGATCTTACCATCGCGGCGCACCGGACCCATCTCGATCTCGTACCACGCATACTGGCGTCCCCGGCCGAGGCCCATCAATTCCACCCGGAAGCGTCCCCCGGCCTGACAAACCTGTTTGAGCTCGCTCCTGAGGTGAGAGCGGTAACGGGGATGGACGAAATCATAGATCCGCTTGCCCACCGCCTCCTGGGGTGTGACCCCAGGCATGGTCCGATTGACGGTCAGAATGACCCCGTTCCGATCCACGATCATGATGGAGTCCCGGGCATTCTCCATGAGACCCGTCCAGCGGGACTCCATATCCCGGAGCGACTCCTCGGCTTCTTTGCGCGCCGCCGTTTCAAGCTGAAGCTCATGACAGGCCTTGGCGAGCGCCTCCGTCCGCTCTTCCACCCGCTGAGTCAGTTCATCCCGCATCTTGCGAAGCGATTCCTCCGCTTCTCTGATGGCGGTGATATCCTTGAACACGGCAAGAAAGCCCTTCTTTTCCTCACCCCCGGCGATTACCCCCAGTTTCAAACGAAGAGAGACTTTTCCCCCATCCGGACGGCATGCTTCAAGATCGCGTTCCGGAACCTCTTCCCCCCGAGACAACCGTTGGATATCCTCGGCGATCCGGATCACCTCCGCCTGTTCGAAGATGCCGGCCTCTTCAAGCTTCTTTCCGAGCATGCCGCCGCGCTCGATTTCCATGATCTCCCCCAGAGATCTGCTCATCCGGCGGATGACCAATTCCGGCGTCAGCTCCAGAAGCCCTTCGCGGGATTGTTCGAACACCGCCCCGACTTCTTCTCCGGCCTGCCGCAGTTGAGTGAGCGTCTGATTCAATTCCTCCCGGAGCCGGTTCAACTCCTCTTGGGCGCGCTCGAGTTCACGGATCCGTTCCGAGACCTCCCGGGCGATCCTTTCCTCGATGCTCTCATCGGGCTCCACGATCTCTCGAACCTTCAGGAGGAACCCCTTGTTGCCTTCGTACACGAGAGGGTGAGCGACGATCTCCACCGGAATTTCAGACCCGTCCCCACGTCTCCATAGGCTTCTTCGGGGGCCGTCAAACGGCGCCTTATCTTCGGCGGGTTGATCGGCGGCCGGAGGCTCCAATCCGGCGCATGCCTCTTCGGCAAGGTGCGCGCGCAAATGGGTGTTCAGTAATCGTTCAGCGGAGGTTCCGGCAAGATCGAGTAGTTTCGCATTGGCATAGATGATCCGTCCGCCGACGGCCAAAGAGATCCCCTCCCCGGCGTGATCTAGAACCGCCCGCAAGCATGCTTCTCTTTCCTTGAGATTTTCTTCCATCCGGCATCGCTCGGCTTCGGCCCGATGCACCCGCTCCTCGAGCGTCTTTAGATCACTCCGATACTTCTCGATCAGCGAAGGATCCGGATCCGCCGCTTCCGGGGAAACGGGCCGTTCAACGCAAGGGGCTTCGAGGGGACTCCATCTTCGGAAGCCGATCACGAGCAAAGCAAAGCCGGGAAGATAGCCTAAAACGAGGGAAAGGAAATTCTCGATCCGCCGCCCCCCAATGGTCAGCGTGTTCTCCAAACTGAAGAATCCATCGGCCAGGCCGATGAGCACGCCGAGAACGAGGAGGGTGACCCCGCTCACGATATATCCCCAACCCCGGTACCGGTACAGATCCCGTGTTTCGCTGACCCACATGAGATATGTGAGGATCACCGGACACAGGATAGCCAGAAGGACATCGGTCATAGGGAAAAACCGGACATGAGGGAATGCCCCCCGCGTTTGATTCCATGCTATCGCTCACATGGAATCGCGGGAATAGTCCATTGGTACTACCGGAGCAAAGGGTACGATCGGAGGAATCAAAATTTGAGGGTAATCCCTATCGGGCAATGATCGGAGCCCATCACCTCCGGCATGATGAAAGCATCCGTCACGGAGGGGAGCAGATCTTCGCTGACGAAGAAATAGTCGATCCGCCACCCCACATTCCGTTCCCTTGCCCCCGACTTGAGGTCCCACCACGTGTACTGATTGGGCTCGGGATGAAAGCGCCGGAAGGTATCCACATAGCCGTGGGAGATGAGTTTATCGATCCATGCCCGTTCGATGGGCAGAAAACCAGAGACCTTCTCGTTCTCCTTGGGGCGTGCCAGATCAATCTCCTTGTGCGCCGTGTTGAGGTCGCCGCAGATGATGAGCTTTCGCCCCTGAGCGCGCAGCGAATCTATGTGCTTCAAGAAAGCTTCGTAGAATGCCATCTTGTAGTCCAAACGGGCTTGGCTTTGCTTGCCGTTGGGGAAATAGCCGTTGAACAGCAAGAAGTGGGTATAGTCAGCGCAAAGCAATCGTCCTTCTAGATCGAGGCCCATCGCCTCGACATCGTACCAGACGCGGTCCGGCTCCTCCTTGGAGAAAATGGCCACCCCGCTATAGCCCTTGCGTTCCGGATGGTTCCAGTAGGCGTGATACCCCTGCGGTTGACGGATGGCCGGTTCGAGCTGATCGGGATGGGCCTTGGTCTCCTGAAGGCAAAGGATATCCGGAGATTGCTTCTGGAGCCAATCGAGGAAGCCCTTTCCCTTTACGGCGCGGATACCATTCACATTCCAAGAAAGGATGGTGATCTCTTTCATGGCCGACCTCCCTTTGGCCTCCTATTTCCCACCGCTGCTTTCGGGAATCATTCGAACTTTGGCATGACACCGAATGTGGGGGATCTCCCGACCTCAGAGGTTCCGGATAATCGCATGCACCGCCTTTACGGTCACAACTATACCACAGAGATCGTGCCGGCGTTAGGGGGCATGAGGGGATTTAAGTTGTAGCTAAGACGGTCGGGGCTAAAGGAGAACCCGTTCCCCCTCTTTTTGATCGTTTTTTGGCACTTCCCAAAAAGAGCGATTGAAGAAGAGTGTGCCCAAGATACCTCTCACGGGAGGATTTGGGGGGTGTCCCCCAAGAAAACCCTTTGGGCGGGTGGGTGGGATCAGAGAAGCACGAGCGTTCGTAGGATATGGGAATTCCAGCGCAAGGTCCGAAATGAGGTGATAATGGTTATTCACCCGAGGGCGTGAACTGCAAAGCTGAATCGCCCTTTTTGGCTATTTCCAAGGTGTTGTACCGAGGGGAAAAATATGCTATCATGCACCTTGCTGATCTCATTTGAGCGGCGGAAGGGGTGACGGTTCCAATTTTATGGATACCGACAATTTACCATGGACCAGGGCGGATGGCGCGATCTCCTTTCATGGGGTCGAGCTGAGTAGTACGGTTGATCGTTCAGTTCTGAGAGAGAGTTGTGCGGGGGAGCACCATGCGGTCAGAAATCGTGCCTGTAAGCGATGGCACGAAGGGAAGTTGCTAGCAAAAACTGTTTTCAGATAGTAACCAAACGAAAGGGGGTGGGCCCAATGCATCTCATCATCGATGGGTACGTTCGGGATCCGAAGAAAATCCAGGATAAAGAGTTCATCTACCGCTTCCTTGATACGTACCCCAGTCAGATCAAGATGACAAAGGTATCTTCACCCCAAGTCTCTCAGCACGTGAGAGCCTCTCAATCCAACCATCCCGGCATTTCCGGATTCGTCCTCCTCGCCGAAAGCCATATCAGTATCCACATCTTCCCGGAGCGCTCCTACGTGAACATTGATATCTTCTCCTGTGGCGATTTTGACCCTGAAGAGGCCATGAAGACCATCGAGCGTGAATTCGGGTTGATCGGTGCCCGCAGCTATGCCATCAATCGTCCTCATGCGGATGTGGAATAGGGGAATTCTGGATGGCTTTTCGGAAGCCATCCAGAAACGCCCATCACAAGATAGAAGCCAGAGGGACTCCTACCCTGGTGGTTCTATGAGGTATATCCAAACTTTAGCGTAGAAGGATCGAGAATGTTTCAGGCAACGAAGAGGGTCCCCCCGCAGGTGAAAGCTCTGGCAGAGGTTCGGAGAACACCGTTTCTGGCCATGAACCGGGCCATCATCCGGGAGAAGTTCACCCTCTTGCGCCGGGCGCTGCCCGATGTCCGAGTATACTACGCCATCAAAGCCAATCCGCACAAGCGTCTGATTCAGATGCTTCATGCCATGGGGGCGGGATTTGAGGTGGCCTCGGAAGAAGAGATGAACCTCGTTCTGGGATGCGGTGTCTCTCCAAAGGGGATCATCACGAGCAATCCGCTGAAAAGCGAATCATTCATCCGCGCCGCCTATCGTGCGGGGGTAGAGTATTTTGCCTTCGATTCGTACACGGAGATAGATAAGCTTTCCCTTCATGCGCCGGGATGCAAAGGCTATGTCCGATTGGTTGTATCGAACGAGGGCAGTCAGTGGCCGCTCAGCAAGAAGTTCGGGGTGGAGACGGCCGATGCGATAGCCCTTCTCGAATACGCGGCAGCGCATGGAATCGCGCCCTTCGGGATCACTTTCCATGTCGGTTCGCAGTGCACCAATCAGACATCGTGGATCAATGCCATCAAGAAGAGCAAGGCCGTCTGGGATTCCGTCCGGGACAAAGGCATCGAACTGAAGATGTTGAATATCGGCGGAGGCTTTCCCATCGAGTATACCACGGATTCCATCCCTCCCATGGATGAATTGGGCAAAGCCATCCGGCGGGCTCTGAATGAGCAATTTCCACCGGAAACGGAGATTTTCGCTGAGCCGGGTCGGCTCATCGTGGGCGAAGCGGGCACCATGGTGAGCACTGTCGTGGCCAAAGCTAAGCGCGATGGCGAAAACTGGCTCTATCTTGATGTTGGCGTGTTCACCGGCTTGATGGAAAGCATCGGTGGGATCCAGTACCCCTTCCTCACCCCGAAGGACGGGCCCCAATCCCCGTGGGTCATTGCAGGGCCCACATGCGATAGCATGGACGTCATCGCAAAGCAGGTCCTTTTGCCCGAGCTCGCAGTGGGTGATAAGGTCTACATCCCTTCGGCGGGGGCCTACACAACGGCTTACGCCTCCCGCTTCAACGGGTTCTTGCTCCCGCGAACGTATCTTTACTGACGCAAACCCTGTGCCGGCGATTTGCCCGAAAAAGCGATATCGCCTCACTGCGGACCTTGCCCCGGCACCCCCACCCCCATGAACGATCCGGCTTCTCCGATCCCACCCGCCCGCCCAGAGGGTTTTATTGGGGGCATTCCCCAACCCCCCCAAGAGATGTGTCTTATGCACTCTCTTCTTCGATAATCGCTCCTTTCTGGGGATTCCGAGTTCTCTTGCGCCACAACCAACAATGGTGTAGAATTGAGCATTAAATAGCCCGTTCATCTCCGGGGAAACTGCCGCAGATCGGGATAACCAGGGGAACCACAGCCAGAGAAAGCACTGATAGCCTTGCTTCCACTCTTGAAGAGGGATATTTGTCTTTCCTTGGTAGCGCTCTTGAGGCTATGCCGATGGTGGGGATGCCCCGGAGTGAAAGGGCAAAGCTTGGAGTGAGGGTTCCGATGGCATTTGCAGACAAGACCTTGGTGTGTCGGGATTGTGGGAGGGAATTTGTGTTCACCGCTGGTGAGCAAGAATTCTACGAGTCCCGGGGGTTGGTCAACGAGCCCCGACGGTGCCCGGAATGCCGCCAGATCAGGCGCAAAGGGAGTTATAGCGGCACGAATCAAGGGCCTCGAGAGATGCACAAGGCCGTGTGCGCCGCCTGCGGTGCAGAGTGTGAAGTCCCCTTTGTACCACGGGGTGACCGGCCGGTGTATTGCGACCAGTGCTTCGCTAACACCCGTACCCGAAAGTAAGCCCTCGGTTTGTATCGGGCATTCAGGCAAGTCTTCCCACGGGTCCTCCGAATATCCTCGATGCAGGTTTTCAAGGGAACCGAATGAATGTTGGGGTCTTGCGAGTGAGGTTCCGGCTCCCCGAGAACGGATCGCTCAAGGATAAGCGCCGGTCGGTCAAGTCCATCTGTGCTCGGGTGGGAAACAAATTCAATATCTCCGTCGCTGAGATTGAGGATCTCGACGACCGGCAATTGGCCACATTGGGATTCGCATGCGTGAGCAACGACGGCCGTCATGTGAACGAGGTCCTTTCCAGAGTGGTGAGCTTCGTCGAGTCCATCAAGGGGGATGCAGAAGTTCTGGACTATGAAATGGAGATCCTCAATCCCTTCTAACGATGGACACTTCGGCGTTCCTCCGGTATCTCAAAAGTGCCCCCTCCTATCGTGACCAGATCATCCACTGGGAACAGATTCCCGGGCGTGAAGCCCGCTACGCGTCCCTTCGCTCTTCCCTTGCGCCCCCGATCCATACGGCCCTGAAGGCGCTGGGCCTTTTGCCGCTCTATGAGCACCAAGCCGAAGCGATCGATATCGCCCTTTCCGGCCGAAATGTGGTGATCGCCACCCCCGCGGCGAGCGGCAAGACGCTCTGCTATAACGTGCCCGTTCTGAACACGATCGCAGAGAGAAAGAACAGCCGGGCTCTGTACCTTTTCCCCGTGAAGGCTTTGGCTCAGGATCAACTGAAAACACTCAATGAAATGGCGGCGGCCGCTGATTTGAACATTTGGGCGGCCACCTTCGACGGGGATACCCCCCAGAGTCAGCGGGCCGAGATCCGCCGATCCGCTCAGATCATCATCTCCAACCCCGATATGCTTCATCTGGGCATTTTGCCCAATCACCGCTCATGGGCCTCTTTCCTCAGTCAACTGAAATACGTGGTCATCGACGAAGTGCATGTCTATCGCGGTGTTTTTGGATCTCATGTGGCCGGCATCATGCGGCGCCTCAGACGTTTGGCGGCGCATTACGGCGCGCGCCCTCAGTTCCTTTGTTGCTCGGCGACTATCGCGAACCCCCGGGAGCATGCCGAGAATCTGATCGGTCTGCCCTTCGAAGTGATCACCAAGGATGGATCGAGCTTTGGGGGGAAAGATTTCATCTGTTGGAACCCACCGATCGTGGATTTGGCTCAGTCCGTTCGGCGCAGTGCCGGCGCTGAGGCCACTCATCTGTTCACCGAACTTGTGGCCGCCGGCACTCGGACCATCGCCTTCGCCCGGACTCGTCGTCTGGTCGAGCTGATCTACCGATATGTGAGCGAGGAGCTCAAAAAGCGAGCTCCCGAGATGGAAGACCTTGTACGCCCCTACCGGGGCGGATATCTGGCCGAGGACCGACGGGAGATCGAGCGGGGACTTTTCTCGGGCAAGCTTCTGGGGGTGATCGCCACGAATGCCCTCGAACTGGGCGTGGATATCGGCCGGCTGGATGCGAGCATTCTCATCGGGTACCCCGGGAGCATTTCCGCTACGTGGCAACAAGCGGGCCGGAGCGGCCGAAGGGGAGAACGCTCTCTCAGCATTCTGATCGGTTCGGAAAATCCCCTCGATCAATTCATCATGCGCCATCCCGAGGCCCTCTTCGGGAGAAGCTTCGAACACGCGCTGATATCCCTATCCAATCCCCATATCCTCAAGCCCCATCTTCTGTGCGCGGCATGGGAATGGCCGCTGAGTCCGTCCGAGGCCGAGTACTTCGGCGATTGTTCGGCCGTATTGGAGGAGCTCGAGAAAGCCGGGATGCTTCGCCGGCAACGGAAGCGATGGTTTCCGGCGGCGGGTATCGCGTATCCGGCCCGGGAGATCAATATCCGCTCATCTTCTTCGGAGAATTTTTGCCTCGTCGAAGCCGATACGGGCCGCATTCTCGAAAGCATCGGCGCGGATACGGCGCTCCTCGAGATGTATCCGGGGGCGATCTATCTCCATCAAGGGGATACCTATCTGATCACCGAACTTGATTTTGCTTCCCGTATCGGGCTGTGCATCCCGATCGAGGCCCACTATTATACTCAGCCCATGGAGATCTCCGATCTTTCCATCATCAAGATCGCGGCGGAGAAGTCGGTGGGCCGGATCAAGGTGAGCCTTGGGGAAGTCGAAGTGACCACTCAGGTCATCGGTTTTCAGAAGAAGCGCATCTTCACCGAAGAGGTCATCGGGGTGGAGCCGCTGGACCTCCCGCCCCGGTCTTTCAAGACTACCGCACTCTGGTTCGATCTGCCTCCCCAGATCGAGAAGACGTTGGTCCGCAAAGAGCTCGATTTTGCCGGCGGCCTCCATGGAGTGGAGCATGCCGCCATCGCCATGCTGCCCCTCTTTGCCCTATGCGACCGCAACGATATCGGGGGGCTTTCCACCCCCCTTCACCCCAATACGGGAAAGGCTCAGATCTTCATCTACGATGCCCACCCCGGCGGGGTAGGGATCGCCGAGAAGGGGTTCGAGCTCATCATCGACTTGTGGGATCGAACGCTGAAATTGATTGCGGAATGCCCGTGTGAAGAGGGTTGTCCGAGTTGCATCCAATCGCCCAAATGCGGCAACAACAATCAACCGCTCGATAAGGCGGCAGCGCGCGTGATCCTCGAAAGGCTCCTCCGATCGCGCTCGTGATGGGCCGTCTGAACCCGCCTTCTTCAACGTGAGGCGTCTTGCGCTGACTTGTGAACAAAGTCTATAATGGGGTTACTCATATATGACACCCTTTCTCTCATGAAAAGGTGTTTTGACGGATCCTTAATGACCGACTCAACTGAAACCGGCATCGAGACCATCGGCACGGTTCCCTGGGGTGCCCACTTGGGTCTGCTCTTCCATGACCCGCAGCACTTCATGAATGCGGCGGTGAGCTTCCTGAGGGTGGGGATTCAAAGCCGTGAGCTTTGCATCATCGCCGATGCCCGATCCCTCCGCCTCGCGCATGCGCCGGGCACGCCGTTGCAACCTCTTCAAGGCGTCTTCGCCGACGAGATCCAGAGCGGTGAGGTAAGCGTGTTCCCGGGCGAGAAAGCAGAGAACAGCGCTGTAGCTCTGAACGAGCTCTCACGGTACTGCACCGAGAGGGCAAGCAAAGGCCGGGAAAAGGGCCGTGCCGGTATCCGGCTTCTGATAGATATGTCCGGGCTCGATCCCGAAGCATGGCCGGCGCTCCTCGAATGCGAATCCATGCTGAACACAATGATCGCGGGGAGGCGGATGATTGCCGTTTGTGGTTACCCCGTTGACCGGATGACGGCTTTGCAGTTGCTTGACCTCTTCGGGCACCATGAGTTGGTCCTTGCCGAGCATGGGGATGGATGGAACACCCTCCGGAATCCGATGCCCCAACGCGGGGAGTATTTTTTCCAATCGCTGATCGAAGGTTCGGAGGAGATGATCGCCGTGCTCGATTCCAACGGAATCCTCCGGTACACCAGTCCCTCGGTCGAGCGCATCGGTGGGTATGCAACCCACGAGATGATCGGCAAGAAGGGATTTGATTTCGTCCACCCCGACGATATCCCAAAAGCAATGGCCCTATTCTCGGAGGGCGCCCGGATTCCGGGGTATTCCACCTCCACCGAAATCCGTCTCCGCCGCAAGAACGGCCTGTGGCGGTGGGTTTCGCTGAAAGGAAGGAATCTCCTCGATCACCCTTCGGTACAGGGCATCGTTCTGAATTTCACCGATATCCACGATAGTAAACAAGCTCAGGAAGCGCTCCAGCGGAGTGAGGAGCGCTTCCGCACGATCTTCGAGAACGCAAGCGATGCGATCCTTCTGATTGATGAATCCGGAATCATCGAAGATGCCAATCGCAAGATAGAGGAGATCTTCGGGTATCGCCGCGCCGAGATTCTCGGGAAGCACTTCGTTCAGACGGGCATCGTCGATGAAGAGAATGCCCAGAAAGTGAAAGGGCAATTCGAGCGATTGATCGCCTCTGGAAACACCGGAGGACTGGTGGAGCTCAAGACGCGGCATCGGGACGGCTCCATCGTCATCGTAGAAGCCGGCACCCAGATCATCGCCACGAAAGGCGGGAGAAGGGATGTTCTGGTCATCGTTCGAGATATCACCGGGCGAAAGCGGGCGGAGGAAGCAAGGCAAGAGAGTGAATCGAAGTTCCGGGCGATCTTCGAGAACGCAAGCGATGAGATCGTGTACCTTGACCGGTACGGTACGGTGATCGATCGAAACATCAAAGGCGAAGATATCCTCGGCTTTACGTTCGAAGAGGTGATCGGAAAGAGACTCACAGAGTTCACCGCCTCCATCCCCGAAGAACAGATGACCTTCATGAAGATGGCGTTTGATCGTGCCGTCCAGGGGCCGCCCACGGCGGGGGTGACCGAACTGGAGTTGCGGCACAAGAACGGCTCCCAGGTGTTCGTTGACGCCAGCATCGGCCCCATTCGCAAGGACGGGGAGATCGTGGGTCTGTTCGTGATCATGAGGGATATCACAGAACGCAAGCGCGCCGAGGCACGTATCTTGCAACATAACAGAGAACTGGCGGCGCTGAACGCCATTACCCAATCGGTGAGCCAGAGCATCGATTTGGATGAGATTCTGACCAATGCTCTGGAAAAGGTACTGGAGCTATTGCACATCCGGCACGGGGGGGTCGCGCTCGTCAGCAAGGATTCCTCCCGGCTTTCCCTGAGGGTGTTCCGAGGATACGGCGATGAACTCAGCGAGATCGTCTCCCGCTTCCGGATAGATCGCGGCATCATCGCCGAGGTGCTGCAATCCAGAGTCCCCCTCTTCATCGAATCGCTCGGGGATGATCCCCGTCTCCAGCGGGGCATGATGGCGGAGATCATCCGGAAGGAACAGTTGAAATCGGCGATGTATGTGCCGCTCGAAGCGCGGGGCAGGGTCTTGGGCATCCTTGGGGTGTATACAACGAACGAAAGGGTCTTTCTTCCCAGCGAGCGGCAGATTCTGACCACCATCGGCCATGCCATCAGCACGGCCATCGAGAACGCGCAACTTCTGGAAGAGGCTTCGAGGGTCCGGGCGCTCGAGGAGACGGATCGTCTCCGCACGGCGTTCCTCGCCAGCGTCTCCCACGAAATGCGCACGCCGATGACTTCCATCAAAGGGCTGGCGAGTTCACTGGTTCAACCGGATATCCGGTGGGATGAGGAAACGCAGAAGGATTTTCTCCGCATGATTGACCAAGAGGCCGACCGGTTGATGCGGATTGTCAGCGATATTCTGGATATGTCCAAGATTGAGGCCGGAGCCATGAAGCTCGATCTCATGCCGACGACTCTGACACAGATCATCCTTCAGCTCCGGAGCCGTTTCGATCGTCTTCCGGGAGAGCACCGCATCGAGATGAATCTATCCCCTGCCCTACCCCTCATCCTCGCCGATGAGGTCCGGATCGGACAGGTCATCACCAACTTGATCGAGAACGCGGTTTCGTACTCCCCGGACGGCACTCCGATCGTGGTGGAGGCCTATGCTTCGGGGAGTGAGGTGATTCTCAGCGTCAGGGATTACGGGGGAGGGATTCGGCCGGAACACCTGCAGAAGGTGTTCGATCGTTTCTATCGGCTGGAAGAGAACGTCAAACGCCGCAAGAGCGGGATCGGATTGGGGCTGGCGATCTGTAAAGGGATCGTGGAATCCCACGGCGGAAGGATCTGGGCCGAGAGCGAGGTGGGGAAAGGGTCCAAGTTTTCGTTCGCCTTGCCGATTCTGAGGGAGCTTCCGGCGCCCTGAAAAACCTTTCGGCCTTAGAGAAAAGAAAAAGGCCTTCCCCAATGGGAAGGCCTTTTTCTTTATCGAAGCACGATCAGTACGTCCCGGCGCGGCTGTAACGACCCTCGGCGAACACCTTGGGCGAGGTGTAGTCGGCGGGGAAGTAGGTCTCGCTCTTGGCATAGCGCTTCGGATCGTAAGGCACGAGCTTGAGGGCGGCGCGTTTGGCATCGATGAGCGCGATCGCTTCACGAACGGCCTTCTTCACATCCGGCTCGAAGTAAAGGGCCGCGCCGACCTTCTTCTGATAGCCCTCGGTCATGAGCCTCACCACTTCGGGACTGTTGCTGAAGGGATGATGCCCGATCATCCACGTGGTGACGCCCGAGGCAACCACATAGGTACCGATGGAAACGGCCTTCTCGGACATCCATTCCGGCGCGAAGCCGACCGCGGGGGCATCGCTGATGTCTTCGCCCAACCCGCCTTCGGTGGCACACTGCGCCAGAACCGTCAGTATCCGCGAGTTATCCACGCAGGAGCCCATATGGATCACCGGCGGAATGCCGATCGTCTGGCAGATCTCCCGGAGGCCGGGCCCGGCAAGGTCCATCACTTCCGGCGTGAGGAGCCCCTGTTTGGCGCAGGCGATGGCGTTGCAACCCGTGGTCACCACCAGAATATCGTTCTTGATCATCTCCTTCACGACATAGGTCTGATTGTCGTCGTGAGGGAGAACACGGGCATTGTTGCATCCCACCACGCCCGCCGCCCCCCGGATGCGGCCATTGACGATGTTATCGATCAGAGGCCGGAACGATTGACGGAAACTCCCGCCGAGCATGTAGTTGATGTATTCGTGCGAGAACCCCGCCACGAGGTTATCCACATAGGTCGGGATCCGGACGTTTTTCCGGTTGGGGAAGTTATCGATGGCCCTCTTGAGAATCTCCTTGGCGATCTCCTTCGCCCGGTGTTCGTCCATTTCGATATAGGTGCTTCCGGCAACCTTGGCCTTGGGGGAGGTGCTGATGATCAACGTATGGTACTTCTTTGCCACCTCAACCAGGCCTTCCATGATGCACTGGATATCCACCACCATGGCTTCGACCGCCCCGGTCACCATGGCGAGCTCTTGGGTGAGGAAATTGCCCAGAAGGGGCACGCCTTCCCGCATGAGGATTTCGTTAGCGGTGCAGCAAATGCCGGCCAGATTGATCCCTTTAGCGCCTTTCGATTTGGCATAGGCGATCATATCGGGATCCTGAGCCGCTTCCACGATCATCATGGAAAGCGTAGGCTCATGCCCGTGGATGATCACGTTGACCTCGTCCGTGCTCAACACACCGAAGTTGGCCTGACTGCGCACGGGGGCGGGTGTGCCGAAGAGAATATCGCTGATATCGGTGCCGAGCATCGAGCCGCCCCAGCCATCGCTGAGGGAAGCTCTCATGGCATGATTCATGATGTGCTCAGCATCCTGATCCACGCCCATCGTTGTCCGGTGGAGGATTTCCACCACTTCCCGGTCGATGCCGCGCGGGGTGATCCCCAATTCCTTCCAGATCTTCTGGCGCTTCGGCGGTGCTCGTTTGACCAGATCGAGCTCGGACTTGGTGCTGCCGAAGTTTTCGAGCGCCTTGAGGGCGACTTCCTTCCCGAGCTCGTTGACCTCTTTGCCTTCGGTGGAGATGCCCAGATACTGAGCTACAGCCTTCAGCTTCTGGACATCCTTGACCCGATAGTCCGGCGCATGGCCCTCGCACGCTGCCAGCAGCGTAAGCGCCATATCCCGGCCGTGATCCGAGTGGGCCGCCGCCCCGCCGGCCACCGCCCGGGCATAGTCCCGCGCAGCTACCGTAGCTCGGGTAGCGCCGCACAAACCAACCTCCGTCTTTCCGGTGAGACGGCAGGGTCCCATGAAACAGCTATGGCAACATGCCGCCGTGCTCCCGATGGGGCAAGGCTTCAGCGCTTCAGCGCGGTCGAATACAGTGCTGATCCCTTCGGCCGCGCAGATGTTCAGCAGTTCAATCGTCGTCGGATCGATGGTCTTCTTTTCCGGTTTCTTTTCCTCGGGCATTGTTCCTCCCTGACGGTGTTTTCTCGGTCGCGAGTGACTTCAGACCAACCTTGATGTTATCACACCTCACCTTTAGTGTAAAGCATCGTCGTCCCCCAACTTTCTTTCTTTTTTGGCTCACCCCAAAATAGCGATTCAGCTTTGTAACCTTCACCCTCAGAGTGAATGACCTTGATCACCTTATTCCGGACCTTGTCCCGGAATTCCCCCACACACCCCACGAGCGATCCGGCTTCTCCGATCCCACCCACCCGCCCAAAGGGTCTTTTTGGGTGACGCCCCCAATCCCCCCGAGAGAGGTATCTTGTGCACTCTCTTCTTCAATTGCCCCTTTTTGGGCTCAAAGAGGTCTTGCATCCGAGCTTTGCTAAGAGTATAATGTGAATCACTCTTCTCCCCGGAGTAACGAAGTGAAACCGGCAAGAGTGGTGGCATGGCTCCTCTTGTTGTACTGGTTTGGAATCGCCATTGGAACCATTTCGTTCTTTGAAGGCCCCTGCCTCAGAAGCACCCTCGAGTTCTTCTTGTACATTGGGATCGGGATTGGGTGCTACTATCTCACCCTCCGGATCGGGAGGCATTTCACTTCTCCCCGCAAGGTGAAGCATTACAAGGGGTTCTCCCGCCGATGAGCACGAGGAAAGTGATCATCTTCCTTCTGATCCTGCTGGTGCTCATAGCCTTCCTGATGAAGCGAAACTGGGAGCGGCTTCAGCAATCAACGCAGGAGGAAGAGGGGGGCCATCAGGCGGGCGATGAAGGCTAAAAGCCGTCTCGTTCCCCCTCTGCGCCAAGCAAGTTCGGCGAATGCTTTTCCCCGCCTTCTTTCCGTACATGCATCGTTTCATCGCCTCCATCACGCGGCCCTGGATTTGCTTTTGTGAGGCAAACCCAGTAGCATGAATACCGGGAGGCCGGGATTTCCAGCCGCAATGACCGATCTATCTCTCACCGCAACCCCTCTCATCTCCCTGCGAGACCTGTACAAGTCCTTTCGGGAGGGCGAATATGTGCGCGAAGTCCTGCGGGGGGTCAATGCCGAATTCGCTCGCGGCCAGTGGGTGGCTCTTGCCGGCCGAAGCGGTTCCGGTAAGTCCACACTCTTGAATTTGATCAGCGGGATCGATCTTCCCACCGCAGGTCAGGTTCTCGTGGACGGCGTGGATATCGGCGGTCTGAGCGAGCGGGAACGAACCCTCTTCCGCCGGAAGAACATCGGCTTCATCTATCAGTTCTTCAATCTCATTCCCACGCTTACCGTGCTCGAAAACGTCCTTCTCCCCCTTCAACTCAACGGGCATCGAGAGAGCACTCGAGCCCTTGCCCTGCTCGATGAAGTGGGCCTTGCCGATCGGGCGAAGGCATACCCCGATCGCCTTTCCGGCGGCGAACAACAACGTGTGGCCATTGCCAGGGCGCTCGTTCACGACCCCTTGCTGATTCTCGCCGATGAGCCGACCGGGAACCTCGATGCCCAGACCGGCCGTCAGATCATGCAACTGCTCGATCGCTTGGTGCGCCGGGCCCGAAAGACCCTCATCCTCGTCACCCACAGCCGGGAGGTGGCCGGATTTGCGGATCGGCTCCTTACTCTGGAAGGGGGTCGTCTGGTCGAGGGGGGAGACGGGGCGGGGTGGTGATGTCTCTCCTCAGCCGCGCCTCATGGCGCCACACGTTCCGGTACCCGTGGCTCATGGGCCTTCTCATCCTCGGAGTGGCCCTAGGAGTAGCGGTCGTTGTAGCCGTTGATCTAGCCAACGGAAGCGCCGGCCGCGCCTTCACCCTCTCAGTGGAGAGCACCGCCGGCAAAGCGACTCATACGATCGTCGGGGGGCCCACGGGCTTCGACGAAACGCTCTACACCCGTTTGCAGTACGAGATGCCTATCCCCCGCTCTGCACCCGTCGTCGAAGGTTACGTCGAATCCGGTGGGGAAGTGCTCCACCTCATCGGGATTGACCCCTTCGCCCCGCCGGATTTCCGCGAGGGGCTCGGGGGGATCGACCGGCGGACGGGGGAACGGCTTCTGCTCGATCCCGGTGCGGTCCTTCTCGCCGAACCCACCGCCCGGAGACTCGGGGTCACGAAGGGGGATCCCCTTGCGGTAGAAGTTCCGGGCGCCGTCCGGCAGATGACGGTGATCGGCCTCGTCACATCCGCTGAAGGATCAACCGCCGCTCTGGAAGGGCTTCTCATCGCGGATATCGCGACGGCCCAAGAAGTGCTCGGAAAGCTCGGTCGGTTGGACCGCATCGATCTGATCCTCACCCCCTCCGATCCCTCCCCGGAGGAGATCGAGAGATGGCTTCCCGAAGGGGTTCGGCTGATCACCACCGATGAGCACCGATCCGCCACCGCTGGCATGACCCGTTCTTTTGAGATCAACCTTCAAGCGATGAGTTTCCTTGCGCTCGTGGTGGGCATGTTCCTCATCTACAACACCATGACCTTCTCCGTCCTTCGGCGGCGAACGCTCATCGGCACGCTTCGAATGGTGGGGGTCACCCGGCAAGAAATCTTCACCCAAGTGCTCATCGAATCGATCACCTTCGGATTGATCGGCACGGCGCTGGGCCTCGGATTGGGGTATCTTATGGCCCATGGACTTATCCATCTCGTCACGAGCACGATCAATGATCTCTATTTTGTGCTGAGCGTGAAGAAACTCATTCTGACGCCGTTCCCATTTGTGAAAGGGCTGGCGCTCGGCCTCGGCGCCGCTACCGCCGCCGCCATTCCCCCCGCCCTCGAAGCGGCATGGTCACCCCCTCAAACGACGCAACGCCGCTCCATGGTCGAAACCCGCGCCCGGCACCTTGTCCGATGGCTGTTCCTCGGAGGAGCAATGCTCATGCTCGCGGCATTCGGGCTACTGCTCCTCCCCACCAAAGGCCTCGAGATCGGACTTACGGCCCTCTTCGGATTGATCCTCGGCTTCAGCCTGATGACGCCCGTGCCGATCATTCTGATGGCCCGGGGCGCCGGCTTGGCGTTCGGGAGATTCTCCGGCGTCGTGGGCGAGCTCTCGGCCGCGAGCATCTCCACCGCCCTCAGCCGAACCGGCATCGCCATCGCCGCCCTCAGTGTGGCCGTATCCATTACCATTGGCATGGGGGTCATGATCGGGAGCTTCCGCGATACGGTGGACGTGTGGATCACCCATACCCTCGAGAGCGATATCTATGTTTCCTCTCCTCATCCTGTGGCCAGCCGCGCCGACGGCACCCTTCCTCCGGAAGTGCTCCCCCGCCTCGAGCAGAGACTCTCCGGAATCGAGGCCATGACCCTCCGGCGGATGGTAAAGGTACAATCCCCCGATGGCCCCACCGAGCTCTTAGCCATCCGGCAGAGCGAAAACATCTTCCGGAACGACCGTCTGAAAAAGGGAAATCCGAACACCCTCTGGTCGGAATACGAAAGAGGTGAAATCGTTCTGATCTCCGAATCCCTGGCCTACCGGCGGGGGCTCGGCATCGGCGATGGCCTGAGGCTCCTCACCGATCATGGTGAGCGAACCTTCACCATCGGAGGGATCTTCTACGATTACGCCACCGATCAGGGAATGGTGATGATGTATTTGGATGTGTACCGGAAAAACTGGGATGATCCACATCTTTCTTCGATCGGATTGACCCTTCAGAAAGGCCAATCTCAGGCGGCGATGATGGCGGCGGTCCGCCGCGAGCTTGCGGATATCCCCAATCTCTTGATCCGCCCCACCGCCGAGATCCGGGAGACTACTCTCGATGTGTTCGACCGCACCTTCACCATCACCAGCGTGCTCCGCCTCATCGCCATCCTCGTGGCCTTCGTGGGGGTGCTGAGCGCCATGATGGCCCTCGAACTCGAACGCACCCGCGAGTTCGCTATTCTGCGGGCCACGGGCATTACTCCGGCTCAGCTCTGGCGGATGATCGGAACGCAAACCGGACTCATGGGGCTGATCGCGGCGCTGCTGGCCTTGCCCCTCGGGCTTCTGATCTCCACGGTTTTGATCGAAGTCATCAACACCCGCTCGTTCGGATGGAGCATCGAGATGCTCATCCCGTGGCATGTGATCGGGGAAGCCATCGCGCTGGCGCTCGGAGCGGCACTCCTCGCGGGCGTGTATCCCGCGTGGCGCATGGCCCGAACCTCACCGGCCGCGGCGCTTCGGGAGGAATAGCATTGAGACAGAGCCTTTTTCCCCTCAGAACTGATCTCCGCCGGGGATCTCTGCAAACGGCGATTTCGCTTCCTCTGGCATTTCTCGTCTTCCTTGTGCTCGCCGGTTGCGGTCAACCCGCGCCGGCCACTGCCCCCGAACGCGCGATGGATATCACCACCCTTCTCGGCGATGAGAATGCCCCGGGATATGCCCGCGCCGAGACGGCTTGCGAATTCATCTTCCCCCGGGATCACGGCCCGCATCCGGATTTCCGCTCGGAATGGTGGTATTTCACCGGTAATCTCTGGGATGAAGATCTCAGACGGTACGGCTTCCAACTCACCTTTTTCCGCTTCGCCCTGAGCCCGCAAGCTCCGGAGCGGGATTCGGCATGGGCCACGAACCAAGCGTACATGGCCCACTTCGCCATCACCGATGCCGGGGGGAAAACGTTCCACGGGTCCGAACGCTTGAGCCGCGGCGCACTCGATCTCGCCGGGGCTCAGGCCGATCCGTTTCGCGTTTGGCTTGGAGGGTGGGAGGAGGCGAGCGCGAATGCCGATCTCGCAGACGCTTTCCCATCGGGAGAATCCTTCCCGTGGAAGCTCGAAGCCGCGGAGGATAACTTCGGCCTCTCTCTGGTTGCCGAACCGCTCAAGGAAATCGTGCTTCAAGGGGATCGGGGCTTGAGCCGGAAAGGTCCTCAGCCGGGCAATGCTTCCTACTATTACTCCATCACCCGGATTGCCGTGCGGGGCACGCTGACCTTGAATGTAGAGAGCCGCGCCGTCAGCGGAACCGCATGGTTCGATCACGAATGGAGCACGAGCGCTCTGGGGGAGGATCTCGTGGGCTGGGATTGGTTCGCCCTTCAGCTTCAGGACGATACCGACCTCATGTATTACCGCTTGCGCCGCACAGACGGCTCCGCCGATCCTTTGAGTGAAGGAACGTTGGTTCGGCCCACCGGCGAGAGCGTCCGGCTCGAAGGCGAAGATGTGGCCGTTCAGCCGCTCGATAAATGGCGGAGCCCCGCAAGCCGCGCCGAGTATCCCACCAAGTGGAAGATGCGCATCGAACCGCTCGGCGTGGACCTCATCGTTCGCGCGGTGATCGACGGACAAGAACAGTCTTTGAGCGTGCGGTACTGGGAAGGCGCAGTGGATGTTCTCGACGAGAGCGAGATAGGGCCTCTGGGTTGGGGATATATGGAGCTCACCGGTTATGCCCGGCCGTGAACGGACGTCTCCCGATCAGAGGGTTCCATCGGCCCCGCACGTCGGATACTCCGTGATCTCCCTCGTGGGGAAGCGATAGACACGGCCTTCCTTATCGAAGAGGGAAATCACCGCGTATTGCTCCCATAGAAGGGGATCCATCGAGCAATAGTAAGCCACGGCTTCTCCGGGGGCGAGGGTTTGCTCCCACGGAGGAAAGAGGAGACCGTAATCCCAAACGGCCCGATCGTTTTCCAGAGAGAAGCGGCTGAGCACGGTCACCGGCCGATCGCCCACATTGCGCACATGCATCTCGAGGTTCTGGTTGGGGATGTTGCAACACTTGAAGGCCAGAACCTCTTCCATGCACGAGTTCATGATCACTTTGATCGTGAGCATTGAAGGGCCCTTCGAAGGGGGAAGGTTGCCGATCGAGCGCAGAGCGCTCGATCGGCAACGATCTCACAGACCGAAGATCCCGACGGAAACGACGCCCTTGGCCGGTTCGCCACCGAGATTGTGTGTTAGGCCAAGCCGAACGTTCTTCACCTTCCGCTCCGGCGGCACCCGCTCAAGAAGCTGTTCATAGACAGCATAGAGCATCCGGAGTCCGGAGGCGCCGATGGGATGGCCGAAACACTTGAGGCCGCCATCCACCTGACAGGGGATCTTGCCGTTCAGGTCGAAGAATCCGCTCATGATGTCATCGTAGGCCTTGCCTTTGGGGGAGATGCCGAGGTCCTCCATGATGATCATCTCCGTGATGGAGAAGCAATCATGGACTTCCATCATGTTGATCTCTTCCCGCGGATTCTTGATCCCCGCCTCCTCGTAGGCTTTGCGGGCGGCCGTTTGAGTGGTGAAGAGACCGGTGCCATCCCACGTGTTGAAAAGGGTCTCCTCGCCATTGGCCACGGAAATCTGAATCGCCTTGATCTTCACGATGTTCTGGTTCGGCTTGAGGCTCTTGGCAATCTCAGGGGTGGTGACAATCGCGGCGGCGGCGCCGTCGGAGACGCCGCAACAATCGAAGAGCCCGAGCGGATAGGAGACGATGGGCGCGTTCTTGACTTGTTCGTGGGTGATGGGGAAACGCAAGTGTGCCCGGGGATTCATGACGCCGTTGGCATGGCTCTTGACGGAGATGTGAGCCATAGCATCTTTGATCTTGTCCATCGGAACACCGTATTTCTTGGAATACGGAGGGGCTAGCTGGGCAAAGGATTGGGGTCCCGAACCGTTATAGCCCCCGATCCGCGGGTAGGCCCCGCCCCCTCCGATGGGCAGGCCTGCAAATCCGGTATCTTTGAGCTTCTCCACCCCCAATGCCAGCACGATATCGTAAGCCCCCGCGGCCACGGCGTAACTGGCCGCCCTGAGCGCTTCCGTAGCGGTGGCGCAGAAATTCTCCGTCCGGGTGACGGGGATGTGGGGAAGCTTGAGGATCTCCGCATGGTTGACCGCCGCCTTGCCGATGTTCACTTCATCATAACACGTGCCCACATAAGCCGCCTGAATCTCCTTGCGGTCTATGCCGGCATCGTTCAGGCACTCCACGAACGCTTCAACCATTAGGTCTTCGGCCCCCGCATCCCACCGCTCCCCGAAGCGGGTACACCCCATGCCCAGTATCGCGACCTTGTCTTTGATCCCTTTAGCCATGTTACTTCACCTCCTGCGCGGGCATCGCTTTCCAGAAGTATCCGATGATATTCCTTGCCGTGTCATGGTACTTCCGGCGGAAGGTCATCATCATCGCCTTGCCGGTGGAAAGCTCTTCAAGAGTGCAATCCGTGAGTTCGAACATGTTCCGTCCACCGCCCTCGAACTCAAGACGCGCTGTAAGCAGCGGCGGGTTGGGCCCCAACATGAGCATATCCCCGGTATAGCTGATGATATGGGCAATCTTATCGGCAAAGGGATAGGGCTCCATCTTATCTACAGCATTACACGCGGGATTGGCACATATCCGCTGCGGCGGCCATTGCGGCGTACCGCAGGCGGTGCACCGAGACCCCCACAAGCCCAGGACTTCTTTCCGCCGCCGCCAGAGCATGGAGAACGCCGTGTAATCGGCCACTTCGTTCCGCATGCCCATATCGGCGGGGAGGAGTTCACGCCATACAAGGTACTTCGTATAGCTGCCCAGATCCGCCTTCCGCGCTAGATACCCCGAAACACCGATGTTCTTAGGCTTGTTCTGAATCTCTTCTGTCACCTCGAAGAAGAGGGCATCGGCCCCGCTGCCATAGCTGACGACAAGGAGCTTATCCCCCGGCTTGGCGGTTTCGAGCGCTTGTGCGAGCATCACCAGGGGCCATGCGGTGCCCGAATCGCCCACCTCCGCTTGAAGCGTGTTCTGTTCAATCTGAGGCGCGATGCCGAGCTTCTTGTTGATATCCTTGCGGGCGCCGGCATTATTGCATGGATAAATCACCTTGGCGAAATCCGATAGCTTCACCCCGTACTTCTGGAGGAGCCCCCCGATCGCCTCAGGGATGAATTTGGCATATCCCATATCGCGGATCCATCGCTCCTCCCACTGGCGGTCCAGTTTGGCATCGCTGGTGCGGATGTGATCGGCGAAGTCATAGGTCACCGAGTAAGAACCCTTGAACTCGGCGATCACGTTCTCTCTGGCCACCACGAACGCGGCCGCCGCATCCCCGAAGATCATCTCTTGAGCCGTCGCCGCCATGCCGAGCCGGCAATCCGCCGCAGTGACCACAACGTTGTTGAGTCTCCCCGATTCCACCCCTTCGAGGGCGGCGAGGAGCGCGGTGGTTCCCGCCTTGAGCCCCCCGCCGAAGTCCGCCGCCCGCACTTGATCCCTCACATTGAGCGCAGGAATAATGATCCCTGTGTTCAACCGTTCCCGATAGGGCATCGTCGTTGAAGCAAAATAGACGCCCTCCACGGCCGCGCGGTCCATACCCCTCAAAGCATCGATGCCCGCCGCCACCGCCATGGTGATCGGGTCCTCATCGAAGTTTGCCACCGCCTTCTCACCCATGGCGTGTGCCATGATCGCCGGATTCATCCAGGCCATCGCCTGCACAATCGCCATCCCCTTCAAGCGGTATCGTGGTATATACCCGCCATAAGAACGTATTCCGACCATATCATCTCCTTTCACGACTTACCCGTAGCGCTCCGATAACGCCTCAGCCTACCCGGCACGGGGCTGCCCACCGCCCCGATTATATCACACCATTCACCAAATGTACGTATTCATCCGACTTCCGCCACCAAATGTCCAAATGACTCCTTTTTGGGCCTGTAAGTGATCCACTTTTTCGCTTCTCCACCCCATCGTGCTATCAGATTGACATCGGGTTCTGTGCGCGGTACAATGACAGCTAATTGTGGGATATGCGGCGTTGCTTCTGAGTTTTCCATCCGAAGAAGCGGCTGCGAACGGGCTATCGCCGGAGGGCATCTTTTCTTTGTCCCATTGCTCGGAGGGAGGATAACCATGAATTTGGATTTGACCGAAGAACAGCAACTGCTTCAGAAAACGGCCCGCGATTTCTTTGAAAAGGAATTCCCCAAATCACTGGTCCGGCAGATGGAAGAAGACCCCGCCGGATACAGTCCCGATATCTGGAAGAAGATGGCGGAACTGGGATGGCTCGGACTGGTGATCCCCGAGGAATACGGAGGGGCGGGCCTCGGCTTTATGGATCTGATCATCCTCATGGAAGAGATGGGAAGAGGATGCCTCATGGGGCCCTATTTCTCGACTGTGGTGCTCGGAGCGCTCCCCATCCTCGCCGCAGGAAGCGATGGGCAGAAAGCGGAATTCCTCCCCAGAATCGCCCGGGGCGATTTGATCCTCGCACTGGCTTTGACCGAGGCCAGCGCTACCTATGAACCCTCCGGCATCGCCGCCGGAGCGGTGCGGAAAGGCGATACCTATATCATCAATGGCACCAAGCTCTTTGTCCACGATGCTCACATCGCGGACTATCTCATCACGGCCGTCCGAACGAAGATATGGTCTAGACCGGAGGAAGGCATCAGCCTTTTCCTCGTTCCAGCGAAAAGTCCGGGCATCACGATCACCCCCCTTCAAACGATCGCCACCGATAAGCAAAACGAAGTCGCCTTCGAAAATGTAGCCGTGCCGGCGACAAATCTCTTGGGGCCTCTGGATGGGGGATGGCCGATCATCGATCGGCTTCTCGATCAAGCGGCCATCGCCAAATGCGCCGAGATGAACGGAGGATGCGATTGGGCGGTGGAGGCTTCGGTGGCTTATGCCAAGGAACGGGTTCAATACGGCCATCCCATCGGGGCCTACGGACCCATTCAGCATTATCTGGCCGATATGTGGGCCTTCTCGGGGATGGCCAAACGCCTCACCTACTATGCGGCATGGACAGTGGACCAAGGGCTCCCGTGCAAGGCGGAAGTGGCCAAGGCCAAGGCATGGGTCAATGAAACCTACAAGCACTGTACCCGCATGGCCGTCCAAATTCATGGCGGCATCGGCACCACACTGGATCACGATATCGGCCTGTATTACCGCCGGGCCCGTCAAGCCGCGCTTCTCTTCGGCGATACCGAATACAGCTACCGAAAAGTGGCTCGGGAGATGGGACTCTAAAGGCACGCTCGCTCACGGGCGCATGGAGGATATTGAGATGGATTTTCGATTGACCCCCCAGCAAGAAGCCCTCAAAAAAGAGTTCGATGATTTCTTTAAAGAAGAGGAAAAGCGGGCTCCCGAGAATTGGATCGGGGGATTCGAGACCCGCTTTGAAACGGACGAAAACTGGGCCTACTACCGCTCGGTGATCGAGCGCGTGGCCAAGAAGGGATGGCTGGCCTTGCCGTGGCCCAAGAAGTACGGAGGCCAGGAGATGGGCCTGATCGAACAGGCGCTCTTCGCTCAATCGGCCGAATACCATCGGGTTCCGGCGATCGATGTCCATCTCTCGATCGTTTCTGCGAGCATCCTCGAATACGGGAGCGAGGAGATCAAGTCCCACTGGTTGCCGCGGATGGCGCGGGGGGAGATCAACTTTGCCCAGTGTTGGAGCGAGCCCAATGCCGGTTCAGATCTGGCTTCCCTTACCACCCGGGCCGTCGAGGACGGGGATGATTACGTGATCAACGGCCAGAAGATCTGGACCACCGGTGCTCACCGCGCAGACCATCTTTTCGTTTTGGCCCGGACCGATCCCAACGCTCCGAAGCACAAAGGGCTCACCTATTTCCTCACCGAGATCAATCGGCCCGGCATCACGATCCGCCCCCTGTATTATATGAACCGTGCGCATGTGTACAACGAGACTTTCTTCGATGACGTTCGCATACCGAAGAAGAATATCGTGGGTCAGGTGAATCAGGGGTGGTATGTGACCATGGCGGGGGCCAACTTCGAGCGCTCCGGTGCGGGCGGCGTGGCCGCCTTGCAGCGGGACCTCGAGGACCTTGTTCAGTTCTGTAAGGAAACCGTGCGGGGCGGTCAGGCTCTGAGCAAAGACCCGATGGTGCAGCGTAAACTGGCGGAACTCGCGGTGCAGATCGAAGCGGCTCGGCAGTGGTCGTTCTATTGCGCATGGCAACAGAGCAAAAATCCCTTGACCTTCGCCGAGCCTTCAGCTTCCAAGTATTTCATGACCGAACTGATGGTGCGCTTCGCCAACACCGCGGTCGAGATCATGGGTCTGTACGGGACCCTGAAACAGGGCTCCAAATGGGCCGCGCTCAAGGGCAAGTTCGAGTCCCAATGTCAGATCACTCTCGGGTTCACCATCGCCGGCGGAAGCACGGAAACCCAGAAGAACGTGATCGCGTGGCTTGGGCTTCAGTTGCCCCGGCTCAAGTAGAGGGCGGCCGAGGCCCCCTTCAGCCGGCAACGGCTCTTCTGCAAACGGCCACAAGGGGTTTTCTCGGATTCCGATCGCCACAGCCGATAGATCGAGGAGGGTAAAGCGCACCAGAAATATTGAACGTCCGGTCAATCAGTGTTCAGGGAAAGCGTTTGGTGGTACAATAGGCAATGATCTGCGAACAGTTCGAGAGAAGGACATCCCGCATGGAAGTAATCTCAGGAGGTATGCCGGTATGCCCATCAACAAGATAGTCGCCAGCTTTGATGAGGCTGTGGCCGATGTGTTCGATGGCGCCACCATCATGGTCGGTGGATTCGGCACGGTGGCGAGCATCCCCAGTTGTCTGCTCGAAGCCGTCTATCGAAAAGGGGTCAAGAATCTCACCACCGTTTCCAACGCGAGCGGGTTTGGCGCGGATATATGGAAACTGCAAGGGGCGCCTTTTCCCGAAGATATGGATATTCTGGTCCGGAACGAGCGCATCAAGAAGGCCATTATCTCGGCTCCCGTGAGCGCGCTCTATGTCAACAATTTCGAAAAGCTTCTCCGCGCCGGCAAGATCGAAATCGAGATGGTGCCCCAGGGAACACTGGCGGAACGCATCCGGGCCGCTAAAGCCGGGCTGGGGGGCGTCTACATTCCCGTCGGCGTGGGCACAGTGGTGGAGCAAGGCAAGGAAAAGCGGGTTTTCGATGGGAAAGAATACCTCCTCGAGCTACCCATCAAAGCGGATTTCGCCCTCATCCATGCCCACAAGGGAGACCGGTGGGGCAATCTTGTTTACCGGGGCACGTCGCGAACCTTCAACCCGGTGATGGCGGGAGCCGCCAAGGTGACCATCGCCGAGGTGGACGAGATCGTGGAGCTCGGCGAACTCGATCCGGAGGCCATCGTCACTCCCGGAGTATATGTGGATCGAGTGGTGCAACGGCCCAAACCGGTCCGAACGCAGGGGGAAATCAAAGACGAACAGGCCAAGGCATCCTACAGCAAGTTCTCCGAGGACTATAAGAGGGCAACAATGGGCAAAAAGGGAGGCGCCCAATGATTCGACAGGAGCTTCTCAAGAAAGAAAAACTGGATCGGCAGGTCATGGCCCTTCGGGTGGCCAAGGAATTCCAAGACGGAAACGTCGTCAATCTGGGGCAGGGGATTCCAACGCTTGCGTCCAATTTCGTGCCTGCGGGCAGGGAGGTCATCTTCCACAGCGAGAACGGCGTCCTCGGGTATGGCGAGATAACGCTCCCGGGCGAGGGTGATCTCGATCTCGTCAACGCGAGCGGCCAGACTGTGAAACCCGCACCGGGGATGTGCTTCTTCGATAATGCGGAATCGTTCGCCATCGTTCGTGGCGGGCATCTCGATATCACCGTCATGGGCGCCTATCAAGTCTCCGAAAAGGGCGACCTTTGCAACTATATGGTCCCCGAAAGACAAGTCGGGACTATCGGCGGGGCGATGGACCTTGCCTTCGGCGCCAAGCGGGTCATCATCGTGATGAATCACGTCACCAAAAACGGTGAATACCGCGTGGTGAAGAAGTGTTCCTATCCGCTGACGGCGCCCAACTGCGTCGATCTCATCGTAACGGATATTGCCGTTATCGAGGTCACGCCGAAAGGGCTGGTGCTCAAGGAATATGCTCCCGGTTGGACTCCCGAGGAAGTCCAGGAGATGACGGAGCCCAAGCTCATCATCGCCAAGGATTGCCAAGAAATTTCGCTCATGTAGCTTGAATTCTAAGGAGGCAGAGGTGACAACCGCAACACCGAAAGAGTACGATATCATCATCATCGGCGCCGGGCCCAACGGCCTTGAGATCGCCGCCTATCTGGCCAAGGCCGGCCAGAAGGTCCTCTTGCTC